>Ga0335394_10001072_pt1 | contig 30375 bp, 28 predicted proteins | sample MAT03_FD_205741 | JGI IMG/M metagenome (GOLD analysis project Ga0335394, IMG submission 205741) | Freshwater microbial communities from Lake Fryxell liftoff mats and glacier meltwater in Antarctica - MAT-03 (spades assembly) (version 2) ...
ACGCTGATAAAGGTCAAGGCTATCGTTTGGGAGTTCGGGTATATCGTTCAGATGCCGAATTTGGTACCTTAACTGCGGGTAGCGGTGGAAAAAAAGCGGCAACATTCACTGGGGGATTAGGCGATCGGAAAGCACCATTAGTAGAAATGACAGCTGAAATTGTCAGAGGTCAACCCTCCTATACCGCTTTGTGCGCTCGGCTTGGTGGTTGTGATAAACCATAGTTAACCCAGCAAACATAAATAATTTCATGACTCAGTATCCGTCACCAAGGAGAACCTATAACAAAATGAATATACTGAGGTGGCTGTTAAGTATTCAGCTAAAACCCTCTCAGAAGCAAAACAAAAATAGTGGCTTCACCCTCATTGAACTGCTCGTGGCTATGATCCTTGCATTCCTAGTAATTACGCCGTTGCTAGGTTTTATGATCAGCGTTTTAACCACTGATGGACAGGAACAAGCCAAAGCCAACTCTGAGCAAGAAATTAAATCAGCGCTTGACTATATTACTCGCGATCTCCAACAAGCACTATATATATATGATGATGTAGGTATCGCAGCAATCAATTCTCAAATTCGTCCGGTAACAAATGGGGTTCCAATTCTAGTATTTTGGAAGCGAGAATTTACCAAAGACGCTGTTGAGACTAAAAATGCTGCCGAGGTGGTTCAATTTAAAGACGATTCTTTTGTGTACTCATTGGTAGCTTACTATTTAATTAAAGATACTAATACTACCTGGTCTCAAGCTGCCCGAATCGCCAGATGGCAAATTAAAGATGGCGTGACAAATACCAGTGGTAAAACTAATTGTCCTGGATTTACTACCGGAACATATAGCGTATGCCCAGACAAAGGTTTTCAAGCTTTTGATTTGTCAAAAAAAGGCATAACATTACAAGCGAAAATGAATAGTTGGACAAATAGTTTGGCAGGCGGAACTTACGATCAAGTTCCCGTGGTTCTGGTTGATTTTATAGATCAAACAACAATAGCACAGATAACGCCAGAACCAACATTAACATGCTCTCCTGGCTTTAGTCAAGTTCCAGTAGCAGCAACCACTGTCAGAACAGGATTCTATGCTTGTGTAAAGCCAGTTGACGGAGATAATAGAAGTGCTGTTGAAGTTTATTTAAGAGGTAATGCACAAGCTCGCCTAATACAAAATGATGAAACTAAAGTACGTTACGCCAATACCAAATCTAGTTATTTTCCGAGTGGAAACATTAAGGTTCGAGGAAGCAGCTTCATCTTTAGCAAATAGCTTCTATCTTTGACAAATATTAATAAAAGCAGGCTAGTATGACGAATATTCCTAGTTTAAAACTATTAGATTCTTTCCAGTTGTACAGCCGAAAAACAAAACTAAAGCAGCGATATTTAGCAAATAGACACCGTAGCGATGCCTACAATCAACAAGATGCCGGATTTACCTTGCTGGAATTAGTAGTAGTAATGCTCATGGTAGGAATTTTATCAGCGATCGCAGCTCCTAGTTGGCTTGGCTTTGTAAATCGACAGAGGGTAAGTAAGGCTAATGACGCTGTTTTCGCCGCACTGCAAGAAGCACAGAGCGAAGCTAAAAACAAAAAACTTAGCTACAGTGTCAGTTTTCAGAAAAATCCCACAACCCAAAATGTAGAGGTTGCTATTTATCGTACCGATGCTGGAATCAGCACATGGAAACCTCTAGGAGCGGATGTAGGAGTTAGCTCTAATAAATTTCTGCTAGGTGCAAATCTCACCAGTCAAAACACTGCGGGTTCATCTGTATCTTATACTTTAAGTGCATCAACAAAAATTACTTTTGACTATATGGGGACTTTACCAGCTGCAAGTTTTGGAACAGTGCCAGCAGGTACAGAGCCACCTGGGTTAAAAATAGTGGTAGCTGTACCAAGCTCTGTAAATTCTACATCGCCTAGTAGCGTAAAGCGATGCGTGATTATAAAAACTCTCTTAGGCTCAATGCTCACTGCGAAAGACTCCCCCCAATGTGATTAAGTAATTCATAGTATAAATTTATAAAAATACGAAATAATACTGAACATAAAACTGCACATTCATAGCAAAATTGAAGCATAGAGTGCAGTTTTATAGCATTTCCTAATCACATGAGGTACATCATAGCCCCCTCCTCGCTTGCGGGGAGGGGGTTGGGGGTGGGGTTCTTGTACCTCAGTCAAGCAAGAACCGCTATATTATTTTATAGATTTCTTTAATAGCTAGTAACTAACTAGCTATTGACTGACTAGATATCAAAATGTAACTTTTGTCAAATGACTGAAAACCTTGACTTTACTGTAGCTATCCCAACTTACAACGGTGAAAGTCGTTTGCCTGAACTACTAGAACGGCTACAAAACCAACTTAATACCGAAAATTTAACTTGTCTACGACACGCTTTGCGATGGGAAATTATAGTTGTAGACAACAACAGCACTGATAACACAGCTAAAGTTGTTCAAACCTATCAAAAAAATTGGCAGTGTCCTTATCCTTTAAAGTATTGCTTTGAAGCAAAACAAGGAGCAGCTTATGCCCGAAAAAGGGCGGTTGCAGAAGCTAAAGGTAAATTCATAGGTTTTTTAGATGATGACAACTACCCAGTATCAAATTGGGTATCAGCAGCTTATGCTTTTGGTGAAAAATATCCCAAAGCGGGAGCTTATGGCAGCCAAATTCATCCTGACTGGGAAGTAGAACCACCAGAAAACTTTCAGCGAATTGCTCCATTCTTGGCAATTACAGAGCGAGGTAATTTACCGCTATTATATGAAGCGACTAAAAAATTGCTACCCCCGTCTGCTGGACTTGTTGTCCGTAGACAAGCCTGGTTAGAAAGTGTACCAGATAAGCCTATTTTAACTGGTAGAGCTAAAGGCAATATGCTTACCAGTGAAGACTTAGAAATGTTATCTTACATCCAAAAATCAGGATGGGAAATTTGGTATAACCCAGAAATGGAAATTTCTCACAAAATACCAAGTTTTCGCTTACAAAAAGAGTATTTAATTCCCTTTTTTCGAGGTATTGGACTTAGCCGTTATGTAACTAGAATGGTGAATATTAAACATGTATATAAACCAGTTGCTCTTTTAGCTTATATGATAAATGACTTGCGTAAAATTGCTTTACACCTACTCAAATATCGGACTAGATTGAAAACTGATTTAGTTGCTGCTTGTGAAATGCAACTATTTTTAAGCAGTTTAATAAGTCCTTTTTATCTTTGGAAAAATGGTTATTTAGCTAAAAAATATAATTAGTAATATTCCTATGGATAAATATGAACTTAAAAATTTAGATTTTACTGTAGCTATTCCTACATACAATGGAGCAACTAGATTACCAAAAGTTATCGATTTGCTACTCCATCAGACAGGATTAGCAAATCTTAATTGGGAAATTATTATTATTGATAATAATAGTAAAGATGATACAAATAAAGTAATTGAGTCTTATAAAAAATTTTCTAATCAAAATCTTTCCTTGAGGTACTTTTTAGAGAAACAACAGGGAGTAGCATTTGCAAGAATGCGGGCTATAAATGAAGCTAGAGGCGAGTTTATTGCATTCATAGATGATGATAATTTTCCAGCAAATGATTGGGTTTTACAGTCTTATATTTTCGGCAAAGAGCATCCTCAAGCTGGTGCCTGGAGTGGTCAAATCCACGGTGATTTTGAAGTAAGCCCTCCAGAAGATTTTACAAGAATCCAAGCCTTTCTAGCCATTAGGGAACACGGACTACAACCATATTTATTTGATGCAGATAATTTAAGACTTCCTCCTGGTGCTGCGCTAGTTGTCCGTAAGCAAGCTTGGTGTGAAAGTGTTCCTGAAGAATTAGTTTTTAAGGGGAGACTGAGTAAATTGATGGTGAGCGGAGATGATACAGAAGCTCTCCTATACTTACACAAAGCAGGTTGGGAAATTTGGTACAATCCTGCAATGCATATCAATCATCAAATTCCCCATTGGCGGCTAGAAAAAGACTACTTACTGGTACTAGCACGGGGGTGTGGTCTATGTATTTTCCAGCTACGCTTGATCAATGCTAAAAATTGGCAAAAACCAATCCTCTTAGTTAAAACTATCTTGGGAAATTTACGCCGACTATTACAACATATTATTAAGTATCGAGGTCAATTCAGAAGTAATTTAATTGCACTTTTTGAAATTAATTTTTACTGGGCTAGTATGATTAGTCCTTTTTATTCTTTAAAATGGAAGTTAGACAGAATTTTAGAAAATACAAATATGTAAAATGATTAACTCAACTTTAAATCCGACATTTGTTTCTGTAATTATACCAGCTTACAATAGCGAACAAACTATTAAAGAAACAATTCAATCTGTATTGAAGCAAAGTTTTAGTAATTTTGAATTAATTATAATTAATGATGGTTCCCGATACTCAACAATAGAAGTTATTGCAGAAATTCAAGATTCACGAATAAAAGTATTTTCTTACCCTCATGCTGGCGGGAACGTCAGCCGTAACCGAGGGCTACACCTTGCAGTTGGAGAATTTGTTAGTTTCTTAGATGCAGATGATCTTTGGACACCTGATAAACTTCAGTCTCAGTTAAAGGCTTTGCAAGAAAATATTACTGCAAAAGTTGCTTACAGTTGGACTGATTATATTGATGGAAATGGTGAATTTATACTTTCAGGTAAGCGCATTAATCTAAATGGAAATGTTTATGAAAATTTGTTACTAAATAATTTTTTAGAAAATGGTTCTAATCCCTTAATTTGTAGAAAAGCTTTAATTAAATCAGGTGGTTTTGATGAATCTCTAAGTGCGGCTCAGGATTGGGATATGTGGCTGCGATTAGCTTCTAAGTTTGATTTTATATGTGTGCCATCTGTACAAATCTTATACCGCATAAGTGCTAATTCAGTTTCTTCTAATCTTGTCAGACAGGAAAAATCCTGCTTGCAAGTGCTTGAGAGAGCGTACAAAGAAAGATCCTTTTTACGAGATGCTCCTGCGCGTTCGACACTAAAGCATAATTGGAATATAAGCCTAGCAAATTTATACAAGTACTTAACCTGCAAAGCGCTACAAAAGCCGTTTAACAATAAAAAAGGTCTAACAGCTGCTATATTTTTGTGGAAGTATTTTCTTCATGACTCTTCAAGACTTCAGAATATAAATTTCACCTTAAAACTATCACTGAAAATAGTCATAATCCTTATAATGCCTAGCTTGCTAGACAATATTTCTAACCAGCGTGAAGTAAACAGGCAAGAAGCTGAAACATTGCTCAACGGCTGGGTAATTGAAAAGCGATCAGAAGACAAAAATGGATATCCGAGTGCAGTTACTGTTTCTAGTTAATTCCAAAAAGCTCTTGAATAAGCACTCCAGTAGTGGTTTTACCCTACCAGAAACTTTAGTAGTTGTTTTATTAATTGGTATATTAGCCACGGTGGGAATACCCAGCTGGCTGGGTTTTGTGAACACTCAACGCCTCAACACTGCCCAAAACGAGGTATATTATGCGATGCGCCAAGCCCAAAGTCAAGCCACCAAGGATAAATTGACTTGGAAAGCCAGTTTTCGGGAGCAAAACGGCATTATTCAATGGGCGGTTCATCCTGCTACAGTAAACTCATCTAACGCTAACTGGAATAATCTAAATTCCAATGTGCGCTTAGATGCGGAAACAACCCTATCAGAGTCAAATGGTATTAGACAAATCCAATTTGACTACAGAGGTAATGTCAGTCAACCACCGCTAGGACGGATAACACTATCAAGCAAGTCTGGTGGTAAAGCTAAACGTTGTGTTGTTGTTTCTACGATTTTAGGAGCAATGCGAATGGAAAAAGACAATACCACAGCCGAAAACGGTAAGTATTGCTATTAAGATATTTTTAGTTTATTCAAATAAGGTATTGCGTGCTGAACTTACCAGCAAACCCAAAACAGCACTTGATTATTTTCACCCGCTATCCAGAACCAGGTAAGACTAAAACCAGACTGATACCTGCTTTGGGAACTGTTGGTGCTGCCAATCTTCAACGGGAAATGACTGAACATACAATATTTCAGGTTCAAGAATTGCAAAAAGTCATTGCCATATCTGTGGAAGTGAGATTTGCAGGTGGCGATTCGCAACTTATGCAAGACTGGCTGGGGTTGGATTTGGTTTACCAGTCTCAAGGTGAAGGGGATTTAGGTTCGCGGATGACGCGATCGCTTTTCGAGGCTTTTGAATCTGATGCCACAAAAGTAATTATCATCGGTACAGATTGCCCTGGAGTGAATGCCCAGATTCTAGCAACAGCCTTTGAGAAGTTATACACCTCTGACTTAGTACTTGGCCCTGCGATCGACGGTGGATATTACTTAATTGGGTTGCGGCAACCCATCCCGGAGTTATTCGTTAACATCGAGTGGGGAACTGCTCAAGTATTCCAGAAAACCGTGGACATTGCTCAGAAACTTAATTTATCATACGTGAACTTGTCGCCTTTAGCTGATGTTGACCGACCGGAGGATCTGCCGATTTGGGAACAAGCCCTTGCAGGAGAGATGGAAAAATGAAGGAAATATAGGGACATATAGGGATTTTTATATGGATGCAAAACCGACTAGGGGCGTACACATAACAAATGTTACTGTGGCCTAGTTGAAAACCAAGAGACAGAGAGCCTTAAGTAGTACTGCATCTGCTTTATGTTTATACACAATAGTTCGGCTCATGGGCACAATATTCAAGTAAGTTGAAATATGGAAATCACTCGTATTCACCGCCAGTTCAAAAAATTATGGTTAACCGTTTTACTTCCGTAGGTACTGCTCTCACACTTAAGGTAGTTGGAATAATTTGCATTTTGTCGTTTTTCGTTGACTTTTTTATTCTATTGTTACCCTTCCAACCGACAGATCGGGTATGGCAAATCAACTTGGGAACAGCGCTAGTTGATCGGGGAATTGTTCCTCTCGTAGGTTTAGGGCTACTGTTTGCTGCTTATTGGATTGATAGTGCTGATGCCGCAAGCGATCGCCCCCAAGGTATGGATTTAAGATTTCCCGCCGTGATCCTCTCAAGTATTTTAGGGTTGATGTTTTTGCTGATTTTTCCACTGCACCTTAATAACGTCAATCAAGCTAAGACTCAAACACTCAGCCGCATCGCTCAAGAAGCAGATCAGGCAGAAACTCAACTGAACACTCGCTTATCGCAATTGCAAGCACAACTGACTACTGAGCAAGGAAAAGCTCAACTAAATCAACTGCGAACCCAAACAAAAGCTCAGTTTAGTGAAATCCTCAAAGATGAGCAAAGATATAAGCAAGCAATTGAAAGCTCTCAAATCCCCGCAAATATCAAAGAGTTACTAAAGAAGGCTAAAACAGATCCACAAGTACTTGACAAAGCTATTGAACAACAAACAGATATTCAGACGCTGCGAACTCAACAACTGAGCCAAGTTCGCCAGCGCAGAGAAGAAGCAGAGAAACAAGCTAAAGATACTGCTTGGAAGTCTGGACTGCGGATTGGTATTAGCAGTTTGCTGTTGTCTATTGGTTACATTATCATCGGCTGGACAGGCTTAAGAGGTAGAGGTGCTGTACAAGGTGCTAAACCTAGAGCTACCGCACGCTAATCGATTATCGATATGGCAGTAGGACGTTTGACGGCTTATACTGCCATACGGCTGATAGCTAACAACAATAAAAAGGTAATTATCACTCAGTAAAATCGCTATAAAACTTGGGTAATGTTCTCAATTTACATACTGACATATAACGAAGAGTTAGATATTGCTGCTTGTATCGAATCGGCGATGCTATCAGATGACATCATTGTTGTGGATTCATGCAGTAGCGATCGCACTGTGGAAATCGCTAGTCGCTATCCCATCCGCGTCGTTCAACACGCTTTTGAAAGCCACGGCCGCCAACGCACCTGGATGTTAGAGTCTATCCCTCCGAAGCACGAATGGGTTTATATTCTCGAAGCTGACGAGCGCATGACACCAGAACTGTTCGCTGAATGCGAAAAGGCAAGTGAGAGTCCTGACTACATCGGTTACTACGTGGCTGAACGTGTCATGTTCATGAATCGTTGGATTCGCTACAGCACACAGTATCCCCGTTACCAAATGCGCCTCTTTTGCCACGGTAAGGTCTGGTTTACAGACTATGGTCATACTGAACGGGAAGTTTGTGAGGGTGCAACTAGCTTTCTCAAAGAGACATACCCACACTACACTTGTAGCAAAGGCTTGAGTCGCTGGATTGACAAGCATAACCGTTATTCTACAGACGAAGCTCAAGAAACGCTATATCAACTAGAACAGGGAAAGGTCAACTGGCAAGATTTATTCTTTGGCAAATCGGAAGTTGAAAAACGCCGCGCCTTGAAAGATTTGTCTTTGCGTTTACCCGCCAGACCGCTACTACGGTTTGTATATATGTATTTTATCTTAGGCGGCTGCTTAGATGGACGCGCCGGAATTGCTTGGTGTACATTGCAGGCATTCTACGAATATCTGATTTTGCTCAAAGTCTGGGAAATGAAGTATTTACCAAAACCTAATTTAGACGCAACAGCAATTCTGGCACAGGAGAGTACACAACAGTTACAGTGCGTGGATTCTGAAACGACACAGGCTGATGTAGCGTAAAATTTGAAGCAGCGATCGCCTACGACGGACGGATACGCGATCGCAAAATTTAGAAGTATGGTAGTACATCTGTGCTACCATAGGGAGTCTTACATCTAAAAAGAACTTCCTTGACATCCTCCCTGACCTAAAGGTACAGGGATTCCTAAGACTCACGACTTAGGTTTCTGTTTCTTTCCACTTCGGCTACGCTCAGTGCGAGCATTGCTGGATTTTCGCAACTGCCTTTTAGCCGTATGGCTATCAGGTCTTACGTTCGCTCCACAGACTGCAACTGCGAGTCCCGCAGCCAAAATATTTTTACTGGCGTTGATATCTCGATCGTGGTTCGTCCCACATTTAGGACAATCCCACTCTCGAATATTCAACGGCATCTTCTCAACGATATGCCCACAATTTCCACACCTTTTAGAGCTAGGAAACCATCGGTCAATCTTGACAAGAATTCGACCATACCACTCGCATTTGTAGGTAAGCTGGCGAATTAATTCTCCCCAACTAGCGTCACTAATGCTTTGAGCCAATTTCTGATTTTTGACCATATTCTTGATTGCCAAATCCTCAACCACTATCGTTTGGTTTTCACGAACCAGTTGAGTTGTTAGCTTGTGCAAAAAATCATTACGGCTATCGGCTATTTGGGCATGGATTTTTGCCACTTTACATCTGGCAATACGTCTATTATTAGATCCTTTTTGTTTACGAGATAAGTCTTTTTGAAAGCGTCTTAACTTTTTCCGTAATCGTTTAAAGTGCTTTGGGTTAGCGATTTTGTCCCCATCACTAGTAGCAATCAACGAAGTTATCCCTACATCCAAACCGATAGATTTATCAGACTTTGGCTCTTGTCTTATTGAAAGGTTATCAACCAACAAAGAAACGTGCCACCGCCCACTTGCATCTAGTTTGACAGTTATGGTAGATGGTTCGCACCCATCAGGCAATTCTCTACTCCAGCGAATAGGCAAGGCTTCAACGCACTTAGCAAGCCAAACTTGTCCATCCTTCCACCGAAAAGCAGCCTTAGTAAACTCAGCACTTCCTCCATGATGCTTCTTTTTAAAGTTGGGATATTTAGCTCGACCTGCCCAAAAATTAGCACTCGTGTTTTTGTAAATGCCGTAATCCCTGCTGCAATGGAACACTGCTAACTTCATTTAGAAATCGCAACTCCTCAAGTTGTTTCCATTGAGTTAACAACGAACTTGTTTTCAAATAGTCAATTCGCTCTTGTCTTTCGTACCAAGCTTCCGTCCTCGTTGCTAGCGCTCGGTTGTAAACCAACCGCGCACATCCCATAGTTTTCCGCAACAAGATTTCTTGTTCAGGACTTGGGTAAAAACGATAGCGAAAAGCTTGTTCCATATACGTTGTGAAGACTCCTCACATTGTACACCAAATACTGTAAAGGAGTAAATTAATATAAAGCCGTCCTACAAGCGATGCACTGAGCTTGCCGAAGTGGACGGGGTTTTATACCCAATGTTTTGATAAAAGCCTCTCCTGCTCAACTGACCAGATAAAATAATTCCTCTGTTTACCCGCTCGTACTTTCACAATCATGAGCAGCTTTTGATTGAGCGCGGTAGATTAGTAATACCTAAGAACTTGCAACAATCGTTTACAAGTCTTACAAAGAAAAGTAACATCGTTTGAAAATAACCAGTCGGCATCGGATTGGTTAATGTCTATGTGTATGCTTGTAGGAAAATAGCTGATTTCCAGCAACAAGTATGTGTTTTTGCGTCAGCAGCCAAACTGCTAACGTTTTGGACAGTTACTTGCGGTAGAAACTACCTAAAGGTAAAGTCTTCGGAATTTGACAAATCTGCTGGTATGAATACCAACAACAAAAGTTCCTCTAGCTTAAAACAGGAGAATCGGGGCTTGGTAATCGATCGCCTAAAACAGCACTTAAAAAACGACCTGATCGCTGGTTTGTTGGTAGTAATTCCCCTAGCAACTACTATCTGGCTAACGATTACCATTGCCACTTGGGTAATCAACTTCCTCACTCAATTTCCCAAACAACTGAATCCCTTTGATGGGTTAAACCCAATTTTAGTAAATTTACTGAATTTATTAGTAGGGTTGACTGTACCGCTACTAAGTATTTTATTGATGGGCTTGATGGCTCGCAATATTGCTGGTCGGTGGTTGTTAGATTTTGGTGAGCGATTATTACAGGCAATTCCTTTGGCGGGACAGGTATACAAAACCCTCAAGCAGCTTTTAGAAACAATACTAAAAGATTCTAATGGCAAGTTTCGCCGGGTAATTTTGGTAGAGTATCCCCGTCGAGGAATTTGGGCGATCGCCTTTGTTACTGGTGCAATCAGTAGTGATATCCAAGCCCAGATGCCTCGCCCCGTGCTAAGTGTTTTTATACCTACTACCCCCAATCCGACTACCGGATGGTACGCAGTAGTTCCTGAAGATGAGGTGGTAAACCTCTCCATGTCGATTGAAGACGCTTTTAAAATAGTTGTATCAGGCGGCATTGTCGCTCCCAATACGCTCTTGGTTTTACCCAAAGAGTCCACACTGGAAGTGAAATACAACGAAATTAAGCAGCAGGTTATTCCCGTTGAAGAAATTTAATAGAATCCCCCACTTTCTTATTCTGTATTCTGTATTCTTCTTCAAAATCAATCTGGCATAGTCACAAGCAAATGCGTAATGTTGTTGTTTGACTATGCAAAAATTGATATGATTATAGGTTTGTCCCGTCTAGTTAATCAGTTCTCTCCCAATCACCCCTCAGTTTTATGCAACCTCGTAAACCCCAGCAAATTGCTCGTGAATTGGCGCTTTTAAGCCTTAGCCAATTGCCAGTCAACCCGAAGAAATTAGATAAGTTGGAAGACGATCAACTAGTATCCAAGTTGGTGCTAGGAGCAGTACGCACTCTGACCTCAGAAGTGCAAGATACCCTCGATAATGCCGCAGGTGAACTGCAACGCAGTAACGATCGCCTTTTAAGTAGCCAAACTCGGGCCTCCGACCTCAATAGTGCCAGAACAATGCTTCAAGAAGCGATCGCCTGCACTCAGACAGCAATCAATCAGTTAGGTACGGCAGTTGATTTCCCAGTACTGATTCAGTTAGCTAATCAGGATAAGGGAGTCCGTAATTACGCAAAAGAGCTTGTGATTACCGTCAACGAAAATCGACACATTATAGATGAACTCCTCTCTAGTGCCTTAGTAGATTGGCAAGTAAATCGCCTCGCCCAAATTGACCGCGATATTCTGCAAATCGCTGTGGCAGAAATGAAGTTCTTAGGAGTTCCAGATAGTATTGCCATCAACGAAGCTGTGGAACTAGCCAAACGCTACAGTGGAGACGATGGTCATCGGTTTATTAATGGTGTTTTGCGCCGAGTCAGTGATCAGAAGAAAACTGCGTAGTGTTTTATACTTACTACTCAAAGTGACGAGGATGAAGAAGACAAGGGGACAAGGAGAATAGCCCAATGCCCCAAGTTAAATCCCCCAAGTTAAATTAAACTCATAACTTATAACTCATAACTCATATAAACAATACTGCTGCAATGGTTTTTAATTGGTTCCGTCGTCAATATAACGATTCCTCTGATCAGAAGCAGGAAGAAACTGCTCCTGCACAAGAACCTCAGCCAGAGCCAGCCGAAACGTCAACACCAACTGCCCAAACTGCTCCAGACACAACGACAGACTTGTTAGCGTTTGCTAAAGCTGCTTACAAAAATATTCAGCAAAAACAACAAGCCGAGGTAGTAGAAACCCCGGCTGATTCAGCAGATGCCTCACTAGCATCAGCACAACCTGAACCCGCAGAAACGGCAATTGCGGAAATTACCGAACCAGAAGCAATTGAGGAACCTGTTAGTACCACCGTAGAAACAGTACAGCCAGAAGTTATTCAAGCTGCTACTGAGGAAGAAAGTACAGAAGATTCCTCAGTGGCAGCAATTGCTGAAGAGCCAGATGTCAAAAGTCTAGAACTAACGGCAAGTGAAACTGAACCAACACCCACCGAATCACTAGCTACGTCAGAGGCAACACAGCCAACAGCACCAGCCACCTTATCCTTCTTAGAACGGGCGGCGGCAGAACGGCAAGCCAAGCTGGAACAACTAGTAGCCACCGCCATAGAAGTCTCAGAAGCGGAGGTAGTACAGCCAGTAGCTACAACCTCAGAGACAGGAGAAGAAATTCCTGGACTGGTATTTGATGATGGGTTTGTCTGGTCGGCGAAAGTTTTAGCAGCTCAAGGTAGAAGTCTAGAAGACGTTTCTATTGAAGAAATTACCTGGCTGAAAAAGCTCCGGCAAGGGTTAGATAAAACTCGTCGTAGCATCCTCAACCAACTGAAGGCGATCGTTGGTCAAGGGCCGCTAAACCAAGCTGCTGTGACGGAAATTGAGGCATTGCTCCTGCAAGCTGATGTGGGTGTAGAAGCGACGGACTTTATTATCAATGCCTTACAGACAAAACTTCGAGAAGAAGTTACTGCACCTGAAGAAGCGATCGCTTACCTGAAAAAAATTCTCCGGGATATGCTGGATGCACCGAGCAAAGCATCCCATAAAACTACCTTTACCCCAGAAAAAGAAATCCTGAATATTTGGTTAATCACTGGGGTGAATGGTGCCGGTAAAACTACTACCATCGGCAAAATTGCCCATTTGGGACAAAAATCTGGTTATAAATGCTTAATTGGAGCAGCAGACACCTTCCGCGCCGCCGCCGTGGAGCAGGTGAAGGTTTGGGGTAGTAGAAGCGGTGTGGAAGTAATTTCCAATCCGGGAAAGAATACAGATCCGGCGGCAGTTGTGTTTGATGCGATCGCTGCCGCCCAAGCGCGTCAAACCGAATTACTTCTGGTAGATACAGCTGGGCGACTGCAAAATAAGAAAAATTTAATGGACGAACTTAGCAAAATCCGGCGAATTATTGACAAAAAAGCCCCAAATGCCAAAGTAGAATCTCTTTTGGTTCTAGATGCCACTTTAGGACAAAATGGACTGCGGCAAGCTGAAGTTTTCTCCCAAGCTGCCCAACTGAGTGGCGTTGTCTTAACCAAGCTAGATGGCACCGCCAAAGGCGGCGTTGCCCTTGCCGTTGTGCAACAGCTAGGTTTACCCATTCGCTTTATTGGTGCTGGCGAAGGAATTGAAGACCTGCGCCCCTTTTCTAGCTATGAGTTTGTCGAAGCTCTCTTGAGTGGTTAATTGAAAAATTTGGATATAGCATTTCCTAATCATATGAGTTACATAATAGCCCCCTCATCGCTTGCGGGGAGGGGGTTGGGGGTGGGGTTCTTGTCCCTCACTCAAGCGAGAACCGCTATAAATATTTTTCTTGAAGGAATACTTTTCTTCTCCTCCACGCCTGAAGTCGCTTGCTCGCTTACCACGATTCAGACGCTCTCTACGAGACGCTAAAAGCGAACGCAGCTTCGCTATCCACTTTTTCGTTCAGAATTAAATTCTGTTAGCGGTAGCGTGGCGTTTAGCCCATTCTGGCTCCTGACTCCTGAATTCTTCTTCGGTAAATCCAGGTTTTCACTTAAAAAACTTCCAGTCTCCTAGTTGCCTCTGCCCAAACACTTACTCTGAAAGCGTTATAAATTATTATTTTAATAAAGTATTTTTATGACTTTAGAGATATGCTTTGGTAATTGAGTTATGAAAAAATGAAAAGCTTTCTTAACTATCACTGAAACTAGTAATTTTTATCGGTTGGTTTTTGACTAAAAATATATGATTTGAAATTACAAATATTCCCTCAGAAATACAATAAGCAAATAAAATACTGATAAAAGTTGCCTGTTACGTCTTTATACTCTTGCTAAAGTGACAAGTCTTGTCTAAATATGGTTTAGCAATGCCAAAGCCAAAAGATTTATAAGTAATCTAAAATCTACCAATATAAAGTGCAATAGTACCTGTGCCTGTGTCTCAACTGCCCTCTCAACCCACTGACAACAATAGTAGTGCCGCGACAGATGTCACACCAGTCGTAGCACTCAAAGAACTCGTGGCAAGGTTGCACCGGGAACAGAACAAAATTCAAGATTTGCTCAGTTCTTTAGGATTTGCCCTGAGAAGTTTCAATAATTTGAATCAGTTTTTGGAACTGATCCCCCTGATGGCAACAAGAGTGACAGATGCAGACGGTAGCGCCTTGTTTCTCTACAAACCTAATGGTCAAGTCAGGTTAGAGCAGTTACATTGGCAAGATAGTCGCCAGCGAAAAAATATCCGCAAAGCGCTAGAAATAGCCAGCAGTCAAATCACGCTTCTGTCTAAGACTGCCCCTCTAGCCAATGCCACGGGGATTTTGGATGATCAGATGCATCGCTATTTGGGGCCAGATGTGCAAATCTTTGGTACGGCAATTCTGGTGAAGCATACAGAACGCGGATGGCTTTACGTTTTGAGCCGCGATCCAGAATATAGTTGGACAGAAACCAGGCAAAAGTTAGTTAGGTTAGTAGCAGACCAAACAGCCGTAGCGATCGAAAACGATGAACTAGCTGTAGAACTAAGAAAAAAAGAACGCCTAGACCAAGAACTAGAAATTGGCGCAGAAATTCAACGGCGACTTTTGCCACGTCAATGCCCCATAATTCCTGGTGCAGTCCTAGCGGCACGTTGTAAACCTGCCAATCGTGTCGGCGGAGACTACTATGACTTTATTGCTACTAATCACAATAAGATTCAGCCCAAGAGCAAAGACAGCACGGAAAATAGTCGCTGGGGTTTGGTTATTGGAGATGTGATGGGCAAAGGTGTTCCGGCGGGGCTGATTATGACGATGATGCGGGGAATGTTACGGGGAGAAGTGCTACATGGTAATTCCCCAGCCGGAATTCTACAAAACTTAAATAGAGTTATGTATGCGGATTTGGAAAATTCCCACCGCTTTATAACGCTATTTTATTCAGAATATAATCCCCACAGCCGAATTTTGTCTTATAGCAATGCGGCACACAATCCTCCCTTGTGGTGGCACGCAGCCACAAAAACTGTCAGCCGTTTAGATACCTTTGGAATGTTAATAGGTTTGGATGCTAACAGCCAATATGAAGATGCCCAGGCACAGTTAGAGCCTGGAGATACTATTATTTACTATACAGATGGCTTGACCGATGCCGCTGCTGCTGGTGGCGATCGCTTCGATGAAGATAACTTTGTCGCTGGCTTCAATACGGCTTGCAAGTACTGCAATAGTCCAGAGGAGATTGTGGATTACCTATTTGACCAAGTTGAGCAATTCATTGGTGCTGATAAGCAAAACACTGATGATATGACACTAGTTGTTCTGCAAATTTTATAGTCATTAGCCATTTTTACTTGGTCAAGTCATGATTAAACTGATTGTGGCTGGGAATTCACCATAGTAATTCTACTAAATTTAATTTTTTATTTATTTTTTCTTTAACTTGCCGTAGCGATCGCCTAAATGGTCGCACATCAACCTTTTTTGGTGAATTGTTTGTATTTAGCCTTTAAGATAATACATAAAAAATGATCCTTAGAATACTTTTCTGCTCAAGTAAAAACTATATATTTTGCACATCTAGCACAGTAGGAAACGCCGAGGGGGAGACTAGGTAAAATGTACAACAAGATAAAAAGTAAAAGGTAAATTTACTTCTTCATTTTTGCTTTCTTTCTATCATTGTGACGCAAGCATTTAGCCTGCTCGCTCTTAGCGTTTTAATTTTTCCTTCTCCGCCGTAGCAAGTTCACAACAGCTACGACGGAGTTTTGCTTTCTTTGTTTCTTACTGGAGTTTAGACTAAGCGTATTGCAGTAAAACCTGCATTTTTTAGCGATCGCCTACCTTTGTGATGACCAAAGAGAAAAAAGATTTTTGAATTCACCTTGAATGTCAAAATATTTCTGAAAACATTTTAGATGAATAATTGAGGTGGCTATTCTTGTGCCCCAGCTTTTTGCAGACTCCGCACCACATTTTTGTAACCATTAAATTCTGCAATCATTAAAGCAGTATAACCACCCCGGTTTTTCAAATTCACATCTGCCCCACCTTGCAATAATAACTGCACAATTTCGCCGTAACCTGCTGATGCAGCCCACATCAATGCTGTTGCCTTCGCTGAGTCTTGAAAATTCACATCTGCCCCGTTTACCAGCAACAAATGTATTATCTCTGTGTGCTTGCGTTCGGTTGCCTTGATCAAAGCAGTTTTGCCATCATCCCCCGGAGTGTTAGCATCAGCACCATAGTCTAGCAGCACTTTCACTGTTTGGGTGTGTCCCTGTGATGCAGCCAGCGTCAAAGGGACTTCACCCAGGTTTTTTTCAGTAATATCTGCCCCGGAACGCAGTAATGCTTCGACGATATGGCTGTGTCCCTGCAATGCTGCTACAAGCAGTGGCGTATCACCCAGGTGGTTCCTAATTTGGACATTTGCACCCCTGTTAAGCAACACTTGCACGACATCAATGTAGCCTTCTACTACGGCAAGGTGTAGGACTGTTTCACCATCTTGATCTTGGAGATTAATTTCAGCACCTCGATTTAGTAAAGCTAAGGCGATCGCACTGTGTCCAGCAGCAGCTGCTGCCGATAGGGCAGTTCCACCATCGGCGTTTTTCACATTCACATCAGCCCCGGCTGTTAGCAGTGCTTCCACAACCTCCAGATGTTCCAAATCTGCTGCTAATGTTAAGAGTGTCTCACCCTCCTCATCTCGGATATTGACATCGACACCAGTTTGGAGAATTGCTTGTAAAACTTCTATTTGTCCCTGCTTAACGGCGAGTTTCAACGCAGTATCATCATCTTTATCTGCGATATTCACCTTTGCACCAGCAGCCAATAAGACTCGCACTACATCGAGATGACCTTTAAGTACAGCCGCCATTAAAGCTGTGCTGCCATCTTCATTAGTGGCATTGACATCAGCACCTTTGGATAGTAAAAGCTGCAAAATGTCAAGCTGTTTGGCACTAGCCGCCAACATCAAAGCTGTCAAACCATACAGTTTCCTAGGCAAGTTGATATTTGCCCCAGCATCTAACAGCGATCGCACAATTTCGGTGTAGCCTAAATTAGCAGCAAACATTAACGCCGTCGTGCCTTGGCGATCGCACGCGTCCACCCTCGCACCAGCAGCCAGTAGCGCACTCAGATGCTTAATATCGCCGCTTTTAGCTGCTTTTAGCAGCAAAGTATCGTTGTTTTCAGTCATGGATGAGATCCCACACAGGGGGGTTTTGTTCGTCTACCCTCAAAATTTAGCCTCTTTTAGTTTGTGCAACTTTAAGCACAGAAAATAGAATTATGCTAATTTTTATGAAGATTTAATAATTGGGCGAGAACACGATGAGTCTGGAACTTTCTGCGTCGGTGAAATATTGGCTGAACTTCTTTCATCCTGTGCTCATGTGGGCGCTATTAGTAGTTTCAATTTATGCTGCCTACTTAGGGCTGCAACTACAGCGTACCAGAAATGCTCAGGGGGAAGAAAAGAAAGAACTGATTAAAGGTAAATATAACGTCAGACACTACCAAATCGGGTCTATACTCCTAGCTTTGATGGTGGTAGGTGCAATTGGAGGGATGGGTGTCACTTACATCAATAATGGCAAATTATTTGTCGGGCCTCACCTGCTGGCAGGACTGGGGATGACGGGTATGATTGCATTTTCTGCTGCTTTGTCGCCTTATATGCAAAAAGGGGCAAATTGGGCGCGGGCAACTCACATTCTGGTAAATTTTACCCTTTTGGGGCTTTTTGCTTGGCAGGCTGTCACCGGCGTGCAAATTGTCCAAAGAATTCTCACTAAAGCATAGTTAAACCTCATCTATGTTGAGAACCGTAGTTTTTGCCCTCACCCTAAATCCCTCTCCCTACAAGGGAAGAGGGACTTCTTTCCGGCTCCCCTTCTCCCAAATTTGGGAGAAGGGGTTGGGGGATGAGGGTTTATTTCTTTTCATAGGGAAAGAACTACAGTTTTCAAGGTGGACGTGGTTTAGGTAGTCCTTTGTCCTTTGTCCTTTGTCAAAAATTAATGACAAAGGACAAAGGACTGTTGACTTACCGCTTTTGCTTAGAATTAGCAGGAAAGGGTATTTCCAAAGATTTATGAAAATCTTCCTGAACTTTGCGAGTTAAACGGCGGGAGACTTGGCGGACAATTTGGTTAAGTAAGCGATCGCCTGTAGATTGAATTATAGACTTGGGTAATCGCTGAATAAACTTGGGAAAGTGCAAATCAACTATTAAATCCAATTCCCATTCAACTCTGGTAATCTCACCAATGCTAGTGGAAGTATCGTTTTCTACTAACTGTAGAGATGCCCGATAGTCTACGTCATAACCAGGGGGTTGGTAGTCAGGAATAGGGATTGTACGGATGCGGTAAATACCCCCGTCTGGAGGCAACAATTCCAAACCAATTTTAGGTTCTACATCATAACCAAAAGCACCAAAACGACCAATTACTAAAGCGTAGCCATTTTCCCCAAGTAATTGCACCTTCATGGGTTCAGCGCAACGCGAAAACCATGAGGCGTGATTATTAAGATACTCAGCAACCTTCTCTGCTGGGGCAGGCATTTCCATAAAATCTTGAAAACGGCCGTAAAATTTCGTGACCGTCGCTACATTTGCTTCTGTTAATCTGTCCTCGGCTGCTTCTTGGCTGGAGGCTACAGGTAAAACTGCTTCTGTTATTTCCCAGGATTTATATTCGCTTTGTTTTGAAAGCATAAATGCATTAATGTATATTTTAGCGTTCGTCTATATTAATAATTCCCCATGTACCTGGGTCATTTCACACTAATATCCCATTTTTACCGAAACCTCATTAATCTGCCATCAAGTCCATAGAATTACTAAAATAAAGAACTGAACAAGCACACATAGTTTCCCAGGATAGCATTTCTCATGAAAGCATTTGTAGCAGGGGCAACGGGTGAAACAGGTCGCCGGATTTTGCAAGAGTTGATAGCGAGGAATATTCCCGTCATAGCTCTGGTGCGGGATATAGAGAAAGCTAGGGGTATTCTCTCTCCTGAAGTCGAATTAGTGGTAGGCGACGTATTACAACCAGAAAGTTTAACTGCTGCGTTAAGAGATAGCACAGTTCTGTTGGTTGCTACTGGTGCAAAACCTAGTTTTGACCCTACTGGCCCCTATAAAGTAGATTTTGAAGGGACTAAAAATTTAGTAGAAGCCGCTAAGGCAAAGGGAATTGAGCATTTTATCTTAGTTTCTTCTTTGTGTACTTCGCAGTTATTCCATCCACTGAACTTGTTTTGGCTGATTTTAGTGTGGAAAAAGCAAGCTGAAGAGTATATCCAGAAAAGTGGTCTTACCTATACCATTGTGCGACCTGGTGGGTTGAAAAATGAAGATAACTCCGACGCGATCGTAATGCAGAGTGCTGATACACTGTTTGACGGTAGTATACCCAGGCAAAAAGTCGCCCAAGTTGCTGTTGAGGCGCTATTTGAAGCAGATGCACGCAATAAAATTGTCGAAATTGTTGCTAAACCTGAAGCAGCCCCAAAAAGCTTTAAGGAGCTATTTCAACAGTGCTGATATCCTAGAGGATTCTATTGCCGAAAACGATGTCTACGACAGGCTACGCCTACGCACTTTGTCAAGTAGCTTGCTTCATCTAAATTGACGACCCTTGATTCCACTTTCTGAAGCGATCGCTTCTCTGTGAATGAGAGAGCGATCGCACATTCACCAGCAAATCAGTTTTATTCGGGGAAATACTCACTATTAAAAATATCTTCAGGAGTAAAAGGGCATTGTTCTGGAAAAATCTCAGGCGTTAAACCTGTTTTTTGAATTGCTTGTCTTCTGGCTTTTATATAAACTGCACCTAAGCAGTTAAGAGAATAATTATAAAGTGTTTTGGAACGAAAAGAAAATTCTAGCTCATCACGGAAATTAGTTATTTCTATTTGCCAGCCTCGTTGACAATTTTCTTTTTCAGTTTCCCAATAACGATAAAGTAAAAGATGAATTAATAATTGTTTTAAATAACTTTCTACTTTTCGTCTTTGTTCAATTCCCAAAGCTTCAATTTCTTCTGCTAAATGTTGCCAATCAAGATTTTCAATATCTTTATTTTCTAATTGTTTAAGTGTTGTTTCTACCCATAAATAATAATCTTCTTCGTAAAGGGTAGGTTCAACAGATTTTAATATTTCTGTTGTCATAGCTAATCGCTGAAAAATCAACTATCTGATTATAACATAGGTAGGCGTAGCTCTTTCTCCTTCATCAACAAAAAGCGATCGCCTTCAGTTTCAGCCTGATTATTAGTAACAACTCGTGTGATTTTGAGGAGGATGATTTTATTTAATCAGTTTTTTGCCATATTGCATCTTCTGCTTCATACTCGTAGGGCATGAGTTGATATAAACCCAGAAATGTTGAGAACCGTAGTTTTTGCCCTCACCCTAAATCCCTCTCCCAAGTAGGGAGAGGGACAACTTTCCGGCTCCCCTTCTCCCAAATTTGGGAGAAGGGGTTGGGGGATGAGGGTTTATTTCTTTTCATACGGAAAGAACTACAGTTTTCAAGGTAGACGTGGTTTAGTTCTGATTTACAGCACTCAGGAATAACGGATACCATGTAACTAACAATCAGGTGTGAACTTTACTGGAATAAGTTCGTCGATGATTTTTGTTAGCAAAAAGAGCGAATTGAAGGAGTCGGACTCTGAAAGGCTTTGAATTCAAAGGTGTTGAAAAACTTATTGGGCCAATAGCCGCGCTTCTCGGCTTTGTGTATTTGTTGCAATGGTATATTGGAGACTTGCGATCGCCTTCTGATCCCATCTTTGCAGTTCAACAGCCGCCTTTGGTCATGAAAAAGGGCGACCCCTATGGCGACCCCTATATCCGCGCTTTAATGCGAACCATCTCGGCGAGTGAGGCGAGTGGTAATCGTCCCTATTCGCTGTTGTATGGTGGACAGCAAGTCAACGATCTTAGCCGACATCCTGAGATATGCGTCACAATTGTCACAGGCCCCAACACAGGTAATTGTTCCACTGCTGCTGGCAGATATCAAATTATCAACATTACTTGGTATCGTTTAGCTCCTCGTTATCATCCAAATCCAATGCAGATGATGTTTTGGACTGCTTATAGTTTTGAAGCAGAATATCAAGATGTAGTAGTTTACCGTTGGTTAAATGATTCTAAAGTTTGGGGAACTGATATTTCTCAACTGTTGCGTCAGGGAAAGTTAAATGATGTTTTGCGGCGGCTTTCTCCCACCTGGACAAGTCTAGGATATGGCATAGAAACTAATTCTGTTAGTAGCTCTTTGCCTAAAGTTTATCAGAAAATGTTGCAAGAGGAATTGACCGCAGCTAATCAACCAACAGTTACGAATTTAACACCATCGCCAACTCCTTCTAGCAAGACAGTGAAGAAGTTACCCTAATTTTTAACTTGGTGCATAGAAAAAATCTTTGATATTTTCCACAAATGCCAAAGTATTTTCAAAGTGAATATTATGTCCAGCATTACTAATTATTTTTAGTTGGGCAAATTCACAGAGTTGAGCCATTTCTGTATTAATAGATATAAATTTTTTATCATATTCCCCTACTAGTAAGAGCAGAGGAATTTTATTCTCTTGTAGTTTTTCCCACAAAGAAGGTTGGCATCCAGTTCCCATGAAGCGCAATGATTTATCTAATTCGTATGGATTATTCTGTAACCGACTTTCGCACATGCGATCGTATTCTGGATGATTTTTTATATCACCAAAAATTGGTTGATTGTACCAATTTGAAAGAAAAGTAGCAAAATCAGTTTTAATAATACTTCTGCTTAATTTTCTAGCTATTTGAGCATCACCCCTAATTCGTTCTAATCGTTCTGCTTCTGTTGCTAAACCTGGGGAGGCTGATTCTAATGCAACTTTAATAAAACGTTTTGGAAAATTTAGAGTTAGGTATAAAGCTAACCTTCCACCCATCGAATAACCAATTAAGTAACATTTATCTATTTTTAATTCATCTAATAAAGTGATTATTGCTTGACCAGTAGGTTGTATTTTATAGTATTCATCACTTCCTAAAACTTGGGTTTTACCATGTCCAGGTAAATCAATGATCAGATAAGAAAAATCTTCAGCTAGTACTTTTATAGCTTCATCAAATTCATTAATGTTTCCCATGAAGCCGTGTAATAAAAGAATTTTAGGTTTGTTTATATTGATATTTAAATAATAGTTAAACTTATATTTTAAAGTCATTTTAAAGGAGGTATCTAAAGTCTCAGTGGGTATTAAAGCCACGTTTAAACGGGAGCATCTCAATAAGTGTAAAAATACGTTTGCCCTGGCGAATAGAATTCGCGGCTATACGAGACTTTAGGGACTTCCAAATAAAAAATATCCCAAAACTGACGCAAAAATCCTCTCTATTTCTCTTCTCTCTGTGTTCTCTGCGTCTCTGTGGTTCGTTTATTTGGATAATTTATTTCTTGGAAGTCCATTAGCTACCGATCCTGGGTTTCAAATTATTAAGGTAAAAATCGATCTAAAGCAGCTTTTAACTGTTTAATTTCAACGTCAATATTACCCTCTTGTGCAGCTCTAGCAATACATTCAGTTAAATGTTCATCCAAAACAATTCGCGCTACCTTATCTAATGCGCCTCGCACTGCGGCAATTTGCAGTAGAACATCAGGACAAGGGCTATTTTGCTGCACCATTGTTTTAATACCACGAACATGTCCTTCTATCCGCGATAATCGATTGGCAATTCGCCGTAATGACTCTTCGCTATGGACATGAGGATGAGCCGACTCTCCAGCCTCATGAGTATTATCTGTATGCTCGTGGCCTGTATCGTGATGGTGGGAATGTTCTGCTTGTTGGGATATTGGCAAGGATTCCTTACCTAATCGGTTTGATCCATTCATGGGTTATCAAAAGACTTATAGTATTAAGATCCTAGCCTAGTGGTTGTGGGGAGTGGGGAATGGGGCATTGGTAAGAGGACAAGTCACCTTTTCCCCTTGTCCACCCTGCTCCCCGTACTCCCTACTCCCCTAACTCTACTACTGACGATTGGCTCTTTCTTGGGGAATGATTTCTGTTACTACCCTACCGCTAGAAGTGCCGCCTTTAACAACAATATTTTCTGTTTGCAGATTACCAATGGCCGTTTCACCTGTAAAATTAAACTGTGGATCAACTTGTCGATAAACGACATTTCCCTGAGCTTCAACTAACTTATTGTCTAAATACCAAGTTAATGTATTAGATTTCAAAGATTGGCGACGCTGACCAATGGCGTTGACGTTACCTGTTAAATAAACCGTTTTTTGCGGTATTTTCATTTTACCTTGATTGGCGGTGACGGACAGATTTTCGGCACGCTGGAACATCCGCACGGGGGAATTTGTAATGACAGTTTCTGTGTTCATGTTCCAGGTCATAGAGTTACTAGTTATTTGCACTGGTGGGTCTAGTAAATCTAATTGAGCATTCTGTTGAATAGTGGCAATTTTGGTTTTTAAGTTGACTTCGCCAGAATTTCCTTTGCCGCGATCGCTAATTTTATTATCTTTGTAACGGTCAATTTGTAAAGGGCGATCGCCAATCAGTTTTTCTTCTTTAATATTCCAAATTAAATGCTCGGTTCTTACTTGTAACTGGGGATCAGTAGAATTTGCTACTACCCCTCCAGAAAATTCCATGCGCTGTTCACGGGTTTTAACTCGTACTTCCTGCGCTACAGCTTGTAGTTGTTTATGACTACCGTTAATTTGCTTACGGACAATTAACAAATCTTCTTTGGGACGCCATTCTAATTCATTACCTTGCAATACAATTCCATTACTAGGATCTGTGGCAAATATCTTACCTTTAAGAAATAACTGCTTCCCATCTTGTTCAATATCTGCAACATCTGCTTTGATTTGGTAAACTACTTTGCCATCTTGGTATAGTTCACCATAAGGGCTTTCAGCTTGACCAATTTGTTTTTCTTTGGTGTATTTTGCGGTTTTAGCCCTGACTTTCCAAATCGGTCGTCCTACTTCATCTGCTTGTTCTAGGGTGACATCAAAGAAAGTCAAATTGCTATCTTGGTTAGATGAACCCGCAGTATTTTGTTGAGAAGCTGTGGGAGATTTACCCCCACAGCTTACTAAACCAAATATCAAGAAAAAAATTAAAGGAAAAAGAAGGAAGGGAGGAGTAGAGGAGAAATTTTTAATTTTTCTCTCGCCCTGTCTCCCCCTTTGATGAAATTGATACGCCATTATTCTTGGATTTCTAGATGTCCATCACTAGTTCTGGTGTCTTCCAAAAAACCGATGCCAGATAACGGCCGGTATGGATAGCTTTGGCGAGGGGTTTTTTGAATATCTTCTTTGATGGCTTCTAAATCAATGTAGCGATCGCTTACATTAATTAAGCTGTCGCTGGTCATCGAACGCAAACTCACCACTTCTACCCGCACGCCGCGATAGCTGACTGAATTTACCGCATAAGCCAAATCCCCATCACCGCTAACTAAAACTGCGGTATCATAAGAATCTACTAGCGCCATCATATCGACTGCTATTTCTACATCCAGGTTAGCTTTTTTAGAGCCATCTGGTAGCTGGACTAGATCCTTAGCAATGACTCGATAGCCATTGCGACGCATCCACAGCAGAAACCCCTGTTGCTTCTCGTTTGTCCGATCTACCCCGGTGTAGAAAAAAGACCGTAGTAGTCTAGAACCTCCAGTTAATCGATACAACAGCTTTGTGTAATCAATTTCAATCCCTAGTTGCAGTGCAGCGTAAAATAGATTTGAGCCATCAATAAATATGGCTACCCTACCCCGATTCTCCAAAACTTGTTCTGGTGTAAAGATTGAATCGGTTTCAAAATTATTCAACATCATTGTGATACCTCAATTATTATCCCTGTTATTTTTGATACAAATTACCAACTTTTAGATGCTAGTCACAGCGGCTTATGATAATGTTCCGGGACTAATTCAAGTTCAGCCCCGATAAATTTTTTGAGAAAATAAGAAATTGAACAAAATCAGACTTTGATAAGGATTAATCGTTTTTCGGGGGTTCTATTCGCTTAAAAATCGGTTGGGCTGTACCCAACTGTTGTTTACTAGATAGTATCCCCCATGTCGCATGGGTGGCAAAAGGAGCGGTGATTGAACTTTGTATTTGATCGTTAAAGTTTATTCCAAAGCCCAGTTGCTGATAAATATCGCTACTGATGTTCGGAATAATTGGGGATAGCAGATAAGCTGCTAGTCTAACCGATTCTAGAACTGCGTACAGAACTTTTTCCACCGACTCCTGCTGTCCTTGTTTATATAATGACCAAGGAGCTTGTTCATCAATAAACTTATTACTGGCTTGCACCAGTGAAAGGATGGCTTCGCAGGCTTTACTGAAAGCTAGCTCTTGGTATGCTTGTTTTACATGTTCCCCTAGACGTAAACCAATTGTTTTCAATGGATTTTCGTCAGAAATTCCTTCATTGCCGATTGATGGGACATTATTCTGGGCACAGTATTTCTTCACCATGTTCAAGGTGCGATTGAGCAAATTACCTAAATCATTTGCCAAATCTGCATTCAAAACATTAATGAACCTTACTTCATTAAAATCTCCATCCTTGCCAAAATCGATTTCCTTAAGGAAGTAATAACGAACGGCATCACTACCATAGCGCTGAACTAACGCTATAGGATCAAGGGTATTACCCAGACTTTTGCCCATCTTTTGACCATCTTTAGTCAAAAAGCCATGCCCAAATACTCCATCTGGCAAGGGTAAGCCAGCCGACAACAGCATTGCTGGCCAGTAAACTGCATGGAAGCGCAGAATATCTTTACCAATTAGGTGCAAGTTAATCGGCCACCATGTTTCTAAGGCATTTGCTAAAGTCGGTTCTGCATCTGGTTCTAGTAATGCCGTTACATAACCTAACAGCGCGTCAAACCAGACATAAAGGGTGTGCTTGGGATCAACTGGTACAGGAAAGCCCCAATCTAGATTTACCCGCGAAATTGAAAAGTCTTGCAGACCTTGATTTACAAAGTTAAGAACTTCATTGCGCCGACTTTCTGGTTGAATAAAATCAGGTCTAGATTGATAAAATTCTGTCAGCTTAGTTTGATATTTAGATAAGCGGAAAAAATAGTTTTGCTCGTCTCGCCACTCCACTTCTTTGTTAGTATGAATCGCGCAACGGTGTCCTTCTAGCAGATCCCGTTCTTCTTTGAATTCTTCGCAGGATACGCAGTACCAGCCTTTTTGTTGCCCCTGGTAAATATCACCAGATTTCCAGACTCGATCAAAGAATTCTTTGACGATCGCTTCATGACGAGGTGCAGTAGTCCGACTAAAGCGATCATATTGAATGTCGAGTAATTGCCACAAATTAACGAAGCTAGGGACAATTTCATCGCAAAACTCTTGTGGTGCTTTGCCTAAAGTTTCTGCCGATCTCTGAATTTTTTGCCCATGTTCATCTGTACCTGTAATTAGTAATACCTTATGCCCCAAGAGCCTGTGAAATCGCGCCACTACATCTGCTGCGATCGTCGTATAAGCACTGCCTATATGGGGCACATCGTTTACATAATATAGTGGTGTTGTTAGTGCAAATGCCAATTCTTTTTTATTCACTAGATTCATACAAAATAAAAATTAACTTATAAAACGTTTTACTTTTATCGGAAAACCCAAGCAATTATACAATATTATTTCTATTTTTTCCAATAATACCTTAATAGTAGCAAACTTTTCAGATCAAAAATTGTTTTGTAATATGCATCAATTCAATTCATTTTTGCCTACAACAGCGAATTATTACCATAATTTTTTTGAATACTTTATATTAGAAATTATTGTGATCAAAAATACATAATCCAGAATCCGGAAAATCTATCTGGTTTTGTGGATTAGATATTTCTATCTTAAGACGCTCATGGCAGTCGTAAAGAAATGTAAAAATTAAATTAAGATAAACTGCCATATTTACCGGAAAAATATATTGATTAGGTATGAGTCGAAATAGCCCCCTAGAGATTTCTCGCGCTTTGGTGGCGGCACTCTCAACGCAAATGTTTCGTTATTACGAGGATCGCATTCCCCAGGATGCCAGCGTTTTGGTAGTCAGCAATCACCGCAGCTTTATGGATGCACTAATTTTAATGGCGGCGTTATCGAGTCCGATTCGCTTTGCTTGCCATCACTACATGGGACAAGTGCCAGTAATGCGGGAGATTATCACTGGACAATTGGGGTGTTTTCCTTTGGAAGAAACTCAAAACCGCCTGCAAAGCTTTTTTTCGCAATCACAGATGCTGTTGCAGTCCAGGCAGATGGTGGGAGTCTTTCCAGAAGGAACTCAACCAATGGTGAAATTTACTCAGCCAAACCAAATGGGTAAATTTCATCGGGGATTTGCCCATTTAGCATTACGGGCTGATGTGCAGAATTTAGCAATTTTGCCGATCGCGATCGCCTCCTTAGAAGAGGTAAACACCAATGGCTTCCCCTTAAGGCTTTTGAGTCTATTTGACCCTTCAGAACCTTTATTTAACCAAAGTGGTTGGCATCCTGTGGTATTTTATAGTCGGGTTGCGGTGTTAATCGGTCGCCCTTATTGGATTACGCCCCAACATCAACAAAAATATCATGGCAAGCAAGCCAGAACTGTTGTGGCTGAACTGACAGAACACTGTCATGGTGAAATTAGCACTTTACTGCGTCAAGGTTGCTATTAGAGGCATTCGATTTTGAATTTTGGATTGTCTTCACGACTTTTAGTAGCTTGTTCCAAGACATTTTTTGTTTTTACTCAAAACTACCGAAGCTCGTAACAGCAACAATCAGCAGTCCAAAAGTTTTATACCATTGACTAATGACCAATGACTAATGACCAATGACCAATGACTATCTCAGAAGTTGAGCTAAACCCTTGTTTCCTAACTCCTAAAAGAGTAAAGCCAGAGTATCCCCTGTTGGTATATTTGCCAGGAATGGATGGAACTGGTCAACTATTGCGATCGCAAACGGCTGGATTAGAAACTGGCTTTGATGTCCGTTGTTTGGCGATCCCACGCAAAGACCTGAACACTTGGGATGTGCTAGCGAAAAGTGTATTAGACTTGATCCACGCCGAATTAGAAAAAAGCCCTCAGAGGCCCGTTTATCTGTGTGGTGAGTCCTTTGGTGGTTGTTTGGCAATGAAAGTAGCAATCCAAACGCCGCATTTATTTAAGCGAATTATCTTAGTTAACCCAGCTTCGTCCTTTCGTCTTCGCCCTTGGTTGAGTTGGGCATCTCAACTTACTTACTTGGTGCCATCAGAATTGTATGATGTTGGCGCACTGGGGTTGTTGCCGTTTCTAGCATCTTTGCCACGCATTTCTCGGAGCGATCGCCATGAACTGCTAAAAACTATGCGTTCTGTACCGCCAGAAACCGTTCATTGGCGGTTGTCTTTACTGCGAGAGTTTCATGTTGATAACAAGCAGTTAGGGCGGTTAACTCAACCAGTTTTGTTGATTGCCGGTGCTAGCGATCGCCTTTTACCTTCTGTAACTGAAGTGAAGCGCATAGCAAATATCTTACCAAATAACAAGATTGTGGTGCTGCCCCATTGCGGACACGCTTGCTTGCTAGAGCAAGATACTAATCTCTATGAAATTCTTAAGGAGAACGACTTTTTAGAAAATAATGCTGATATCGGTACAGAGTTAGAGGTGAGAGGATAGTTTGTGTAAGTGATTTTCATCATGCCTCTTACAATAAAGTGCTAGCTTAACATTAAGCTCCAGGTTGTAACACTACTAGCTGAGTAGGGTTTTCAATCGTTAGTTGACAAGTGCCGTCTTCTAGTTCTATTGGCTCTACTCCAATAATATTGACTTGTTTTCTATTAATGATTTCTGGTGAGCTACCATCCGTAATTTTGTTCAGCGTTTGTGAAGAAACAAAGACTTGGCAGGTTTTATCATTTTCTCGTTCCAATCGTAATCGAATCGTTCCATTGCCCTGGTTGGTGAAACCAGCCACTCGTCCTAGAATCCCTTGAGATGTTGCGTTACAAAAAAATTGTACGGGATTTCTACTAAAATTAGCGCAAGACAAAACTTGATCTACTCGTAATGCAATCGTTCTAAATTGTTTATAGTCTGGCTCTTTTCCTATGTCGTAGTTTGCCTGTTCTTTAATTTTTTTAGGTGCATTTTCTAAAATGTTTTGAATCTGCTTTTGAACAGTAGGACTTAATTTTGGAGATAAGTAAACTCCTGTACCTGGAATTTCTCTACTAATTTGAATTACTCGAAATTGTGGATCATCCTTGACTGTAGTGTATACAACTGCTCCTATATCTGCTTGTTTATTAGCTACTAGCTCTCGAATTTTACTACTTCTATGTCCTACCGTTACAGTCATAGATTTTCCATATAAATCATAGGTAGGCATATAGAAGCTCGAAGCTGAATTGAAATCTCCAAGCGCGATAGTTGTTGTAGACTTAATATCTTTAATTGACTTAATTGAACTATCAGACCTAACAAATAAAGCTGATTGATAAGTAAGTGGATACTTAGGAAACATTCGCTCTAACCATTTGTAACTATTATCTTTAGCTCGCATTCCATTCATGGGTGAGTTAGCAAACACGATATCCCATTTGTTTTTAGAAATATTATTTTGAGCTTCT
>Ga0335394_10001075_pt1 | contig 30370 bp, 19 predicted proteins | sample MAT03_FD_205741 | JGI IMG/M metagenome (GOLD analysis project Ga0335394, IMG submission 205741) | Freshwater microbial communities from Lake Fryxell liftoff mats and glacier meltwater in Antarctica - MAT-03 (spades assembly) (version 2) ...
CGCGCCGCGCCCGACGTCATGCCGTACATTCGCCGGCCCGCGAGCGTTTTGGCCCGTGGCCGTCGCCAGGCCTCGCCCACACCCCTGGGTCGACCACGCCACAGATGCCCGGCGCCGCGGCGTGGGCTCAAAAGCCGGGCGAACACCCCGATGGACGCGAAACGCCCGCGGCCGCCGAGAAGTGGAGACGGCTGCGCGGAGAGGGTAGGCTCGGGCCGCTTGACTCGCCGTCGATGGATGCCCCTGCTCGTGCTCGCCGCGTGCTTCCCGTCGGACTCATCGGTGGATAACGCCCGGCCGCGCGCCGAGCCGCCAGCGCCCGAGCAAGCCGGCGAACGCGGCCCAGACCACCACGCGCCCGGCTCGGCGCGCGCGCTGCTGGCGAGCTTGCCGGTGCGCGAGCATACCTCCCGGTCCGGCTATGGACGCGAGCATTACGGGCCCGCCTGGGCCGACGCCGACCGCAACGGCTGTGACACACGCGAGGATATCCTGCGCCGCGACCTCGTCGACGTCACGCTCAAGCCGGGGACCAGGGATTGCGTGGTCGTATCGGGGACGCTGGCCGACCCGTATACGGGTACGCGGATCCGCTTCGAGAAGGGCGGCGCCTCGGAGGTCGACGTCGACCATGTCGTCGCGCTCGGCAACGCGTGGGTCACCGGCGCTGCCACCTGGCCGTTTCGCCAGCGCGTCGCGCTGGCCAATGACCCGCTCAACCTGCTCGCCGCCCAGTCCGCCGCGAACCGGGCCAAGGGCGACGGCGACGCCGCCACCTGGCTGCCCCCGCTTGCCGCCGTCCACTGCATCTACGTGGCCCGCCAGGTCGCCGTGAAGGCGAAGTACGGCCTCTGGGTCGCGCCCGCCGAGCGCGACGCGATGGCGAGCGTGCTGGCGACTTGCCCCGAGCAGCCGGCCCCGGTCGGCGACGCCCCGACGACCGCCCCGATCAATCCGCCCGAACCCGGCCACGCGGGCGCCCACCCGCGACCGAAGGCGCCGGCCCCCGCGGCGCCCCGCGGACCCGCGCCGGTCCGGGCCCCGAAGCCGCAGACCCGGGCTCCGGACCCAAACTATGGCAATTGTAAGCAAGTCAAGGCCAATCACGCCGGCCCCTATGTGCGTGGTCGGGATCCAGAATATGCGTACTATCGCGACAGCGACGGCGACGGCGTCGTGTGCGAATAGAGCGATCCCGCATGCGTCCGGGTTGGACAACTCGACTATCCCGTGCGACCCTCGCCGCCGTGCAGCATCGCTCCGCGCCCTGGTTATTGACGCTCTGCCTCGGCTGCACCACCGCGCCGGGCGACGCCGCCGACGCCAGTACGACGACGAACCCCGACCTCACCACCAGCGAACCGGCGACAGCCACCACCAGCGACGTCGACCCGACCACCGCCGCCGAGACCACGGTCGACCCGACCACCGGCGATGACCCGACCGCGGACCCGACCACCGGCGATGACTCGACCACCAGCACCACCGACCCCACGGGCGACCCGCCGGCGATCCAGATCCCGCCGGCCGACGCCGGCCTCGATTACCAGCTCGGCGGCGCCTATCCGCCACCCCCGGGGGTCGGCGTCGTCTCGCGCGACCGCAACGCGCCGGCTGCGGACGGCCTCTACAACATCTGTTACGTCAACGGCTTCCAGACCCAGCCCGACGAGGAGTCCTTCTGGCTCGACCAGCACCCCGAGCTGGTCCTGCGCGACGGCGACGACGCCCCGGTGATCGACGAGGACTGGGGCGAGATGTTGCTCGACACGCGCACGCCGGCGTCGCGGGCGGCCCTCGCGGAGATCGTCGGCGGGTGGATCGCAGGCTGCGGCGCGGCCGGCTACCAGGCCATCGAGATCGACAACCTCGACTCCTACGCGCGCTCGGATGGCCTGCTCGATCAGGACCAGGCCGTCGCGTACATGGCCCTGCTCGCCGCGTCCGCGCACGCGGGCGGCATGGCGATCGCCCAGAAGAACTCGACCGAGCTGCTGCCCCGTCGCGCCGAGATGGCCACCGACTTCGTCGTCTCCGAGGAGTGTAATCATTATGACGAGTGCGACGATTACCTCGCCACCTACGGCGACGCCGTCCTGATGATCGAATACAGCGACGCCGACTTCGCCAAGGGCTGCGCCGGTTATCCGCAGATCTCGATCGTCCGCCGCGACCTCGACCTCACGACGCCCGGCGACCCGCAATACGTCTACGACGCCTGTTGAGTCCCGCCCCCCGCGACCAGCCTGTCACGGCGCGCGCTCGCTGAGTCGCTTGACGTGGGCGAGCACGCGGGTGTGGATCCCGTGCATCAGCGAGTCGGACCCCAGGGCCCAGTAGGCCGCGGGCGCCAGATCGAGGGTGTACCAGGTGCTGCCCTCGAGGCAGGACCGACTCGAAGGCGGTCAGCAGCGGGATGAGCAGCAACAGCGCGACCGGGTGCCCGAGGAGCGCTGGCTTTCACGTCGACCCTGCACGCAGCGTATCGCGCCGCGGGCCGCTTGTGGCGGCGCTGACGGCTGTTTTGAATAGTCTGGCCGCTGCTCCGTCGGAGGGCCCCCCCGGGGCCCCTCATGGCGAGATCACGCGACAAGAACGGACCTGCTCGCCCCGACCGCGGCCTGCGGCCGGTGCAGGACGTCATCGGGAGGATCCGCTTCGACGCGGCCCTCGATGTCGCGCGCTTCAGCGTCGGCTACGAGGAGCGCTTCGCGGGGGTGCGCGAGGCGCCGCTCGCGGGGGTCCTCGGCGAGGGTGAAGTGCCGTGGCACCGGATCTGGTTCATCAAGGCTGGATCGCTGGTCGTGTGGGACCGTCGCGAGCGCATCGACCTCATCCTCGGGTCCGGCGTCAGCCCGGCCCCCGACCTGGCCGCGGTGCAACGCGCATGCGCGCCGCAACCCGGCGCGCCCGAGGTCCAGACCCGGCGTATACGGGCGCCAGGACCCGCCGCGAAGTTCGTCGGACAACCCTGCTTTCGCTTCGATCCGATGCGCGCCGCCTGGGTCCCGCACGCCGCCGCAGGTGCTCGCGAGGCCGTGCCGGAGTCGCTGCAAGTCGTCACCTACAACGTGCTCTTCGACATCTACGAGACCGAGAAGATCTACAGCGAGCGGCGCCGGGCGGCCTGCATCGCGCTGTTGCGGGCGCGTGACGCCGACATCATCGCGCTCCAGGAGGTCACGCCGAAGCTGTGGGCGCAGTTGCTGGCGACGCCGTGGGTGCAAGACGGCTACCACGTCTCGTCGGGCCCGGACGCGGCCGGCCTCGATCCTTACGGTCAGGCCTTGCTGTCGCGCTGGCCGCTGACGCTCGAGCTGCATGCATTCTCGACCCAGAAGCGGCTGCTGGTCGGCCGCCTCGATCTGGCGGACCGCTCGCTGGCGATCGCGGCGGTCCACCTGACGAGTAATCACAAGCCCGACGCGCTCGACAAGCGACGCGAGCAACTGGGCGTGCTCACCCAATGGTTGGCCCGCGAGGCCGGTGACGCGATCGTGCTCGGTGACTTCAACTTCGGCGACGGCGACGAGAACACGCGGGTGGCCGCCGCTGGGATGACGGACGCGTGGCAACTCGTGCATCCGCACCACCCGGGCTTCACCTTCGACCCGGTCGCTAATCCGCTGGCCGCGATCAACAGCCGTTCGGGCCACGCCGGCCGCTACGACCGCGTGCTCATGCACTCGCCGGGCCGGACCCTCGTGCCGGTCGAGATCACGATGTTCGGCGAGCGGGCCTTCGCAGAGGACGCCGGCCAGAGCCTGTTCACCTCGGACCACTTCGGGCTGTGCTGCCTGTTGCAGGTGACGAGCGCGGGCGATCCAGTGCGTGTCACGCTCGCCGCGCCCGCGATCGCCACGGAGCATGTCGGCGTGGCCGAGCTGCCGCCGTGGGCCGCGTTGCCCTCTCCGCGACACGTTGCGGCGGTGCAGGCGGTCGCACGCGCGTGCGTGGCCGTGCTCGGCGCCGAGGATGCCGCCGTCCACGTGGTCGGCTCGGCGCGTCTCGGGGTCGCCAGCGCGGACTCGGACCTCGACCTCGTGTGCGCCGGTCCGGCGAGCCAGGACCGCCACGCCCTGTTCGCGGCCGTGCAGGAGCAGCTCGTCGAGGCCGGCGTGCTCACCCGCGGACGCGAGGTCGCAGGCGCCGGACTGTCGCTGCTGCGCTGCCGGATCGGGGACGTCGCCGTCGATCTGCAATTCGCCGGCCTGCCGCCCTCATTGCACACACACGGGCTCGCGGGGCTCGACGCCGCGGCGCTCTCGAGCCTCGATGACCCGAGTCGCCGCGCCGCGCTCGGCTGCGTCGACGCCGACGCGCTGATGCGGCTGGCGACCGCGCGGGTCGATGTCGCGGTGTTCGTGCCGATGCTGCGCCAGGTCCGTGCGTGGGCGCGGGCGCGAGAGATCGACGTCGGCGCGTGGGGGCTGCTGGGTGGCTACACCTGGGCGTTGCTCGCCGGGTTTGCGAGCCGCGACGCGGGGCCCGAGGTGCGTGCCCCCGACGCATTGTTACGCCACTTCTTCGCGCTCTTCGCCGCCTGGGCGCCGGGACAACCCGTCGCGTTCGCTGCCCCACCGGCTGCGCCACCGAGCCGCCGCGCGCCATGGCCGATCTACACGCCGACTGCGCCGAGCTTCAACTCGGCCCGCAGCCTCACGCGATCGACCCACGACATACTCCGCGCCGAGCTCACCCGCGGCGCGGCGCTGCTGGCCGCCGGTGGGCCCTTCACTGCGCTGTGCACCGCCGTCGACCCGCCCACCCGACGGGTCACGCTGGCGCTACGGGCCGACGACCCCGCGGCGCTGGCCGCCGGCGCCGGCTGGCTCGACGGTCAAGTGCTCGGCCTGCTGCTCGCGCTCGAGCGCAGCGGCGCGTGCGTGCGGCCGTATCCGCGGCCCATACACGTCGCTGGCGGCCTCGACTACAACATCGGCGTCGAGGGCGGTGGCGGGCTCCTGGTCCCCGCGCAGGCCTTCGCCGCCGAGTTCGAGGTGTGGATCAGCCGGCCGTCCGGGGTGTCGCTCGCAGCGACGCTGATCCAGCGCTGAGGGCGGCTTACGCCGCTCCCCTCGACCATTGCATCCGCGACAACAATCCGTTCCCGGTCCGCCGGTTCCCAGCCGCCGGGCCCGGCGCATAATGCCCGGGTGCCCGACACGAACGACCACGACGACATCGGTCAAGACTTCGCGGGCAAGGATGGCTGGCGGATGGACCACGGCGATGTCATCCCCGGGTTTCCTCAGCACCCACACCGCGGCAACGGGTCTGTGGAGTGACTCGCTCGCTCATTGCGGGATGAGCGGCGCGCAGGTCGAGACCCCCGCGCCGACGATGCGGATCGGGGCGTCCTGCAGCACGACCTTGAGGTCTTGCAGGCCGTTCTTGTCGCTGTCGTCGAAGTCGAGGTGGGTGACCTCGCTGGTGTTGTCGGACTCGGCGTCGGTGAAGAAGTAGAAGTCACCGGCGAAGAACGCGAACGCGAAGCCGCCGCCGGTCTTCACGCCGGGCAGCAGCAGCACGCTCTTGGTCGCGCCGCTGTTCTTGTCGACCTCGACCAGGCGCGAGGGATCGGGACCCGCGAACAGGAAGGCGCGGCCGTCCCCGGTGCCGCCGACCTCGGCGAGCCCGTAGTCGCTCTTGCCGAGCTGCATGAGATTGAGCGTGTCAGGGTCGACGCTGAAGAACTCGGCGACCTTGTCGCCCTCGGCCTTGAAGTTGTAGTGATTACCGTGCAGGCGGTCGCAGGGGTCTTGCGCCGAGTTCGACACGAATGCCATGCCGAAGTTGGTGATACCGTCCTGACCGGGGACAAACCCGGGATCCGAGCATTTGCTGACGTCGGTGATATCCACCTTGCGGATCTGTTGATCGCTGAATTGCACCCACGCGAAGCCCTCGCGATCGACGCCCATCGAGAAGGTCGAGGGCGGCAGGCCGCAGTCGACCACGCCGAGCATCTTGAGCTCGTTCTTGACCGGGAAGTACTTCCACAACTGCGCGGTCTTCGAGAGCACGAAGATCCCGTCGTCGAGCCCGACCACGAGGTCGGGACACGGGCAGGCATCGACCACCACGCCCGTGGTCGAATCGCCGGTCTCGCCGGGGCCGGTCTCGCCGGTGCTCGTCTCGGTCTGCGAACCACTCGATGCATCGGCGCCCGTGCTGCCCATGCTGCCCGTGCCGCCCGTACTGCCCGCGCTGCCCGTGACCGGCTCGCTGGTGCCGGTCTCGCTGGCCCCGCCGGTCGCGCTGGCGCCGGTCGTCGGCACGTCGCCGGTGCTCGGGCCCGGGTCGGTCGTGTTGGCTGATGTCGTGGCGGCGGTCGCCGTGGCGGCAGTTGCAGTGCCGGTCGCGGACGTATCGCTGCCGGATTCACCGCCGGTGAGCGGGGCGCCCGTCCCACAGGCGAGGGTCAGGGAGCCGGCGAGGAAGGTGCACGCGCGTCGCATCGACAGAGGATACATGCCTGGCCCGGGCGCCGGCCAGGGCTCGGGTCGTGGCCGGGCTGTCACGCGGCGTGGGGCGTCGGGCCGCGCTCGTGGGTGACCAGGCGCAGATGCACCACGGTCGCCAGCAGCCAGCCGCACGCGAAGGTCCACAGCAGCGCCTGCTCGAGCACGACCGCCCCGCTGAAGGTCGGCGAGACGGCGGCCGCCGCGAACGCGAGCGCGCGAGCGATGCCCGCCACCGCGGCAGCGCCCCAGATCCACGCCCAGGCGCCGCCACCCATCTGCAGCGCGGGGCTCGCGAGCACGACGCACACGCCGCTGACGAGCGCCCCGACGCTGGCGCTGATGATGCGAAAGGTGTGCAGACCCGGGTCGGTGGTCGCGGTGAGGAACACCGACTGTAACAGGTAGACGGTCACCGGCAGCGGCGGCAGCAGCACCAGCACCAGCGCGTCGCGGGGGCGCAGGTGGAAGTCGAGGCCGGTGCTCAGCAGGGCCCGGCGGGTCGCCAGCAGCGCGGCGAGCAGCGCGAGGTCGGCGACGGTATAGAGATAACGCAGGCCGAAGAAGTACACCGCCCACGCCCACTCGTCTTCGGTGACGAATTTGGGCACGATGTCGAGATACAGGGTCGCCAGGCGCATCTCGGCGATCAGGCGCAGGAGCAGGCCGAGGCCGATAAACATCCAGACGCGCCGGCCGGGGTCATCGCGCGCGAGCTGGGCGCGGCCGGCGAAGGCCATGTAGACCGCGGCGACCTCGACCGCGAGCGTCGCGAAGAACAGGATCAGGCGCAGCTTCGGGATCGCGAGCACGGTGCCGATCGCGGTGGCCGCGAGCACGCCGACCCACATGAGGATCAGCGAGCGACGCGCGGCAGCGAGGCGGGTCAGGGACAAGCGGCCCTAGCGTGCGGTCCGGACCGGACCCCGGTCAAGGTGGTTGGCGGTGCAAGGTCGCGCGTACACCCCCGCGCGGGCGCAGGGTGATCGAGAACTGCGGGCGAGGCACGTCGCGTTGGGCCACCTGCGGCCGCCAGCGCCGGGCGATCGTCGCCAACAACAGCACGGCCTCCAGCATCGCGAAGTTGTGGCCGATGCACAGCCGAGGTCCGCCTCCGAAAGGATAGTAGGCGAAGCGCGGGAGTCGGTGCAGCAAGCCGTCGAGCCAGCGCTCGGGCTCGAAGGCGAGGGGCCGCTCGAAGTACCGCGGGTCGCGATGCGAGCTCCACTGGAACATCCAGACCTGGGTGCCACGCGGCAGGGTCTCGCCGCCGATCTCGACGTCTTCGATCGCCTCGCGGCCGATGCTCCACGCCGGCGGATACAGGCGCATCGTCTCGAGCACGACCGCCTCCGCGTAGGGCAGCCGCGCCGCGTCGGCCGCGGTGGCGGGGCGACCGGCGAGCACCGCCTCCGCCTCCGCCGCGAGTCGCTGCCACGCGCCGGGCCGCCGCGACAGCAGCACCAGCGCCCACGACAGCACCAGCGCGGTGGTCTCGTGCCCGGCCATGAACAGGATCAGGACCTCGTCGCGGAGCTGGATGTCGCTCATCCGGGCGCCGTCCTCGTCGCGCGCAGCGAGCAGGATCGACAGCAGATCGCCGCGGTCCTCGCTGCTGCGGCGCCGCTCGGCGACGATCTCGTCGACCACCGTAAACAGCCGCGCCCGCGCGGCCGTGAATCGGCGGTTACCCGGCAAGGGCAGGCGCGCGAGCCCGGGGAGGATGCTGTGGCGCCAGTCGCTGTAGCGGGCCATCAACACCTCGAGCGCGTCGCCGAGGTCCTCCGCGCGGCGGCCGACCTCGCTCGACAGCAAGGTCGTGGCGACCACCTCGCGCGCGAGGTCCATCATCGCCGCGTGTACGTCGATGACCTGTCCCTCGCGCCAGGTGTCCATCATGCGCTCGGCCGCGGCGACCATGCTCGCTGCGTGACGGACGATGCGCTCGCGCTGGAAGGCCGGCTGCGCGAGCCGCCGCTGGCGCCGCCAGAAGTCGCCCTCGCTGACGAGCAGGCCGTTGCCGATGACCGCGGCGAGGCCGCGGGTCAGCCGGTCCTTGATGAAGCTGCGGTTCTTGGCGACCAGCACCTGGTCAATGAGCTCGGGGCTATGCAACACGACCGGCGAGTGCACGGGCATCCGCAGGCGCACCATGTCGCCGGCGGCCACGCTGCGGCGACAGAACTCCGCCGGGTCGTGCATGAAGTGGAGCAGGTTGCCGAAGGGCGTCAGCCCGCGGATCTCGGGCATCACAGGCACTTGTGGCGCGGCGGCGGGCATGGTGGCGCCATCTTGCCGGGCCCGGGGACCAAAACGCAACGCAGGCGACGGCCCGCGCCGCAACCGCGCCGACCTGGTTACCGGCGCCTCGGATATACTGCGCGCATGGCCTTTCGCCTGTCACGCCGGGGTGCTCTCACAAGCGACGCGCGGCGCCTCGCCGACGACGAGCTCGGGGCCGCGATCGATCGCCTCGAGGACGCGAGCCAGCCCGCGGACCCGCGGGTCCACGCCGCCCGCAAGTCGATCAAGCGCGTCAGAGCGCTGCTTCGCCTGGTCCGCGCGGCGGTCCCCGCGAGCCGCTTCCGCGAGCACAACGCTGCCCTCCGCGACGCCGCCCGCGGGCTCTCGGCGGCGCGCGACGCCGCGGTCGCGCTCGCCACCTTCGACGCCCTGGTCCGCGAACCAGACCCGCTGCTGGCGGCCGTGCGCGCCGACCTGGTCGCGCGCCGCGGCGACACAGGTGGCGGCCCCGACCCCGCGCTGCTGCAGGTCGCCGCGCAGGCGCTGAGCCGCGCCCGTCCGCCGCTGCTGGCAGACCTCGGCGCGCTCGACTGGTCGTGCCTCGAGGCTGGCCTTCGGGACAGCTACGGCGGCGGCCGTGCGGCGATGCGGGCGGCCCTGTCTGGCGATCGCGGTCAGGACGACGAGGCGTTTCACGACTGGCGCAAGCGGGCCAAGGACCTGTGGTACCAGTGCCAACTGCTGCGTGACGCCTGTCCGGAGCTGCTCGGGGCGCTCGAGGGCATGCTCGCCACGCTCGGCGAGCAGCTCGGTGAAGACCACGACCTCGCGGTGTTGCAAGCCTCGGCGCCCGCGAGCCCGGCCCTGCACGCGCGGATCGCCGAGCAGCACGACAAGCTCAGGACCGCGGCCGCCCGCGTGGGCCACCGCGTGTATGCCGAGCGCCCGCCGGCCTTCTTGCGGCGCATGCGGGTCTACTGGCAGACGTGGCGCGGCGACGAGTCCGGCGCCCTGTAGGTCGCTTGATCGACTCAGCCGGCCGAGAGCGCCGCGTTGCTGATCGGCGTCGCGGCGGTCGCGGGCGTGGCCGCCGGCTTGCGCGCGAGCAGGCGGCCGAGCCCGAGCTTGGTCATCAGGGCTCCGCCAGCGCCGATCGCCATGACGGCCGGCGCCGCGAGTGCGCCGGTCAACGCGATCACGCCGGCGGCCAGCGCGACGCCGGTCGCCGAGGACACCGCGCCGGTGCCGGCCTCGGTGACGGTGTGCAGTGCTGCCTGCTTGCCGGTCATCGTGCCGCGCCGATAGGCACGCAGCCCGGTGAACGCCCCGAAGGCGCCGTCGATCAGCAGGCCGACGCCGCCGACCCGCGCCGCGCCGCGCAGGACCTGTCCGCCCGCTGCTCGCGCCGTGCCAGCGGCGACCGTGCTCGCCGTGAGCTGGCGCAGCGCCGGGGGCACCGCCGTCGCGCCGACGACACCATCGAGCAGCAGGGTCGGCGCGAGCACGTTGACGACGTCGACGGCGCTGCGGGTGCAGGCGCGACGCACCGCGTGCTGCACGGCGCCCGCGAGCAGGTCCTTGCCGCCGGCCTCGTAGAGGGCCTGCGCGGCCGCCTGGGTGCCGAGGGCAGCCTGAGCGGCGATGGTCCCCATGATCAGATTTCGCTGGCTCTGCAGATCGGTCATCGCTGGGTCTCCTCGCCGACAGTGGCGCGCGTCGGCGTGGCCCACATTAGCGCGTCTGGCTGCGATCACCACCGATGGCCCCCGCGATTCGTCGCACGCGGCGAGCCCCGCGCCGTCACGGCAAGGGCGTCACGCTGTGCATCACCAGGCACTGGGCGATCTGCGGCAGCAGCAGCACGCGATCGACTGCGACCGCGCCGAGCACTGAACCGGGCATCAACTTCGACTCGGCCGACGACGGCTCCTGGACGATGACGACGCCGCCGTGACGCTTGATCGCCTGGCAGCCGAGCACGCCATCGCGGCTGGCGCCGGTGAGCACCACGCCGACGACGCGCTTGCGATGCGACTCCGCGGCCGACTCGAACAGCACGTCGATCGACGGACGCGCATGCATCACCCGGGCCTCCGTCGAGAGCCTCAGGTGACTGTCCTCGACCAGGACATGATAGTCGGCGGGCGCCAGGTACACGCGCCCTGGCACCAGCGGGTCCTTGTCCTCGACCTCGCGCACCTCGAGCGGACAGCCGCGCTGGATCGCCGCCACCAGGCTGAGGTCATCGGTGTGGATCGCACGGTGCTGGACCACGACCACCGGGCAGCGAAAGTCCTTCGGCAGGCCGCGGAGGATCGTCGGCAGCGCCGTGAGTCCGCCCAGCGAGGTGCCGATCACGACCAGACGCCAGCGGGGAGGCGCGCCGACCAACGAGCCGGCCGCGCCCCGCATCAGCCGCCCCTCCGGCGAAACAGCTTCTCGGCGGCGTTGAGCTCCTCGTAGTCGTGCTGGTGCGGCGTCCCGGCGAGCGACTCCTTGCGCCCGAGCGCGAGCACGCCGAAGCGCCGCAGGCTCTCGTAGAACAGCTCATGCACGCGGGTCTGGAGCGTCTCGTCGAAGTAGATCATCACGTTGCGGCAGATGATCACGTGGAACTCGTTGAACGACCCGTCGGTGACGAGGTTGTGGTGCGAGAACACGATGTTGCGGCGCAGCGACTGCTTGAAGATCGCGTGGTCGTAGCGGGCGGTGTAGTAGCGCGAGAACTGCTCGCGGGCGCCCGAACGCAGGTAGTTGGCGGTGTACTCCTGCATCACCTCGATCGGGAAGATGCCGGCCTGGGCCCGGCGCAGCACCGCCTCGTTGCTGTCGGTCGCGTACAGCCGACAGCGATCGTAGAGGCCCTCCTCCTCGAGCAGGATCGCCATCGAGTAGACCTCCTCGCCCGACGAGCAGCCGGCGTGCCAGATGCGTACGAACGGGTGCGAGCGCAGCAGCGGCACCACCTGCTCGCGGAGCGCGCGAAAGAAGGTCGGGTCGCGGTACATCGCCGTGACGTTGACCGAGAGCATGAGCAGAAGCCGCTCCATGCAGTCGACGTCGTGCAGCACCTTGTCGAGCAGCCCCGCGATCGTCGTCAGTTTTTCGGCGCGCACCTGGTTCCACAGGCGCCGGCGCAGCGAGGCCCGCGCGTAGTTGCGAAAGTCGAAGCCGTAGTGGCGGTAGATGCCCTCGAGGATCAGGTCGATCTCGACTCGCTCGAGATCCGAGGCCGGCCGCAACTGCGGGCCCGGCGTCTCGCCGTGCTCGATCTGATCCGCAACTACAGGGTCGAGCAGAGGGTCGTCGATGACGGCGACCCCCTCTGTGCCCTCGAGCTTGCGCGGCTTCTCAGCCATACAGCCACACGCGCAGCAGCGACAGCAGTTGCTCGGGCTCGACGGGCTTGGTGATGTAGTCCGACGCGCCGGCCTCGAGGCACTTCTCGCGGTCGCCCTTCATCGCCTTCGCCGTGAGCGCGATGATCGGCAGGTCGGCGAACCTGGCCTCCTTGCGGATCTCCCGCGTGGTCTCGTAGCCGTCCATCTCCGGCATCATGACATCCATCAGTACCACGTTCACCTCCGGGTTCTCGCGCAGGGTCTCGATGCCCCGCTTCCCGTTCTCGGCGTAGATGACGACCATCTTGTAGCGCTCGAGCACGCTCGTGATCGCAAAGATGTTGCGCACGTCGTCGTCGATGATCAGCACCTTCTTGCCGCTAAACACCGGGTCGGCGTGATGCACCTGCTTGAGCATCTGCTGCTTCGACTGGGGCAGGTTGGCCTCGACCCGGTGGAGGAACAGCGCCGTCTCATCGAGCAGGTGCTCCATCGAGCGCACGCTCTTGACGATGATCGCGTCGGTGACGCGCTTGAGCCGGGTCTCCTCCTCCTGCGTCAGGTCCTTCCCGGTGTAGACGATGATCGGCAGCTCGCGCAGCTTCACGTCGCTCTTGATCATGTTGATCAGGTCGAAGCCGGTCATGTCCGGCAGCCCGAGGTCGAGCACCATGCAGTCGAAGTGCTGGGTGCGCAGCAGCTCCAGGCCGGCCTCGGCGCTGCCGACCGCGGTGGTCTTGACGTCGTCGTTGCCGATCAGCTCGACCAGCGCGTTGCGCTGGATCTCGTTGTCCTCGACGATCAACAGGTTACGCACCCGCCGCTCGACGAACCCCTTAACGGTGCTGAGCGCCTCGGCCAGCGCCTCCGGCGAGGCCGGCTTCTGCAGGAAGGCCAGCGCGCCCTGCTTGAGCGCGCGCCCGCGGGCCTCGATGTCGCTGCCCGAGATCAGATGCACGGGGATGTGGCGGGTCCGGGCGTCGTGCTTGAGGCGGTCGAGCACCGTCCAGCCGTCGAGCACCGGCAGCCGCAGGTCGAGCGTGATCGCGTCGGGCTTGTACTCCCGGGCGAGCGACAGCCCCGTGTCGCCACGCAGCGCGATCAGGCCCTTGAAGCCCTTCTCGCGGGCCATCTCCAGCAGGATCTGGGCGAAGGGGACCTCGTCCTCGATGATCAGCAGGACCCGATCACCCGGCTGGATGTCGTCGCGGTCGTCGGCGACCTCAGGGGGGAACGGCAGCGAGGGGGTCGGCTCGCTAAACTTCGCCTCGACGGAGGCCAGCGCCATCGGCCGCAGCGTCGCCGACGGGGTGACATTGCCGACCGCGCTCGTGAGCGCCGGGGCGTGGGTCTGCGGCACGTAGAAGGTGAAGGTGCTGCCCTGGCCGAGGGTCGACTTGACCCGGATCTCGCCGCCGAGCAGGCGGGCGATCTCGCGTGAAATGGAGAGGCCGAGGCCGGTGCCGCCGTACTTGCGCGAGGTGGTCCCGTCGGCCTGCTGGAACGCCTCAAAGATGATCTTCTGCTTATGCGTCGGGATGCCGATACCCGTGTCCGTCACCGAGAAGGCGAGCACCGCGGTCGCGTGGTCGAGGGCCTCGTTGTCCGGCCCCCAGCCCGCGCTCACCTGCTCGATCTTCAGCGACACGCTGCCCTTGTCGGTGAACTTGAACGCGTTCGACAGCAGGTTCTTGAGCACCTGCTGCAGGCGCCGCGGGTCGGTGTAGATGACCCGCGGGGCGTGCGGGTCGATCCCGATGTTGAAGTCGAGGCCCTTGCCATGCGCCATCTGGCGGAAGTTGCGGTCGACGTAGTCGTTGAGGGTCGACAGCTCGAGATCGTCGACATCGATCGCCATCGTGCCCGACTCGATCTTCGAGAGGTCGAGGATGTCGTTGATCAGCGACAGCAGGTCCGAGCCCGCGCTGTGGATCGTGCGGGCGAACTCCACCTGCTTGCCGTCGAGGTTGCCGGTCGGGTTGTCCGACAGCAGCTTGCTGAGGATCAGCAGCGAGTTGAGCGGCGTGCGCAGCTCGTGGGACATGTTGGCGAGGAACTCGGACTTGTACTTGCTCGACAGCGAGAGCTGCTGGGCGCGCTCCTCGAGCTCGATCTTCGCCTGCTCGATCTCGCGGTTCTTGCGCTCGACCTCGGCGTTTTGCAGTTGGAGCAGCTCCGAGCGCTCCTCGAGCTCCTCGTTGGTCTGCTGCAGCTCCTCCTGCTGCTGCTTGAGGCGCTCCTCCGAGGCCTGCAGCGACTGCGCCTGCTGCTCGAGGCGCTTGTTGGTCTCGGTCAGCTCGAGCTGCTGACTCAGTAGCTCGTCGGCGAGCGACTGCGACTGCTTGAGCAGCTCCTCGGTGCGCATGCCGGCGGCGATCGTGTTGATGACGATGCCGATCGACTCGGTCAACTGGTCGAGGAACGCCAGGTGGATGTCGCCGAACCGGTAGAACGAGGCCAGCTCGACCACCGCCTTGACCTGACCCTCGAAGACCACCGGCAAGACGACGATGTTGAGCGGCTTGGCCTCGCCGAGGCCCGAGCTGATCTTGATGTAGTCCTCCGGCACCTCGCTGAGCAAGATGCGGTCCTTCTCCAGGGCGCACTGGCCCACCAGGCCCTCGCCGAGGCGGAAGGCGTTGGCGAGGTTCTTGCGCTCGCGGTACGCGTAGCTCGACAGCAGCCGGAGCACGCCGCTCGAGGCCCCGTTCTCGCCCTGCTCCATGATGTAGAACACGCCCTGTTGCGCGCGCACCAGCGGCGCCAGGTCGCGCAAGATCAGCCGCGCCACCGCCTCGAGGTCGCGCTGGCCCTGCAGCATCCGCGTGAACTTGGCGAGGTTGGTCTTGAGCCAGTCCTGCTCGGTGTTGGTCTGCGTGGTGTCACGCAGGTTGGCGATCATCTGGTTGACGTTGTCCTTGAGCGCCCCGACCTCGCCGGCCGCCTCGACCGAGACCGACCGCGTCAGGTCACCCTTCGTCACCGCGGTGGCGACCTCGGCCATCGCGCGGACCTGCGTGGTCAGGTTGGCGGCGAGCTGATTGACGTTGTCCGTCAGGTCGCGCCACGTGCCGGCCGCGCCGGGCACCCGCGCCTGACCGCCGAGCTTGCCCTCGATGCCGACCTCGCGGGCCACCGTGGTGACCTGCTCCGCGAAGATCGCCAGGGTGTCGATCATCTCGTTGATCGTGTCGGCCAGCGACGCGATCTCGCCCTTGGCCTCGAGCGCCAGCTTGCGCTTGAGGTCGCCGGTCGCCACCGCCAGGACGACGCGAGCGATGCCGCGGACCTGCGCGGTGAGGTTGCTGGCCATCGAGTTGACGTTGTCCGTCAGGTCCTCCCAGATCCCCGCGACCCCCTTCACCTCGGCCTGGCCGCCGAGCTTGCCCTCCGTGCCGACCTCGCGGGCGACGCGTGTCACCTCCGAGGCGAACGACGACAGTTGGTCGACCATCGTGTTCATCGTGTTCTTGAGCTCGAGGATCTCGCCCTTCACGTCGACGGTGATCTTCTTCGAGAGATCGCCGTTGGCGACCGCGGTCGTGACCTCGGCGATGTTGCGCACCTGACCCGTCAGGTTGCTCGCCATGAAGTTCACCGAATCCGTCAGGTCCTTCCACGTACCGGCGACCCCCTTGACCAGCGCCTGCCCGCCGAGCCGCCCCTCCGTGCCGACCTCGCGGGCCATGCGAGTCACCTCGTAGGCGAACGAGTTGAGCTGGTCCACCATCGTGTTGATCGTGTTCTTGAGCTCGAGGATCTCACCGCGCACATCGACGGTGATCTTCTTCGAGAGGTCGCCGTTGGCGACCGCGGTCGTGACCTCGGCGATGTTGCGCACCTGACCCGTCAGGTTGCTCGCCATGAAGTTCACCGAGTCGGTCAGGTCCTTCCAGGTGCCCGCGACGCCCTTGACCTCGGCTTGGCCGCCGAGCTTGCCCTCGGTGCCGACCTCGCGGGCGACCCGCGTCACCTCCGAGGCGAACGATCGCAACTGGTCGACCATCGTGTTGATCGTGTTCTTGAGCTCGAGGATCTCGCCCTTCACGTCGACCGTGATCTTCTTCGAGAGGTCGCCCGTCGCCACCGCGGTCGTGACCTCGGCGATGTTGCGCACCTGACCCGTCAGGTTACTCGCCATGAAGTTCACCGAGTCGGTCAGGTCCTTCCACGTCCCCGACACCCCACGCACCTCGGCCTGGCCGCCGAGCTTTCCTTCGGTGCCGACCTCGCGGGCGACACGCGTGACCTCCGAGGCGAACGATCCGAGCTGCTCGACCATCGTGTTGATCGTGTTCTTGAGCTCGAGGATCTCGCCCTTCACGTCGACCGTGATCTTCTTGGAAAGATCGCCCTTCGCGACCGCGGTCGTGACCTCGGCGATGTTGCGCACCTGACCGGTCAGGTTGCTCGCCATCAGGTTGACGTTGTCCGTCAGGTCCTTCCACGTGCCGGCGACGCCCTTGACCTCGGCCTGGCCGCCCAGCTTGCCCTCCGTGCCGACCTCACGCGCGACCCGCGTGACCTCGTAGGCGAACGAGTTGAGCTGATCCACCATCGTGTTGATCGTGTTCTTGAGCTCGAGGATCTCGCCGCGCACATCGACGGTGATCTTCTTCGAGAGGTCGCCGGTCGCGACCGCCTTGGTGACCTCGGCGATGTTGCGGACCTGACCGGTCAGGTTGCTCGCCATCAGGTTGACGTTGTCCGTCAGGTCCTTCCAGGTGCCCGACACGCCCTTGACCTCCGCCTGGCCGCCGAGCTTGCCCTCCGTACCGACCTCGCGGGCGACGCGGGTCACCTCACCGGAGAAGGTGTTGAGGTTGTCGACCATCTTATTGATGGTCTGCTTGAGCTCGAGGATCTCGCCCTTCACGTCGACCATGATCTTCTGGCCGAGGTCGCCGTTGGCGACCGCGGTCGCGACGTTGGCGATGTCGCGCACCTGCGCGGTGAGGCCCGAGGCCATCGAGTTGACAGAGTCCGTCAGGTCCTTCCAGGTGCCCGAGACGCCGCGCACCTCGGCCTGGCCGCCGAGCTTGCCCTCCGTACCGACCTCGCGCGCGACCCTCGTCACCTCGGAGGCGAACGACGACAACTGGTCGACCATCGTGTTGATCGTGTTCTTGAGCTCGAGGATCTCGCCCTTCACGTCGACCGTGATCTTCTTCGAGAGGTCACCCTTGGCGACCGCGGTCGTGACCTCCGCGATGTTGCGCACCTGACCGGTCAGGTTGCTCGCCATGAAGTTGACGTTGTCCGTCAGGTCCTTCCACGTGCCCGACACGCCCCGCACCTCGGCCTGGCCGCCGAGCTTGCCCTCCGTGCCGACCTCGCGCGCGACCCTCGTCACCTCGGAGGCGAACGACGACAACTGGTCGACCATCGTGTTGATCGTGTTCTTGAGCTCGAGGATCTCGCCGCGCACGTCGACGGTGATCTTCTTCGAGAGGTCACCCGTCGCCACCGCGGTCGTGACCTCGGCGATGTTGCGCACCTGACTGGTCAGGTTGCTCGCCATGAAGTTGACGTTGTCCGTCAGGTCCTTCCACGTGCCCGACACGCCGGAGACCTCGGCCTGGCCGCCCAGCTTGCCCTCCGTGCCGACCTCGCGCGCGACCCTCGTCACCTCGTAGGCGAACGAGTTGAGCTGGTCGACCATCGTGTTGATCGTGTCCTTGAGCTCGAGGATCTCGCCCTTGACGTCGACCGTGATCTTCTTGGAGAGGTCACCGGTGGCCACCGCGGTCGTCACGGCGGCGATGTTGCGCACCTGCCCGGTCAGGTTGCTCGCCATCAGGTTGACGTTGTCGGTCAGGTCCTTCCAGGTGCCGGCGACGCCCTTGACCAGCGCCTGCCCGCCGAGCTTGCCCTCGGTGCCGACCTCACGTGCCACCCTCGTCACCTCGTAGGCGAACGAGTTGAGCTGGTCGACCATCGTGTTGATCGTGTTCTTGAGCTCGAGGATCTCGCCCTTCACGTCGACGGTGATCTTCTTCGACAGGTCGCCGTTGGCGACCGCCTTGGTCACCTCGGCGATGTTGCGCACCTGCCCGGTCAGGTTGCTCGCCATCGAGTTGACGCTGTCGGTCAGGTCCTTCCAGGTGCCCGACACGCCCTTGACCTCGGCCTGGCCGCCGAGCTTGCCCTCGGTGCCGACCTCTCGCGCGACGCGCGTGACCTCGGAGGCGAACGATCGCAACTGGTCGACCATCGTGTTGACGATCCGCGCGGTGCGCAGGAACTCGCCGTCGAGCGGCCGACCCTCGATCTCCTCGGCCATCGAGTGCGACAGGTCGCCCTTGGCGACCGCACCGATGACGCGACCGACCTCCGCGGTCGGCTGCACGAGGTCGGCGATCAGCGAGTTGACCGAGCCGATCGTGTCGGCCCACGCACCGACGGCGCCGCCGAGCACCGCCCGCTGCGTGATCTTGCCGTCCTTGCCGACGACCGCGCTGACGCGCTCGAACTCGGCGGCCATCCGCTGATTCAGATCGACGATCTCATTAAGCGTGTCGTAGACCTTGCCCGCGACCCCGGTGTGATCGACCGGCAGGCGCGCCGAAAAATCCCCGAGACGCATCGCCATCAGGGTCTTGAGCAGCAACTTGGTGTCCAGGGGACTATCACCGCCGCTGCGGCGGCGAGGCGTCGTGGTGGCGCTCGGCATGTCGGTCTCCTCGAAGGGTGCCTCGAAACTCGCTCACGGAAGGCTCAGGAGTGCTCGTAGAGCAGGCGGGTCAGCTCATCGAGCTCGACGGGCTTGACCACATGGGCGTCAAAGCCGGCGTCGAGGGCCCGCTTGCGGTCCTCCGCCTGGCCATAACCAGTCATCGCGACCAGGCGCGTACGCACGCCTGGCGTGGAGCGCAGCGTGCGAGCGACCTCGCAGCCGTCCATGCCGGGCAGGCCGATGTCGACCAACGCGACCTGCGGCTGCTGCGTCAGCACGCGCTCGATCGCCTGCGGTCCGTCCTCCGCGACATCGACCTCGTGGCCCTGCATCTCGAGCAGGTCATGCAAGGTGGCGCGGATGTCCGGGTTGTCGTCGACGACGAGGATCCGCAGGCGCCGCGCCGGCTCGGGCGCGGCGATCAGCGGACCGGTGCTCACGGGCGTGGCGTCGACGGGCGCCACCGGCAGGACCGGCAGCGCGATGCCGTCGAAGGTCGCGCCCGCGGCCGTCGTGCCGGCGGCGATCGCAGCGGCCTCGGCGGCCTCGGCGGCGGCCTCGGCGGCCTCGGCGGCCTCCTCCTCTCCAGGGATCCACGCGCTGGGGCGCCGTGGCGCGACGGGGCCGTCAATGCCATCGAGGCTCGGCGCCTGGCTGTGGCGACCGACGCCAGGCAAGCGGACCACGAATTCGCTGCCGGTGCCCTCACCGGCGCTGCGGGCCAGCACGGTGCCCCCGTGGAGCTCGACCAGGCGCTTGACCAGCGTGAGGCCGACGCCGAGCCCGCCCTGCGCCATGTCGAGGGTGCGGTCCGACTGCACGAACAGCCCGAACACCTGCGGCAACATCTCCGGGCGGATCCCGCGGCCGTTGTCCTTGATGCAGATCTCGACGTCATCGCCAGCCGACGCCGCCGATAACTCAATGCGACCGCCCGAGTCGGTGTACTTGGCGGCGTTACTGAGCAAGTTGGAGATGATCTGGGCCAGGCGCGCGGGGTCGACGACCAGCTCCAGGCGCTCGGCTGGCAGCGAGATCATCAGCGCGTGGCTCTTCTCGGCCATCAACGGCTGGCTGGTCTGGACCGCCTGCTGCACGACCGTGGCGACGTCGATGAGGTCCTTGCGCAGCTCGATCTTGCCGGCGGTCACGCGCGAGACATCGAGCAGGTCGTCGACCAGCCGCGCCATGTGCCGGACCTGCCGCTCCATCGCGTCGCGGGCCCGCTGCAGCTTGGGGTTCTTCGGCTCGATCAACTGGAAGGTCTTGAGGCCGGTCATGATCGGCACCAGCGGATTTCGCAGCTCGTGGGCCAGCATCGCCAGGAACTCGTCTTTGCGGCGGTCAGCCTCGGCGAGCGCGTCGGCGCGGCTCTGCAGCTCGCCGACCAAGCGCGCCCGCTCGAGCGCCATCGCCGACTGATCACCGACGATGTGCAGCACGTCGATCTCGTCGGCCTCGAGGCGGGCCCGCGTGCGCGTACCGAAGCCGAGGGTCCCGATCAGGCGGCCATCGGCCATCATCGGGTAGCACGCGAACACCCGCAGGTTGGCCCCGCCGAGCTCGCCGAGCGACGCGCCCCGGCCGACCTCGCCGTCGCGCACGATCAGCTCCTCACGCAGTTGCGCGACCGTGCCGGGGATGCCCTCGCCGAACTCGAGCCACGCGTGCGCAAGGGCCTCGGCCGGGGCGATGCCGCCGTGAAACTCGAGGCGCAGGCGCGGCGCCGCGGCCTCGAGGGCGGACGGCGACGGCGGCCCGTGGTCGACCAAATAGCAGGTGTAGACCTCGAGCCCGAGGTGCTCCGAGAGCTGGTGATACAGGCGCGCCAGGAAGTGCTTGGGCTCGGGGCTAAACAGCAGCTCGTTGGCGGTGTCGGCCAGCAGGCGCAGGCGGGCGTTGGTCTTGCTCAGGGCCTCCTCGGCCCGCTCCCGCTCGCGGATCGTCAGCGCGAGCGCCTGCGAGGTCTGGCGCTCCTGGTCGACCTGCTGGCGCAGCAGCTCGGCCTCCCAGCGCTGCTTCTCCTCCTGCAACTGGCGCTCGTGCTCGTTCTTCTCGACGTCTCGCAGCAGCTCGGACTGCTTGCGCACCTCCTCGGTCTTGCGAAACAGGTCGACGAACACGTTGACCTTCGAGCGCAGGACCTCCGGGAAGATCGGCTTGAACAGGAAGTCGACCGCGCCGAGGGCGTATCCCTTGTGCACCTGCGTGTCGCTGCGATTGAACGCGGTGAGGAAGATGATCGGGATCCGGCGGCTGCGTTCACGGCCCCGGATCATCGCCGCGGTCTCGAAGCCGTCCATGCCCGGCATTTGAATGTCGAGGATGATCAGCGCGAAGTCCTGGTTGAGCAGGCACTTCAGCGCCTCCGCTCCCGAGCTGGCCTTGACGAAACGACCGTTGATATCGGTCAGGATCGCCTCCAGCGCGAGGAGGTTGTTCGGGTTGTCGTCGACGAGCAGGATGTCTACGGGAGCTTCCAAACGGGTCCTGAGCGGGTGAGCGTCGGAGATACTCGCAGTGTCGTCTCGCGGCCGTCAAAGGTTGGTCCAGACAGCACAGGTGGGGGAGCACGCGGCGCTGCTTGCCATTGCATGGAAAAATCGCGGTCGCAGCGCCGGCCCTGATCGGAGTGCGGGGACAGCGCGCCACCACGCGAGCGACCGGGGTCGCGGCGCTGCAACTCCGGCCCCGTGGCGAAGCTGGTGCGCAGCAAATCGGCCCCATGCCGCGCAGGCTCAGCGCCGGGCTTCGAACGCGGGTCGCGCGATACTGAGCTGCAGCTTATGGCCGGCGAGGGCCCCGAGCTCGGCGAGATCGCTGAGCAGGCCCATCTCGTCGACGTAGCGCTTGTCGGGGTCCTTCTGATGCAGGCGCCCGACGATCTCCTGCAACAGCGGCGGGCCGACCACGCCGAAGCTGGCGAGCGGCGCGGGGACCTCCGAGAGGATGCGGTGCACGCCGGCATAGAAGTCCTCGAACTTGAACGCGGCCTGGCCGGTCAGCATCTCGAACAGCACCGTCCCGAGCGAGAACTGGTCGGCCCGGTAATCGATGCCGCCGCCGCGGAAGCTCTCCGGGGCCAGGTAACGCGGTGAGCCGACGAAGGTGCCGGGCCGCGTCAGCTCCGAGTCGGCGAGCTTGGCGATGCCGAAGTCGAGGATCTTGGCGACCTCGCCGTCGGTGACCAGCACGTTCTCCGGCTTTACATCTCGGTGGACGATCTGGTTGCGGTGGGCGAACTCGAGGGCGTCCGCGATCTGGAACGCGAGGTTGGTCGCGCGCTCCCACGGCAGCCTGCCGGCGCCGGCGATGACCGCCCCGAGCGACTGGCCGGCGACGTACTCCATCGCCAGGTAGACCGACTGGCTGCGCGGGTCGGCGTGATAGTCGTAGACCGTGACGATGTTCGGGTGGTTGAGCATGCCCGCGGCCTGGGCCTCACGGGCGAAGCGCTGCAGCAGCAGCTCGCGGTGGACCCGGCGGATCGTGCCGGTGGCGACGACCTTGACCGCGACCGTGCGGCGCAGCGCGGGGTCGAAGCACTTGTATACGGTGCCCATGCCGCCGGTGCCGAGCTCGCCCAGCACCTGATAGCGGCCGATCGACGTCGGGGTCTCGCCCTCGCTGACGACCGGGTCGCCCGACAGCGGCAGCGGCTGGCCAGTCTCGAGGTCGTAGGCGATCTGCGGACGCGTCGGCTCGCCGCCGGGGTCGAGCATCATCGTCGTCTGGCCGGCGCTGCGTTGCAGCTCGCGGTGCCGGCGGACCCGCATGACGGCCCGGACCTCGCTGGTGAGCTGGTCGAGGTCGACCGGCTTGACCAGGTAGTTGACGGCGCCGAGGCGCATGGCCTCGACGGCCTTGGAGATCAGGCCGGTCGCGGACAGCACCAGGACATCGGGGGTGAGCTTGTGACTCTTGATCGCGGCGAGCAGCTCGAGGCCGCTGACGTACGGCATGTTGAGGTCGGTGATGACGAGGTCGACTGGCCGGGCCTGCACCTTGCGCAGACCATCAGCGCCGTCGACCGCGGTGTCGACGACGTACCCGAATTCTTCGAGGTAATCGCGCAACGTCTCGCGCGTGTCCTGATGATCCTCGACAATGAGGATCGTGCCAGTCTCTGGTTCGTCGTCCGCCATCGGGGCCCTCCAGGCACACATAGCGAACCCCGGCGGGGCCGACAAGGGCGCTCGATGATCCCCGGTGAGATCACGGTGAAGGTGCGGTCAAGGTGCAGCACACACCCCGTGGACCGCCGAACTGCCGTGCAGGCGCTCGCAGAGGCAAGCGCGCAAGTCGCGCAAGGACTCTGGGGCCCCGATACCGCGCCTCAGACGCCGAGCTCCAGCGCATGCAGGGCCTGGGCGACGCGGCGCGCCTGCTCGGCCTCCTCGTCGCGGACACCGAGACCGAGCGCCACGGCGCGACGCAGCAGGCTCTCCGCCTCGAGCAGGCGATGAAAGATCGCGGCCCGCTCGTCCTCGAGGCCGCGTAGGCGATCGAGTCCGGCGAGCAGATCGTCCCGGCGCCCGGACGGCTCGCCGCGCGCCTCGCTGGCCGCGAGGGCCCGCACCAGGTCGCCCTCGTCGAGCCCGGCGAGCGCCGCGTCGATCGCCCGCAGGCGCGTCACCTGGCCCTCGATCAACGCGACCAGCGGCGCGACCGGCTCCGTCAACGCGTCGACCTCGGCGCGGGCGCCGGGCGCCGCGGCCCGGTGATCGACGAGCTGCTGGACCGCGAGCGCGAGGCCACCGACCAGCTCGCGCACTTCGGCCGTCGTGTCCGCGGTGAGCAGCGCGGCGAGGCGAGCGACCAGCGGGTCCGAGGCCGGCAACGCGGGCGCGCTACGCAGCCGCAAGAACGGCGCGGCGCGCTTGCGCCGGCGCTGACGCATCGCCAGCGCGGCGATGCCGGTGCCCGCCAACGCCGCCATCAGGATGATGAGGTATACGAACAGCGGCGCGCCGATGACGATACACAGACCGGTCGGCAGCGCGGCGCCGGCCGCCGTCCACAGGGCGATCACACGGGTCCTGCGGGCGTCACCGACGCGCGAGTCGTCGACCACGTTGACCGCGAGACCCGAGGCCCTGAGCCGCACGCGCAGGCGCTCCGCGGTGGTCCGCGAGAGGCCGGAGAACAGCCGCAGCGGCAGGCGATGGCGGCGCGCCAGCTCGGCCTTCGAGTACATGCGCGCTTCGCCGATCACGAAGTTGAGCGGCGGCACCACGCCGTCGTGCAGGGGACTCAGCGTCGAGTACAGACCGGCCAGGAAGTGGGTGGTCTCGTGGGCCTCGCGCAGCACGACGCTGCACGGACCGTCGGCCTCGGCCTCGAACTGCACGGCGACCCGGCCGCAGGCGAGGCACATGCGCTGGCCGAGCCGCAGCGGCGCGCTGCAGTGCTGGCAGGCGACGCGCGCCAGACCGCCGCCCGGGAGCACCTCGCCGCGCAGCGCAGCGGCCAGCTCGCGCGCGCTCGAAGGCCGCTCTGCGGGGTCGACCGCGAGACAGCGCAGCACCAGCTCGTCGAGCGCCGGGGCCAGCTCGGGTCGCAGCCGCAGCGGCGGCGCGACGGGGGTCTCGACCAGGAACGCCGGCCCATCGCCGCGCGGCAGCAGGCCGGTGAGCGCCCGGTAGAGGATCACGCCGATCGCGTAGAGATCGGCGCGCGCGTCGAGCGCGGTGCGCTGGAACTGCTCCGGCGCGGCGTAGGGCGAGCCCTCGAGCAGCAGGCTCGCGGCCGTCCGCGTGGACAGGATGTCGACGCGACCGAGGCCGACGTCGGTCAACCACAGCCGATCACCGGCGCGGACGACCAGCCGCGGATGCAAGTCGCGGAGCACCGCGCCGCGCTCGTGCAGCGGACCCAGCAGCTCGCACAGGGAGATCGCCAGACCCACCGACTCGTCGACCGGCAGCGGGGCGCGGCGCGCCAGCCAGACCTCGAGCGTCTCGCCCTCGGGATCGGCGCGTAGACGCCATGGCGGCGCGGCGGTCACGTCCGCCGGGTCGGGCTCGGGCCCCAGCGCGAGCACGGTCGCCACCCCGGGCGCGGCCAGCTCGCGCAGACGGGCGAGGTCGCGGACGTAGCGACGACGCAGCGCCGGGTCACGCGCCAGCTCGGGGGCGAGGCTCGCGAGCAAGCCGGGCGTACCGTCGGCGAGGCGCACGCGCCAGCGCAGCTCGGCGCCCACACGCTCGGGCCCGGCGACCACCACGGCGCCCGCCGGCAAGTCTGCGGCGATCACCGGCATATCCCCTTCGTGTCCCCTAGGACATGTTCGTATGGGCAGGTTCTAAAAGCCATGTTCACGCTCCGCGCTCGACCTCTTCCAGCGCCTCGACCCGGGTCCGCAGCTCGCCGAGCGCGTCGTCGTCGTCGGCGCTGCGCCCGGCCCCGACGACCCGGGCCTGGAACGCGTCGAGCGCGGCCGTCAGCGCCAGCAGGCGCGCGGCCCAGGTGTCGCGCTCGTGTAGCAGCGCCCGCGCGGCGTCGTCGGACTGCTGGATGTCGCCGACCGCGAGCGTGCGGTCGAGGGCGTCGAGGCGGCCCGCCGCCGCGGTGGCCGCGGTGACCGCCTGGGCCAGCTCCTCGTGGGTGCCGGCGTCGGCGGCCGGCGCGAGCGCGAGGCTGCGACGGACCACCGCGCGCAGCCCGTGTCGATGCCGCGCCGACCCGATCGCCGGCAAAGCTCGCTCGACCTCGCCGAGCGCGCGCAGCAGCGGCGCCGGGATGCGGCTCGCCGCCAACCGTCGCGGCCGCGTCGTCGTCCGCATCGCGCTCCAGGTCCCGCCGACGATCGCACCGATCGCCAGCAAAGGCAGCAGCACGAAGATCGAGCGCATGCCCATCAACCCCGCGGACGAGGCGAACGCGACCGCCAGCGTGCGACCGATCAGCGCCCCGGCCTTCTTGCGCATGCGCCTCGATCGCAGCGGCCCGCCTTGCACGATCTCGGCCTCGAGGCCGAGACCGGCGAGCGCGGCGACGATGCTGCGACCGCTGCCCTCCGACACCCGCGTCAGCAAGGTGAAGGGCACGCGAGGGATCGTCTTCTCCAGCGAACCGGCGACCACACCGAGCCCCGGGTTGCCGGCGATCCACCCGATCAGGCGCGCTCGCAAGGCGCTGTCGAGCTTGTCGCCCGGCTCGCCCGGGCCCGCCACCAGCACCGTCCAGCCGCCCGGCTCGGCCCGCGCGACCGCGAGGCCGCAGTGCATGCACACCGCCAGCTCGGGCACCAGCGGCTGACCACAGCCCGCGCACGCCGGACCGCCGCGCGCGTCCTCGCTGACCAGCGCGAGGGTCGTGACCTGCCCGTCGGCGATCTGCTCGAGCAGCGCGGCCACCTGTGTCGCCGCCTGCGGGCGATCGGCCGGCGCCTTGGCGAGCAGACTGCTGACCAGCGCCCGCAAGGCCGGCGAGAACTCGTGCGGGAGCGCGGGGATCGGCGCCTTGCGATGCGCCTCGATCACGCCGAAGGCGGTCGCGCCGGTGTGCGGCGGGCGGCCGGTGGCCAGCTCAAAAAGGATGCAGCCGAGCGCGTAGAGGTCGCTGCGGGTGTCGACCGCGAGCGGGTCGAGCGACTCGGGCGCCATGTAGTCCGGCGTGCCGAGCACCGCCAGCGCCGAGCGCTCGACGCCCACCAGGGAGGTCGCGCGCGCCATCCCGAAGTCGGCGATCTTCGGGACATCACCCCGCGCGACCAGGATGTTGGCGGGCTTGAGGTCGCGATGGATGACCCCCGCCGCGTGCGCCCGCGCGAGCCCACGAGCCACCCCCCCCGCGAGCCTCGCCAGCCGCGCCTCGCCGAGCGGCGCCTCGCGGGCGTTGAGCTGGGCCAGCGTCGGACCCTCGACCAGCTCGAGCAGCAGCACCTGCTTGCCCTCGATCTCGGCGACCCCGAACACCCTGACGATGTTCGGGTCCTCGACCCCACGCAGCAGCCCGGCCTCCTGCGCGAAGCGCCGCGTCGCCGCGCTGTCTTGCCCGTGCGACTCGTGCAGCAGCTTGCCGGCGAACACCCTGCCGTCGGCCGCCTCGACTCGCACCACCGTGGCCACCGCCCCGCTGCCCAGCAACGCGCCGAGCCGCAGGCCCGGAGCGTGCACGGGATCGTCGGACTCGGTCACGCGCGCATGATGCCAGCTCACGCCTCGTTCGGAAACCGGCGCGACGCGACGCGCCCGGTCGGCCTCAAACTGCTGAGGCCCTTCGCAGGCGATCCATGATCGCCGCGCCGATGCCCGTCTCCGGCACCGCCTCGACGATGATGCGATCGACTCCGGTCGCATCGAGCGCGCGCAGGCTGGCGAACAGCGCCCGCGCGAACTCCGGGAGCCCGAGCGGCAGGCGCTCGACGATCGCCGCGCTGTGTACCTCCCTGCGGCACACCAGCGCCACCTTCTCACCGGCCGCGATCGCCCGCGCCGCGGCCTGCTCACCTGTCCCTTCGGACACCAGCTCGACCCTCGCCCGCGGCGCGTAGTGACGGTGGCGCAGGCCGGGCGAGCGGGCCTGGGCGGCCGCGTCGTCGTCGGCCACACCGTCGACCTCGCCGAGCAGCGCGCGCAGATCCTCCAACGTCACCGCCCCGCGGCGCAGCAGCAGCGGGCGCGCGCCGGTGAGGTCGAGCACCGTCGACTCGAGCCCGTGCCTGGTCGGCCCGCCGTCGAGGATGAGGTCGATGCGACCGTCGAGGTCGGCGAGCACGTGGGCGGCGAGGGTCGGGCTCGGGCGGCCCGAGCGGTTGGCCGACGGCGCCGCGAGCGGGCGGCCGCAGGCCTGCAGCAGCGCGAGCGCGACCGGGTGGTCGGGGATCCGCAGCGCCACCGTGTCTTGCCCTGCCGTGGTCGCGTCGGGCACCCGCGCATTGCGTCGCAGCACCAGCGTCAGCGGCCCGGGCCACAGCGCGCTCGCCTGCTCTGCGACTTCGGGGAACTCGCGGACCAGCCCGCGCGCCGCGGTCACATCGGCGACGTGTACGATCAACGGGTTGTCCGCCGGCCGGGCCTTGGCCGCGAACACCCGCGCGATCGCGGCGGGATCGAGCGCGTCGGCGCCGAGCCCGTAGACCGTCTCGGTCGGGAAGGCGACCAGCCCTCCGCGCCTCAGCACCTCCGACGCCCGCGCGATCGCCCGCGCGTCACCTGGCAGCACTGGCGTCACCTGTCCTTTCGGACCTGTCCGCATGACCCGAGATCCGACCCGCGCGCTAGCCGAACTTGGCCAGCTCGGTGAGCGCTTCTTTCATCTGGGCGGCGTCAGCGAAGCGGTGGTGGGCCTGCTTGCCGCAGCACTTCTCGAAGAACGCGTCGATCGCCCGGGCCTTGGCGGCCGGCACCGACTCCGACAAGAAGTGGCTGACCGGCAGCGGCTCGCGCTCGCGGTGGGCCACCAGCAACTGGCGCGGGTGCCCCTCGAACAGGTCCTCGAAGGGGTGGCGGCCGCCGGTGACGAGCTCGAAGAAGGTCATGCCGAGCGCGTAGATGTCGGCGCGGTGATCGATGTAGTTGCCGGGGATCGTCTGCTCCGGGGCGATGTAGCGCGGGTCGCCCATCACGTGGCCGGTGCTGTGCGACGACAGGTCACTGAGGTCGCGCGCCACGCCGAAGTCCAGCAGCTTGACGACGCGCAGCAGCGGGTCGTGCGAGTCGCGGGTCACGAAGATGTTGGACGGCTTGATGTCGCAATGCACGATCCGCCGCAAGTGTACGTAACGCAGCGCGTCGAGCACCTGCGAGAACATCTCGCAGATCACCGGGATGCCCATCGACGTGCCGCTGTCGACGAACCAGCCGACATCCTTGCCGCGCAGGTACTCCATCGCAAACCACAGCAGGTCGTACTCCTCCGTGGTCCCGACCTGCATCACGTGCACGAGGTTGTTGTGCATGAAGCTCGCGCACATCCGGGCCTCGCGGCGAAAGTGCCGGTGGGCCCAGTCGGGCACGTCGTTCTTCATCACCTTGAGCGCGACGTAGCGGTTCATCAGGCGGTCGAAGGCCTTGTAGACCTTGCTCATCCCGCCCTCGCCGAGCCGCTGCACGACCTCGAATTGCGACGAGCACGAGACCACCGTGCCAGGCGGCAGCTCGGTGCCCTGATAGCCCTCGTACTGCGACTGCGACGCCGGCGTAATGCCGGTCGTGATCGTGGCACGGGTGCTTGCGCTTGGGTCCGGATTCGACACTTGGGGGGCAGGCCTGCGGGGGTGTTGCGGCGCGCGGCGGCGTACTTGCCGTGAGGCAGGCTACGCAAGCTACACCACCTGTACCCATCTCGTCAGCTTCCCTGCATCCGACCCCAGGGGGGCTCGACCACGGACCCGCGCAGGCGGCCAGGTTTGCGCCCAGAGCCTGCCAACGCGCGCTGCGGGCCATTTGTGACGCTCCCACCTGCGTATGCGCGAGGTCGCGCGCCTCGCCGCTGTGGCGCGGGCACGGCCGACTGGCACGTGCCCGATGTGGCCGGCCGCTCAGGTCGCGAGCTCGAGCCCGACGGCGACGCCCTGGATGGTCGCGGCGATGCGGATCGCGTCATGGACCTGTTCGGCGGGCATTCCAGCGTCGCGGACGGTCTTCTCATGGGCCTGAATGCAGCGCTCGCAGCCGTTGATGGCGCTCACGGCCAGGCACATCAGCTCGAAGTCCAGCTTGTTGGTCGCCGGTTTGGCGATCCGCGTCATTCGCAGGCGCGCTGGCAGGGCCTGGTACTCCTCGCGCCCGAGCATGTGCTTCGAACGATAATAAACATTATTCATCGCCATCAACGTGGCGGCCGCCCGCGCGTCCTCGAGGACTGCGGGCGGCACGTGTTCACTGGCCTGGGCCACCAGGGCCGCGGCCAACGGACGGTTGCGGGACGCGAAGCCACAAGCCACCGCGACGCCCCAGCGCAGCTCCACGCCGAGGGTCGACTCCTGCAACACGTTTTGCAGGTTGATCTTCAGGTCCCGGGCGACATCCGGCAGGCTCTCACGCAGCGGGTCGAGGTGGTTCATGGTTGCGGTCCTCGCTATGGATGATGGATCAAGGTGCTGGCGGCCTCAGGGGTTGAGGGTCGCCTGACCCTTCTCCCAGTTGCAGGGGCACAGCTCGTCGGTCTGCAGGGCGTCGAGGGTGCGCATCACCTCGCCGACGTTGCGGCCGACCGAGAGGTCGTTGACGCTGACCCAGCGGATGATCCCCTGCGGGTCGACGATGAAGGTGGCGCGCAGGGCCACGCCGTCGGTCTTGTGGAGGATCCCGAGCGCGGTCGCCAGCTCGCGCTTGATGTCCGCCACCATCGGGATCTTCAGGTCCCGCAGGTCGTCGTGGTTGTTACGCCACGCCAGGTGTACGAAGTGCGAGTCGGTGCTCACGCCGATGACCTGCGCGTCGCGGTCCGCGAAGTCGCTGGCCTTCTTGCTGAACTCCGCGATCTCCGTCGGGCAGATGAAGGTGAAGTCCATCGGCCAGAAGAACACGACCAGCCACTTGCCCGCGTACGAGCCCTCGTGAACCTCGGTGAACTCCTTGCCCTTCTCGCGACTGATGACGGCCTGGAGTTTGAAGGTGGGAAACTTGTCGCCTACGGTCAGCATTTGCTTGTTCCTCGAATGTCAGGGGTTTTTGGGTGGGGCGGTTGCCCCGGTT
>Ga0335394_10001078_pt1 | contig 30333 bp, 21 predicted proteins | sample MAT03_FD_205741 | JGI IMG/M metagenome (GOLD analysis project Ga0335394, IMG submission 205741) | Freshwater microbial communities from Lake Fryxell liftoff mats and glacier meltwater in Antarctica - MAT-03 (spades assembly) (version 2) ...
CTGCAACGCGACACTTCCTCTCGTGGGAGCATCCGCGGCAAAAGGCTGCAAGCCGGCTGGAACGAAGACTTCCTCGAGCGCATCCTCTGTGGTTTTTCCGGCGAATAAGATGCAATTGCCCTGGGTCGGTCAGGTAATCCTGAACTTGGCAGCGAACGCCCGTGACGCCATGCCTAAATCCTGTGGCGGACGACTGGTGATCGCTACGGCCAATGTTGAGTTGGGCGAGGATACGACTCGGCGACACCCCGACGTAGCTCCAGGCAGGTATGCCATGCTTTCGTTGAGCGACACCGGCAACGGCATATCCGACGACGTACTACCACATGTATTTGAGCCGTTCTTTACCACCAAGAGCGTCGGGCAAGGGACCGGACTTGGCCTCGCCACCGTGTACGGGATCGTAAAGCAGAGCGGAGGCCACATCGAGGTCGAGAGCAAGGTAGGAAAGGGGACGACCTTTAGGGTGTTTCTGCCGCTGGTAGAGGAACTCTCGCCCTCGCCAAACGGCCGAGAGCAACAGATGGCTGCGCGGGGCCACGAAACTATCCTGCTTGTCGAAGACGAGGACGGCGTGCGGCGCATGACGAGAATGATCTTCGAACGAAATGGCTATACAGTTCTCGAGGCGTCGAACGGTTTGGAGGGTATCGCGGTAGCCGAAGCGTATTCTGGGACGCTTCACCTGTTGGTAACCGACTTAGTAATGCCTAGTCTGTCCGGACGGGAAATAGCTGACCGTTTAGCTGCCCGCAAGCCGGGGCTGCGAATCTTGTTCATGTCCGGCTACACCGAGGATGTCATCGTCCAACAAGGTGTGGCCTCGGCATCAGCCGACTTTATTCAAAAGCCGTTCAGCATTGGGGCCCTAACGCAGAAGGTACGCGAAGTCTTGGACCGGAGTTGACTTTGCCACGATAGTCGGATTTCAAATGCCAGGATAAGTAGCACATCCGCCGAGATTTCGGCGCGGTGAAAGGGCGTTCACCACAAAAATCGCTGGACCAGTGGGAAGTAAGATGTTGCGACAGTCAACGATCCTATGGGGTCTGCCACGGGTTCGAGCCGGATGACCGACCTATTAAGTAAGAGGGAACAATCATGGATTGCCGGCAGTGCAAGCGCGAGATGGTCGAAGGCGTGATCGGGAAGGAACAACCCTTTCAACTCCGCTTTGTTCCCAAGGACCACAAGCTATTTGTGTGGGACTATGCTGGAGTGATAGCCCTTGCGTGCCCCCAATGTGGCGCTGTTGAGCTCCGGATCGAGCCTGCGACGCTTGAGGCCACCCGAAAGGCGACCGAGTAGCTCTCCGCACGCCATGGACCCTGTCCTTCCGAATAAATCGAACCGTGAACTCAGGCACTCACAGCATAGGCATAGCGACGCAATGCTACGATGATAACCGCCCGCGAGATCGATCGAAAACGATGCGACGGCGTCCATTCGACGCCGATTTGGAGGTCCGAGCGCACCGCTAGCCCAACATGCACGACACTCTCAGCTACGAAGGAAGTCGTCACTCTTATCCAGCACTTGCCGGACCTTCGTCGCAAATGATTGCGGGGAGTAGGGCTTCTGAAGGAACGACGACTCCGCTTGGAGGATGCCATGCCGGACAATGGCGTCGTCCGTGTAACCACTGGTGTAGAGAACCTTCATCTGCGGATACCGGGGCTGTAACGCCTCGGCCACTTCCCGCCCGCCCATGCCTGGCATCACCACGTCGGTAACGAGAATGTCGATTGTCCCCTGGTGCTTCGCCACCACACGCATTGCCTCCTTGCCGTGCCTCGCCTCCAACACCTTGTAGCCGTTCCTCTTCAAGACCAGCAGAGCCAGACCCCGAACCCCGTCCTCGTCCTCCACCAGGAGGACCGTTTCCGTCCCCCGCACATCGCCAACGTGCGACAGACCCTTTGCGTCCACGGCCTGCTCGTCCACGGCGGGGAAATAGAGTTTGAACGTCGTACCCCGGTTGAGTTCGCTGTACACCGCCACATGCCCGCCACTCTGCTTGACGATGCCCATGACCACCGCCAGCCCCAGGCCGGTCCCCTTGCCCACCCCCTTCGTCGTGAAGAAAGGCTCGAAAAGGCGGGCCTTTACTGTCTCCGTCATCCCGCTGCCGGAGTCGGTCACTGACAGCAAAACATACTTGCCCGCCATAAGGTCGGAGTTGAGGCGGGCGTCTCCGCCGTCCAGTTCGATGTTTTTCGATTCGATGGTTATGTTCCCACCAGTGGGCATGGCGTCACGGGCGTTGACGACCAGGTTCATTAGGACTTGGCCCACCTGGTCGGGATCAACCTTCACTCGGCTGATCGTTGGGTCGAAGACTGTAGTGAGCAAGATGTTCTCGCCGATCATCCGCCGTAGCATCTTCCCGGATTCCCTGACGACCTCGTTGAGGTCCAACACCTTCGGATCCAGGACCGTCTTGCGGCTGAACGCAAGCAACTGGCGGGTGAGTGAGGCCGCTCGCTCGCCCGCTTCGCTGATGTTCTTGACTAAGTCATGCATCGGGTCGCTCCCCTCCGCCATGGAGAGGATGATGGCGCTGTACCCCGAAATGATGGTCAGCAGGTTGTTGAAGTCGTGGGCCACGCCCCCTGCCAGTTGCCCGAATGCTTCCATCTTCTGCGCCTGGCGCAACTGGTCTTCCAGGCTACGCCGTTGGGTCACGTCCGTTTGGACGCCGACGAAATGCGTCAGCTTGCCGTTGTCGTCCTTGACCGGGGCGATGGACAGATCATTCCAGAACGGCGTGCCGTCCTTGCGGTAGTTGCGTAGCTCTTCCTTCCAGAACCGTCCCTCACGGATCGCATCCCGGATGCGGGCGGCAACGTCTTTGTCGGTCCCCTCGCCCTGAAGGAACCGGCAGTTACGCCCGATGACTTCCCCGGATTCGTAACCGGTTAGCTGCAAGAAGCTGGGATTCGCATAAACGATAGGGTTGTCCGGCTGGTTGGGATCGGTGATGACGATGCCCTGCGACACCGCCTGCATGGCCCGCTCCCGGAGTCGCAGTGCTTCATCCGCCCACTTTTTTTCGGTGATGTCGTGGCCGCTGACGGAAAAGCAGCCCTGGTCCAGAAGCGGTGTTCCGCTCCACAAAAATGTCCGATAGATTCCATCCTTGCAACGAAGCCTGCACTCGAACGATAGCATTTTGGCATCACTTGCCAGCCGCTCCACTTGAGCAAGGGCGGCGGCTTTGTCGTCAGGATGCACAAACGTCATGAACGGCTCGGCCAGCAGTTCCTCCGTGGTGAATCCGAGCGACCGCTCCCACGCCGGGTTGAGCCGCTGGAGACGCCCGTCGAACCCCAACATTCCGAGCAGACTCAGCGAATCTCGGAAGAGGCGGTCACGTTCCACCCCGGCCTGTTTCTCCTCGGTGATGTCCCGCACTTGCCCCACATAATACAGCGGTTTGCCGACCGCATCACGGATGAGCGAGATGTTCGTGATGCCCCAAAAGACATGTCCGTCCCGGTGGCGGTAGCGCTTCTCGTGCTGGAAGAATTTGTCCTCCCCCGCGAGGAGTCGATCCCGCTTTGCGAGGCTCTCGGCGATGTCGTCCGGGTGCGTGACCTCGGCCATCGTCATTCCTACCATCTCGGTGGGGGAGAACCCGAACATCCCGGCGAACGACTCGTTCACCCGCAGGAATCGGTTCCCGGGGTCGGTCATCACCATCCCCACGGCGGTATGCTCAAAGGCACCCCGGAAGATTTCCTCACGCTCCTGGAGCGCCTGCGTCGCAAGGTTGCGCTCGATGGCGTAGCGGATGGAGCGAGCCAGCATCTCGCCCTCCAAGCGGCTTTTGACAAGATAATCCTGCGACCCCTCCTGGACCGCCTTCATCGCCAGCACCTCATCGTCACGGGTCGTCATAACGATGACCGGGACGGACGGATTGCGCTGACGCAGCCGAAGAAGGGTGTCCAAACCCTGGCTGTCGGGGAGGCCGAGGTCGAGGAGAACAATGTCGAACGATTTTGCTTCCAGCAGGTCCAGAGCCGTGGTGAGGCGGTCGATGACCGTCAGATCGAATCGTTTCCGGTTGTCGAGGGCGTCCTGCGCCAGCAACACGTCGGCCGGGCTGTCTTCCACCAGCAAAATATTGAGGGCGGCGTCCATCTCATGAGTCCCCTGCAAGTGTCACGACGGCGAACCAGAAACTCTCGACGCTCCGCACGACCTGGGCGAACTGCTCGAAGTCCACGGGCTTCACGATGTAGCAGTTTGCGTGCAGGCCGTAGGCTCTCATCACGTCGGCCTCACTCTTGGAAGTCGTTAGCACCACGACGGGGATGCGTTTCAAGTTCTCGTCGCTCTTGATCTCGGCGAGAACCTCCCTCCCGTCCTTCCTGGGCAGGTTGAGGTCGAGGAGGATGAGGTCCGGGCGGGGCGCACGGGTATAAGGACCTTCCTTTCGCAAAAACCGCATCGCCTCCACGCCGTCTGTAACCTCATGGAGGCAGTTGGCGATTTTGGAGTCTGCGAGCGCCTCCTTCGCCAGGAGGACATCGGAGGGACTGTCCTCGACCAGTAGAATCTCAGCCGCCCTGAATCGCTCGATGCTCATTGGGTCTATTTCCTGTCGGGGATCGTGAAAGAGAATGTCGAGCCGAGGCCGGGTTCGGACTCGACCGAGATGCACCCGCCGTGTCGTTCCACGATCTTTTTACAGATGGCGAGTCCGATGCCCGTGCCGGGGTACTCGCTCCTAGTGTGAAGACGCTGGAAGATCACAAAGATACGCTCGAAGTATTCACGCTCAATGCCGATGCCACCGTCTTTCACGGAAACGAGCCACTCCCCGTCCAAACGCACAGCGCCGACATGGATTCTCGGCGGGGCTGTGCCTCGGAACTTGATAGCGTTGCTGATGAAGTTCTGGAACAATTGAGTCAGTTGGCCTGCATCTGCCGATAGGGGGGGAAGTTGATCGTAGGTGACGACCGCCCCCGACTCTTTGACGGTGGCTTCGAGGTTGGCGAGTGCTTGGTCCAAGACGGCGTTGCAATCGCAGAGTTCAAACGCATTACCCTGTGTCCCGAGTCTGGAGTAGGACAGGAGGTCGTTAATGAGATTCTGCATCCGACTGACGCCATCGACGATGTGAGTGACCAGTTCGTCGGCCCGACCATCCAATTTTCCGTGGTAACGCTTATTGAGAACCTGGGCGCAGCCAGACACGGCACGGAGCGGCTCCTGCAAGTCGTGCGAAGCGACGTAGGCGAACTGCTCCAAGTCGAGGTTCGAGCGGCGCAACTCCTCAGCAGCTTTGAGCAGGTCCGATTCCATTCGCATCGTCTCGTCGATGTCGGTGTTCGTCCCGAACCAGTACAGGATTTGCCCGCCCTCGTTGGTGAACGGACTGATCCGTGTGAGGAACATACGGAACTGGCCGTCCGCTCCTTTGAGCGGGAACACCATGTCGAACGGCTCGCCGCTGTCGATGGACGCTTTCCAGCGTTCCAGAACCTTCGGCAGTTCGTCCTGGTCGTGGACGCTCTGCCAACCCCACCCCTCCATTTGGTCTGGCGTAGTTCCGGTGTATTCGTACCAGCGGCGGTTGTACCAGAAGATGTGGCCGTCCGGTCGGGCCATCCACGTCAACTGCGGGATAGTGTCGGCCAGGAGCCGCAACTTCCCCTCGCTGTCCTTGAGGGCGGCGTTCGCCCTCCCCAACTCCTCCGTGCGCTCCTCCACCCGTCGTTCGAGTTCATCATTGGCCTGCCGTAGTGCCACCTCGGCCTGTTTGCGGGCCGTGATGTCCTGCATCGAGGCGACGGCCCCCAGCTTCTTGCCGTGGTCGTCGAAGAACGCCTGCCCACTTGTCAGCACGGTCCTGGGCGGGGCGCCGAGCGGGACGATCACCATCTCGGCGTCATGCACGCGCTCGCCTTGGAGCGCCCGATTAAGTGGAACGTCCTCCTTCGCCATCGGCGTCTCGCCGTCTGGCTGGTAGAGACGGTAGCGTGCGGCCCACAGATCGGGCGGGATGGGTTCTTCGGGCAGCCCGTGGAGCGAACGGGTGACGCCGTTGACCAGGGTCAGGACGCCTGCCGCATCGCAGGCCACGACGCCGGTTTGGACGTTCTCCAGTAAGGCCTGTAAGAACTCGTTGGCCCGTCCCAATTCAGCAGTGCGTTCGGCGACCCGATCCTCCAACTGCCGGTGGGCGTCGAGAAGCGCATACTCGGCCAACTTCCTTGCGGTGATGTCGTTATGCACCAGCACGACTTCCACGACCCGCCCACCTGCGTCCTTGAGCGGGTATACGACCGCCGATACCCAGCGCCGGGGATCGCTGTGACGTGTCTTGTTGGGGATCGTTTCGTTTGGGTCGTATTGGACTGCCGGAACTTGAGCCGTCTCACCGGCAAAGCCCCGGCGAATGAAGTCGAGGACACCCTTGGCCTCAAGCTGCGGGTCTTCGAGAACGTTGTAATCGGCGATCTGCTCCAGGGTGATGCCCCACAGTTCCTCCCACGCCCGGTTCACCTGGATCGTTCGGCCATTGGATGAAAAGACCTGGACGCTGAATGGGGCCTCCTCCATTAACCCTCGAAAGCGCCCCTCACTGCGGCGCAGTGCGTATTCAGCCTGCTGCCGTTCCATGAATTGACCGAATTGGCCTGCTACCGTTGCCATCATCTCCAGAAGGTCAGCGTCCGGCTCGTGGATGCGGCTGGTGAAGAACTCGATGACACCGAGGGTTCGGTTCCCCACCATCACTGGACAGGCGAAAACACTGTGCAGGTCGTATTTGGCGGCGGCGGCAGACCTAGGGAATTGTGGGACCTGCACCATGTCGGTCAGCCAAAGGGCTTTGCCCGTCTCCCACACGGAACCGGGAAACCCCTCTCCCCTTTTGAAGGTGCGGGCGCAACTGTCCCTCTCGAACTCGGCGACCGTCTCGTTCGACCCGTGCCAGCCATCGGTGCAGGCCAGAGCCGACCCGGTTTCATTGACGCTCCAGAACAGGCCCAACTTCCAGCCCAAGTTTTCGCACACCGCCCGCAGCAGGCCAGCGACCCCGTCCTTCAGCCCTGTCGCCTCGCCCAAGGCGTGAGTCACCGCAATTCGCACGGTGCGATGTTTCTCGTTTCGATTGTGTTGGCTCACGTCTCGCAGGTAAGCGGTGAAGAGTGGCGGGCCGTCCGTGGGGATTCGAGTGATCGCAATCTCGACCGGGAACTCCGTCCCGTCTGCTCGCAGTGCGGGGAGTTCCAACCGCTTGCCCAGGATCGAACCTTCGCCAGTGGCGAGGTAATGGAACATGCCGTGCCGGTGTCGTTCCCGGATCGAGGGCGGGATGATGAAGTCGGCAAGCTGCTTGCCGACCACTTGCTCCCGGCGATAACCGAATGTCATTTCCGCTGCCGGGTTGAACTCGACCACGTGACCCTCGTGGTCCATCATGATGATGCAGTCGAGGGCTGTTTGTATCACGGCGTTGTTGCGGGCCTCGCTCTCCCGTATTTGCCGCTCGGCCCGGCGATGCTCGGTCACGTCCCGAAATACGAGGACCGCTCCAAAGAGCGATCCTTCATCAGCCCGGATCGGGGCGGCGCTGTCGTCAATGCGCCGCTCCGTCCCGTCCTTGGCGACCAGGAGGGTGTGGTTCGCCAGCCCGACGACTACGCCCTCCCGGAGTGCCCGCAATGCCGGATTCTCGACGGGCTGGCGGGTGTCCTCGTTGACGATGCGGAACACGTCCGGCAGAGGTTCGCCTGTCGCCTCTTCGAGCGTCCACCCGGTCATGGCCTGGGCGACCGGATTGAGGAACCGGACCCGCCCCTCGGCGTCGGTCACGATAACGGCATCTCCGATGCTACCAAGCGTCACCCGAAGCTGTTCCGCTTGTTGGCGAGCCTCGGCTTCGGCCTGCCTGCGGCGGCAGATTTCCTTGCGGAGGGATTCGATCTGCTGGTTGAGTGCGACGAACTGCCCGACCGCCGATTTCTTCGGAATCAGCCGGAGCAAGAGGATGGCTTCCGCCCCTTCTGTTCGTGGTTGCAGCAGCGTCCCTTCGGTCCGGCACGAAACGCTCTCGCTATCTCCTCCGAGCAAGTTGAGCGAGCCAAGGACCAGCGAACGGTTGCGGGAGCAAGACCGGAGATAATGGGCAATCTCATCGGTCGAGTCGGCAACGACATCGGCCAGATTCTTCCCCCCGACTTGATGCAGCGCAAGGCCCAGTCGCTTTTCGACGGCCCGGTTGCCAGCGAGGACGATGCCGCTCCCCGTCAGGAGCAACATCGGCTCCGGCAGCGGCTCGGCGAAGGTGAGGAACTGCTCTGGCGTCACTGTCGAACCTTTAACCCTTGAAATACTCGCGGCCTTGTGCGGCTTCCGCCTCCGGCGTCGGCTTGAGGTAGACGACGACCCGGCAGCCGGGATCGCCCTGAGCAATGGCCTGCTCAATGACGACCTTGGAATAGCCAAGGTTGTCGGCGGCGATGCTCCCGAAGACGTTGGAGGTCATCATGCACAGGGCAGGGCGACCGATGACCTTCTCTCCGAAGGGGCAGGCCCGGTTGCCCAGCACGATCTTCTCATCATCCTGCTCGATGATGTAGAAGTCGCCTTGGATGCGGCGCTTGAGGTCCACCAGGACTTCGGACACCTGCCCCCGGCTCAGGTTCTCCACGGCCAGAGCGATCTTGTAGGCGTGGTTGATCTCGTCACCAATCTCCTGACCGACGATGCTGACGAAGCCGGAGGCTTCCTCCAGGCCGACGACCTTTTGTAGCGTCCCGGCCAGATGCCTAAGAAGCGTCCGAAGAAATACGTCTCGTTCGAGGGGAATGGCAAGTTCGGTCACCATTGGCAGCGGTGTTGAAGTTTCACTCATGCAGTCTCCTTTGCGGTCCCATTGATCGTCCGAGCGAGGCCCGGCGTCGTTACTTTCCCTCCGCTGCGGACTTCTTGCCAACTGGCCCCCGCGGGTCGGCGGGCTTGGTCCCCCGTGAGGTGGCCGGACATCAGGATCACGGGAACAAGGCTCGAGTTGTCGTCCAGCAGAGCACGTTGCACGAAACCTGGTCTGACATCCAGTAAGTATGGATGTAAGGGCTTGCCGAATGTCCGGACAACACTTTCAGCAAAAATCTCGCCACGGGAGCCGAAAGGGGGTCGTCGCACCGCGGTGGCACGGCTCTTTATTGCCCGCTACGGAACCAATGTATCGTAATTCATCGCGTCGTTCTAAAATACCATGAGCCGACCCTTGGCACCTCTGACTTTCCACTAGCGGCCTCGGCGAGCAGCACTGCTGTGTGTCAGTAGAGTCGAGAGGTGGCGCTGTGGTGTAGGCTCCGGCTTAGATCCGTGTCAGGGTTTCCCCGTTTGTGCCTCAATATCCGTTGGCCATACTCCGTTTCCACCTCCCGCTCATCAAACCGGACGTGCGGATTTCTCGCATCCGGCTTTCGGACAAGGACTCATGGGTTCGCCCACGGAACATTGCGAACGCAGCGGAGTCGGACGAGTCCGACTCATGATGCAGGCAAACGTCAGGAAACGTGAAATGCCCTGACCCAGCAGCTTCTGCGTACCTCGCAACCACTGACGGAGCCGACGGCGTCCGCCCATTCGACCAGCACTTCGGTAGCTGGGCGATCCCTTCGCTTTACCATGCAACGTCGCCTGTAGCTGCTCAACCTTTGTCGGAGGTGATAGGCTCACGCCATTCTCCGGCTGTTGCTACTTCTTACGTTGACCTTGAACTAAGGCCCCTTGGCTCCACCGGCATTGGTTGGTGGTCACGCGCCACCACTGCGCGGGGCTTCCCGTGTTCCGTCAATCTCCTCCTCCACGCTTGCCGACGCCATTACCCCGGCGGAACCAGCCGGATGCTATCGCTATCTCGTCCGGTGGCAACGGCCTTCCCCAAATGTCGGATGGGTCGGCTTCCGCCACAGTGCCTTTCGAGGCCTGCTCAGCGTTCACTCACGTTTCGGCCTGCGTGTTCGCTCGATCACCCGAGGTGACCTTTGCACAGAGTACTTCAGCGACTTCGTTACCTCCTTCGCCGCTCTGGCTGCTTCCGGCTGAGCGATCCATTGGCCGGGCAGGATTCGCACCTGCTGGAGACGGACGACTTTCCACGGCGTACCGACATTTGGCACTTTTCTGCGCGAGTTCTCGCCACTTTAGCCGGTCCGCTCCCGGCTTGGGAGGTCGGAGTCGTGATTTCTCGGGGCTCTCGGCGTTCCTGTACCTCGATTTCACGTCGCGGCGCGCAAGTTGGCCACCGAAGCTCAGCTTCTTGACGAGGCTGGACCTCATTTAAGGCTCACGGTCACCAACTCGCAGACGCTGCAGGTCCGCTTCCGATTGGCTTCCGCTCGCGCCTCACGGGCAGTCCGCCGTGCAGCTTCCAGTGACTTGGGAACCTCTTCGCCCTTGCCAAAGTACATCTCGTCCGGCGTTTGCCCGCGGAACGCCGAATGCGGAAGACGCGTATTATGCTCCCCCACGTAGAATGCCACGAGCTTCTCGACAGTCCGGACGGAATCGAGCGTGTTCAGGAACAGCCATTGTTGCTTGAGCACGTGCCACCAGGATTCGATCAGAGAATTGGAGGACGTGATCTCGGTCTGGGCCAGCACCCGAGTCAGGAGCCCTGATCCGATGAGCTTGTCGACCGCTTCGTTGAAGTTCTCGACGCCGCCATCCACGAGCACCATAGATTTGCCATCGACCAGGCCTTTCGCGGCGGCCAACAGGTTCTCACGGTGGCGACCGGATTGAAGGCTTGAGCGACTTTCCAGGCCAGGATGCGGCCCGAGAAGTTGTCAATCACGGCGTGCAGGTAGACTCGACTCCCATCGAGCAAGCGGACCACCGAGGTGTCGACGTGCCAGATCTCATTGGGCCGCGCGGCGCGAATCCCAACCTTCGGCGCGTCTGGGTGGACTCGTTGCCTGGGTCGTCGCCACCGGTGCTCCCGCACCAGCCGGTACCATGTGCTGGCCGAAGCAAAGACCTTGCCGATTCGCTGTGCCAGCCGCGCCAGTGACCCGGTCGGCACGTGTCGGTACTCCTCGGACGTGACCAGCTCGTGGATCGCGCTGACTTCAGAAGCCGTGAGTTGCTGAGGTGAGGATCGTGGGCAGGATGACTGGTCATCCAGGGCATCCTTCCTGCCGGCTCTAGGCGTGATAGCGCGATGGCGACAATCGGACGATACGCACGATAGTTCGTTGGATCGCGTGCCGAAAGTCGACACAGTGGAGCCCGCGGTGAATGATGCGCGAGTTGCTGACCTTTCTCACGATTCTCTGCGCGTTTCTGCTCGCGGGCGTTGGAATTGGTGTCGCCCTGAATTGGATTCTGCCTGCCGTCGATTTTGGCATTGCCGTGCTGATCACGTTCCAGTTCAGTACCTCCCTGGCGTGGGCTGAGCGAATGATGGAATTTGACGCCGAGATCGAAGCCGAAGAGTCGAATTCGGAAGGCCAAGCGGCCATTGAGTTCCCATCGCCTAAGCGGCGTTCGAAGCGACGAAGCAAACGATCCTGACCGTAACGCTCGACGACCGCCAAACTATCGCGATTCCGAATGCCAGGATAAGCCATCCACTCGCCGAGACTTCGGCGCGGTGAAAGGGCGTTCACCTCTAGAATCGCTGGACCAGCACAGAGACGGGTGGTTCGCGCCCGTATTACGGGGCGAGCTTGCTGGTGCTCGTCAGGCTATGCGGGGCGACTTCCAGTTTGCCGAGCGGCTTGTCCTGGTCGAAGAACTGCACCGACTGCGGCTGCGAAGTCGGATTCCAGGCGATGAAGGTCTGTGTGCCGGCGGCTTCGTTGCGGTAGACCATGGAGGTGGGACTGTCTCCGCGACAGGTGGCGTCGACGCGGCCCAGCGTCTTGAGCGCGCAGGCCTGGTAGTAGATGTTGGCCATCCACGTGTCGTGGGCTACTTTGTCGCCCGGCTCGGCGTAGAGCGCGTCGAGCTGTTCGACAACCCATGTGGGATCGGCGTGCATCACAAAGCCCAGGTGGTAGCTGCCCAACTCTCCCCCTTGCGACTTCACGCCCGCGGGTTTCTCCACATAGCCGGGCTTCTTTTTGGCTTCGTTTTCCTCGAATGCGTCGAGCTCGCGTAGCAAGTCGGCGTACGTCTTTTTGATGAAGCTGCGGTCGCGATCGTAAAAGGCATAGTACGGCCCCGAAGGGATCCACTGGATGCCATAGATCCAGCCCGGGCTGGCGGTGAACCAGGTTCCCCAGACGATACTGTCGCACCAGATCATGCCACACGCGTTGTGGGGAAACGCGGCGGGGAAGACGTCGCCGTGCGGATCGAACCAGTACTCGACATTGGCCCGGCTCTCGAAACTGTAACCCATCACGCCGGCCGCGGTCAGTTCCTTGTCGCCCAAGGCTTCTCCGAGCAGGATCATGCCGACCCAACTGTTGATCGCCTCGCCGGTCGACTCCTGGTTGTTCCCTTCGGGGAAGCCTTTGCCGTCAGCGAACGAGTGTCCGCGCCACAGGTCGAAGGTGCGGAAGTAAGGGAAACGATTGTCCGCCCGGTCGTAGTTGGCATAGGTCTTGGCCACCAGCCTGGCCATGTCGCCATACTGCTTCGCGAAATCGGGATGGAGCTGGCTCAGCAGTCCGGCCGTGAAGACAAAATACCCGTTGTGAAAGTGATGATCGGTGAAGTGCTGCGAGCCGTACGACACATTGAAGCCGATCAAGCCTTTGCGTCGTGGATAGTAGGCGAAGTAGCGATCCTTTTCGCCAGGTGTATAGGTCAGCCAGTTGGCCAACTCGCGGCGTACCTTGGCGATGATGACGTCGTAGCTCGGGTCCTTGGTTTGCGCGGCGATAAAGGCCGCCTGCGCAAAACGCTGCAGGTCCTTGCCCCCTGCGTACGTATCGGTGGCGAACTTGCTTTTCCCGTCAGCAAAGTGCTCGTTCAGGGCGGTCTTCGTACGCTTTCCTTGATAGCCCGAGCTGGCATCGGGTGATGGCAGGTTCGGCGCTACGCCGTAAAAGGGATAGCGCAGCGTGAACGTGTCGCCGATCGAGCATTTCATCGGTCCGCGAATTGTCGAGTAGGTCGGGCCGCTCAGGTCGAGCGGGGCGGTGTTCTCGCGCCAATGGTGGGGCAGCCAGCCTTGCAGCAGGCGCTTCTCGGTTCCTTTGAGTTGCTCGGCGATCACCTTCCAGGTGGTGCTGATCGTGCCTGCCTTTCGATCGTAGTCCCAGGCAAGCTGCGTATCGCGCGGCACCGCGAAGGCGTGTTTGTGGAAGAGGCCGATCTCCTTCGCCGAAGGCAGGGGGCAGAATACGAGATAGGTCTCCTTGCCCGAGAAGCTGACTTGGATCGCGCCGCCATCGCTGCGGAAAGTGGCGCCATCAGGGGCGAAGACTCCATAGCTGCGGCCTTCGTAGGTGATGCCCAACGCGTCGCCGACGACGGGGAGTGCGGCCTCGTTGCCGGCGAGATCAAAATACTTCGCTGGATTCTTGCCTCGCGTCCCCTTGCCCCCCTTGTCTCCAAACGCGATCTGCGGCTCGACACCCGTGAACTCGGCCCAGACATAGGGCATGCCTTGGCACAGGGTGATTTCCAGGAACCGGCTATCGGTCTGGGGCATGCGAAACGAAACCATCCAGTCGGACCAGAACTTGGCCCGCGAGTCGGTAGGCTTGAAGTCTTTGCCGCTCAGAACGAGCGGGAATTCGGCAATCATCCGCGAACCGCCAGCGTCGGTGGTGGTGGGGTAAAAGATCTCGATCCCTTCGGGCGTGGCATCAACCTTATGGGGCATCGCCCAGAGCCCCGTTCCGTACTGCTGAAACAGAAGGTTCTGGTACCACTTGTTGCTGGGAATAGGACGCCCATCATCCTGGACGAGGTAAAGCTTGCGTTCTTCGGTTTCTTGCACCAGGTCTACATTCCGCTTCGCATCCATCACCTTACCCTTGGGCGGCAGCGAGGCATACGATCCGCCGCCGACCGGGACGGCTTCTTGAGCCAGGCTGGCGCGTGAGAGTAAGAGCCACGTCAGGGCGAACACAAGAAACATGCGAAGGGTCATGGCGATTCAGTTCCGAGAGGAAATCCAGCAGCTCATTAAGTCTTGTCCGTTGGAGGCAGAAGGTTTCAGGGCTGGCAGTCGTCTTCGTGTCACTCGCCTCGTCGACGGTCAGTGCCCCGTTGATCTTCACCTTCGAGGAGTGATGCTTCCGGAGCCAACGCTTTTAAGACGCGCTCGCCAGGATTTTCAGGATCCAATCACGGGTCGCTCGTTCCGTCACGGAACTTCCGCCGGCATCCCGATCCGTCGGTCGAGCGCCGTGTTTGAGCAGTAATTGGATAATTTCTGCCTGTTGCTCGCGCGATGCCGACGATCCGCTGCCGCTGCGGCCCGTGTTTTGAACCGCCAAATGTAGCGGAGTCGATCCGCTCCCATTCTTAAGGAGTGGGTTGGCTCCCCCGACCAGCAGCTTGGCCACGGCTGCCGAACACCGCGTTCGGACCGCCCGGTGGAGCGGGGCGACTCCGCTCTTATCGACGGAGTTCGGATCGGCTCCCGCTTCGATCAGACAAACGACCACGGCCGCTTGCGATTTGGGATCCCAACTTGACGAGTCGGGGCCGCCATCGACGGCGTAATGCAGCGGCTCCGCGCCTCTGCGGTTGCGGGCGGACACGCTTGCATCTCTCGCCAGCAGCGCTCTTGATATCGCCAGGGAATAAGCTGCGGCGGCGATGTGCAGCGCGGTATCTCCGGCGTAGATGTAGTGGGTGATTTCGCTGAAGAAATAGTCCGCGGCCCAGCGGCGCGTGGCGCCAACCTCCTCAACTTGGCGGGCCAGTTGGGGCGATGCCTCGATCTGCTTGATCGCCCTGGACTCGTCGCGGGAAGCGATCGCTCGGAGCAACGTCATGAACGCAGGGGCTTGGTCTTCTTTTGGTTTCTTGCGTCCGGCCATTTGCGTCCTCTCCCGGGACTCGAGGTATCCCGCAGCCGACTGACCGTGAAGTATACTCGGGCCAAGCTGAAACGACCGCTACCCGGGCCGCTCTCGCGCTCCAAGTTCTCGAACCGCAGGAAAGAACTCGCCATGTCCTCGCGATCTGCCGGCCGACTTCTGAGTTTCATCAAGTCCACCATCGTCGGCGGCATCTTTGTGCTGGTCCCGTTGGTGATCCTTTCATTGGTCGTGGGGCAGGCGCTCAGTGTGGCGCTGCATGTGGTAACGCCGGTCGTAGAACTCCTCCCCTTCAAGTCTGCTGGCACGATCTCACTGGCCTTGCTGGCCGGCATCGCCGTGCTGGTGTTGGCCTGTTTTATGGCCGGGCTGCTGGCACGAACGACCGTTTCGCAATGGCTGGTCGGTTCTCTGGAGGAACTGATCCTGGGCTTCGTACCGAGCTATGGCCTGATGAAGAGCATGGGCCAGGGTTGGGTGGGAGTGGAAAGCCCGCGACAATCGGTCCTGATCCAACTGGATGACGCGGCGCACCTGGGCTTTGTGATGGACACGCTGCCGGATGATCGCCGCGTGGTCTTCATCCCCGACGTTCCGACTCCCTGGTCGGGCTCGCTGCTGATCGTCACGGCCGATCGCGTGGAACCGCTTCCCCTTTCGACCAAGCAGACGATCGATTGCCTGCGGAAACTGGGGACGAACGCGCGCAGCCTGCTGGCCAAAGCCCAGTCGGCGTGAACCGCGGGTGGTTCCTTCTTTCTTTCCTGCCCCTCCCCCTTGGAATACGCTCCCCTTTTCGCCACAATCCAAGCCTAACTCAGCGTCACTGCCTCTTCCTTGCCTCCGCGGTTGGCCCCATGAAGATCCACGAATTCCAAGCCAAAGAGATCCTGCGCCAGGCCGGCGTCTATGTCCCCAAGAGCATCGTGGCCAAGACGCCGGCAGAAGCGTCTGACGCCTTTACCAAGCTCGGCGGGGATCTGGCCGTGGTGAAGGCCCAGATCCATGCAGGCGGGCGAGGCAAGGGAACGGTCAAGACCAACCCCAACCAGCGCGGCGTGCAACTGGTTAAATCGGCCGCCGACGCAGCGAAGGTGGCCGAGGGCCTGCTGGGCAAGACGCTGGTCACCATCCAGACCGGCCCCGCCGGGACCGTGGTGAATCAGGTGCTGGTCGAAGAGGGCTGCAACATCGCCCGCGAGCTGTACCTGGGGATCGTGGTCGATCGGGCCGCGTCGAAGCCGGTGCTGATGGTCTCGCAGCAAGGCGGAATGGACATCGAAAAGGTGGCCCATGACACGCCTGAGCTGATCTTCAAAGAGCACTTCGATCCGGACCTGGGGCTGATGAGCTACCAGACCCGCAAGCTCTCGCAGTTGCTGGGGCTGAAGGGGCACAGCGTCCGCTCGGCCGATAAGTTCATGCGCGGCCTGTGCAAAGTGTTTGTCGAGAAGGATTGCAGCCTGCTGGAGATCAACCCGCTGGTCGTCACGGGCGACGGCGAACTGCTGGCGCTCGACGCCAAGATGACGTTCGACGACAACGCCCTGTTCCGCCACCCGGATATCCAGGCCTATCGAGACAAGGGTGAAGAAGAGCCCGCCGAAACGCGTGCGGGCGAAGCCGGCCTGAGCTATGTGAAGCTCGACGGCAACATCGGCTGCCTGGTGAACGGTGCCGGTCTGGCCATGAGCACCATGGATCTGATCCAACTCCACGGCGGCATGCCGGCCAACTTCCTGGACGTCGGCGGCGGCGCCAACGTGCAGCAGGTGACCGAGGCCTTCCGCATCTTGCTGGCCGACAAGAACACGCAGGCTGTGCTGGTGAACATCTTCGGCGGCATCATGCGCTGCACGACGATCGCCACCGCCATTCTCGAGGCCTATCAGACGGTCGGCTTCAATGTGCCGTTGGTGGTTCGCCTGGAAGGGACCGAAGTCGAAGAGGGTCGCAAGCTGCTGGCCAACAGCTCGCTGGCGATCATCTCGGCGAATGGCCTGACGGATGCCGCCCAAAAGGTCGTGGCCGCCGCCAAGGCGCGGTAGGCAGCCAAACAGAACGCCAGCAGGCGGGACGCCTGCACCACAAAAAAGCAAAACATACGCAACACGCTCCCCGCTAACTCTCCGATCAAACTACCAAACGCCCAAGCACGCCCATGAGCATTCTCGTCAACAAGCAAACGCGTCTGATCTGCCAGGGAATCACCGGCAAGGCTGGCGCCTTCCATACCAAGAACTGCATGGCCTATGGCACGAACGTCGTGGGCGGAGTGACGCCGGGCAAGGGGGGTGAGACGTTTGAGGGCTCGGTGCCGATCTTCGAGACGGTGGAAGAAGCCGTGAAAAAGACGGGGGCCGACGCCACTATGATCTTCGTGCCGCCGCCGTTCACGGCCGACGCTATCTTGGAAGCGGTCGACGCGGGCATCAAGACGATCGTCGCGATTACCGAAGGAGTGCCCGTGCTCGATATGGCCCGGGTCTATCCGCGGGTCAAGGCATCGAAGTCGATCCTGATCGGCCCCAACTGCCCGGGCGTCATCACGCCGGAAGAGTGCAAGATCGGCATCATGCCGGGCTACATTCACAAGAAGGGCCCCGTGGGCGTCATGAGCCGCTCCGGCACGCTGACCTACGAAGCAGTCTGGCAGCTCACCAGCTTGGGCCTGGGGCAATCGACCTGCGTCGGCCTGGGCGGAGATCCGATCGTGGGCATGTCGTTCGTCGAACTGTTGGCTCTGTACCAGGCCGACCCGGCGACCGAAGCAATCCTGATGATGGGCGAAATCGGCGGCTCGGCCGAGGAAGAAGCGGCTGCGTTCGCCAAGGCCCACGTCACCAAGCCCATGGCCGCGTTCATCGCCGGCCGCACGGCTCCTCCGGGCAAGCGGATGGGCCACGCGGGGGCGATCATCTCCGGCGGCAAGGGAACGGCGACTGAAAAGATCGCCGCGCTGGAAGCGGCCGGCATCGTGGTGGCCGAAAGCCCTGCCGACATGGGTGCCGCCGTGGTGCGGGCCATGAAGAAGGGGAAGTAGTCTGCGCAGTAAGCTGGTATCGTGAGATCGGAGGGCGAGCTTCAAGCCCGAGCCCGTAGTGTCCAAGGAAACTCGATGCTGATCGGCGTTGTGAGTGACACGCACGGCCACGTGGAATACGCACGGCAGGCGGTGCGAATGCTGGAAAGCCTGCAGGTCGAGTGCGTGCTGCATTGCGGCGACATCGGCTCGCCGTCCATCCCTCCGCTCTTCGCCGACTGGCCGACGCACTATGTCTTCGGCAACGTCGACTACGATGACGACGTGCTGCGAACGGCCATCGAAGCCGCCGGTGGAGTCTGTCATGGCATGTTCGGGGCGATCGACTTGGCAGGCCGCAAAATCGCCATGCTGCACAGCCACGACGCCCAACGGTTTTGTGAGACGATCGCCTCCGGCGATTACGATCTGGTCTGCTATGGTCATACGCACAAGGCCGAGCATCACCAACAAGGGCCGACGCTCGTGCTGAACCCGGGTGCTCTTTATCGGGCGACACCGCATTCTCTGGCGGTTGTGGAATTGCCGGAATTGACCGTGACCGGCGTCCCCCTTTAGCGTGCAGAACGGGACAACGTCCGCCGGCGTGGGGGACTTCCGTTGAGTTTTTTCGCCCCTTCCGGCTATAATCGGCCCTCTTACCTCGTGAATCTCTTCTCTCATCTCCCGTTCTTTGGGAAGGCCAGCTGGGAATGAAGTTACGCGTCGGCCTCATCGGCCTGGGCTGTCAGTGGGAGAACCGCTATCGGCCGGCGCTGCGGGCGCTCAACGACCGTTTCGAGGTCCGCGCCGTCTGCGACCAGGTCGCCCTGCGAGCCGAACAGGCCGCGCGCGAGTTCGGCGCGGTGGGCGTGGATGGCTTCCGAGCGCTCGTGGAGCGCAACGACGTGGAAGCAGTGCTGTGCCTCTCGGAGGGCTGGTTCGGCACGCTGCCGATTCTGGCCGCCTGCGAGGCAGGCAAGGCCGTCTACTGCGCCACCCCGTTGGATGTCGATCTGGAAGAGGGCCGGCTGCTCAAACGCCGCGTCGAAGAAGCCGGCGTGGCCTTTATGGCGGAACTTCCCCGGCGACACGCCCCGGCCACGATTCGGCTCAAGGAGCTGATCGCCACGCAATTGGGTCCTCCGCATCTGTTGTTCTGCCACCTTCGCAAACCGGCGGCTGAAAAGAATCCCCGGCCATCGCAGCGGATCAACCTGGGCGAGACATCCTCCAAAGTCGACCTGATGGAACTGGTCGATTGGTGCCGCTACGTCGTGGGACGCGAGCCGACCAGCGTCGTCGGCATGACCCATCACATGAGCAAGCAAGGGAGCGAAGACTACCAGATGATGAGTCTGGACTTCTCGACCGATGGGCTGGGAACCGGCGCTGTGGCACAGATCAGTTGCGGTCACTATGTGCCAGGCAGTTGGAAGGAAGCCGTCACGTTCCGCCCGCCCGCGGGCCTGCAGGTGGCCTGCGAGAAGGGGATCGCCTTTGTCGATCTGCCCGCCAACCTGATCTGGTTCGACGAGGCGGGCCGGCATCAGGAATCGCTCGACAGCGAACGTCCTATCGGAGAGCAGTTGCTGTCGCGGTTCTTTCGCGCGGTCACGAGCCTGGTGCGGCAGAGTTCCAGCATGGATGACGCTTTTCGCGGGCTGGAGATCGTCCTGACGGCCGCCCAAAGCCATCGCGAAGGTCGCCGGCTGTCGGTGGCGCCGAACGAGTCTGGCACACCGCACTAGCAATGTAGTCGTGCGTCCATTCCAAAACGGCGGGTGCCATTTTGCAGGGTGGGCTGTGCCCACCATCGCCACTTAGACGATCCCGCCACCAGGGTTCATGTGCCATTTTCTGAGAGAATCGCACGCTTACCGAGCTTCGTGAACGGCGTCGCATCGCCATGGTAGGCACAGTCCACCCTGCATGCGCAAGCCGTCTCAGAACCCCAGCCAGTTCTGCACACCCAGGCGCAGCAGAATGCCCATCGAGTTGATGCTCTCTTTGCCGTTCACTTTCGAAGAGCCCGCCTCGCGGTCGACAAACGTGATCGGCACTTCGCCAAAGCGGCAGCCGACCCGTTTCAGTCGCCACAGGATCTCTTCCTGAAAGGAATACCCGCGCGAGCGGATGGCGTCGAAATCAATCAGGGCCAGCTTGGAAGTGCGGTAACAGCGATAAGCACCGCTGCAATCGTGGGTGGGCAGCCACAGCATCCACCGCGAATACAGATTGACCGACTTGCTCAGCAGATGCCGCTTCAGCGGCCAGCCTTCGATCTTGCCGCCGCTCACATAGCGCGAGCCGATCATAATGTCGATTGGCTGGGGGCCCGACTCCATGCCGGCCACCAGCTCGGGCAGATGCTTGGGAGGATGGCTGAAGTCGGCATCCAGGTTCACCAGATACTTGTACTGGTGTTCGATGGCGTACTTCATGGCCGCGATGGTGGCCGTGCCCAGGCCCAACTTGCCCGCCCGATGCAGGCACTTCAGGCGCGGATCGGTTGCCCCCCGTTCGTCGCACCAACGGCCGGTTCCATCAGGCGAGTTGTCGTCCACCACCAGAATGTCGGCATCGGGGAGCGCGCGCTGGATCTCTTCGACCAGCCGCGGAAGGTTGTCCATTTCGTTATACGTGGCGACGCTGACAAGCGTCGGTGGGTTTGTGGTCATGCCCCGTGTATAACGAAATCATTCACAAAGGTGAAGGCTGCGCAGCGCCGGCATGAATGTCAGGAATCGTGTAGAATGGCCTGACGCTCGCAACGGCTCGGAGATCCGCGTACCCCTTTCGTCTCGGGATTCTACATGGACGCCATCTCGTTCAATCGCCCCGAATATCTCTGGCTGCTGGTCGCGGTTCCGTTCTTGGCCTGGCTGGGTTGGCGCTCGATGACACACGCGGGCTGGCTGCGGCGCTCGTTCGCCGTGGTGGTTCGTTCCGCCGTTTTCGCCGCGCTGATTCTGGCGCTGGCTGAAGTGCAATGGGTGCAGAAGAGCGAGGGCCTGACCGTCATCTTCTGCCTCGATCAGTCGCTGTCGATCCCCGAGCAGGACCGCCGGGCGATGCTGGACTACGTTCGCGAGTCGGTCCGCCAGCATCGCCAGAAGGATGACCGCGTGGGCGTGGTGGTCTTCGGTAAAGAGGCCCAGGTCGAGGTTCCACCCGGTGCCGAAGACATCCGCCTGTCGGCGATCGAGGCCCCCCTCGACGCCCGATCGACCGACCTGGGATCGGCCATCAAACTCGCTTCGTCGATGTTTCCCGAGAACACCTCGCGGCGCATCGTCGTCGTGAGCGACGGCAACGAGAACCGCGGCGGAGTGCTGGACCAGGCTGCGTCCGCCGCACACTCGGGCATTGGCATCGATGTAGTCCCTGTCCGGTTTCGCTACACGCGCGACGTGTTGATGGAACGGCTCGATGCGCCGTCTGAAATCCACAAGGGCCAACCCTTCCGACTTCGCGTCGTGCTGCAGAATGTCAGCCCGCAGCCCGTCACCGGGCGATTGAGCGTGTGGCGGAAAGCCGATGGCCGGCGCGATCTTCTTTCCGAAAATCCCAAGCAGGTCCTGCAGCCGGGCAAGAATCTGCTTACGGTCACGCAACAGCTCGAAGAGTCAGGCTTCTATACCTTCGAGGCCGAGTTCGTGGCCGACGACGCGCGCGACGACAAAGTCGCGGGAAACAACCGCGCCACAGCCTATTCTAACCTGGCAGGCGCGGCGCGCGTGCTGCTGATCGAAGACGAGAATGCCCCCGGTGAGCACACTCGCCTGATCGAAACTTTGAAGGCCGAGAAGATCGATGTTACGGTTCGCCCCACCACTCAGCTCTTTACTGCCATCGAGGACCTGCAGCCGTTTGATTCGGTGATTCTGGCCAATGTTCCCCGCGCGGCGTTCAGTGAGCAGCAGATGAACCTGCTGGCTGAAAACACCCGCGATATGGGGGCCGGGCTGGTCATGCTGGGCGGTCCCTTGAGCTTCGGGGCCGGGGGCTGGGCCAACACGCCGGTCGAAGCGGCCATGCCTATCGATTTTCATATCAAGAATCTGAAGGTCGTTCCCTCGGGCGCGCTGGTGCTGGTCATCGACCGCAGCGGTTCGATGTCGGGAGACAAGCTGGCCCTGAGCAAGGCCGCAGCGATCGCGGCCGTGAAAGTGCTGGGGCCGCAGGACTATGTGGGGGTAGTGGCCTTTGATACCTTGCCCCAGTGGTTTGTGAAGATGAAGAAGGCGGCCGAACAAGCCAACATTCTGAATTCGATTCGCAAGATCACCGTGGGAGGAGGGACCAATCTGGGACCCGCCCTGGAGGAAGGCCTGGCCGCGCTGGCCAAGACCGACGCCGCCGTGAAGCACCTGATTGTGTTGACCGACGGCCAGACCGAAGGGCCGGATCGATGCCTTGAGGCAGTCCGCAAGCGACAAACGGGCATTACGGTCTCCACCGTCTCGATTGGCGATGATTCGGCTCGCCCGCTCCTGGACCGCATGGCCAAGATCGGCGGGGGCAAGTTCCATTTCGTCCGCTCTCCGCGGGCCATTCCCAGGATCTTCATCGAAGAAGCCGGCGTGGTGTCGCGCCCGTTGGTGTACGAGAATGCGCAGGGCATCCCGCCAATTCTGGCCGCCCCGCACGAAATCCTGACGGGCATCTCGGGCAGTCCTCCGCCCGTCACCGGTTTCGTGTTGACGACCAAAAAGGATAGCCCGCTCGTGGAGGTCCCCTGGACGGCCTTGGGCCCGGCTGCCGAAGAGTCTCCACTGCTGGCCGTTTGGCAATTCGGGCTGGGGCGAGCGGTCGCTTTTACCAGCGACGCCGGCGCGCGCTGGACTCACGGCTGGAGCGGCTGGGAATCAGCCCCCAAGTTCTTTGCGCAGGCGGTTCGCGCCAGCTTGCGTCCCATGGGAAGCTCGGACAAGTTCCTGGTCGATACCGAGACCAAAAACGGCCGCACACGGATTGTGGTCACCGCCCTGGACGAGCAGCGCGAGTTCCGCAACTTCCTGTCGATGTCCGGCGTTGTGCGCGACCCCGATACCCAGCGCGCGGCGCTGCAATTCGAACAGACGGCTCCAGGCCGATACGAAGCCGAGTTCGCCAGCGAAGCGGCCGGTGGATACTTTGTCGTGGTCCAGCCCGGTAGCGACGAGAACGGACGGGCCCTGGCCCCCATCCGTCTGGGAACGAATGTTCCGTATTCCCCCGAGTTTCGCGACCGTGAATCGAATCTTCCGTTACTGGCTCTGCTAGCCGGCGTTGCCCCGCCGGGATCCCCTTCAGGCAAAGTGATCGAAGTCTCCAGCGGCATGGTGAGCGATCTCATCGAGCAGTTCAACGTCTTCCGTAGGGACCTGCCCCCCACACGTCACAGCCGCGACGCCTGGCATTGGCTGGTGATCGCCGCCAGCGTGTTATTCTTCTGCGACGTCTTCAACCGCCGTGTCAGTATCGAACTGGGTTGGATCGGGCCCTCGATGAAGCGCGTCTGGCAGCGTTGGCGCGGTGCGAACGTGCCCGTCGAAGCGACCCACCTGGACCGCCTGAAGAGCCGCAAGGCACAACTGGTCGGCGAGCAGGAAGAATCTCGGCGATTCCATCCGGTGCTGCCGCTGGAGAGAAATGAATTGCCAGTCGCGAACATCGAGGCCACGCCGATGCCCGCGTCGCCCAAGCCCGAGCTAGCGCCGGCGGCTCCGGAACCCGAGGGTTCGAGCTACACCGAGCGACTGTTGCAGGCCAAGAAGCGTGCCCTCAAAGGTCCCTGATCTGTCTCATGACGATTCACTACCTGCAGATGAACTCGCCGAACGAACTGGTTCCCTCGGCCGCCCCTGCCATGCCGCTCGAGGTGCGACAGGTCGAGATTCCACTGCCGGCACTGAATCAGTTCCTCTATCAAGCGGTCGGCGGTCCTTGGAACTGGCACGAGCGGCTGGCCTGGACGCAGGATCGGTGGCGCGAATACCTGAACCGTCCGGAGCTTCAGACGTGGTTGGGCTATGTCCGCGGCACGCCGGTAGGATACTTCGAACTGGAATCTCAGCCGAAAGGAGACGTCGAGATTGTCTACTTCGGACTGCTTCCCGACTTCACAGGCAAGAAGCTCGGCGGTTCGTTCCTGACGTACGCTATCGAGCGCGCCTGGCGGATTCCCGGCACACGCCGCGTCTGGGTGCATACCTGCACCGAGGATCACCCCGGGGCGCTGCCGAATTATCAGGCACGCGGTTTCAAGCTCTATAACAGCGTATGACTTGGCAATGATCCCGTAGATTGGCCACAGCGTCGGCCACAGCCCACCCTGCTTAGCGCGGGGGAGCCTGAGACTCGTTAGACTACAGAAGTCCCTTTTCTCTGGCTCACGAGGATCTCTCATGGCGTCGCTCCCCTTTGCCAAGCCGAACGAGCTCGGCCTGGACAACGCGCGCTTCGAGGCGGCCTGCGAACGGATCCGCTCGTGGACCACGGGCCCCGAGTCCCCCATGCCCGGCGCGGCGCTGCTGGTAGCGCGGCATGGCAAGATGATCGAGCCGCGGTTCTTCGGCAAGCAAGGGCCAGAACCGGATGCCCCGCCGATCCGCCGCAACGCGATCTTTCTGCTGGCCTCCATCACCAAGCCGGTGGTCTATCTGGCCGCCATGAAGCTGGTCGAGCGAGGGCTGCTCTGCCTGAGCGACAAGGTGACGCGCTACCTGCCGGACTTTGCCGCCCATCACAAAGAAGAGATCCTGATCAGCCACCTCTTCACACATACGTCGGGACTGCCCGACATGCTGCCCAACAATACGGAGCTGCGCAAGGCCCACGCCCCGCTCGAGGAGTTCACCCGCGCAGCGATTCGCGACACGGTGCCGCTGTTCGCCCCTGGCACGCGGCTGAGTTACCAGAGCATGGGGACGCTGGTTGTCTCCGAGATCATCCAGAAGATCTCGGGACAGTCGATCAATGCCTTCTTGAAACAGGAACTGTTCGATCCACTGCGGCTCAAGTCGACCGCGCTGGGGTCCAAGGGGCTCGATGCCGATCGCATCGTGCGGGTGCAGGTTCCCGAGTATCAGGCCGGCTCCGACTACGGTTGGAACAGCGCCTACTGGCGCGAGCTGGGCGCCCCTTGGGGCGGGATGTTCAGCACGCCCGAGGACTTTGCGGCCATCTGTCAGTTGATGTTGGGCCAGGGAAAGTTCGGCGATCAGCGGCTGTTCGCCCCTGGTACGATCAAGATGATTACGACCAACCGGCTCGACGACTATCCCGATCTGCCCGAAGGAGTCCGCCGCACGCAGCCCTGGGGACTCGGCTGGCGGATGAATCACATGGGCTTGCCGGGCTCGTGGGGAGACCTGCTGGGCCGGCACACCTATGGACACTTCGGCGCCACCGGGACCATGTTCTGGATCGATCCCGAAACGCAGGGCTTCTGCCTGATGTTCACCTCGATGGAGCACTCCCGCGGTCACTGGCGATTTGTGGAGATCTCCAACCTGGTGGCCTCGGCGTTTATGTAGGGCCAGGCAGTGCCCACCGCGCCGATGCGCGGCAGGCAACGAGCGATCGCCCGCATGCGATTCTCGGGAGAGAATGACACACTCGATCTTGGTCGCTTGGGTGGCAGTTACGGTCGTTTCAATCGATCGCTTCGCGATCAGGTTCGCAGATCGAGCGTCGAGGGGAACTCGCGATTCACGGGCTCTTCGGCAGGTACCATCTTGCCCGGGGTGTGCCCGAACTGCTTGAAGCGCGCCACGCGACGGCTTTCCGCTTCGAAGGCGTTCACCGGGAAACGCTCGTGGCTCAATCCGCCCGGGTGCGAGACGTTGTAGCTGCAGCCTCCCAGCGAACGGCCCAGCCAGGTGTCGACCAGATCGAACACCAGCGGGGTATGCGGCGGGATGGTCGGGTGCAGGCAACTCGGCGGCTGCCAGGCCCGATAACGAACGCCAGCCACAAACTCGCCTACGGTTCCAGTCGGGAAGAGAGGCACGCGGCGGCCGTTGGCCGTGACCACATGCCGCGACTCGACCATACCGCGGACTTTGACCTGCAATCGCTCGACCGAGGAATCGACGTAGCGGGCGGTGCCGCTGCCAGTCACTTCTTCGCCCAGCACATGCCAGGGCTCGATCGCCTGTCGCAGTTCCAGTTCCACGTCCTGCTGAGCCAATCGCCCGTGGATCGGGAAGCGGAACTCCAGATGCGGCGCAAACCACTCGGCCTTCAGCGGGAAGCCTTCCTGCTGCAAGTCGTCGATCACGTCGGCAAAGTCCGACTCAATGTAGTGCGGCAGCATGAAGCGGTCGTGCAGACCGGTCCCCCAGCGCACCAGGCGGGCTTCGTACGGGCGATCCCAAAAGCGGGCCACCAGCGAGCGAATCAGCAGTTGCTGCGTCAGGCTCATGCGGGCGTGCGGTGGCATCTCGAAACCGCGAAACTCCACCAGGCCCAATCGACCGCTCGAAGAGTCGGGCGAGAAGAGCTTGTCGATGCAGAACTCGGCCCGATGCGTGTTGCCGGTGATGTCGACCAGCAAATGCCGGAAGATACGATCGACCAGCCAGGGCGGGCAGTAACCGTTCTTGGGAATCTGCTTGAAGGCCAACTCCAGCTCGTACACCGCGTCGTTGCGGGCTTCGTCGATGCGCGGGGCCTGGCTGGTGGGGCCCAGGAACGTCCCCGAGAACAAATACGACAGCGATGGGTGGTTATGCCAGTACGACACCAGACTGCGAAGCAGATCCGGTCGCCGCAGGAAGGGGCTGTCGATCGGCGTCGCCCCACCCAAGACGACGTGGTTGCCGCCGCCGGTGCCGGTGTGCCGGCCATCGAGCATGAACTTCTCAGTTCCCAAACGGGAAGTGAAGGCATCCTCGTAGAGACCGGTGGTGATGTCGACCAACTCTTCCCAATTTTCGCCCGGCTGCACATTGACCTCGATCACGCCCGGGTCGGGGGTGATCTTGAAGTGCCGTGTGCGCGGGTCGCCCGGCGGAGTATAGCCCTCGAGCGCGACCGGCAGCGAGAGCTCGCGGGCGGTGTCTTCAATGGCGGTAACCAGCTCCAGGTAATCCTCGAGCAGGCCGACGGGGGGCATGAAGATGTGCAGCCGGCCTTCGCGAGGCTCGACGCACAGGGCCGTCCGGACCATGTTCATGGCCGAGCGCCCCTTCTTCTCCCATGTCTCGTCGTAGTTGAAAGGACCTTGGTCGCTTGAGTGGTGGCCGTTGGAGTCGCCATGGCCACTGCCGTCTCCGTTGCCTCCGCCTTCACCGCCGAACCATCCGCCCGTGCCGCGACGGGCCTGCGACGTGACCGTGGAGGTACCTTCCACAGAGGCAAAGGCCGGCTCAAAGACCTGCTCGACGATCCGGTTGAAGCCGGTGCTGAACGGATGGAGAGCTTTGTCCAGGCCCGCAGGCTCGCGCAGACGCTGCTGCTGATTCTGGCCAATGGGACTGCGGGCGACGAAGGGATCGAGCTCGATCACCTTCTCTTGATCGTCGGCGGCCGTCCAGGGCAACGAGTCGAGCGGCAGGCGGTAACCAATCGGCGAATCGCCGGGGAACAGGAACATGTGTTCCTGGCGGAAGAACCACCGCCCGCTGACCCAGCCTTGCGGCTGCTCCCCCAGGATGCCCGAGAACTCCGGCCGACGGCGCAGCGGCAGCACGTAACCGGTGATCTCCGACAGACCCTTCTCGAAGATGCGGGCCAGGCGCAGACGGTCCTCTTTATTCTCGAGCTTGGACTCCAGCGGGTCGACGTTGGTCGGCAACCGGCGTTCTTTCCAGAGGTAGTACCAGATGTCTTCGTAAGCCGGGATGGCGTGCTCGCCGCCGACATTAAGCTTCTCGGCCAAGGCAACGATAAACCGCTGGGCATCGGCGGCGCCATGCTGCGTCGTGCTTCGTTCGTCGGCCACCAGGGCCTGATCGCGCCAGATCGGCTGGCCATCGCGACGCCACCAGCAGCCCAAGGCCCAACGGGGCAGGGACTCGCCGGGATACCATTTGCCTTGGCCAAAGTGCAGCATGCCGCCAGGGGCAAAGCGGGCGTGCATCTTGCGGAGCAGTTCGCCCGCCCGCTGACGCTTCATCTTGCCGAGCGCGGCCGTATTCCATTCGTCGCCATCCATGTCGTCGATGGAGACGAAGGTCGGCTCGCCGCCCATGGTCAGGCGGACGTCGTGTCGCTTCAGGTCCTGATCGACCTTGCGGCCCATGGCCTGAATCTCGACCCACTGTTCTTCCGTGTAAGGCTTGGTGACGCGCGGGTCCTCGTGGACGCGGGTCACGCTCATGTGGAAGCCGAACGTGGTCTCGCACTCGTCGACTCCGCCCGTCACGGGGGCGGCGCTCTGAGGGTCGGGCGTGGCGGCCAGCGGGATGTGGCCTTCGCCGGTGAACAGGCCCGAGGTCGGGTCGAGGCCGACCCAGCCAGCGCCGGGCAGGTAGACCTCGGACCAGGCGTGCAGGTCGGTGAAGTCTTCGGCAGCGCCGCTGGGGCCATCAAGCGACTTCACATCGGCCTTGAGCTGAATCAGGTAGCCCGAGACGAACCGCGCGGCAAAGCCCAGCGAGCGGAGCGCCTGAACCAGCAGCCATGCCGAGTCGCGGCACGAGCCACTGCACTTGGTCAGGGTCTCTTCGCAGGTCTGAATGCCGGGCTCCAGACGGATCGTGTAGCCGACCGCCTTGTGAACCTTCATGTTCAAGTCGACCAGGAAGTCGATCGTGCGCCGCTTGGTAATGTCGAAGCTGGCCACGAACTCGGCGAACTTGGGCCCGCCGGTTTCGACCCGGCGATAGGGGCCGATCTCGTGCGCAAGCGCAGGGGCGTAGACGAACGGCGATTCCTCGGCATCGGCTTCCAGGAAGAAGTCGAACGGATTGATCACCGTCAGCTCGGCGATCAGGTCGACTTCGATCTCGAAACTGTGCGTCTTGTTGGGAAAAATGTAACGGGCCAGGTAGTTCCCTTGCGGGTCCTGCTGCCAGTTCTCGAAGTGGGGATTGGGGCTGACCTTCAGCGAGTAGCTGAGGATCGGCGTGCGGGTGTGAGGCGCTGGCCGCAGCCGGACCACTTGAGGGCCCAGGGCGACTTCACGATCGTAGTGATACGAAGTGCGATGATTGAGCGCAACGCGAATAGCCATCCACGAAACTCCGGTCGAAATAGTTGTGTCTGCGTTCGTCGCGATGTGGATCGCGGGGAACATGGTTCTCGCTCTTTGCTACGTGCCGACACGTCGCGCCGAACGAGTCGCCGTGCGCTGGGGGCGCGCAAGGCCTGTCGTTGCCCCCGTCCGTGGGGTAGAGGCATTTCAAAACCCGCCCTTTCGTTCGAAAGGACGCGCCGGGGCAGGTACGACTCCCGATGCCGCCTGGACACCCGAGAGGACCGTGAGAGAGGCCCGACGGGGTTCCATGGTAATCGCCCAACGCCCGACTTGCCATGAGGGGAGAAGAACTTCTGTTTGGGGGGTTTTGGGCGATCGGCGAAAGTAGTCTCGAAATGAGCCGCGCAACCGTTGCGGGAGGCAGGCGGGCCTTGCGGAAAATGCGGGGGATTCCGCGGGCAGGGATGGGGCGAGGGGCGAGGTTTCGAAATTGGCGAAGCCCGGGAATCGCGGTTTGCGATCCGGACTGTGCCGTTATGTAACTTTGCGGGTTGGCGCGCCGGGCGGTTGACCGGGACGGCGCTGTAACTTTGCGGGTTGGGGACGCGGAAACCACACGGGGCGCGGAGGCCACAGGGGGCGCGCAAGTTTTCGGGTTGGCCCTACCGCCCCGAAGGGGCCCAACATACCAGCCCGGGGCAACGCCCCGGGTAGCGAATCCAACGGAAGCGGTCGCCCTGAAGGGGCGCGACAACATGGCCATGACCATCGTTGTTCCGCCCTTACAGGGCTTGGTCCCGGGATGCGAACACGTGACCCGGGGCGTTGCCCCGGGCTGGTATGTTAGGCCCCTTCGGGGCGATCAGAGCGTGTAACTTTGCGGGTTGGCGCGCCGGACGGTTGACCCGGACGGCGCTGTAACTTTGCGGGTTGGGGACGCAGAAACCACACGGGACGCAGAGGCCACAGGGGGCGCGCAAGTTTTCGGGTTGGTCCTCCCGCCCCGAAGGGGCCCAACATATCAGCCCGGGGCAACGCCCCGGGTTGCGAATCCAACGAAAGCGGTCGCCCTGAAGGGGCACAACAACATGGCCATGACCGTTGTTGCGCCCTTACAGGGCTTGGTCCCGGAATACGAACACGTGACCCGGGGCGTTGCCCCGGGCTGGTATGTTGGGCCCCTTCGGGGCGATCAGAGC
>Ga0335394_10001081_pt1 | contig 30242 bp, 24 predicted proteins | sample MAT03_FD_205741 | JGI IMG/M metagenome (GOLD analysis project Ga0335394, IMG submission 205741) | Freshwater microbial communities from Lake Fryxell liftoff mats and glacier meltwater in Antarctica - MAT-03 (spades assembly) (version 2) ...
GGTCATGACCCGCGACCCGGACTATTTCCTGCAGCGGATGACCAACTATGGGGCGCTGTTCCTTGGGCCCCGCACGAATGTTTCGTACGGCGACAAGGTCATCGGCACCAACCACACGCTGCCGACCAGGAAAGCCGCGCGCTACACGGGGGGTCTGTGGGTCGGCAAGTTCATCAAGACCTGCACGTACCAGCGGGTGCTGACCCCCGAGGCGTCGGTGATGGTCGGCGAGTACTGCTCAAGATTGTGCGCGCTGGAAGGTTTTGCCGGTCACAAGGAGCAGGCGGACATTCGGGTGCGGCGCTATGGTGCCAGCCGCGCTTAGGCCCTCAAGGGCACAGACTGACCCTGCCGTTTTCGCGCCGCGCGTGGAATGTCTGCGTGGTTTCGAGGTTGCGGCTCAGCGCGCCTGTGTCTGTATTGACAGTATGCGTCCAGCGGCGGATGTCGAGTCGGTCGCATTCGCCGCTGGTTGCGGCGCGGCTCAGCTGCACCATCTCGATGCTGTGCCCGATCTGGCCAGCTGCAGTGCCGGTACTGGCTGCCGTCGTCAGCACGACGTGATCGGCGTTGTTGAAACTGGTGAATTGCCACAGGTACTCGCTGAGCTCCCGCAGCATCACAGCCGCCAGCGGGCGCGCCTGCACGAAGCCGGCAGGTCCCGACAGATTGGCAAGATCGGTCGACGTGCGATCGAGATAGCTGCACTTGAACACGCGCTGCCGCAGCCGGGCCGTACTGTCAGTGCGAGGCACGCGAACGATCTCGAACGCGCGGCTGTCGCTGCTCATGTCCACCATGTCGGCGTAAGAGCCCTGGAACGTGGCACGCTGTTCGGACCAGGCGATCGCATTCGCCATGTCATCGGTACAAAGTTCGAAGCTCGCGCCACCACTGGTGGAGCTGATGTCTGAGTTCTTCAGATGCGAGGTGGCCACCGTCCCCGTGGCACCCGCAAGTGGCGGGTCGGCATAGAAACCCGCGGGTGTCCGCGGCACGCCATCGTAGGCCTTCTGCGCCACGCCGCGCTGGTACTCGAGCGTCGCGTCCGGCGGTGCGCCCGCAACGGGTGTCGTCGCTTCGCCACCGCCACCGCAGGCATGCAGCAGCCATGTGCCCAGCAGCATCAACGCCGTCCCGGTCCGGGACACGCTCGATTGAAACATCGCAAGTCGCCTCTGCACGGCCCGTCATTGCGGGCTCCGAGAGGACTATCGGCACGAGCATTCCGTGCTTGAGGGATCGTCGCGGGCCGAGTTGATTAAGTTGAACCGGGTCGTGCAATTGGCAATTCGGGCCAGCTGGAGCTATCCAGTGTTTCCAGATACGCATGCCAGGACGAGTACGCAAGCCAGGGCATCACGACGATCAGCCCGACGAATGCGGTCGCAAACCCGGCGGCCGTGAGCCCCACGATCAGCAAAGCCCATACCAACATGACGCGTTTGTTGCGCAGCACCGCGCTGATGCTCGATACGCAGGCCGTGATCATGTCGACGTCCCGGTCGGCGATCATTGGCAGGGAGAACACGGCAGCGGCAAAGGTCAGCGCCGCGAACAGCGAACCGATCGCCGAACCCAGCGCCAGGAACTCGAGCAAGGACCCGAGTTCCCCTGGCTGCACCGGAAAGAAAGCGCTGACCATCATGCCCGCACGCGACCAGACCAAAAGAATCACCAGCAGTGCCAGCGCGAAAACGCCCGCCTGCCCGAGGACGCGACGCGCGAGGCTCAGGCAGTCGAGCAGCCGGGGGTGGCGGTCGGCCGCGAGTTGCCGACTGACGCAATAGAGGCTCGCCGCGAGCAGCGGGGCGATGAAGATGAATCCGGACAGCAGCGCTGCCAGCAATGCAAAGCGGCCGAGCTTCCAGGCGAGCGCGGAGATTCCGGCGCTGACGAGCATGATCAGCGTTCCGAACAGCAGGCTCAGCGCCGGACTTCGGCGCAGATCATGCCAGCCGAGGCGAAGCCAGCGCATCGGTGCATCGAGCTGAAGCCTTGCACAGGGAACGACAAACGGCTTGCCCATGATTCCATCCTCAAGAGCGCAGTGGATTGTATTGCAGACGGCTGGCGTTGGTTGTCGCTGTGCAGCGAACTCCGTAGGATCTGCTTCAGATGAGCACCGAAATCCGCCGCCAGTGGCCGGTCATTGCCGCGGCGGGTACGGGCGTGATGCTCGGCATTTCCTCCCTGCCAGCGTTCGTTCTCGGAGTCTTCGCCGGGCCAATGACCGGCGAGTTCGGTTGGTCGCTTGGCGAGTATCAGATCGCGGCGTTTGTCTTTACGCTTGGCGTTCTGCTATGCAGCGCCTGGATCGGCGGCCTGTGCGACCGGCACGGTGCACGCGCCGTGGCCTTGTGGGGCATGCCACTGGCGGCGGTCGGCGTCGCAGGTTTCTCGCTGGTGCAGGCACCGGTTTGGACCTGGTACCTCGCGATGCTGCTGAGCTCGATTCTTGCCAGCGGCACACTGCCCGGGGTCTGGACGCGCATGATCAATGCGCTGTTCGATCGCCAGCGCGGACTGGCGCTCGGCCTGGTGCTGTCCGGCAATGGCGCCTTCGCAATCTTCGGACCGCCACTGGCGCAGTGGCTGATCGACGCTGTTGGTTGGCGGTATGCCTGGTTGGGTCTCGCGCTGCTGCCGCTGCTGTTCGGCTGGCCGGTGATCCGGCTGGCGTTTCGCGGCGACGATCGACCGCTGAGTGCTTTGGTTGGCGAGGCTGAGGCTGCGGTTCCTCGCGGCATCGGACATCGAGAGGCGCTGCGCAATTATCGGTTCTGGGTCATGGTCGCAAGTTTTGCAGTCGTCACGATCGGTGTCGGTGCGATGAATCCGAATCTGGTGCCGATGCTCGGCAGCAAGGGATTCGCGCCAACCGAGGCCGCAGCGATGATGGGCATGCTCGGTGTTGGCATTGCGATCGGTCGGCTCGGGATCGGTTTCGTGATCGATCGCGTCTGGGCACCGGGCGTCGCTGCGGCGGCACTGAGTCTGCCGGCCATCAGCGCCTACCTTTTGACCGGGACGACGGTCACGCGCGAAGAAGCAATCGTCGCTGTGCTGCTGCTCGGCTTTGCGCAGGGGGCTGAATACGATTTTCTGGCTTTTCTCGTGGCGCGCTATTTTGGCATGGTCAGCTATGGACGCATCTACGGCATGCTCGTGATCCCGATTGCGCTCGCCACAGGCGTGGGTGCAGTGGGCATGGGATACGCGCGGGACATGCCGGGGTCCTTCGATGGCGCACTGCCCATCGTCGCCGTGCTGTTCGTCGCTGGCGGCCTGGCGCTGCTGACCCTCGGGCGCTATCCGGAATCCTTGCCCGAGTACCGCGGCAAACACTAGGTTTTTGCACGCGTGTTCATGCCGGCGCCGTTTGCGGTAAGATTGTCGCTCTGCTTGCGCGACTTCACCTTGCTCGAATTTACATGGAGCCGTGATGACGATGGTGACCCGTAGAACCCTGATTGCAGGCGGCGCAGCAGGCGTTGCCGTTGGTGCTCTCAACGTTGCCGGCTGCGGCAAGAAGGACGAACCCGTGATTCACCCGGAAGGCGTACCGTTGTCCCAGTTCGACAAGAAGACCACCGCCGAGCAGGCCCTGGCCGGTATCGATCTGGCAGGCAAGACTTTGCTGATCACCGGCGGCACTTCAGGGCTCGGGCTGGAGTCGGCGCGAGTGCTGATCGCGCGCGGCGCCAACGTGCTGCTGACCGGCCGGACGCTGGCCCGCGCACAGGAAGTCGGCAGCACGCTGGGTGCCCGAGCCACACCGCTCGCGCTCGAGCTTGAACAACCCGAAACCATCGTGGCCTGCGCCGAAGAAGTCACCCGCCTTGGCATGCCGCTCGACGGACTCATTTGCAACGCCGGCATCATGGTGCTCGGCGACCTGCGGCAGGTGAACGGCATCGAGCAGCATTTCGCGGTCAATCATCTGGGGCACTTCCTGCTCGTCAACCGGCTGCTGCCGCAAGTGCAGGCCGCGCCGCAGGGGCGCGTGGTTGTCGTCGCAAGCTCCGCATACAAATGGGCGCCGCCAGCGGGTATCGAGTTCGACAATCTTTCAGGTGAGCGCGACTTCACGCCGAACAAGGCGTACGGGCAGTCGAAGCTCGCAAACACCTTGTTCTCATGGGAGTTGGCCCGACGCCAGCAGGGCACGACCACAACGTCGAACTCGGTGAACCCGGGCGCGGTCGACACGGACCTCTGGCGGCACTACCCACGCTGGCAGCAATTGCTGCTGGCACCGGTGAAGGGCTTCCTGCTCAAGAACTCGGCGGAGGGTGCGTCGACACAATGTTATGTCGCCGCCACACCGGCGCTCGCGGGCACCAGCGGCTACTACTTCGAGAACTGCAATGCGATCGTGCCGCCGTCCCAGGTGCACGACCCGGCGCTCGCGCAGCAGCTGTGGAGCACATCCGAGGAGCTGCTGCGGCCTTATCTCGCCTGAGTCAGCGCGGCGCCACCCGGTAGTCGAGCGGCGCGTCCGGCCCGATGGGCAGGCCGAGCGCGAGCCAGATCGCGAATAGGACGGTCCAGCCGAATGCGAACACCACCGAGTACGGCAGCATCACCGCGACCAGCGTGCCGATGCCTGACTTCGGCACGTAGCGCTGGAAGAACGCGATGATCAGCGCGAAGTAGCTCATCATCGGTGAGATGATATTCGTGACGCTGTCACCGACCCGATAGGCCGCCTGGGTCAGCTCGGGCGAATAGCCGAGCAGCATGAACATCGGCACGAACACCGGTGCCATCAGCGCCCACTTGGCCGACGCCGAACCCATGAACAGGTTCACGAACGCGGTCAGCACGATGAAACAGATAAACAGCGGGATCGCCGGCAGACCGATTGCCTTCAACGCGTCCGCACCGTTGACCGCGAGCACCAGCCCGAGCTGCGTCCAGTTGAAGAACGCGACGAACTGCGCCGCAAAGAACACCAGCACCAGATAGCCGCCGAGCGTGCTCATGCTCGCGCCCATGCCGTTGATGACATCGGTGTCGTTGCGGATCGTGCCCGCGCCGACACCGTAGGCGATGCCGGCGATGACGCCGTACAGAAAGATGATCGCAACGACGCCCGAAAGCAGCGGCGAGTTCAAAAGTTCACCGCTCGTCGGGTTGCGCAGGAAGCCCGCGCCGGGAACCGTGCCCAGCGGCAGCATCGACCAGATCAACAGCAGCGTGAAGCCGAGCGTGGCGTACAGCGCATAGCGCAGGCCCGTGCGCTCGACAGGGGAGAGCTCGCGCGTCATCTGCGCATCCTCGTCATCGCCCGTCTGCACTGAGTCTGGAAAGCGCGGTGCCGTGATTCGCTCAGCGACAAACCAGCCGAGCAGCGTGATCAGTGGCGTCGAGGCGATCATGAAGTACCAGTTCGCCACGGGGCTGACGGTGTAGTTCGGATCAACTATGCGTGCCGCTTCCTGCGACAGCCCCGACAGCAGCGGGTCGATCGTGCCGATCAGCAGGTTCGCCGAATAACCACCCGAGACGCCGGCAAAGGCCGCTGCCATGCCAACCACCGGATGACGGCCCGCCGCCTTGAACGTCAGGCCCGCGAGCGGAATCAGCAGCACATAGCCGATCTCACTGGCCATGTTCGACGTGACGCCGGCAAAGACAACGATGGGCGTCAGCAGTACTCGTGGCGAAGACAGCACCAGCAGCCGCAGCGCGGTGCCCAGAAGCCCCGAATGCTCGGCCACGCCGATGCCGATCAGCGCCACAAGGACGGTGCCGAGTGGCGCGAAGCTCGTGAAGTTCGTGACAAGATTGGTCAGGATCCGGTGCAGGCCCGCAAGGCTCAGCAGGTTCACCGGCTCGACGATTGCGCCCGTGGTCGGATGCTGCACCGACACCCCCGCGAGGCTCGCCAGCCACGACGCGACGATGACCAGCAGCGCCAGGATCGCAAACAGGGTGGACGGATGCGGCAGCGCATTGCCGCCGCGCTCGATCGCGTTCAGGAAACGGTCGAGCATCCGGCTGTTGGCGTTCGGCAAGAGACCCTCATTGCAAGGCGCAGCAGCGCGCACTATAACGGCCGCGCACAGCCGCCTTGACACTCCCGGCTGAGGCATCGAAAATCCGCGACCCTGCGCCTGGAAAGGTAGCTCAGCTGGTTAGAGCACGGCACTCATAATGCCGGGGTCGAGGGTTCGAGTCCCTCCCTTTCCACCAATAAAATCAATCGCATGTGTAAGACGCGGTACCCTGTCGCGCCACGGACTGAACCGCCTCACTCCCTGCCGCGCTCACGAAGGGCCGTTTCTTCACCCGCATTCGTTCGCAGATCGCGCACGACCTGCCGCAGACGGTGATCATTGGCTGGGGCCTCGGCACTTTGCCGATGGCAATCCTGTTCAACAGCTTCAACATCCTCGCGCTGCGGTATTTCGTCGACTTTGTTGGCTTGACTGCGGCAGCGGCGGGTTCCCTGATTGCGCTGTCGAAGCTCTACGATGCGGCGACCGATCCGCTGATGGGAACGTTGAGCTAACGCACACGCTCCCGGCAGGGGCGACGTCGGATCTACCTGCTGTTGGGCGGCCTTCTGTGTGGACTGGTGCTGGTCGCCGTGTTCTCTATTCCCTCAGGCCTCGATAGCGGAGTCGCGTTCGTAGTCGTGGCTCTGGTGGTGTTCCTGTATTCCACCGGATACACGGTCTACAGTATTCCCTACATCGCGATGGCGGCAGAGATCAGCAATGTGCCGCACACGCGGGCGTCGATGATGAGCTGGCGTGTCTTGTTCATCGGCGTCGGTGGCTTGTTTGCCGGCACCTTCGGCCCGAAGCTGATCGAATGGTTCGGAGGCGGTGCGGCCGGCCATCGCAGCATGGCCATGATCCTCGGATCGCTGGTGCTGCTGTTCGCGGTGGTCACGTTCCTGATGACGTCGCGGGCGCCGCGTGGCGAAAAGGACGCAGCCCCGCCTGCAATGCCGTGGCGCGAGAAGCTGCGCACGATTCTCGACAACCGTCCGTTTCTGATTCTGCTGGCCCTGAAATTTTTCCAGCTCACCGGTGTCGCCATGGCCTCGGCGATGCTCGCGTTCTTCACGGTGTGGGTACTCGGGCGCGGCTACTCGGACCTCGGGACCATTGTGTTCTGGACGACGGTCGGACAGATTGCCGGCACGCCGTTGTGGTTGGCTTTCATGCGTCGCTTCGGCAAGCGGTCCGCGTTCATGTTTGCGGCCGTGATGTTTGCCGCGGTATCACTGACCTGGCTCGCGTCCGACGCGGCGGAGCCCCTGTGGGTCATCGCGCTGCGGGTTTTTACGAAGGGCCTTGCAACGGCGGGCATCCTGCTCGTGGGCCAGGTGCTGCTGCCGGACACGATCGAGTACGACCGGCTGCGCACGGGTCTGCGCCGCGAAGGTGTGCTGAGCGGCATGTATACCACCATCGAGAAACTCGCCTTTGCGGGCGGCGCCGCGATCACCGCGTTCTATCTGGACTGGGCGAACTACCTGCCGGGCCTGACGCCCACCAGCGGAGCGCAGCCGCAAACGGCGATTGGCGCGATCCGCTACTGCCAGTCAGTGGTTCCCGCGGTCTTGATCATGCTGGCGGCGGCGTGCCTGTTGGCCTACCGGCTGCCGTCGACCCTGACGCCCGTCGCAAGTGCTGTCGCCGACCGGCCCTGAATGGTGATCACGACCTTGCCCCTTGCCCGTCCCGACTCGATATAGGTCACAGCGGCCGGCACTTCTGCCAGCGTGTAGCGCCGATCGATCAAGGCTGTGAGCTTGCCTGAGGCGAGCCAGCCGCGAAGTACGTTGAGGTCAGCCGGGCTCAGATCCGCGAGCAGGTTGACGTAGCGCTGGCTGACGAACGGATTGATGGCGAGCGCGGTGAGCGGTTGCTTGAGAGGACCGAGCCAGACCCCCTTGCTGGTGCTGCCGACCAGCACGACGATGCCATCGGGCTTCAGCACCCGGCGGTAGGCGAGCAGCGAATGACTGCCGACGTTGTCGATGATCAGGTCGTACTCGACCTCTTCGCGGGTGAAGTCCTGCTGGGTATAGTCGATCACTCGATCGGCTCCGAGCGACTTCATCAACGACTGGTTGCGGGTGCTCGCAACACCGGTGACTTCGGCGCCCAGGATCTTGGCGATCTGCACCGCAAACGTGCCAACACCGCCGGACGCGCCGTTGATCAGCACTTTCTGGCCCGCCTGCAGCGCGCCCTTGTCGCGTAGCGCCTGCAGTGCGGTGATCGCGGCGATCGGCACTGCCGCTGCCTGCTCGAAGCTGACGTTCGCGGGCTTGGCCACGATCGCGCGGTCTTCGCGAACCGTGACGTACTCACCGAAGGCGCCGGCTGCGCCGCCAAACACCGCATCGCCAGGCTCGAACTGCGTGACCTGCTTGCCCACCGCTTCGACGGTGCCCGCGAAGTCGACGCCGAGCCGGGTGTCGCTCGGCTTGCCGAGCCCTGAAGACAGCCGCATCAGATACGGCTCGCCGCGCAGGTAGTGCCAGTCGAGTGGGTTGACGCCCGCAGCGTGTACTTTGACCAGCACCTCGTTGTCAGCAGCGGCGGGTTTGACTACCCGCGCCAAACCGAGCATGTCGGGCGAGCCATAGCAGCGGTACGTCACCGCCTGCATCGAGCCGGGCCCGGCGGCAGCAGCGGGCGGTGGCGGGCCGCACTCCGCCTCGTAGCTCAGTGCAAAGCCAAGGCCCAGCAGCGCCACGCCCACTGTCGCCAAAATTCCGCTGAGGATCTTGCCGCGAGTCGTCATTGCCGATTCTCGTTTGCTAGAACGGTTTTGCCCGATTGGCGCGATCGCGTGCTCTCGCCGCAACGCTCGCTGCACTGGATGCAACGGTGCATACCACCGCTGCACCCAGCCGCATATTACGGAATCACGGTCGAACTGGACACGAACAAACGACCACCCCCCAGGCCGAACCGGATTGCGATCCAGTACTTGTTGGTCGCGGGATCGCGAACGAGCCTGCTCAAGCCGGAGCCGGTCGTGACCTGAACGGCCGGCAGCCACTGTTCATTCACGTCATCCCAGGCGCGGATGAAGACGCCGAAGCCGTCTTGGTTCCAAGCAACGACGGGCTGGCCGCCGCTGCTGATCGCGATCGACGGACTCTGGGACGAGAACTGCAGCGCCTGATCGATGAAGCCGCCGCCGAGCTCGCGCCACGCGCCGTTCTCGAGCCGCCGCACGTAAACCCGAGCCTGCTTCACATAGGCGACGATGGGCCGACCAGCCGGATCAATCGCCATGGCGAAAGTCTCGATGTTAAAATTCGGGAACGTCGCGGACGTGTCGACCAGCAACGGGCCGCCCGCCGCCGGCACCCACGCGCCGCCGACGAAGCGCGCGCCGTAGAGTGCTGTGGGACCCGCAGCGCTCTCGATCCAGGTCGCATGCAGCTCACCGTTCGGTGCGCGTGCGAGCTTGACCCGATTGACCTGCGTTCCGGCGGCACCCGCCGGTATCGGTCCGCCTCCCAGCGTGACCCAGCCATTGTTCTCGAAGCGCCTGACGTAGGCACGGTTCGCCTCGGCGAAGCCGACGACGTAGCTGGCGGCACCATCGCGCAGGATGTCCGGATTCTGCGGCCGGCCGCAAGAATTGATGTTCAACTCCTGCCCCAGCGCCTGTGCCCCCGTGCCCGTGAACTCGTGCACGAAGAGCTGTGGCGTCGTGGTGGCTCCGGTGCAGTTCGGCGTCTGCGGCGTGGCTTGCACCCAAGCGAAGACTGGCCGGTTGGCCGGGCTCAGCGTCATCGCGCTCGACGCGACCGCCGCGTTCGTCTGGAATGCGTCGAGCAGGGTCCAGCCATTGGCACCGAACTCTGCCCCCGAAAGATGCAGGAACTGGTTGGTTCGCGCTTCGCTCCAGGCCACGATCGGCAGGCCGCCGGTAGTCAACTCAAGGTGCACGGGATTGGCGCGCGTGAAGAGCACGCCGGAGTCGGCAGGGTTCGGTGTGCCGAGGTCGGGGGATTCGACGACGAATGTCGGGATGGTGAAACTCCAGGAGTCGGCCGTCATGACATTGCCGGCACGGTCGGCGACATCGGCCGCGCGCAAGAACAGCGTCACGCCCGTCGGCAACGAGACCGTCGGCGATACGGTTACCGTGCGCCCATCGGAGCTGACGGACAGCGACTTCACCAGCAGCGGACCGATGGCCGAACCCGAGCGCAGCGAGATCGTGCCATCCGTGACGGTGTCCGGATCGATCGGCTCATTGAAGGTCGCGGTGATTGCCGCGACTGAGTTTGCGACGCTGCCGGCGGCCGGCACGCGCTGCGCGATCACGGGCGGGGTTCGATCGACGACGACCGCGCGCGTCGCACTGTCGACTTCGAGTGTGCCGCGCCGAGCGCGGGCGCGCAGCGAGTAGATGCCTTCGGCCGCGGTAGTCGTATCCCACGTGAAGTCGAATGGCGCTGCGGTCCAGGTGGTCAGCAGTGCCCCGTTGGCGGTTAGCTGGACCGAATCCGGCGTTCCGCCGCTAACGGCGACGGCAACGTTTACCGAGCCGCGTGTGTAGACGGTCGCATCTGCAGAGGGGCTGACGATGATCGGCAGCGGTGCGTTCGGATCCACTTCCAGCGGAATCGTGACCGAGGCTGTAGCCGCGCCGCTCGGGATGTTCACCGTCACTACGCCGATCAGCACGCTGTTGGCGGCGAAGCCGCGTCCCTCGAACCGGTAGGTAGTACCGCCATTGACGATGACAGTGCCGCCGGTGACCGGCAGCGTGGTCGAGGCCGTGCCGGCGGGCCCCGAGCCGCTGGCCGTCCGCGCCGTCAGACTGCAGCAGGTCGTCGGCGTCGCACCGCTCGGCAACGTGAAGTTGACCGTCACGGTCACACGTTCCGCAAACGCATCGGGATTCCACCAGGAGAAATGCGCCACCTGAGCGCGCAACGCGAGTCCCGTGCCGCTGCGCGAGACAACGATGTCGCCTTCGCCTTCCTGGGTCCATTCCCCAGTGGTCTCATTTAGCGACCAGACAGGCATCCGCTCGCCAACTGCAATATCGCGGCCATCGGGCCAGCGGGTCGCGTACAGGGGCATCTCGATAGTTGCGCTGCGGCCGCTGGCGATCTGCAGCGGCTGGCCATTCTGGGTCAGCTCGAACTCCACCGGTCCGTAGGTCGCGAGCGGACCCGAGGTGCTGCCGGAGTTGCCGATCATGGTTCCCGGAAACGCCGCGATTTCATGCGAGTTGGTGTTGACGGGCGTCATTCGCACGTCGATCGCACCCGTCACCGGTTGGCCTTGCGCATTGACCAGCGCGTTCGCGGGCAAGATTAGCCGAACTGCATTGCGTCCGGTCAGCGAGCCGCCAGCAGCTGCATCGGGCAACGGCTGCGAAGGTGCGCGCTGCAAAATGCTAATGCCGAGCAGGTGGGCAGCGCCTTCCGGCACGGTGACTACCGCGAACTGTTCGCTATAGTCCGGTTTGGCGATCTTCAGTGTCGTCGCGGTGCCTGGTGGCACGGTCACCACGGCCTGGCCATTCGCGTTCGTGGTGATGGGGGTGCTCGACGCGCCGACCACGCTGACGACGGCGCCCGACTGCACGAACCCGAGCACATCACGCACTTCGACGTTGACGGTGGTCGTGGGTGGTGGGGGCGGCGGTGGAGGCGGCGGTGGCGCAGAGCTGCCACCCCCAGCACTACTGCCCTCACCGCCGCCACAGGCGGTCAGCAACAGCATCGAAGCGAGCGTGATCCAGGACTTGAAAGAGCGCATTGAATTCCCCTTGCTTGGCAGCGCAAGCGGCGAACCACTTTTCGCCGGTGCGGACAAGTTCGGGGAAGGCGTGCTGACAGTCCTGACGAAATCCCGACGAATTCGCGACCGAATAACGGCCTTACAGATCAGCGGCTTGGAGCGTCCAAAGCGGCCAGGGCGACGCGCGCGCCGACGGTGCGGGGATGATCGGGGCCGCGGCTCGCAGCAAATATCTCGATGGCCTGTTCGAGATGGCGCCGCGCCGCCGCCGGGTTTCGTAGGCGGGTTTGGGTCTCGCCGGCACCCTGCAACATCACGCCGCGATGCCAGTGGTCTGGGATGATCTCGGCGGCGATCGCGAGCAGCGTCTGCTGCACCAAGGCGGCCTCGCGCCATTGGCTCAGTTCCATATGGGTCTTGGCGATGTTCTGCAGCGAAACCAGCGGGTCGGCATGGTTCGCGCCCACGGCCTCGACGTTGGCAGCATGCGCGCGCTTGAACAGCGCCAGCGACTCTTCGAGCCTACCCTGTTCACCCAGCGTGAAGGCGAGGTTGCCCAGCGTCGTGCGCGTGTCTCTGTGCGCGATGCCGAAGACTCGCTCGCGGATCTCGAGCGCGGCGCGGAAGCGGCGCTCGGCGTCGACTAAGCGCTCGCGGTCCAGATCGAGCAGGGCCCATTCCGTGGCGAGTCGCAGGGTCACGTCATGCTCAGGACCCAACGCCTCTTCGGCGATCGTCATCGCTTCGGCCAGCGCCGCCTCCGCTTCTTCGTAGCGCTCGTGATTGCGCAGCGTGGCGGCGTACTGCCGCATCTCCTCGAGCGCACGCGGGTGGCGCTCGCCATGCGCTGCGCGCTTCAGCGTCAGTGCCTCGCGCGTCAGCGCCAGCGCGCGGTCATCGAACGCGACATTGGCCTGCGCCTCGGCGAGCAGCGAGACGAACTCGGCATAGGTTGCGTCGCGCTCACCCAGCACCGCTCGCGCCGGCTCGCGCAGCTGCTCGTAGGCGCGGACCGCATCGGCGTAAAGTCCGCTGCGATTCAGCAGCGCGGCCCGATTGATCTGCAACAGCATCCGGGTGCGCGCCGACACGCGCGCATCGCCCGCGAGCGCGCTTGCGGCGTCGAGGACCGCGCGCTGCGCGGTGAGTTCGTCGCGCATATGGAGCACATTGAAAAGCTCGAGGCTGGTCTGAATGCGGGCGTCGGGATCCGCCTGAGCTTTGCCGGCAAGCGCCAGCGAGCGCTCGAGGGCACGGCGCGCCGCGTCGAATTCCGATACCCCGTAGTAGGCGTTGCCGAGTGCGCGCCGGATTGCTGCTTCCTGCAGTGGCTGGCCTGCGAAGCGCGGGCCGATCGAGGCCTCACTGGCTCGCAGCGCTTCCATTACGGTCTGGTCGCGTTGCCCGCTGCGCAACGGGTCGGCTGCGTTGATCAGGTCTCGGGTCAGAAAGTCGTTCACGGCTGTTACGACTTCGGCGCGTTCGGCCGCCTCAAGTGCCGCTGTGGTCGCAGCCTGTTTCGCAAGATCAACCTGCCAGAGAAGTATCAGCGCCACGGCGAGACCCGCTACCGCAACCGCTGCTATACCAACAAGCCAAGCGCGGCGACTCCGCGCACGGTCCAGCGACTGCTGCGTCGCAAGCGCAGCTGCTGCCGCCTGCCGCTGTGCGACGCGTGCAACATGCCGCGCCTGCAACTCTCGCAGACGAGTAGCCACTACGGTCGCGTCCCCGAGTCGCCGGTCGGGTTGCTGATCACAGCACGCGGCGATGTCCTCGCGTAGCAACTCATCGTCGATGTCGCGCTCCCAGCCCGGCGCAAGTGGTCGCCGCAGGTCCGCGACAATCAATTGATAAAGCAGCACGCCCAGCGAGTAGATGTCCGAGCGTACCGTTGGCGGCTGGCCGGCGATCACCTCGGGCGCCAGATACGACCAGGTGCCGGAGGTGGAATCATTCGCCAGCAGTGTCTGTGTGAATCCGAGCTGCGTAATCGCAAGTGCCTGCAGCCGTCCGACATCGAGTAGCCGACCGCTGCCGAAGTCGCCCAACCGCACTTTGGGCCTTCCGGTGGCGTCCTCGACGACCAGCAGATTCGCCGGCTTCAGGTCTTTGTGCAGTACGCCGGCGGAATGAGCCGCGGCGAGCGCCTCCGCAGCCTGGATGACGATGTTCAGCCGGTCCGCAAGATCGAGCGTATCCAGTCGTCCTGGTTCGGCGCTCCAGTCCCTGAGGCTGCCTCCGGCGCAGAACTCCGTCTCAATGAAGAATGGCGACTCATCAAGGTTCCAGTCCAGCACGCATAGCAAGTCTTCGCGCGGCCCGTGGGTGTCAAGCAGCAGCCGGAAGATCGTGATCTCGCGCTTCAGCTGGCGCAGGCCATCTGCGTCACTGGCGAACTTGAACACGCGTCGCTCGCGGGTTTTCCGGTGCTCGGCCAGCCAGCTCTCGCCGCGTGAGCCCGCGAATCGCTGCAATAGCTTCCAGTTCGGGCGCAGCGGTGGCGAATCGCCCGCGGCCAGCCCAGACACGGCCGCGGAGACGGCCGCCATGGGCAGATTGAGTCGGGTGACCCCTGCCATCAGCCGATAGCCATAACCGTGTACGGTCTTGAGCAGCAGTTGCTCCTCGTCGCCGAGCGCCTGCCGCAGCTTTGCCACGCACTTGGTCAGCACCGACTCGCTGAGCACGCGGCCGCTCCAGACCGCGTCAAGCAGTTCATCCTTGGTCAGCACTTCGCCGGGGTGGCGCAGCAGCAGCATCAGCAACTCGAGCGGCTTTCGCTCGATCGCAACGGGTTGGCCGGCGCGGCGCAACTCCAGCGACGCTTCATCGAGTTCGAGGTCGCCGAACTTCCAGCGGGCCAGGTCGCGTTGCGCCTCATCCATGAAACGATTCCCGAGCCAGAGTGAGCGGAGGGATTGAGATGTCGCCGCGACGGGCGGCAAGGTTGTCATCAAGAATATAGCTGTTCCCGTTGGGTTCAGTCGCCGGGGTTACTTGTCACCGAACAACTTTGAGCGGAGAGTATTGGCAGAACAGGATTGCAGCCAGTTAAGTCAACCGGAGAAACGCCATGAAACGATCCTTTGCCTTCATCGTCGGATTCTTCGTCGTGGCCTCGGCGTCCGCCGGTGTCCGGATCGAGACAGTCGAGCGCAATATCGCCAGCGGCCAGGTCACCGACGATGCGCAGACGATCCGCGTCCAGGACGGCAATCTGCGCGTCTCGAGTCGCGGTGACGGCACGGTGATCATGAAGGGTGACTCGATCTATGTGCTGGACGACAAATCCAAGGTCTATCGGGAGATGGATCGCGCTACGCTCGAGTCGTACGCGAAGCAGGCGAGTTCAATGATGGCGCAGATGCGCGAGCGCATGGCGGCGATGCCGCCGCAGCAGCGCGAGATGATGGAGAAAATGATGGGCGGCATGGCGCCGGGCATGGGCTCAGCCAAGCCCGACGTCTACGAGGCGAGGAATACCGGTCGCAGCGACAAAGTCGACGGTCGCGCATGTCAGGTCGTTAATTTGCTGCGCAACGGTACGGTCACCGAAGAGCTGTGCGTGGTGCCGTTCTCAACGCTGCCGGGGAAGGAAGACCTGCAGGCCGCGTTCAAGCGGCTCGCGGAAGTATTTGAAGGCCTCACCAGCGCAATGCCGAACGCGCAGAACGATATGAAGATCCGCGGCTCGATCGACGGCTTTCCGATCCGCACGCGCTCGTTTGCGAACGGCAAGCCGGACGGCACGGAGCAGGTGTTGAAGACCTGGGTTGAAGAGGCGATTCCGGCGGCCATGTTCAGTGCGCCGGCGGGCTACAAGAAGGAAGCGATGCCGAAGATGCCGGCCATGGATGAGATGTAGCAGCGGCTTCGGCGCGCGCCGCTGCGCCGCTTTGCATAGAGCGCCGCGGCGATTGCGCCGATGACGACGCCCGCCGGGCCTGTGGTGAACAGTCCGAGCATCGGGCTAAAGAAACCCGCCACGAAGCCCAAGCCGCCGACGATTGTTGCGTCAAGACCGGCCATCACGGAAACGGATGGTGATCCTTCTGCGGTTCCGGACAGGACCGCGCGAGCCACATAGACGGACGCGGCGAGCGCCACGAGACTTCCGATCCCCGCCTGAACGCCGAACGCGATAGCGAAAGGTTCAACGTTCCGTCGCTTTCGCGTACGACACGCACCGCCGGCTCATCCAGTTCAATCTCGGCCTTCAGCCTCGGCCCGCAACTTGGCGACCATGTTGACGCCGGGGCGCACGTGCAGCAGATCCGCCACGCGACGCATCAGGTGATTCTCATGCGCGCTGAGCTGGCCGTCCGCGAACACGACCCGCCAAAGGTTCTGGATGATCCGCAGTTTCTGGGCGTCATTGAAGCCGGCATTGATGCGCGACGTGAAGCGGTGCAGGTCGTGCGCTTCTGATGCCTCTCGCTCGGCAAGCTCAAACAGCCGCGCGACCTCATCTTCCGTCAGCGCGAACTTCTCTTGCAGCGTCTGGAAGGCTGAGCGGCGCTCCAGCTGAGACATGTTCGAATCCGAGCGACTGACCTCCACCAGCAGCACGGCTGTCGCCAGCTGCAGCTGGTGTTCCGGGTCGGACTGCTCGGCAGCCTGGGGTTTCAGCGCGTTGAAAAGGTCAGTCAGTGTCTTGAGCATTGCGTTGACAAGTATAGCGTCCGATGGCGGCTCAATTGGCGCGGCAGACGATGTGATCGTCATCGAAATGACATCGGACTGCCATCCGGCATTCATCTGATGTCTGGACGCTATGCCGCGCCAGTTGAGGCCGAATTCAGGGGATTTCACATGCAGCACAGAGAACGACCGCAGCGCGCGGCGACCAGTCTGGTTTTCATGGCAGTCGTGGCGGCGATCGGCGCAGCCAGCGCCTCCGCAGGCGTGGTGACCGGGCAGGTTACCGACGCCGGAGGCTTCCGCAGTCTGACCGGTGCCGAGGTGCAGCTAATTGAGCTTGGCCGCAGCGCGCGGGTGCAGGCGGACGGCAGCTACCGATTCAGCGACGTTGCGCCCGGCACCTACACATTGCGTGCGCTCTATGCAGGCGCCGAACCCCTCGAACGCTCTGTCACAGTGGGGCCGGAGGCAGACGCCACGACCCGCGTCGATCTTGGACTCGGAATCGCGACCACCGAAATCCTCGAAAGCGTGCTGGTCGTGGGTCAGCGCGCCAATCTCGCCAGTGCCTTGTCTCGCCAGCGTTCCGCTGACACGGTGCAGAGCGTACTGACCCGCGACGCGATCGGTCAGTTCCCGGATCAGAATGTCGCCGAATCGGTAAGGCGCGCCGCCGGGGTCAATGTTCTCAATGACCAGGGCGAGGGGCGCTTCATCGCGATACGCGGCCTGAGCCCCGACCTGAACGCCGCCTCGATCAACGGCGCCCGTGTGCCCGCCCCGGAGTCGGACGTGCGCTCGGTAGCGCTCGACGTCGTACCAGCTGAGTTGATCGAGTCGATCGAGATCACCAAGTCCCTGACGCCCGATATGGATGGCGACATCATTGGCGCATCGATCGAGATCAAAACCACCAGTGCCTTCGATCGGCGCGACCCGTTCCTCGGCGCCAGCGCGCAGGCGTCCTACAACGACCTGTCGGGTGAATGGTCGCCGAAGGCCAGCGTAGACTTCTCGCGGCGGCTCGGCGAACGCTTCGGTATCGCCGGCGGCGTCTCGTACTACGAACGAACCTTCTCGACCGACAATATTGAGGCCGATGGATGGAATGTCTCGGATGATGGCGTCGCGTTTGCCGACACGATCGAGTATCGCGACTACGACGTCGAGCGGACCCGCCTGGGCGTGGCGCTGTCCATGGACTTTCGCGCCACCGACAACACAACGCTATTCGCCCGCACGATGTTCAGCGAATTCGAGGACCAGGAATTCCGCGGCCGGCTGATCTTCGAGATGGATGAGGCGCCGGCCAGCGGCGACGCCAACAGCGCAAGTTTCTCGTCGGACGACGGCCAGATCCGCGTCGAGCGCGACATCAAGGATCGCCTCGAGGCGCAGCGCATCACCTCGCTGGTGCTCGGTGGCGAAACGTACTCGGGGCCGTGGACGCTCGACTACCGGGCGAGCTACTCCAAGGCGAGCGAAAAGGAAAACGGTTCGCTGGATCCGACGATTTTCCGGCGTGATTTCGAGGATCCGGGCGAGCTGGGGGTCACCTTTGACTACAGCCGTATCGGGCAGATCGGCTACACGATCGACAACGGGCTGGCGACATTTCTGGATACCAGCGAGTACGAGTTCGAAGAAATCGAACGCACGACGCTGAGTCTTGCGGAAGACGAAGAGGCTGCCGCGCAGTTCGATGTCACCCGCGAGTTTTCGCTGGCCACCGGCACCTTCGAACTGCAGGGCGGGGCCAAGTTGCGACAGAGGCAGAAGCGCTTCGATCTGCAAGTCGATATCTTTGATGGTTTCGACGGTGATCTGACGCTCGCGGATGCAGTCGGACCCCAGAGCTACGGTCTCGCGTCGATCAATCCGCAGGTCTCGCCAGGCGCGATTCGTGCGCTGGTTCGCAACGGCTTCTCGGCCTTCGAACGCGACGACATCGACTCGACCTTCGACTCCGCCGCCGCCGATTTCTCGGTCGATGAAGACATCACGGCAGGCTATCTGATGGGGCGCTACAACGCCGGCCCCTTGCGCTTGATTGGCGGTGTGCGAGTCGAGCGTACCGAGAACGACATCCGTGGCAGCCTCGTTGAGCTGGTCGAGCAAGGCGGCACGCGCAACGGAGTCGTGCTGGATGACGATACGGTCTTCATCACCCCGAACCGCTTTACGCGCAACTACACGGATTGGCTGCCGAGCCTGAATCTGCGCTATGAGGCGCTGCCCGATCTGATGCTGCGCGCAGCCGCTTACCGGAGCGTCGTGCGGCCCAATATCGGCAATCTGGCACCGCGCTTCCTGGTCGAGGAAAACGACGAAGGGGATCGGGAAGGCGAGTTCGGCAATCCGGACCTCGAGCCTTATGAGGCCACCAACCTGGATCTCGGTGTCGAGTGGTACTTCGACAGCAAGGCCGTGCTGCAGGCCGGTTTGTTCTACAAGGAGATCAAGAACTTCATCGTCCTCGCCGAGTTCGAGGACGTGACGTTCAATGGCATCGAGGCATCTGAAGCGGTGATTCCGGTCAACGGCGACACGGCGACCGTGACCGGGATCGAGTTCGGCTACCAGCAGGCACTGACCCAGTTGCCGGCGCCGTTCGATGGCCTGATCCTGGGCGCCAACTACACGTTCACGGATACCGATGCGCAGATCGATGGCCGGGATATTCCTCTGCCCGCAGCTTCGAGGCATACCGCGAACCTGTCGCTGGGCTATGAAAAAGGTGCGCTCAGCTTGCGGTTTGCGGCCGCATTCCGCGACGAGTATCTGGATGAACTCGGCGGCGATGCGCTGGAGGATCGCTACGTGAAGTCGCATCTGCAGTGGGATCTGTCGGCCAAATACCGCCTGAATCCGAATCTGCAGCTGTTTGCAGAGTTCGTGAACCTGGCCGATGAGCCGTACACGGCGTTCCAGCGCGGCCCGGGAAGCGACCGGCTGCTGCAGTATGAAGAGTATTCCTGGACCGGTATCGTTGGCGTGAAGGCATCGTTTTGAAGGCGTTGACAATCGTGGCTAAATCCCGCCTGGCACTGATCATCGGCGCGGCCGCGCTGTCGGCCTGCGCGCCACTTTCGCGGGTTGCATTGCCTGTGGTGGAGGCGCCCGAGGTCGCCGAAGCGTTCCTGACGCCAATGACGCCCGAGGACAACATCGACTCACCGGCATCGTGGCCGTCTCCAGACGGCCGGTTGTGGTTGATCGCGACCGCCAAGGAAACGGATCAGCTCGTGGTCTATGACGGCGAGACCGGTGCGACGCTGCGTCGTGTTGGCTCCAAGGGTGCTGCGTTGGGCCAGTTCGATCGGCCGAATGGCGTATTCGTGATCGACGATCTCGTCTATATCGTCGAGCGCGACAATCATCGCGTGCAGCTGATGCGCCTGCCCGAGTTCGAGCCGCTGGCTGTGTTTGGCGGCGCAGACCTGATCAAGCCCTATGGACTCTGGGTGCGCCGCAACGCGACCGGTTACGAATTGTTCGTGACCGACAACTACGAACGGGCGGGCGGCCGTGTACCGCCACTTGCGGCGCTCGATCGGCGAGTCAAGCGGTTCGAGGTGCGGCGCGAGAGCTCGCAGTACACCGGTGAGCTGCGCGGCGCGTTTGGCGATACGGGCGCGACTGGCGCGCTGCGGATCGTCGAGTCGATCTGGGGCGATCCCGCGGGCAATCAGCTGTTGATCGCCGAGGAAGACGAGAGCTACGCCAATGAGATCAAGGTCTACTCGCTCGACGGTGCCTTCACCGGACGGGTCTTTGGGCGGGATCGCTTCGCCGCCCAGGCCGAAGGTATCGCGCTATTCCAGTGCGGCGACGGATCGGGCTTCTGGATCACGACCCAGCAGGGCAAGGCTCGCACGGTGTTCCATCTGTTCGCGCGAGGCGATCTCAGCTATGTCGGCGCGTTTACCGGCAAGGCGGTCGCGAATACCGATGGCATCTGGCTGCAGCAGAACTCGCGATCGACGCGCTTCCCGGCGGGCGCGTTGTACGCCGTGCACGACGACCAGGGCGTTGTGGCCTTCGACTGGCGCGACGTCGCTCGGACGGTGGGCATCCCCGCTGATTGCCCGCGCTGATATGCGTTGCTGGCGCGGTTAGCTGCGCGGCCGTACGGCCAGCAAGGCGACCGCGACAGCAGTGTTCAGCCCCCGCTGCCGCGGACCACGCGGCAGAGCGCGACAGGCCGCAAGCCAAACGTGCGGCAATGCCCGACATGCCATTCAGAGTCATCGTGCTGGGCAAGGGCGCCGCGGGGACGTGCTCCCGAATTGTGGTCTGTATTGCTGGCGTCATTGGTGCCGACGCCAAGCCAAACAGGAAGGTCCGTGTCGACAGGGTGCCAGGAACGAGAGGATCCGGAAGCGACGGAAGTGGTCGTCGCGACAACAAGCGGCTGGGGCGCTAATCGTATCGGTTGCTGTACTGCTTTGGTTTTTGAGCGATTCCTGCACGCCATGGCTGCGTGCAATTAGTTTCATTGGAAACTATAATACTCTGATGAACGCTACTGCCGACAATCCAATGGGCCTGGATGGCTTCGAGTTCCTCGAATTCGCGGCACCGCAAACCGGCGTGCTCGAGCCGATTTTCGAGGCGCTCGGCTTCGAGGCCATTGCCCAGCACCGCTCCAAGGACGTCACCTTGTACCGCCAGGGTGGCATCAACTTCATCATCAACCGCGAGCCGGGCAGCGTCGCGAGCTACTTTGCGCAGGAGCACGGTGCCGGCGCCTGCGGCATGGCGTTTCGCGTTCGCGATTCGCAGCGGGCCTATCGCCGGGCGCTGCAGCTCGGCGCGCAGCCCGTCGAGATTCCAACCGGACCGATGGAACTGCGACTGCCGGCGATCAAGGGCATCGGCGGCGCGCCGCTGTACCTGATCGATCGCTACGCCGAAGGCGTCAGCATCTATGACATCGACTTCGAGTATTTCGACAACGCCCGGCGCTCACCGGAAGGCGTGCTGCTGTGCGAGATCGATCACGTGACGCACAACGTGTATCGCGGTCGGATGGCGTTCTGGGCCGATTACTACCAACGCTACTTCAATTTCCGCGAGATCCGCTATTTCGATATCCAGGGTGAGCGCACCGGCCTGACCTCGCGCGCCCTGACCGCACCCGATGGCCGCATCCGCATTCCGCTCAATGAGGAAGCGCGCCAGGGCGGCGGTCAGATCGAGGAATATCTGATGCGCTTCAATGGCGAGGGCATCCAGCACATTGCGCTGTCGACGCCGGATCTGCTGACGACTGTCGACCGGCTGCGCGAGCGCGGCGTCAAGCTGATGAGTCCGCCACCAGAGACCTACTACGAAATGCTCGAAGCGCGCTTGCCGGGCCACGGTGAACCGGTCGACGCGCTGCGCGAGCGCGGCATCCTGGTCGACGGCACCACCGAGGGTGAGCCACGGCTGCTGCTGCAGATCTTTTCTGAATGCCTGATCGGTCCGGTGTTCTTCGAGTTCATCCAGCGCAAGGATGATGAAGGTTTCGGCGAAGGCAATTTCAAGGCGCTGTTCGAGTCCCTCGAGCGCGATCAGCTGCGCAGAGGGGCGCTGCAGACGTGATCCGTCGCATTCACCACGTGGCCTATCGCTGCAAGGATGCGCGCGAGACCGTCGAGTTCTATCGCGACGTGCTCGGGATGTCGTTCACGATGGCGTTCTCGGAGGACCGCGTCCCGTCCACCAAGGAACCTGATCCCTACATGCATGTGTTCCTCGACGCCGGCATGGGCAATGTACTGGCGTTCTTCGAGCTGCCGACCAAAGCGCCGATGGGTCGGGATCCGAATACCCCCAGCTGGGTGCAGCACATCGCGTTCGAGGTCGAGAGCCTTGCGGTGCTGCATGCGGCCAAGGCCCGGATCGAAGCGCGTGGCATCGAAGTGCTGGGTCCGACTGACCATGGCCTGTTTCATTCGATCTACTTCTTCGATCCGAACGGTCACCGTCTGGAGCTGGCTGTCAACGTCGGCTCGGCCGAGCAGGTCCGCGAGGCGCAGGCGGTGGCGCCGGCGATGCTCGAGGAGTGGAGCCGCACCAAGCGCGCCCCGCGTCATGCCGCCTGGTTGCACTCTGGCGAGTTCACGGAGTGAAACTTGCAAGCCTGCGGCACGGCCGAGATGGTCAGCTTGTCGTTGTCTCGGGTGATCTTCGCCGCATGCTGCCGACGGCTGAGGTCGCCGCCACGCTGCAGGCCGCACTCGACAACTGGTCGGCTGTCGCGCCAGCGCTGGCAGCGCTAAGTCGGCGCGCCGACGCGGGCGAGGGCAGCCCATTCGATCCGGCTGCGTGCGCCTCACCGCTGCCGCGTGCCTACCAGTGGCTCGACGGCTCGGCGTACGTCAATCATGTCGAGCTGGTGCGCAAGGCGCGCGGTGCCGAGATGCCCGCAAGTTTCTGGACCGATCCGCTGATGTACCAGGGCGGCTCGGACGGCTTTCTCGGCCCCTGCGATCCGATCCGGATGGCAAGCGCTGCCTGGGGTATCGACTTTGAGGCTGAGGTGGCCGTCGTCACCGGCGACGTGCCCATGGGCGCGTCGCCGGAGCAGTGCGCCGCGGCGATCCGACTCGTGATGCTGGTCAACGATGTGTCGCTGCGCGAGCTGATCCCCGGCGAACTCGCCAAAGGCTTTGGCTTCCTGCAATCGAAACCTGCGTCGGCATTCTCGCCGGTGGCGGTCGCGCCAGACGCGCTCGGCGCGGCCTGGGATGGCGGCAGGCTGAGCCTGCCGTTGTGCGTTGACCTCAACGGTGCGCCGTTTGGTCGCGCCAACGCCGGCGTCGACATGACGTTCGATTTCCCGCAGCTGATCGCGCACGCGGCACGGACGCGTGATCTCTGCGCAGGTTCGATCATCGGTTCGGGAACGGTCTCCAACAAGGATGCGAACGGGGGTCCCGGGCGCCCGGTTGCCGACGGCGGCCATGGCTATTCCTGTATCGCCGAGTTGCGCACCGTCGAAACCCTGCACAGCGGTGCGCCGCAAACGCCATTCATGCAGCACGGTGATCGGGTCCGAATCGAAATGCGCGATGAAGCGGGTGCGTCGATCTTTGGCGCCATCGAGCAGACGGTAAACGTGCATGCCTAGTGCGCGCGCGGCAGCGCTGCGGCTGGAGCGATTCGTCCCGTACCGGTTGTCGGTGCTCGCCAATGTCATCAGCGGCTCGATCGCCGCCGCCTACGCGGAGCGGTTCGAGCTGACGATTCCGCAGTGGCGAGTGCTGGCGGTGCTCGCTGAGCAACCGGGCGCGTCGGCCGCCGAGGTCGCCCAGTGCACGGCGATGGACAAGGTCGCGGTCAGCCGCGCGGTGCAGTCACTGCTGCGCGCCGGGAGGCTGGAGCGCGAGTTCGCGCCTACCGATCGCCGGCGCTCGCGGCTGCGTCTGTCGCGCGCGGGCCTCGCGGTGCACGCCAAGGTTGTGCCGATGGCTCTGGCCTACGAAAGCGCGTTGCTGCAGGTGCTTCCGTCTGCTGATCGTGCAGCGCTGGATCGTATCCTCAGTCTGCTGCACGAACGTTCGCGAGTGATCGGGCGCGATGACGCACCGATGCCGGTACAATGATCCCTCAAGCAGCGCGCGAGGGGGCGGTAGCAATAATCAATGCCGAGCAGCGATGGATTCGCCGCAGCATCGCGAGCGGTTTGTTCGCAGCGCTGCTCGCAGGCTGCGCCGGTACCCCACCCGGTTCGCAGGCCGAACGGGTCTCGGCGCTGCCGCCGATTCAGCACCCCGCCGACAATCCCTACACCGCCGCAAAGGCCGCGCTCGGCAAGCAGGTGTTGGTCGATACGCGCATGTCAGGCTCCGGCAAGATGGCTTGCCAGAGTTGTCACTATCGCGAGCTCGGCTGGACCGATGCCCAGCCGCTGTCGCGCAAGGACAACGGCGATCTGAATTCGCGCCATACACCGAGTCTTTATAACGTCGGCTACCAGACGATCTGGTATTGGGACGGCCGTGCCGCAACGCTTGACGCCCAGATCCTCGCGGCTTGGCGCGGACAGACCGGCGCCGATCCGGCCAGGGTTGTGGCCTTGCTGAATGAAGTACCCGGTTATCGAAACCAGTTCGAAGCGGTCTTCGGCGGCGCTGTCACACCCGGGAACGTCGTGCAGGCGCTGGCGCCTTACATGCGGACCTAAGTCAGCGACGACTCGCCCTGGGACCGCTACGAGCAGGGCAACTCCCGCGCGGTGTCGGCCGATGCCATCGCAGGCTTCCAGCTGTTCATGGGCGAGGGCCGCTGCGTCGCCTGCCATGTGCCGCCGTATTACGGCAACAGCACGTTCTGTAACATTGGTCTCGAACACGGCAAGGCAAAGCCAGACCCGGGCCGCTTCACTGGCACGAAGGAAGCAGTGGATCGAGGCGCGTTCAAGACGCCGTCGTTGCACTCAGTGGCGCTGGGGGCGCCCTATTTCCAAGATGGCAGCGTTGCGACGCTCGAGGAGGCGGTGCGCTACATGGCCGGCGGTGGCAAGGCGGATCCCAACAAGTCGCCGTTGCTGGTCGACACGGGCCTGAACGACCTGCAGATCCGCCAGCTGGCGGCCTTCCTCGAATCGCTGAGCAGCTCTGAAGCCTGGAACGCACCGCAGCTTGCCTGATGCTGCACCGCAGCAAGCCGCTGAATCTGGCACGGATTTATCGTCCCGGCCGTGGCGAATTCGCGTAAAGTTAAATGATGAGTGAGTCTGCATCGATTCCCGCAGCGCCGAGCCGCAAGGCCCTGCTCCTCGCCTTCGAAGGTTCAGGCTTCTGGCGCCCCCTGACCGTGCTGTTGACGGACATCGCGCTGTTCGCAGCGGGCCTGGCCGTGGCATTGTTTGCGCACAGCATCTGGTTGAAGCTGATCGGCACGCTGGCGATCACGATCGGGATCGTGCGCCTGTTTCTGATCGGCCACGAAGCCTGTCACGGCAGCTTCTTCGCGAACAAGCGGCTCAATGAAATCCTGGGACGCGTCGCGTTTCTGCCGTCGATGACCGCTTACAGCCTGTGGGATGTCGGCCACAACGTGGCTCACCATGGCTTCAACAACCTGAAGGGCCGCGACCAGGTCTGGGCGCCGTTCTCCAAGGAAGAATTCGACGCCTTGCCGGCGTACCGCAAAGTGCTCGAGCGGATCTACCGCGGTGGGGCAGGTTGGGGCCTGTACTACTTTCTCGAGCTGTGGTGGAAGAAGCTTTACTTCGCGACCAGGAAACAGATCGGCGCCAGTCGGGCAAAATACAAGCTCGACAGCATGCTGGTCACGGTCGGTCTGGCGGTCTGGGTCGGCGTCATCGGCTATGTTGCCCACCGCTCTCACCAGAATTTCTGGGCGCTGCTGGCGCTCGGTGTGCTGGTACCGTTCGCACTCTGGAACGTCATCATGGGCTTCGTCGTGTTCGTGCATCACACCCATCCGCGCATTGCGTGGTTCGCCAAGCGCCAGGAGTGGCAGCGCTGTCGGGCCTACCTGACCTCAACCGTGCAGGTGCGGCTGCCGCTGGGGCTCGATCGCGTGATGCACAACATCATGGAACACAACGCGCACCACGTGAATCCGCGCATCTCGATGTTCACGCTGCGCAATGCGCAGCGGGTACTTCGCGAGCGCTTTTCAGACGAAGTACATGCCTATCGGCTCGGCTGGACGAGCTATCGCGATCTGGTCAGCCGCTGCAAGCTGTATGACTATGCCAACCACAGCTGGCTCGACTTCAAGGGCCACGTGACGGCAAAGGTGCAGCTGGCCGGCGGTGCCGCCAGTCCGCCACTGGCTGCCGCCGCCTAACCGTCAGGCGTTTTTCTCAGCCCCGTGGCCGCAGCGTCGAGCGGCCACCATCCACGCGCAGCACCTGGCCGGTGATCCAGCCGGAATCAGCGCTCAACAGAAAGTCTGCCAGCGCGGCAATATCGTCTGGCTCGCCGAGCCGATCGATCGGGTGCAGCCGGGCAATGGCGGTGGCCATTTGTTCGCTGCGGGTCAGCGCCTCGGCCAGTGGCGTGCGGGTCAGCGAGGGCGCGATGCAATTGACCCTGACCTGCGGCGCGAGATCCGCCGCGACGCTCAGGCCGAGGCCCTCGATGGCTCCCTTGGCGGCGCCGATCACGGCGTGGTTGGTGAAGCCCTGGCTCACCGCTACGGTCGAGAACAGTACGATCGATCCACGTGCCTGCGCCAGCGCCGGCGCGGCCTGGCGGATCGCGAGCGCCGCTGGAATCACGTTCAGCTCGAACGCTTCGCGGTAGTCGCTAGCGGTCGCGGTTTTGATCGACTTCAGCACGATGGAACCCACGCAATAGGCTAGGCCGCCGAGCCGCCCATCGCTACTCGCCGCAGTGATCGCCGCGGCCAGCGCAGCCTCGTCGCGCGCATCGCCTGCGGTCTGGCTGGCGCCGACTTCTGCCGCGATAGCCTGCAGGCGCTCAGCGTCTCGAGCCATCAGGTGCATGGGGGTGCCGCGTGCGTGCAACCGACGCGCCAGCGCAGCGCCGATGCCACCGCTACCGCCGATGATCAATACCTTATCCATGGTTTTCCTTTACTTGCGATCCGACAGACAACGCGTGGCCGATCCCTGCCACGATCACTGCATTCTGCCCGAATGTGACCCCGCGCAAGGCGCGATCGAACCGAAAGCGGCGCAGTGCGGGCAGCGGATTTGCGCTGGCCGCGCCGGACTGCTGGTCGATGGTCGTGGTTGAACAGCGCGCGCAGGCCTTCACGAGCCGCAGCCGAACGTCGTCGATCGCGATCCCGGTGTACTGGTCCTCGACGAAGGATTCCCAGCCGTCAATCACGACATTGGGCCTGAAACGGTCCATCGGCACCGGTCCGTCTGAGCCCATCCGCCGGTTCAGTTCCGCGAGCGACGCGGTGTTGCACACGAGAAGCGGATAGGCATCCGGAAAACTGACCGGCGCCGGCGTGATGCCGCGAAACTCGCCGTCAGGTTCGCGCCAGACGTCGTCGCAAGCCCTGACGATCCTGAGCGGCTCGCCAAGCGTCGCCGAGATCCAATCCGCCGCTGGCTTGCCGCAGTCCTCTGCCATCAGTCGATGCGACCAGACCTCGACCGGCACGCGGGCGCCGACTGCGCGGCCGCTCACAGGCAACGTGAACGGTGCATGGCCAGGAGCGCTGAGCGTCAGCGAATCATCCCCGAGCTGGGTGCGGACTCGCGCTAGAGCCGGCAACGTGCGCTGCGTAACGAAGCGCCCGCGGCCATCGACGACCATCCAGCGTCGATCGTGGCGCAGGCCGCGCGGATCCAGACGCGCCGTCGTGAGGTCAATCCCCCGCGCCGATTTCAGCGGATAGACGTGCAGGGATGCAATGCGAGCAGGCTGCGTCACGCTGCATTGTCGCACTGATGGCGCGCGCTGCCCTCGCGAGGAGCTTGAGCTAGACTCGCTGGATGATCGAGGTTCTGGTGGAAGTGGTGGGTTGGGTCGGTGCCGCGCTGATCCTGGCGGCGTACGCGTTGCTGTCGACCGGGCGGCTCAGTGCGCGCTCGGCGGCCTATCAATGGATGAACGTGGTCGGGGCAGCAGGTTTTGTCATCAACACGGGCTGGCACGGCGCGATTCCGTCGGCCGTGCTCAACGTCGTCTGGATGGGTATCGGGCTGTACGCGCTGACCCGAATGCGGGCCTCAGCGTGAACAACTTCAGAGCCACTGCGCTGCTCGCGGTCGCTGTGCTGTCAGGCGGTCTGTCAGCGCTGACTTCTGCGCAAGGTTCGGCTGCGGCGACGCCGGTCGCTTTCACGGCGGCACTGGCGCGTGCCGGAATTCCGCAGCAGGCGGTTGGCGTGGTGGTGCTGCCGCTCGACGCTGGCCCGTTGCGCATGCGCCTCAATGCGAATCAGCCGCTGAATCCGGCCTCGACGATGAAGCTGTTGACCACCTACGCGGGTCTCAGTGCGCTCGGACCGGCCTACACCTGGAAGACCGAGGTCCTGGCGCGCGGCACCCGGCGCGATGACCTGCTTGAGGGTGATCTGGTGCTGCGCGGCAGCGGTGACCCGGGCATGGTCATCGAGCGCTTCTGGTTGCTGCTGCAGCGACTGCGCGCGCTCGGTCTGCGCGAGATCCGCGGGGATCTGCTGCTCGATCGATCCGCCTATGCCGCAGTGCCTTTTGATCCGGAGGCTTTCGATGGCGCCGAAACCCGCGCCTACAACGCCGGGCCCGATCCGCTGCTGATCAACTTCAACGCCGTCTCCTTTGAGTTGGCACCGGATCCGGGTGCAGGCCTTGCACGCGTCTCAGTCACGCCTGCGATCGTGCGCAACGCGACCATGACGGTCTCGGCGGCCACGGGTGCCTGCGGCGACTGGCGCGCGCTGCTGAAGGCGGACCTCAGCAATCCGCTGCAGCCGGCGTTTCGCGGCCGCTATCCGCTGGCCTGCGGCAGCCGCACGCTGCACGCACTGGCACCTGATCCGAATGAATATGTGTCGCGTGTGTTCCGCCTGCTGTGGGAGCAGGCGGGTGGAGTCTGGCGCGGTGGCGTGCGCAGTGCTGCGGTCGGACCGGCTGATGCCAGTCTGTTTTCATTCGAGTCGCGGCCGCTTGCCGAAGTTGTCCGCGACATCAACAAGTTCAGCAACAACGTCATGACCCGGCAGCTGTTTCTGACGCTTGCCCAGCTTGACACCAGACAACCGGCCAGTGCGCCGCGCGCTGCTCAGGCGCTTGCCAGCTGGTTGGCTGGTCGTGGCATCGTCGCGCGCGAACTGGTGCTCGAGAACGGTGCCGGACTGTCCAGGATCGAGCGGATCAGCGCGGCAACGATGGCGGCGGTGCTCGCCGACGCGTACGCAAGTCCACAGATGCCGGAGCTGATGGCCTCGCTGCCGGTCGTTGGCGTCGATGGCACGATGCGTGCGCGCCGTGCCGCGGCGGGATCTGCCCACATCAAGACCGGGATGCTGCAGGGCGTGCGCGCGATCGCCGGCTACGTACGTGCCGAGAGCGGTCGGCGCTATGTGATCGTCGCCATCGTCAACCATCCCAATGCCGGTGCTGCGAATCCGGCCAACGATGCGCTGCTGGAGTGGATCTATCGCGAGGGCTGAGGCTGAGGCTGAACCTGAGGCTGAACCTGGGGCGGCGGCCATGCCAGCGATGGATCATTGATGTGGTAGACGCGGCCAAAGCAGGCGACATTGCCGAGGCACTGCGTGGTGAAGATCGCCAGATCCGCGCGCGTCATCGGTGTCAACACTGAATCGTCTTCGGTCAGGGAAGCGCGCCCCGTCGACGGCGTGCCGTCGGGGTAGATCCGGCTGTTGCGGATGATCGTGAACGGCACACCGCTTTGGCGGATCAGTTGCTCACCGACGCCCTGGTCACGGAGCCGGTCGAGCAACCCCGGAACCTTGTCCCAACCGAGGCTCGTGAACTTGGCGACGTTGTCGCCGGCACCGACTGCGCCGTGATGCAGGAAGTGGTCAATCCGCGCGGCGCTTGCGGCTTGGAGCATCGGTCCCAATGATTTTTCGTAGAAGCGGGCGTCACCGTCTTCGACGCGCACCGCGTTCACGACGAGATCGAAATCGCCGTCCTTGAAGGCTTTGCGGATGCTGTCCGGTTCCATCAGATCGCCGATCACGTAGCTCACGGGGAGTCCGGCCAGTGCGCTGCGATCCGAGTTGGCGCGCGCAAACACTGCGACCTTGTCGCCGCTCGCTACCAGCCGACGAACGATTTCAGCGCCGAGCAGTCCCGTGCCGCCAAACACGAGCACGTTTCTCTCCAGTCTTGGTGGGTCATCGCCGCGCTGCGCGCGATCTGACGCGCAGCCGGAGAGGCTCACCGAG
>Ga0335394_10001084_pt1 | contig 30213 bp, 29 predicted proteins | sample MAT03_FD_205741 | JGI IMG/M metagenome (GOLD analysis project Ga0335394, IMG submission 205741) | Freshwater microbial communities from Lake Fryxell liftoff mats and glacier meltwater in Antarctica - MAT-03 (spades assembly) (version 2) ...
CGTACGCGCTGAATACAGCTCGATGGCGTCGGGCTCGCGCTCTCTGGTCAGGGTATCCATCGATTGACCCTGGCAATCGGTGTTCCTTGCCGGCCAATTCGCGCGACGGGACGACAAGGCGGTCAGCGCTCGGCCCGTAAATTTTGCCGAAATTGCTTCAATTCGAGCGTCAAGACCGTCTGATGCGTCGGGCACGCTGTTTGCCCCAGGTCTCCGAACGATTTAACAGGAGCCCCCGATGAACGGCCTTTCCGATGCTCAATCGACCCAGCCTGTCCTGTACGTCGAGGACCACCCGATCAACGCGATGCTGATGTCAGCGATGTTCGAGTACCGGCCAAGCCTGAGCCTGGTGCTGGCCTCCTCGGTCGCCGATGCGCTCCTACGCGCGCGCGAACTGAATCCCGTCTTGCTGCTGCTCGACCTGCGACTGCCTGATGGCGATGGCCGCGCGCTGCTGCCCATGTTGCGCCACATCCCTGGTTGCGAAAGTGCGCCGGCGGTGGCGGTGACGGCCGAGGCCGAATTCGAGCTGCGCGGTTCAGGCTTTACCGAGCTGTGGAGCAAGCCGCTTGACCTGCACACCATGCTGCGCAGGCTGGACGCGTTGACACCGTCGGCACAAACGCCGCCAGACGTGGCTCACGAGCGGCCCATCGACTGGCCCGTCGAGCGGCCTCAAAGGCACACAACCGCCGTTCACCGCCGCCTTTAGAACTCAACGCGGCCTGAACATCACCCGCAGCGGCAGACTTTCAGGCAGCACGTACACCACGCCGCGTCCCGCAGCGAAGAGCGGTCGCAGCAGTTCGTCGTAAAACGCCGTCGGCACGTTGATGCAGCCATAAGAGATGCGGTTGTCGGCAGGTGTCGGCGTGGCCAGGCGCTGCAGACGACGTTCGGCGGGGTTGTTGGTGCGCACCCGGTGCATTGACACCGCGGCTTCGTAGTCGACCCAGAAGATGTCTTCTCCTTTGGCATTCATGCCGGGTTCCAGCGCGAAGCGACCCGCGGGCGTGGTGCGTTCTTCAGGCCGTATGTCCGAAAGCTCGCGCTCGCCGATGCCTGGCACCGAGAGATCGCCGCGCGCCGCCCCGATCAGCACCGGCGTGCTGCCGATCGGGCGGCGCTCATGGTCGAAGAGCCACAGCCTGGCCTGGCGCTTGTCGAGAACGGCGAAGGGCCGCTGCTCATGGTCCTGCGTCTGAGCCACCCACTTCATCAGTGATGGCAGATCGGATGGCAGCGTCTGCGCTGAAGCTGTCGCTGTGCCTGCGCACAGCAACGCCCACGCCACCGCAATGGCGAACGACCGCGCTCGCAGCCTCACTGCACCACCGCCGCGATCACGCGGTGCACCGGGCGAACCCACAATCCATCGGGGCCAGGGCGCCCGGTGCGCGTGGGAGTCAGGGTGATCGACATGGCGGGTTCTTGCGACGGCAGGCATCCAACAGACCCGGTACATGGCATTTGCCATGCCCGCAGCGCGCCTGCGCTGGAGCGCAGTTCGGCCGGCGACGCGCAGTCAGGGCAGCGGCGGCGTGATGACCTGCTTCTCGCCCAAACCGACCTCACGCCCCGCAATCACCGACGCAGCCAGAGACAAGATGCGCGAGATGGCGTTGTTGGGGCCGTCCCAGACTTCGATGCGCGACGGCGTCACCTTCAGCAGCACCAGGTCCGGGTCTTCCGGCCCGCTCCACCAGGCGCGGGCCACGACAGTCCACAGCGCCTTCTTGCGCTCGGAATCGTCGACGATTGCAACGTGGCCGGACATCGAGACGTAGTCGCCTTCGCCCGGCATCGCGAAGGCCAGGTTCGCCGCGCTGTCGTCGGCATCCTCGATCCACGGTGCCTTGCGCGAGACCATCATCCAGACTGCGCCTGAGGCGTCCATCTCCTGCGCAGTCATCGGCCGACAGGACAGCATGCCCAACCCGTCTGCCACGGTCAGCAGCGCGGTGTGCTGGTCCTCGAGCTTCTTCGCCAGGTCCTTCATGTCGGCGCTGGCTTGGGGCTGGATGCGCATGGTTTCTCGCCTTTGGTATCGGGATGGGGATCCGCACCATCGTGCCGCCGTTGCCGCACCACGGCTGCGGGCGATCGCCGCAACACCGTGTAGGAATCAGCCCCAGACAAGCGCCTGTGACTAGCGTTCTGCGCCGCGTTGCGCCAGGCCGCAGCAGAACGCCAGGAGCTCATCCAGATCGTTGGACTTGTCGAACACGCGGTCCGCACCCAGGGCCTTGCACTGCGCGCGCATGTCGTCGCTGGCGCAGTTGGTCAGTACGACGCGCGGCGCCGGCAGCCCGCACTGCAGCGCACCGCGCAGCACGCCCAGCCCCGACCCGGCTTTCAGGAAGACGTCGACGATGACCAGATCCAGTTCGCCGCAACGCTCGGCGAGTTGGGCCAATGCGGTCGACTCGTCAGCAGCGTGGCCGACCACCCTCACCGGCGTCATCTCTTCGAGTGTGGCCACCAGGTTGTCGAAGATGACCTGGTTGTCCTCGACAACGTAGGTGCGAAGCAAGCGCGATGGCTCGCCGGCGTCGCGGGTGGAGATGCGGCTCATGACTCCTGGATACGGCAAGCCCGGGGCGGGCAGTGAACGAACCTTATGTCGACGCCGCGCGCCGCAGGATCGGCCACTGGCTTGATGCCGTGTCAGACGATGCCCACAAGTGATGCGGTCAAAGCGCCCGCGCGGCACCAGGATCAGAACCTGCAGCCGCACGCGCACAAGGCTCCGGGCATGCGGCTTGCCAAGACTGCTGGACCAGACCATGCCAGACCCGCGATCGCGCAGGACCCTGACCCGCAACCGCCACCTAAGGGATTCACCATGTCCACGCCCCTCGACCCGCGATCCAACGCCTTGCTGGCAGCGTTCGCAGACGCTGGCTGCAGCAGCCTGCTGAACGACCTGCAACCTGTCGACATGCCGCTGAGCCAGGCCTTGAGCGACTTCATGCGCCCGGCGCAGGACGTCTACTTCCCCACCACCTCGATCGTGTCGCTGTGGTGTCTCACCCAGGATGGCGACTCTGCAGAGGTGGCCGCGGTGGGCCGCGAGGGCATGGTCGGCATCTCGGTGATCATGGGCGGCGGCTCCAGCACCTGCGGAGCCGTCGTGCAAAGTGCAGGCCAGGGGTTTCGTATGAGCTCCTACCTGATGAAGGACAGTTTCGACCGCGGAGGCCCGGTGATGCACATCGTGCTGCGGTACATCCAGTCGGTGATGACTCAGATGACGCTGACGGCAGTCTGCAACCGCCATCACAGCCTCGAGAGCCAGATCAGCCGCTGGCTGCTGCAGACCCTCGACCGACAGCCCGGCCAGGACATCCTCATGACCCACGAGATGATCGCCCGCGCCCTGGGCGTGCGCAGGGAGGGCGTGACCGAAAGTGCGGTCAGGCTGCAACGCGCCGGCTTGATCCGCTATGGCCGTGGGCGAATCACGATCCTGAACCGTCGTGGCCTGGAAGGACACGCTTGCGAGTGCTATGCGATGCTCAGCAAGGAATGCGAACGCCTGCGTCCGCTGGCGGTCGGTCAACTGCCGAATCTGCGTTCAAGTGCCGCCGCGCGCGACGGCACCGCAGCCCGCTCGGGCTCTCGCCAGCCGATGCCCGCTTGACGAAGCGCCCGCTGGCGTTTCATTCACACCCCGGTTCTCTGCCCGGCCGCTCTGCCCGGCCGCTCTGCCCGGCCGCTCTGCCAGGGAGGATCACGCACCGGGGCGGGCGGCACGCCCGCAGGGCCCGGTGGGTCGATGATCTCGGGCGGAGGCGGCGGATCGATCTCTGGCGGCGAAGGCGAGTGACCCGGATGGCCCGGAGTGGGCACCACATCCGGCGGCGGCTGGGGGATGTCGACCTCGCCGGGCACGACCGTGAAGGCCGGCGATGCCACGCTCGCGAACCCGCGGGGGTGCGTCAGGGCGGCGGTGGTTTGCGGTGCGGTGTTCATGGGCAGATCTCCTTTGGCCTCGTACGGGCAAGCGCCGTTCCCAAGACTGTCCAGCGTGTGGGCGGCAATCTGGTGGTCTCAGCAACTGCTCGGCCCGCAACCGGGCGGCAGCCCTTTCGGCCAGCGCGGCAGAGCGCGCAGTCGCGCAGATTCAGCGGCGCAACGGTTCGGTGGCCTGCCCGGCGGCGGCGCGCCGGGGCACCTCCGGCGCCGCTACGGCCGGCGACGCGGGGTCAGGCACCATGCCACGCAACGAGCCGTGACGCTGGCTGTAGACCCAGGTCAGCTCGGCGCCGAGCAAGAAGACCTGCGCCGAGTAGTAGACCCACAGCAGCAAGACCACCAGCGAGGCCGCAGCGCCGAACGGCGAAGCCACACCGCTGCGCCCGATGTACAGGCCGATCAGCGTCTTGCCGACCGTGAATAGCAGCGCGGTGATCACGGCCCCCACCGCCACATCGCCCCAGGCGACGCGCTGGCGCGGCATCCACTTGTAGATCATCGCGAAGACCGCGGCCACGAGCACGAAGCCGATGGCGAAGTTCAGAACCTGCGCCAGCAGGCCCCAGCCGGCCAACCATGGCGCCCACCATTTGTCCAGCGCCGCCAGCGCCGCGCTCAGCACCAGCGAGACCAGAAGCAGGAAGCCGATGCCCAACACCAGGCCGAGCGACAACAGCCGCGTACGCAGCAGAGCCCACAGCCCATTGCCCGTGCGCTTGGGGGCCCGCCAGATGCGGTCGAGCGCGTCCTGCAGTTCGCCGAAGACGCTGGTCGCGCCCACCAGCAGCATGGCCACACCGACCACGGTGCCGGTGACGCCTGCGGCCGGCCGGTTCAGGCTGGCCAGCACCGCCTCGATGGTGGCCGCGCTCTGCTCGCCGACCAGCCCCGAGAGCTGGCCGAGGATCGCGCCGCGTGCGGCATCCTCACCGAACACCAGGCCGGCCACCGAGATCACGATCAGCAGCAGCGGGGCGAGCGAGAACAGAGTGTAAAAGGCCAGCGCTGCACCCATGCTCGGCGCGTAATCGTCGACCCAGGCCAACGCGGAATCTCGCAGCAGCCGCCAGGCTGCCCCGATCATCGGTGCGCGGCCGCGCTGCAGGCGGCCAGAGTGGATGAGAGCGGGCGATGCCGAGACACGGTCATGAGCGGTTTCCGTAATCGATCGTGGTCTGATGAAGCCGAACCATCGGACGCGGCCACTGCGATGCCGCAAACCCTTCGTAAACCATGCGGAAAAGTTTGCCGGTGCGCCGTCGTCCTGCCTGCAATGCCACGGACGCGGGCCCGCTGCCCAGGTGGTTGGCTCCAGAGGGCAACGACCATGCCCATCGAACCATCGCAGCGCATCTAATGGCCTGGCCGTCGCGCCCATCGCGGCATCCCGTTTGCCAAGGATGCGTCTTAAGCCCACACCGATCCAGCACCACGACCCGATCGAGCTTTTCGCCGCCTGACGGTGGAATTCGAAGTCCGGGCCGGTATCAAGCCGGGCCTGCATGTTGTTTTCTGGGCGCCCTTCGGCGCCCGCTGAGAGAGGGATTCCGATGAGCACAAGCACCAGCACCAGCACCACCACCCCCGCACTGTCCAACAACCGCATTCGACACGCACCGGAGACGTTGCGCGAAGGTCTGCCGCCCGCCGGTGCCGCGTTGCTGGCGGCCACGGCGCTGGTGTGGCCGGCGCTGGCCGGCCGGCGCTGGGGGCCGCACCGGATGGCGACGGGCATCTGGTACCGGCTGCTGCGCAAGCCCGGCTTTCAGCCACCAGACAAAGTCATCCCGGTGGCCTGGACTGTCATCGACTGCGCATTGACTGTGGCGGGGTACCGTTTGTTGCGTCAACCTTCGACCGCCCCGCGAAACCGCGCACTAGGCTTGTGGACGCTCAACGTCGGCCTGATCGGTGGCTGGAGCGGCCTGTTCTTCGGCCGCCGCAACCTCCCGGCCAGCACCGCGCTGGCCGCGGGAATGATCGGCAGCGGCATCGCTTACGTGGCGCAGGCCAGCACAGTCGACCGGCCAGCCGCATCAGCCGGCGTGCCCTTCGTCTTGTGGGTGGGTTTTGCCACGGCGCTGACTGCGGCGCTGTGGCGAAAGAACACCTGACCGAATCGCCCGCCCGCGCTTGATTCCCGGCGGCGGGTAACACCGCAGCGCCGGGCTGCATTGAACGGACGTGCCGCTGTCAACGGCTGAGCATGTCCTTCAATTCGTCAGCGTGCTCTTCCTCATCGGCCAGCACGTCCTCGAGCAGACGGCGCGTGGTCGGATCCTTGTCACCGATCAATCGGATCAATTGCCGGTAAGTCTCAACGGCCACGCGCTCGGCCACCAGATTGGCGCGCAGCATGGCGCGAATGTCCGTGGATTCGTCGTACTCGGCGTGGCTGCGCTTCTCGAGCCCGGAAGGGCGAAAGTCGGGCTCGCCGCCCAGCTGCACGATGCGCGCGGCGATGCGGTCGGCATGCGACAGTTCGGCGTTCGCATGCTCGAGAAACTCGTCGGCAATGGCCGGCGACGACAGCCCGGAAGCGGTGAAGTAATGACGCCGGTAGCGCATCACGCACACCAGTTCCGTCGCCAGCGAGTCGTTGAGGAAACCGATGATCTTCTGCACCCACGGGCCGGCGCTGGGCGTCACGGCGCCGTCCTGGATGTCGTTGCGGGCGCGGTCTATCGCCTCCTGGTCGAGTTCCATCGGAGGCTCAGTCTGCGGCTTGGAAGATTCCGGTCGTTGGTTCATGTCGGGGCTCTCGCGCTGGGTTGATGAACCCAGTCTCGACCGGTGCCGGGCGTTGCGGCGTAGGACGAACGCCACCCGGGGCGTAGGACTCGACCCCATCGCGCCCCGCCGTCCGGGAGATCTGGCTGAGGCGGCTTCCTACGATGCAACGCGCACTTGGACGACAGGGGAGAGCGGCGCAGTGACGCGACGATCGTCCTCTTCAATCGCTTGTGAAGTTTCGCGACATGGGCCACCTCATCGATCTGCTGCAGTGGCCCGCAATGCTTGTGACGGTCGCGGCATCGTGGCTTGTCGCCTCGAGCCAGAAAGGACGGCGCAATCTAGGATTCTGGGTGTTCCTGGCAAGCAATGTGCTGTGGATCGTCTGGGGCTGGTCGACGCAGGCCTGGGCTCTTGTGCTGCTGCAGCTTGCGCTGGCGGCGATGAACATCCGCGGCGCGAGCAAGACAGACACGGCCGATGGCGCGCGCGAGACTGAGGCCAGAGGGTAGGCGCCGTCCGACGAGGACATGCGGCATTACCCCGGCCGCCCGCGCCAGGCCGCCAGCCCGTCACTGCGCGGAGGCGGCGGCGAGGTCCTGCACGCGTTCTGCCGCGCGCAACGCGCCATGCGCCGCGAGGTCGCTGCGCTGATCGCGGTCATCGCGACACGGCTGCGCCTTCAGCGGCAGCGTGGCCTCGATGCAGGTGCCGTGGCCGGGGGTGGAACGCACGCACATCGTGCCGCCCTCCGACTCGACGCGGTAGCGCATGCCCAGCAGGCCATGGTGACCGGCGGGAACGCGCAGTGGATCGAAGCCACGCCCGTTGTCGTCGATGCGCACCTGCGTCGAGTCTGCGTGCTGCCAGACCGTCACGCGCACCTGCTGCGCAGCCGCGTACTTGGCAATGTTGGTCAGCGACTCCTGGACCAGCCGATAGACCGTGAGCTCGGCCTCGGGCGAAAGACCGCCAGCGCCACGCGCGCCGTCGACCGGAAGCGACAGTGCCTCCTGCACCGGAATGCCCATCGACTGCGACGCGTCGCGGCACAACAAGCCCAGGCTGGTGGCCAGGCCGAGCTGTTCCAGCGCCGACGGCCGCAGGTTCTCGATCACCTGGCGCTTGAACGCGATGCCGTCGTCCAGGCGGTCTTCGAGCGCGCGCAGCCCGGTCCGCATCACTTCGCTCACCTGGGTCTGGCGGCGCAGGCGGGCGAACTGCAGCTTCATGGCTGTGAACAGCCCTCCCAGCTCGTCGTGCAGCTCGCGGGCCAGGCGGCCTCGCTCGTCCTCACGCGCCGTCACCAGGTGGCCGGCCAGTTCGCGGAGCTCCGCGGTGCGCTCGGTCACCTGTGCGGCCAGCCGGTCCTGCGCCTGGCGGCGAAGCTGGTCTGCAGCCTGCAGTTGGCGCGTGTGGATGTACAGCCCCGTCACCATCAGCAACGCGAGCAGATGAACGGCCCAGCGCGAGATCGTCATCGCGCCGTACAGGGCGTCGGGCGCGCCCTGCTGCATCGAGGCTGCACGGTCGAGCACCTGGCTGAAAGCGCGGTGCAGTGCCGTCGTGGGTTGATTCCGGGCATCGGCCGCCGCAGCCGCCACGGCCAGAGCCGGCTCGCGCCGCATCAGCTCGACGATGACCGCCAAAGCCGCAAGCCGGTCGTCCAGCAGCCGCTGCAAGCGCTCCAAGGAGAAGTCCTGGCCGGGGTCGACGCTGCGCAGCGACGCGAAGGCCTGGCCCCGCGCTGCCGGCAGTCGCGTCAGGGCCTGCAGATAGGGCTGCAGCGGGTCTGGGTCGCCGGTCAGAACATGACCGCGCACAGCGGTTTCCGCGTCGGTCATCCACTGCAGGGTCTGGGCGGCCTGGATGCGCGCATCGGTCAGCGCGATGCCGCCCGACAGCCGGCCCGACGAGTGCTGGTACGCAGCTTCGTTCATGAACATCAGCAGCATCGCCCCGCCCAGGGCGGCAACGAAGCCGTAACGGCTGCGCAGGAATCTTTCAAGCCATCGGGTGATCATCCCGGACCACGGCAATCGGCGTGCGCGCGACTAAACCGGCGGACCTGCCGTGGCCGCCTTGCGCGCAGCCGGGGACATCGCCGCCCGGCGCCGCTGATAGGCGATCATGATCGGCGTGGCAGAGACGCCGTGCAGAATGATCGACACGGCCACTGCGGCCAATGAGGCCTCGATCAGCTCTGCAGCCACGCTGCCGGCGACACCCTGATCCAGAACGAAGCTCAGGTAGTACAGCGTTCCGATCCCGCGGATGCCGAACCAGCCGATCATCCGGCGTTGACTGCGCAGCAGGTGGCCTGTGCGCAGTACCGCCCATACGGCCAGCGGCCGAACGGCCAGCGCCAACACCGCGCCGAACAACCAGGCCTGCCAGCACGGCCGAACCCCGTACAGCGCCAGCCCGACCGCCAGCACCGTGGCAGCTTCCACCAGCCGCTCGATGCGCGCGCCGAATTCGCCCAGGCGCAGCGCAAGCGCCTGGCCCGGGCTGGCCAGCGCGGGCTCGCGGAAAGGCAGCAGCATCGTCACGCCGACCGCGAACGCGACCACGAAAGTCGAGGTGGCCGTCAGCCGCGCCAGCCCGAACGCCGCCATCACCACGCCCACGTAGAGCAGCTCGTCGCGCAACAGGGGGTCGCCAGCGCTGCTGCGCACGCGCAGCAGCGCACCAGCGGCGCGCCCCAGTGCCACCCCCATCAGCAAAGCACCACCAATCGACCAGACCACGTCCAGCAGCAGCCAGCGACTGCCTGCCGGACCCAGTTCGTGCAAACCGATCAGGCCCAGGGCGGCCATGACAGCGGGCAACGCAGAGCCATCGTTCAGCCCTCCTTCCGCGGTCAGCGACAAGCGCACCTCGTCGCGGTCGACATCCGAGCGGATCTGTACCTCGGAAGCCAGAACCGGGTCGGTCGGCGCCAGCACCGCGGCCAGCAACAGCGCGGCCTGCCAAGGCAGTCCGAGAATCACGGCCGCCACGCCCGTGCCCAGCGCCACCGTCATGACCATGCCGGGGCCGGCCAGCAGCAGCGCAGGGTGCCAGACGCGCCAGGTCGGCGGCGCCTGCAAACGCAGGCCGACCGCGACCAGCGACACCAGCACCGCGAATTCGGTGACCAGCTCCAGCGTGTGGGCGCGATCGGTGATGGCGGCTGCGTCAGGGGCGCCCAGCAACATGCCCGCGACGACGCCGACGGCCAGATAGATGACCGCCGGTGCCAGCGGCAGTCGACGCAGCGGCTTCTCCAGCAGCGTCAGTGCGAACAGCACGGCACCGAACAACAAGGCCCAGACGCTCAGCATCGCCGGGGCCAGGCGCGCACAGAAGATTTCGCAACGGGTTCATCCCTGCCGCCGATGCGGTGACAGCCCCCGCGCCCACCATGCAACGCGCTGCTGCGTTGCACTCGCAGACTCAGGCGGCCATCGTGAAGCGAACCTGCTCGCGCAGCGCCCGCACCTGGGCATGGTTGCGTTGCACACCTTCGAGCTGGCGCTCGACGACGCTGCGAACCTCCGGCGACAGCGGGTGCTCCAGCGCCTTGCGGTAGCTCGACAGCGCAGCGTCTTCGCCGCGCTCCATCTCTTCGAGAATGGCCTTGTCACTGTAGCCACTCAACGAGGCTTTGACGGCCACCCAACCGCGGCGAACCGCGCCCGCGGCGCTGCCACCGTGCTCGGCGTCACCGCCCAGCTGCATGACCAGGGATTGCAGTTCGGTTGCAGCTTGCTGGCATTCGTCGGCATGGCGGGCGAACAGGTCGCGGGCGTTGATGCTGCTCAGGTCTTCAGCCGAACTTCGGAAGCCGTATTCGCCATCCTTGGCGGTCTCGATCAGGGTGTTCAGGGTGTCGATGGTCTCGTCGTTGTCCATGGCGCCTTCCTGCAATGTCGGTCGGACCGGGCGGTCCGTGCTCGTGCGGGAGTGGGGCAAACGGCCTGCCCGCTGCGGCCTCAGGCGCTGCCGCCGGCCGGGGTGCCGATCGCCGCGTTCAGCGCAAGCAACAGTTCGTCCTGCGGGCAGGGCTTGTTCAGCACCTTGAACTCGGCGCCGGCGTCGGCCACGGCCTGGCTGAAGGCCGTGATCAGAACCACCGGAAGCCTGGGTCGCAGCGCACGCAGCCGGCGGGCCAGCGCCAGACCGTCCATCGTCCCGGGCATCATGACGTCGGACAGCACCACGTCGAAGCTCGCCCCGGCCTCGATCAGGCCCAGCGCCTGCGTTGCGTCGTCGGCACGCTGCACGCGCGCGCCGTGCGCCACCAGCAGCGCGGCCGTGATGTCGCCCAGCGCCTGGTTGTCCTCGACCAGCAGCACACGCGCACCAGTGATGTGGCGCTCGGCCTGCGGGCTGGCGACTGGGCCTGGCGGCGCCTGGGCTTCATCGCCGGGCGGCCATTCGGCATCCGCGCCCAGCGGCCCCTCGGCACCAGCGCCCGGCGCTGCCTCGGCACCCGCGCCCGGCGCTGCCTCCGTAGACGGCAGTGTGCTCGCCTCATCGGCCGCCGGCAGCAGAAGCAGCACCGTGGTGCCAAGTCCCGGCGTGGTTTGCAGCCGCGCCGTGCCGCCGGCCTGGGTACAGAAGCCATGCACCTGGCTCAGCCCCAGGCCGCTGCCCTGGCCCTGGCCCTTGGTCGTGAAGAAGGGCTCGAAGGCGTGCGCGGCGAATTCGGGCGCGATGCCCACGCCGTCGTCGCCGACGCTGATGAGCACATAACGGCCCGGCGCCAGGCCGGGGCTGTCGGCCAGGTCTTCAACATCGGCGTTGCGCGCGCGCAGGCGAAACTCGCCGCCGTCGGGCATAGCGTCGCGGGCGTTCAGCGCCAGACTGATCAACGCCAGCTCCAGTTCGCTCGCGTCGAGGTGCACGGCCGCCGTGCCCGGCACCACATTCACCACCACCTTCACTGACCGCCAAAGCACGCTGCGCAGCAGTTCCTGCATCTCGGGCAGGGCCATCTCCAGCCGAACCTGTTGTGGCCGCAGCGGCCGCCGGCCGGCAAAGCGCAGCAGGTGCTGGGTGAGCTGGCTGCCCATCTGGACCGCGCGCTGAGTGGCCGCCAGCGGCGCCTGCAGGTCGGCCGCGGCCGGGTGGCGCTGCATCAGGTGGGCGCTGTTGCTGATCACGCCCAGCAGATTGTTGAAGTCGTGCGCCAACCCGCCGGTCAACCGCCCCACCGCGGCCACGCGATGTCCCTGGGCGGCGCGCTGCTCGGCCAGCCGGGTCTGCTCTACCGCGTCGGCCACCTGCCGTTCGAGGTCGGCGCGGGCATGACGGATGGTCTGGGCGGCTTCGGCCAGCGCGGCGGTGACCTCGTCGCACTCGGCCAGGCCCGTGGCAGGAACCTGCACCGGATGGCCGTCGCGCAATTGGCGCACGGCCGCCTTGAGGCCTTGCACCGGCAGGACGATGCGCCGTGCCAGCCAGAGCGCACCCGCCACGGCCAGCGCCAACAGCAGCAGCGCGCTCAGGCCGACGCGCAGCACCGCGCCGGGCAGCTGGCCCGCGAAGAGTTCATTCGGCATCCCGGTGGCATAGGCCCAGCCCATTGACGTACGGCTGATCCAGCCGGTGCTCGGCAGCCCATCCAGAGTCACCGTCTGGAACAAGGCATCGGTCTGATCCTGCAGGTGCCGGCGCAGCTCGGCGGCGGCCTGCCGGCCGACGAAGGCCGCGCCGCCGGGGTAGCGGGCGACCAGATTGCCCTGGCTGTCCAGCACCGCGCCGATCCAGCCCGGCGGCAGCGCCTGCGCATCGACGATGCGCTGCATCTCCACCGGCAGAACAGTGATCACCAGCTCATACAGCGTGAGGCCGTCGCGCAGCACCGGCTGCACCAGCGCGGCATGGGCCACGGTGGCCGGCCCGGCCTCGGGGCCCGGGTTGTCCGATGGCGGCATCCACAGGGGTTCGATGCGCGGCGTCTGCGTCTGCGTCTGAGTCAGCGTGCGTGGCGGCAGGCTGCGGCCCGAGAAGGCGGGGCCGCGCGTGTCCAACAGCACCTGGCCGGCGCTGCGCAGCTCGATCCAGCCCTCCAGCCCGATCAGCGCGCGCCGCGCCTGTTGCTCGAAGTTGGACAGTTGCAGGCCGCTGGCCGGCGCCGGCCCATCGAGCAAGGGCGACTGCGCGAGCACGCGGGCGATGGTCGCCCGGCGCATCAGTTCGCCGTCGATGACCTGCGAAAAGGCCCGCGCGGTCTCGCGCAGCGTACGTTCGTTGGCCTGGCGCTCGGCGTCGTAGGTGGAGCTGATCAACCAGGCCACGCCGAGCATGCCTGGCAGCAGCACAGCCAACACCAGCAACAGAACGCGGGAGCGGATCGAAAAAGACATCGACGGGGCTTTGTCAGGACGGGCAACGGGCTGCGGCGGCGGCCCGGCCGGACCCTTCGGCAGGCTTTGCGGCTCGGCTCGTGCGGCCACGCTGTTCGGATCAGACGATAGCCCCAGTCGAAACTCTCTTGTGCCCCTCAACTGCGGGGGACGCCAGCCGGACGGGTCGAGATTGGGGGAAAGCGCCATCGGGGACTCCGCTGGCAAACGCCGTGCCTGGTGGCCGTGTGCGGCGGCGCACGGACAGGGCTGCGCATTCGCCTTACAAGGAAATGGCCTGTCATGCCGCGCACGGCGACTGACATCGCATCGTCGGACACCTGTCTCACGTACATCTGCAAAAAAGGAAACCCCATGGGCAAATACCTGATCGCCTGGCTTCTCGGCGTACCGGCCTTCTTGCTGTTGCTGTTCTTCGTCTTCTTCTGATGAGCACCGCAGCGAAGATTCCCCACGACCCAGCCGAGCCGGCTGGCCAAGGCAACCAGCAGCGTGAGCGGCTGCTGCAATCGCAACGCGACGCGCACGCCCAGGACCCTCGCAGCTTCAAGGAAGACGCGCTGGACGACAAGATCGTCAGCGTGGAACCCGACGGAACGGGCCCGACCTCGACCGAGACCTTCGATGCGCCAGCCGACCGGGCGCTGGGCTCGGGGTCGAAGCCCCCGCCAGCTCCTTGAATCCAGGCCTCAGCGGGCTGCCCGAGATGGCGATGCGGGCCGCGGCGCTGGCGGCGGTTCTGTGGCTCGGCGCCTGCGGGGAAGCTACCGTCTTGCCGCTGCGCGCCGACGAGGGCGTCAGGCCGCGCCTGGCGGAGCCCGTGCGTACGCTGGTGCCCACGGTGAACATTGCGCCGGCCCAGCGCTGGCCGGCTGGCACCGCACCGCAGGCCGCGGCAGGTTGGAAGCTGTCGAATCTCGCGGCCGGTCTGGACCACCCCCGCTGGCTGTTCGTGCTGCCCAATGGCGACGTGTTGGTGGCCGAGTCCAACGCACCGAAACGACCGGCCGACAGCCCCGGCATCAAGGGTTGGATCATGCGTCTGGTGATGGCCCGCGCCGGCGCCGGCGTGCCCAGCGCCAACCGCATCACGTTGCTGCGCGATGTGGACCGCGATGGTGTGGCCGAGAGGCGAGAGATCTTTGCCGAAGGTCTGAATTCTCCCTTCGGCATGGCTTTGGTAGGTGACCGCTTCTATGTGGCCAACACCGACGCGGTGCTCGAATTTGCCTACAGGGACGGCCAGACGAAGCTCGACCCGCCATTGCGGCGCTTGACCGAACTGCCCGCCGGCGACATCAACCACCACTGGACCAAGTCGCTGATCGCCAGCCTTGACGGCAGCAAGCTCTTCGTCGGCGTCGGCTCCAACAGCAACGTGGCAGAGAACGGTCTGGCGGCCGAGGAAGGAAGGGCCGCAGTCTGGGAGATCGACCGCGTGAGCGGCAGCAAGCGGCTGTTCGCCAGCGGGCTGCGAAACCCGGTCGGGCTGGCGTGGCTGCCGGCAGCGCAGGGCGCCCCCAGGCTGTGGGCGGTGGTCAACGAGCGTGACGAACTCGGCAGCGATCTGGTGCCCGACTACCTCACCGCCGTGGACGACGGCGCGTTCTACGGCTGGCCCTTCAGCTGGTGGGGCAACCATGCCGATCAGCGTGTCACGGCGCCCGACCCGCGACGCGCGACGCCGGTGCGTGTGCCCGACTTCTCGCTCGGCTCACACGTCGCACCTCTGGGGCTGGCGGCTGGCCGACTGGGCGGACGCGAAGGCGTGTTCGTCGGGCTGCATGGGTCGTGGAACCGGCGGCCTCACTCGGGCTACAAGGTGGTGTTCGTGCCTTTCGAGCAGGGCACCCCGCAGGGCCTTGCGCAGGACGTGCTGACCGGCTTCCTGGATGCGGAAGGCAGGGCGCGCGGGCGCCCGGTGGGTGTGGCCGTGGATACACAGGGCGCATTGCTTGTGGCCGACGATGTGGGCAACACGGTGTGGCGCCTGGCACCCGCCCGGGCCCTGCCCTGAACCCGGTGCACAGCATGGCTGCCGCATCGTCCGAACTCGGCGGCGCCACCGCCTTCCTCGCCGGCGGCGGCGAGATGGGGCGGCTGATCCGTGCGCACGACTGGGCCGCCACCGACCTGGGCCCGCCCAGCGGCTGGCCGGCCGGGCTGCGCGCCACGGTGCAGACCATGCTGAACACGCGCCACCCGGTGTTCGTGTTCTGGGGCCCGCAACACCGGTGCCTGTACAACGATGCCTACAGCCATTCGCTGCGCGCAGACAAGCACCCGGCGATGCTCGGCCGGCCCGGCCGCCAGGCCTGGCCCGAGATCTGGCACATCATCGGCCCGCAGATTGATCAGGTGATGACGGGTGGCGAAGCCACCTGGCACGAGAACCAGCTGGTGCCGATTCTTCGCAACGGCGTCGTCGAGGAGCTCTACTGGACCTACAGCTACGGCCCGATCGGCGACGACGCCGCACCGCATGGTGTCGGCGGCGTGCTGGTCCTGGTCACGGAGACCACGCCGCAGGTGCTTGCCCGGCACGGGTTGCAGGCCGCCGAACAACGCTGGCGCAGCCTGTTCGACCAGACGCCAGGCTTCGTCTGCATCCTGCGCGGATCCGAGCACCGCTTCGAGTTCACCAACCCGCGCTATGAGCAACTGATGGGCGGGCGGCCGCTGATCGGGCGGACCGTCGCGCAGGCCGTGCCCGAAGCCGTCGAGCAGGGCTTTGTCGGGCTGCTGGACAACGTCTTCCGCAGCGCGCAGGCGTACAGCGCCCAGGCGCAGCCGCTCGTGCTCAGCGGCGCTGACGGCGCTGACAGGCGGGTGCATCTGGACTTCGTCTACCAGCCGATCATGGAAAACGGCCGGGTGACCGGCATCTTCGTGCAGGGCTCGGACGTCAGCGACCGGGTGCGCGCCACCGCCGCCCTGGTCGACAGCGAAGCGCGCTGGCGGGCGCTGGCCGAGAACCTGCCCGGCGGCGCGGTGTTCGTCGTCGACCGCGAGCTGCGCTATCTGATGGCCGCCGGTGAGGCGCTGGGCGCAGCAGGCCTATCGGCCTGCAACATGGTCGGGCGCACGGTGTTCGAGGTCGTGCCCGATGAGCGTGCCGAGGTCTACGCGGCCGACTACCGCAAGGCGTTGACTGGTGAACCATTCGAAGTCGAGCGCCAGGATGGCGGCCGCAGTTACCTCACCCGCGGCGTGCCGCTGCGCGATGACAGTGGCAGCGTGTACGGCGTCCTCGTCGCCGCCTTCGACATCACTGCGCGGCGCAAGGTGGACGAGGATCTTCGCCGCGCTCGGGCCCAGCTCGAGGGCGTGCTGTCGGCCGCCGAGATCGGCGTCTGGAGCTGGCGGATGAGCGAGGGCGTGATCCGCCACGACCGGAATCTGGCACGGCTGTACGGTCTTCCGGGTATCAGCTCGTCGACCCCGCAGCAACACTTCGATCGCATCCACCCCGACGACCGCGCGGCGGTGCAGAAGGCCGTGGAAAGTGCCATGCAAAGCGGTCAGCTGTACGTGCGCGAGTACAGGGTCGTCGATGCCGAAGGCGGGGTACGCTGGCTGGGCACTCGCGGTCGGCTGCAGCGCGACGACGCCGGCCAGGCCGAGACGATGAACGGCCTGGTGATCGACATCAGCGACCTCAAGAAGCTCGAAGAGTCCCTGCTGGCCAGCGATCGCCACAAGGACCACTTCCTGGCCACCCTGGCGCACGAGCTGCGCAGCCCGCTGGCCCCCCTGGTGACCGCCGCCAAGCTGCTGGGCAGCGAAACGCTGGACGCCGCGCAACTGGCATGGTGCTCGGACATCATCACCCGCCAGGTGCAGCACATGACGGTGCTGCTTGACGACCTGCTCGACCTGTCCGGCATCAAGCACGGCCGGCTGCGCATCACCACAGAGCCGATCGCACTGCGAGGTGTGGTCGCCGCCGCGGTGGAAACCGCGCTGCCGCTGATGAACTCGCGGCAGCAGCATCTGCAGGTCGAACTGCCTGAACCGCCGCTGTGGATGAACGCCGATGCCGGGCGCATCGCACAGGTGCTGTCCAACCTGTTGACCAACGCCGCCAAGTACACGCCCGCCGGCGGCGAGGTCAGGCTGGTCGTGCGGCGGCTCCCCGCAGAGGTCGGGGCGGGTGCAGTGGCGGATGCAGCGGCGAATGCAGGGGCGCAACGGGCCGACGAGGTCGAGATCGCGGTGCACGATACCGGCATCGGCCTGGACCCGGCCGACTGCGAGCGCATCTTCGAGCTGTTCTCGCAGGTCGACCGCGCAGGCTTCCCGGACGCGGGTGGCCTGGGGATCGGCCTGGCATTGGTCAAAGGCTTTGTCGAACTGCACGGCGGGCAGGTGCGGGCGCGCAGCGAAGGGCTGGGACGCGGCAGCGTGTTCACGGTCGTGCTGCCAGCGTTGTCTGTTCGGGCGCCCGCGCCGAATCCCGGCGGTGCGTCACTGACCCAGGGCGCGACACAGGCCGAACCGCATTCGAAGACGCAGGCAAAGCCGCTTCGCGTGCTCATTGCCGACGACAACACCGACGCCGCGGAGAGCCTGTCCCTGCTGCTGCAGATCGCCGGGCATGTCACCCACACCGTGGCCGACGGCGTGACCGCGGTCGCGGCCTGCGCCGAATTTCAGCCGGACGTGGCGCTGCTCGACATCGGCATGCCCGGGCTCAGCGGTTACGAGGTGGCGCAACGTCTGCGCGCCGACCCCGCCCTTGACGGGCTTATGCTGGTGGCGCTGACCGGCTGGGGTTTCGACGACAACCGCACATTTGCCCGGCAGGCCGGCTTCGACCGGTACTTCACCAAGCCGATCGACCCTGACGCACTGCTGCAGCTGTTGTCGGGCACAGCCCGGGCTCAGGCTGGCGCCCAGGACCCGGAAAGCTTTGCAGCAAGTCGGGGGCAATCTCGTCCGCATCGGTAAATCGCGGCAAGTGTGTCGACCCCATGACCCTGACGGCACCAGGCTTCTGCAAACTGCATTCCCGGCTTCAGGAGGTGAGGGGTATTGCATTCGGTTTGTTTTCGCACTGCACGGCACGGTCGTTGCGTCGTCAGGGCACAAGCCGCCCGGGCTGCGACGGTCGCAGCATCACAGAACCATCCACGCGACGAGACAATGAGGAGTTGCCGAATGACCAACATGACCTTGCGGACCGAGCACCGGCAGAGCCAGACCCTCTCGCCCCGTCTCCAACACGCCGTGCGGCTGCTGCAGATGTCGTCTCTGGACTTCTCGGCGATGGTTCGCGATGCGCTGGACAAGAACCCGTTCCTCGAGGCCGACGAGGGTGGCGACGGCTCTGCCGGCACCGGCCCGCACAGCCCGGGGCAACCCGCGGCCGGCGCGTCGCCGCTGCCTGACAACGGCTTCGATCACGGCGCGACGCAAGGGCCCGGGGACGGCGGCCGTGCCGGGGAGTCGGCCGGCGACTCTGAGGACTTCGGCCACGATACCGCTTACGAGACGGCTTACGAGACCGCCTACGAGGCGGCGTACGAGGCCGCGGGTGGAGACGACGGCGCTATTGCCGACGACCAGGCCTACCGCGCCGAGGCCAGCGACCGCGACCTGTGGTCAGTCGACAGCGGCAGCCCGGCGCGACGCGGTGAGGAGGGCGGCCTCTCGGCCATGGACATGATGGCGGTGGAGACTTCGCTCACCGCGCAGCTGCACGAGCAGTTGAACGTGCTGCCGCTGCAGCCGCGCGATCTGCTGCTGGCCCGCACCCTGGTCGAGTCGCTGGACGATGACGGCTATCTGCGAACCCCGCTGGACGAGCTCATCGACGTCGCTGAGCTGGATCCGCCCGCCACCTCCGCAGAGATGCAGATTGCACTGCGGCGGGTGCAGTCGCTGGAGCCTGCCGGCGTGGCCGCGCGCAGCGTCTGCGAGTGCCTGCAACTGCAGCTGCCTGCCATTGCCTGCCCGGAAGTTCGTGCGCTGGCCAGATCCATCGTGGGCGAGCACCTGCAGTCGCTGGCGGCGCGCGATGTCGCAGGGCTTGCGCGCACGCTGAACCAGACGCCGGCGCGCATCGAGGCGGTGTGCGACCGTATCCGCCGACTCGATCCCCGGCCGGGCTGGCGCTACGGCTCCACGCAGGTGGCGTACGTGGTGCCCGACGTGATCGTGCGCAAGCTGCGCGGACAGTGGAGCGTGCAGCTCAACCCGGCGGTGGTGCCCAAGGTGCGGCTGAACCGGGTCTACGAAGAGCTGTTCCAGCGCCACCGCACGGCGCAGAACACCGAGATGGGTGCGCATCTCAACGAGGCGCGCTGGACGGTGCGCAACGTCGAGCAGCGCTTCCTGACCATCCTGGACGTGGCCAATGCCATCGTGCGCAAGCAGACGAACTTCCTGGAGTACGGCTCGATGGCGATGAAGCCTCTGGGGCTGAAGCAGATCGCCGATGAGGTGGGCATCCACGAGAGCACGGTGTCACGGGTCACCAACAACAAATACATGGCCACTCCGGTGGGCGTGTTCGAGCTGAAGTATTTCTTCTCGCGCGCCATGCCCACGGCCAACGGCGGGGCCTGCTCGGGTATCGCGATCCGCGGCTTGCTCAAGGACATCATCGGCTCCGAGAGCCCCGACGAACCCCTGTCCGACGCCGACATCACGCGGCAGTTCGCGCAGCAGGGGCTGGTCGTCGCCCGGCGCACCGTCACCAAATACCGGCAGATGCTGAAGATCGACGCCGTCGACCGCAGAAGGCGGCACGCCATCGATGCCTGAAACAGAGGCCGCCCTGCCCGAAGCGAGAAATGTGCGCTAGGGGACCTTCGGCGTCCGGGACGTGTGGTAATTTCCACGTCGGGGAATCCGCAAGACACTGCAAGCCGGCCTGCCAGCCCCCACAGAGCGCGAATCCGGCCGCAGTGCAGCCACACGAGCAGGGAGATCCGGGGCGATGTCCGTTGCAGTTACCGACCCGGTCATCGACTCCGTCATCGCCTCCGTCACCGCGCCGCTGGCGCTGGCCCGCATCAAGGCAGCAACGCGCGCCGAGCATGAGGCCCTCGACGCCGCGCTCGACCTGATGTCCCCGGCGCTCGACGCCGCCGGCTACCGGCGGCGACTCGAACTCTTCTTCGGCTACTACGCTCCGCTCGAAGCTGCGCTTGCAGCGTCCACGCACTGGGCGCGGCACGGCATCGACTGGGCGGCGCGGCTCAAGACGGGCTGGCTGCAGTCAGACCTGCACGCGCTCGGAATCGACCCGGCAGGCCTGCCGCACTGTGCCGCGCTGCCCCGCCTCGACAGCCTTGCCGCCGGCTTCGGCTGCCTGTATGTGATCGAAGGCGCCACGCTCGGTGGCCAACTCATCAGCCGGCACCTGTTGCGGCAATTCGGTTACGACAGCCGCCATGGCGCTGTGTTCTTCAACGGCTACCAGCACAGGACAGCAGAAATGTGGAAATCGTTTCGCAGCGCTTTCGCAGCGCACGTGGATGAGGCCGGAGAGGCCCGTGCCGAGGCGGCCGCGATCGCCACCTTCGCCGGCCTGCGCCACTGGTGCAGCCAGGACAGCGCCGCATGAGCGTCGCCGACGCCGCGAAGCCGCTCGCCTGGCACGGCCAGGCCTACAGCACCAAGCGTTTCGGCGTCAGCATCACCGACTGCGACAGCGAGCCCGTGCAGACCCCCGGCTGCGTGCAGGCCCACGGCGCGCTGCTGGTGCTGCGTCCAACCGACCTGACGATCGCCCAGGTCAGCGAGAACAGCGCCGATGTGCTGGGCACCGCGCCGGCCGCGCTGCTCGGTCGGCCGCTGCAAGAACTGGTCGGCCCCGCCCACTCGGCGCGGGTGAAGGCCGTGCTGCTGCAGCCCGAGATCGAACGCAACCCGAGCTATGTCTTCACCCACACGGCAGCCCATACGGGCCTGGCGCTCGACGTCAGCGTGCACACCGTCGACGGCGTTGCGGTGCTCGAGTTCGAGGCCACCGGCCGCGATGCCAGCGAGCAGCGCGACTTCTACGCGCTGATCCGGCGCAGCGTCGCGCAGTTGCAGGGCGCGACGACGCTCTCGGCGCTCGGCGACATCGCCTGCACCGAGATCCGCGCGCTCACCGGCCTGGACCGCGTGATGGTCTACCGCTTTCACGACGATGGCCACGGCGAGGTGGTCTGCGAAAGCCGGCGCGACGATCTGCCCTCGTGGCTGGGCCTGCACTATCCGGCGCAGGACATCCCCGAACCGGCACGCGAGGTCTTCCGGCAGACGTGGATCCGCCCGCTTCGCGACGTCGACGGCGGCCTGGCTGAACTGCTGCCCCTGACCCACCCCGACAGCGGCCGGCCGTTGCGGATGACGCACTGCGCCTTGCGCGGGCCCTCGGTGATGTACACCGAGTACCTGCGCAACATGCGGGTCACGGCTTCCCTGACGATGTCGATCCGCCGCGACCACAAGCTGTGGGGACTGATCGCCGGCCACCACTACAGCGGCCCTTTCGACATGCCGTACGAGCTGCGCGCCGCGTGCGAGTTGGTCGCGCAGATCGTCTCGCTGCAGCACGCCGCGGCCGAAGAACGCGAACATGCGGCCTACCGCCAGCGCATCGACAGCGTGCAGCAGCAACTCGTGACGCAGGCGGCGCAGGAAGGCGGGCTGGCGGCGCTGCTCGACGGCCCGCCGACGTTGCTCGACGGCCTGGACACCGGCGGCACGGCGCTCTACCACCGCAAGCGCTGGTGGTGCGCCGGCAGCACGCCGGCCGAGCATGAGCTCGACGCGCTGCGCGACTGGCTCTCCACACGCCCCGAGATGCTGTCGCGCGACCGGCCGCTGTTTGCCACCGACCAGCTCTCGGCGCACTACCCGCCGGGCCTGGCGTTCTCCGGCGTGGCCAGCGGTGTGCTGGCGATCGCGCTTTCGCGCAGCGCGAAGAACCTGGTGCTTTGGTTCAGGCCCGAGACGGCACAGACCGTGCGCTGGGGCGGCAACCCGCACGACAAGCCCACCGTCGTCGGCCCGCACGGGGCACGGCTGACGCCGCGTGCGAGCTTCGAGCTGTTCGTCGAATCGGTGCGCGGGCGCAGCAAGCCCTGGCTGGCGGTCGAACTCGAAGCCGCGCTGCGCTTCCGCATGCTGATGATGGAGCTGATCGTCCTGCGCGCCGACCAGCTGGCCGGCCTGAACGCCGACCTGGCACGCAGCAACGACGAACTCGACGCCTTCGCGTACGTCGCCAGCCACGACCTGAAGGAGCCGCTGCGCGGCATCCACAAGTACGCGCACCAGCTGGCCGAGAGCGCCGGCCTGCTCGGCGAAGCCGACCACCAGCGCCTGGCCGGCCTGACGCGGCTGACGCTGCGCATGGACAGCCTGCTCGATTCGCTGCTGCACTTCTCGCGCGTCGGACGTGCGGAGTTGCAGCTCGAGGACTGCGAGGTCGGCGAAGTCGTCGAAGAGGCGCTGGAGATGGTCGCCGCGCGGCGCGGCGACAAGCCCACCCGCATCGACGTGCCGCGCCCTTTGCCCCGCGTGCGCGCCGATCGCGTGCGGCTGCGCGAGATCTACACCAACCTGCTGTCGAACGCGCTGAAATACAACCGGCAGGCGACGACGACGATCGAGCTGGGCTGGCTGGCCCCGCACGAAGCCGCCGCGCACCCCGCGAATGCGGCCTGGCCGGCCGCGGCGGGCGCGCAGACCGTGCTTTACGTGCGCGACAACGGCATCGGCATCGAGCCGCGCCACCTCGACCAGGTGTTCAAGATGTTCCGCCGGCTGCACGGTCGCGATGACTACGGCGGCGGCACCGGGGCCGGTCTGCCGATCGTCAAGAAGCTGGTCGAGCGGCTTGGCGGCGTGGTCTGGGTCGAGTCGACTCCGGGCCAGGGCAGCTGCTTCTACTTCTCGGTGCCCACCGACGACGGCCCGCCGAACCCGGAATGATCGAGCCGCCCGAATTCATCCTTGTCGAAGACTCCGACGAGGACGCCGACACCGTGCAGCAGGCCGCGTTGCGCTGCAGTACGCCAGTGCGCCTGTGCCGCGTGCTCACCGGCGACGCCTGCCTGGCGCTGCTGCAGCAGACGCGGCCCGAGTTGCCGGCGCTGGTGCTGATGGACCTGAACACGCCCGGCATGGACGGGCGCGAGACCCTGCGGCTGATCAAGAGCGATCCCCGGCTGGCGACGATCCCCGTCGTCATCGTCAGCACCTCGGCCAACCCGCGCGACCTCGACTACTGTTACCGCGCCGGCGCCAACGCCTATCACCTGAAGCCGGTGCGCCACTCCGAACATCTGCAAGCCATGGTGGAGGTGCTCGCCTACTGGCTCGACCGTGTCGTCGCCCACCCCAACCGGCGGGTGCTGCCGTGAACGCCGCCGCTGAAACCCCGGCGTCGTCGCGCATCAAGCGCTTGCGCGTGCTGATCGTCGACGACAACGCAGACGACCGCAGCGAGCAGCGGCTGCTGCTGCTCAACGGCTCTGAGCTGCACTTCGCCTTCAGCGAGGCCGAGCTCGGCGCGGCCGCGATTGCGGCGGTCCGCGAGGCCGCCGATGGGCCGCCCGACTGCCTGCTGCTCGACTACCACCTGCCCGACATGGACGCGCCCGAAGTGCTGGCCGCTCTTTGCGGCAGCGACGGTGCGGTGCTGTGCCCGGTGGTCGTGCTGACCGGGTCGAGCGACCCGCGGCTCGGGCGGCAGGTGCTGAGGTGCGGTGCGCAGGACCACCTTCCTAAGTCGCAGCTCACAGCCCCGGGGCTGGTGCGCGCCATGGCACATGCGATCGAACGCTGGACGATGTCGCGCGAGTTGCGCGAGAGCAATCGCCTGCTGGCCGAACACGAGCGCGACTTCCGCGCGCTGGCCGACAACTCGCCCGACGTGCTGACGCGCTTCGACCGCCAGTTGCGCCATGTCTTCGTCAACAACGCGATCACGCGCATCACCGGCCGTGCGCCGGCCGAGCTGATCGGCAAGACCAACCGCGAACTCGACATGCCCTCACCACTGGTCGAGCAGTGGGAGGAAGCCGTCTTGTCGGTGTTCAGCACCAGCCAGCCGCGATCGCTTGACTTCGCCTTCGACGGCTTGGCCGGGCTCCAGCACTTCTCGACGCGCCTGGTGCCCGAGTTCGGCGCCGACGGCAGCGTCGAGCACGTGCTCGGCGTGACGCACGACGTGACGGCGATGCGCGTGCTCGAACAGCAGTCGCGCGACAGCGCCGAGCGGCTGCAACTGGCGATGGCGGCGGGCAACGCGGTGGCCTGGGTGTGGGACATCGACGCCGACCGCATCGAAGTCAGCGAGGATCCCGCGTTCGACGTGGCCCGCGACATGCCGCACCCCGGCGCGGGCTATCAGGGCTGGATGGCGATGGTGCACCCGCACGACCGCGTGGCCGTGGACACCGCGGTTCAGCGCGCGCTGCGCGCCGAGACGCCCGACTGCCGCTTCGAGTTCCGCATCGACCGGAACCAGGGGGGCGATCCGATCTGGATGCTGGCGCTGGCGCGCGCCGAGCGCGACACGGGCGGCACGGCACGCCGGCTGGTCGGCATCAGCGTCGATATCACGGAGCACCGGCGGCTCGAGCAGGTTCTGCGCGAGGTCGACCGCCGCAAGGACGAGTTCATCGCAATGCTCGGCCACGAACTGCGCGGCCCGTTGGGGCCGTTGCGCAACGGCCTGGCCCTGCTGAAGCTGGCGCCGGCCGACGCCGGCGTCGCCGAGCGCGTTCGCGCGATGATGGAACGCCAGCTGCAGCAACTGGTGCGGCTGGTCGACGACCTGCTCGACGTCTCGCGCATCGGCACTGGCAAGCTGGCCTTGCAGCGCTCGCACATCGCGCTGCAGACTGTCGTCGAGCATGCGGTGGAAGCAACCGAACCGCTGATCGCGGCGGCCGGCCACCGGCTCGAGCTGCAGGTGGCGCAGCAGCCAGTCTGGCTCGACGCCGACCTGATGCGGCTGGCGCAGGTACTGAACAACCTGTTGACCAACGCAGCCAAGTACACGCCGCGCGGCGGCCACATCGTGCTCTTTGCCGGCGTCGAGGGCCGCCATGCCGTGATGCGGGTGAGCGACAGCGGGCGTGGCATCGCGCCCGCGATGCAGCAGCACATCTTCGAGCTGTTCGCGCAGATCGACGAGCAGCGCGAACACGCGCAAGCCGGCCTCGGTATCGGCCTTTCGCTGGTGCGGCAGCTGCTGCAGATGCACGGGGGCGACGTGAGCTGCCACAGCGCCGGCATCGGCCTCGGCAGCACGTTCACGGCGTGGCTGCCGCTGCCTCCGTCAGCGCCCGAGCCTGCAGACTGACGGGACGGACCGGCGGACCGGCGGACTTTGCACGGGGCCCGCTGCGGGCACGTGGCTTGCCGTTGCAGCTGAACCCGCAACGACAACAGGACCGGCCATGAACCCCACCGACCCGAAGAATCTTCCCACCGCCGCCTCCGACGGCGAGCTGCCCGATGGGGACACGCCGGTGCAGGGCGAAGGCGACTACGAAGCCGCGCGCAGGCACCGGGAATCGGTGGAGGCCTTTGTCGCCGCCGGCCGGGTTGAACCGGCGGCGCGCGCCGCCGCGCCGGACAGCGCGCAGGAAGCGCAGGATCTGCAGCAGGCCGAGGCCGAAGGCCGCGCGCACGCCAAGGATTGACGCCGCCCCGCCGCAGGCCGGGCCACTGGCCCGGGCGGCGCGAGTGATCATCCCGGCCCAGCCCGCGCAGAGGATTGCGGGCTGCCTGAGCGCTGCTGCTTCATGGTCAGATAGCCCTCCCACATGCCGTTGAGCGAGCTGAGCCACAGCCGCGGCCGGCGCAGCGATTCACCCGGCGACGCCAGCTTGGCGATCCACAACAGCGCCACCGACAGCGTCGCGCGCTGCTTGAGCCGCGCCGGCAGGAGCGGCAAGATCAGGCTGAGCAACGGCGCCCACGGCAAGGCCGCGAGCGGGCCCACCGCCGCGACGACGCGCGAATGCCAGCGGCTGGGCGCAGGGATGGGCATGGGCGAATCGAAGTTCCGCCGGTACGCCAGATGACGGCGCGCGCGGCGTCGGCGCAGGAGCCACCACAGGGCAGAGCCGGCCAGAACCACACCGCCGGCCATCGCCAGGGGTCTCATCCAACGGCGAGGACGCATCGCGTCGCGCGCGCGGGCCTGGAATTCGGTCGCCCCGCGCCACAGCCGCTGTTCGCGCGCGATCAGGCGCAACTCCACCGTGCGGATGCGGTCGTCGAGCGTGGCCGGCAGGGTGTCAGTGTGCCGGCTGGGGGTCATGCGAGGCGCCTGCAGGGGGGTTGATGGGCGCGCGGTCGTTGTGCGGCGGCGGCGTGGTCGAAGGCAGCGGCGACGGCGTGAATTGCAGATGCCTGCGCGTGGCCGGCAGATCCAGCCGCGGCAGCAAGGCCTTCAGCCGCCACGCCAGCCCTGCGGCGGCTGCGGCGTTGACGACCAGCGCGATGAACAGGGCTCCCCACAGCGCCAATCCCGATTGCACCAACAGGCTGACGACCAGCGCCCAGAACAGGCCCCAGGCGGTCATGGCAAGCAGGATGGCAGCGACACCCATCACCAGCATTCGCGCGAGTGCGCCGCCCGCGCGCCTGAGCTCCAGCACGAGCAGCTCGACCCGGTCGGAAACCAGGCCGGGCAACTCGCGCCACAAAGCCTGGGCTTGCTCGAGGATGGGCAGCGGCGCGGCGCCCGCGTCGCTGCCGGTCGGGACTGGGCTCACCGCGCCTTCAGCGCGTGACGCGCGCGATCAGCAGGCCCACAGCCACCGCGGTCGCTACCGCGGCCAAAGGGTTCTCGCGCACCGTCACGCGCAGGCTTTCAGCCCACGCTTCACCGGTGTCTCGCGCCTGATCGGCACGCTCGCTGACCATGTCGCCCGCAGAAGACATGCCGTCCTGCAGCTTCTGAACATGCGGTGCAGCAGTGTCGGCGAGGCGGTCGATCGTCTGGTGTGCGCCCTGCACCACGCGCGCCAGCAAGTCCTTGCCTTCACCGAGGTGGCTGCCCTGGCTCGAGGGGTTTGCGCCGGCCGTCGACGGCGCGGTGCGGGTGGTGTCGTTGCCGAGGTCGCCAGAAGCGGTCGGCGACGTCGTGGTGGGGACGGAGAGTTCAGCGGTCATGGCGAAGTCCTGACGGATGAGTGAATGTTCTGGTTTCACGAATGGCGGCGCGCAGGCTCAACGCGCCGTGCCGCGGCGAAACAGGTTGACGATGGCCAGCAGCACGACAGCGCCGAGCAGCGACACGACGAGTGCACCGAGGCTGAAAGCATTCTGGTTGATGGTGGCCACGCCCACCAAGGGCGATATGAGCCAGCCGCCGAGCGCGGCGCCGACGATACCGACGACGACGTTGAGGATCAGACCCTGCTGTCCGTCGGTGCGCATGATCAAGCTCGCGACCCAGCCGATGAGACCGCCAACAATCAGCCAGATGATGATGTTCATGTGTGTCGCTCCTGATGATCTGAGGGCCGGCGGCCCCTTGCGTGGGAGTAGGGCAAACGGTGTGCCAGGCAGCATCCAGCAGGTCTTTCGCGCTGCTGACGCGCCAGGTGGCGACGGTGAGGAAAAAGTTGCCGCAACCCTTGCCACATTGGTACGGGCGGCCGGTCGCCCGCTGGCCTCGGGCAGGTGCCTCAGCGGCGTTCGACCCTGCGCAGGCCGTGCGCCGCAAGCAGGCCCGCCAGAAGCGCCAGCGCGGCCAGGCCGAGCAGCCGGGGCGCCACACCGGCCAGCCCGTCCGACCGTGTGGCCGCGGCTGGCCCGGCGGCCAGAAAGCGGGAGAAACTCGGGATGGCGGCGTAGTCGGCCTCCGTCAGCGCTCGCTCGTCGCGCGCACGGCCCAGGAAGAAGGCGCGCCACTGGGTGTGGAACTCGTCCACCTGGGCGTAAAAGGCCGCATAGCGCGCGCCGCCGCTCCCGGCCAGGTCGGTGGCGGCGAGTTGCATCAGCAGCGCCGGCGACGCGAAAGCCAGCCTGTCCACCAAAGCCTGGCGGCGGGCGAGTTGCGCATCATGGGCGTCCACCACGGCTTGAACACGCACGGCCGACGCATCGACCACCGCGATGCGGCGCGCCACGCGTTCACGCGGGTTGCCGCGCGTCAGTTGCGCTGGCTGCGCGTCGGGGTGTTCTTCGCGGTAGCGGGCCAGCGTGGCGTCGCGCGCGCGGTCCGCATCGACTGTGGCGCCGCGCACGGCCAGCACCATCTCGGCGCGCGAGGGCACGGGGTACAGCGTGTCGGCCGCCAGGTTCACCGCGGCCGGCACGATGAGCACCAGCGCGATCCACGACGCCGCCAGCGCCAGCGCGTTGTGCGCCGAGTCTCGCCCCCGGCTGTTGACCCAGGCTGCGAGCAAGGCCCAGAAGGCGGCGTACAGGGTTGTCGCCGCAAACAGGCCGGCCAGCATCCACGACGGGCCGACGCCGGCCAACGCCAAGGCCAGGCCCATGGCCAGCAGCGTGACGAGCAATGGCAGGCCGGCGCGCACCAGCAGCTTGCCCAGGAAGACTCTGCGCAAGTCGGCGCCGGTGCAGGCGGCCAGCGCCAGGGTGCCTTGTTCGCGCTCGGCCGAGACGAGGTTGTAGGACAGCGCCAGCACCGCCAGCGGCAGCACGAAAACCAGCACGAAGGCCAGGTCCACCGCGCCGGCCAGCAGGTGCAGCGGGTTCCGGATTTCGTCGGCAAAGAGGAACTCGTCCTTGGTGCGCGCCGAGACCCTGACCGTGCTGGGGTGCAGGTCCGACAGGCCCACCGCTGCCACGGCCAGCGGTGCGGGTGCCAAGGCCACCGTGGTGGCGCCATGCGTCATGCCCACCCACAAGGCACTGCGTGGATCGCGGAACGGGCTGGCCGGGACGACGCGGCCGGCTTGCACCTCCGTCAGGTTGTTTCTGAGCACCGCCAGGCGCCGGGCTTCTTCGGCCTGGGCTGCCTGGACCAGTTGTGCCTGTCGCTGCCAATGCCGCGAGCCTGCGTTGACGGCATAGAAGACGCTCGCCACAAGCAGCGCCAGTACCAGCCAGAAGGCCGGGTCGGCGCGCAGGATGCGCCATTCGCAGCGCAGCGTTGCGCGCAAGGCGCCGGTGATGCGCGGGGTTTGGATTTCGCTCATCGCACGCTCCCTGTTCACACCGCACGCAGACGACGCACGGCCAGCGCAGCCAGCCCGGTGCTCAGCAACACCCACCCCAGCAGGAAGGCCAAGGCACCCCGCGCACCCTGCAGAGCCCAGGCCGTTGAAGGCGGCGGGTAGTCAAAGGCCGGCACCTTGGCCCACAGCGTGGCGGGTGAGACGTAGCCGGTGTCGCCATAGCGCTGGTTGCGGATCAGGTCTTCGCTGGTCAGCTTCTGGATCACCCGCCGGTGTGCTTCGGCAGCTTGCGCAAAGTGGCGGTGGTGGCGCGTGTCGGTGCCGGCCAGTGCCATCGACAACGGCTGCATGGCCAGCAGCGGCAGCAGCGCACCCGGGGCCTGGCGCAGCCGGTCTTGCCGGGTGATGGCGGCGTCGAGTTGATCGAACAGGCGGTCGTAGATGGCGTAGCCCGTCTCGTCGTCACGACGCAGCGCCAGGCCGCGGAAGTTCAACGGCAGGTCTTCCACGCGCTGCACCTTGTACTGCGCCAGCAACTCGGCCTTGTAGGCCGCAAAGGCCGGGTGGGTCTCGTCGTGGCCGAAGGTCTTGGCGCGTTCCGCGCTGATGCCTTCACGGAACTCCTGCGCGCTGGGCAGAGCGACCGTGCTGCGCGCCACTTCCGTCATCACGCGCGGTGCGACGAAGGTGGCCAGCAGCCACAAGGCCAGCAGCGTGACGAGCGCGGCGCGCGAAGAGCGCGCCAGCGCCGACACCGCCAGCGTCAGCGCCACAAAGCCGGCCAGGTACAGAGCGTGGGCACCCACCCAGGCCAGCGCCCGCTGCGCGGCGCCGGCGCCCTGCCCGGGCTCGGCGAGCAGCGCGCCGCTCAGCGTCAAGAGCACCGCCAGAGGCAGCAGCAGCCAGGCCAGCCCGCGCAGCAGCGCCAGACCCTTGCCCAGGGCCAGTGCCTGCGGCCTGACACCCTGCCCGAGCAACTGGCGCAAGGTGCCGCGCTCGCGTTCGCCGCTGAGCGCGTTGAAGCCCAG
>Ga0335394_10001085_pt1 | contig 30211 bp, 17 predicted proteins | sample MAT03_FD_205741 | JGI IMG/M metagenome (GOLD analysis project Ga0335394, IMG submission 205741) | Freshwater microbial communities from Lake Fryxell liftoff mats and glacier meltwater in Antarctica - MAT-03 (spades assembly) (version 2) ...
AGCAGGGCGATAAAGGGATAGAGCACCGCACTTTTCAGCGCGGTTGTACCGGTATCGAATTGCTCGGCCAACTCCGCGAATTTAAGCGACAGCTTTTCGGGCAGGCGGGTTTTTACCAAATTGAGGTTCAGGATTTTTTTGAGAATTTCGCCGGCGTTGGGCAATAAAATCAGGCCCAGCACAACTCCGGCCAAAAGGGCCAGGCCGCCTTGTTTCAGGCCGGGCATCGAAGCTAAAAGCTCTGGCGGCAAAATCACCAGTGTGGCTCCGAGCAAGAGAACCAGCAATGCAATATCAAGCATGCGATCAATCAGCATGGTGGAGAGCACACCGGCCCATGGCAAATTTTCTGATTTGCAAATGGACAGTAAGCGCGCCACTTCACCGCCGCGAGGAATGGCGACGTTAACGGCGTAACCGATCATCACGGCATAAAAGGAGTTGAACTGGCTGATTTTTTTGTCTGATAAAGGTCTGAGCAAGATCGTCCAGCGGTAGGAACGTAAGAACGCACCGGTTAGGCCAGAGACGAAAATCAATACGAGAGGCAGCGGCTTGATATTCTGCGAATAACGCCACAACTCACCCAGATTGGTGCCCCGAAACGCAAGCCAGAGTAGCAATATCGCAAATGCCGCCGCTAGAATTTGTTTGAGCGCGTTGCTCGGTCTTGAAATCTTGTCAGCTGGTTGCTGCATAACTGCTTCTATATTTACAGAAAAGTGCACTCACATGTTACTAGACAAAAGTGTGGTCAATCTATCTGCCACAAGGGGATCGGGACCAAATTTATTTTGATTGGGCAAATATGGCTAATTATGTGTTGAGTCGGGCACAATAAAGAAAGGGGCGCTACTCGGCACTTCAGTGAAGGTTGAAAGCAGGTTTACCAGTCCACAGTCTTTAAACACTTTTCCATCGGCAGCCTTGTCAAGCCCTGGTGCGACGTTTTTGAGACTTTGAATTGAATTGAGTGCTTGTAGCGTCGTTTTGATGTTTAATTAGGAGGTCTCGCTCTTGAAAAATTATTCTCGGGCTGAGATAGGAAACCTATATAGTTCGGTGAAGTAATGGAAGCCAGGAAGACCAAAGTATTGTTAATAGACACTCCCGGGGGCACTCTTGCTCTTAAGGATGTGCTCAGCAAGGTGTCGGGTCCGGATGCGTCCATGGAAATTTCCATGGAATTCACTGAAAACATAACCAAAGGTTTAAAGCGCCTGGGCGAAGGGGGCGTCGATGTTGTTTTGCTCGACCTCTCCCAGGAAGGCGGCGCCAGCGGTGTCGATCAGTTTCGTCAGTTGCGCGCTCAAGATGCCAGCGTTCCAGTGGTGGTCGTGGGCAACAACAGTAAAGACAACATTGCCAACGAAGCGCTCGGTAACGGCGCTCGCGAATTTTTAGTCAAAGACGAAGTGGATGCCCGGGCCCTGCTTCAATCGATTCGCCACGCCATGCAAGTGAAAGGCTTGCAAGAAGAGCTTAAAGAAGCTAATCAGCGTGTGCTGGAAGCCAATCAACAGTTAGACACTATCGCCAATGTCGATGCCGCCACCAAGGCTTTAAGCCGCGCTGGTTTAGCGAAAGCGCTGGCCGCAGAGTATGTGCGCGCCCAGCGTGGTGGGTGGAATCTTGTTACCGTACTGATTGACTGCGATGATTTCGACCGCATCAACCAGCAATTTGGTCATGCTGTAGGCGATGTGGTTCTGCACGAAATTGCCGACCGTGTGCGCGAAACTGTCAGACCAACCGATCATTTGGCTCGCCTTGGCGGCGACGAATTCTTATTGATTTTGCCTGATACGCGTATTGCCGAAGGCATGCTGGTAGCGGAGAAAATTCGCCTGGCAGTGGCTGAAAGCCCATTGCGTCTGGCTTCTGAGACTGTTCGCGTTACCGCCAGTCTCGGTGTGCTCGCGCTACCCTACGAATTTTGTTCTATTGAAGAAGTTTTGTCTCTGGCAAGATTGGCTGTTCGAGAGTCAAAAATGCTCGGCAAAAACCGTGTGTCATCGGGCGAAAAGCACAAGGCTCCTGGTAGTGGTACTTCTGCTTCGGGCAATGGTGCCTCTAGTGGTGCCACCGATATGGCCGCTCTTGATGAATTAACTGAAAAGCTTCGCCGTGGTGATTGCTTTAGAGCCGTGTCCATGCCTATTTTTCATCTTAGCGATGAAAAAGTTGTGGCCTATGAAATTCTCAGCCGCGGCCCCGCCGGCGCCTTTGAGATGCCTGACGATCTGTTTCGCGTCTCTGTCGAGCACAATTTACTCACTATAGTCGACTTGCGCTGCCTGAAGACTTGCCTTTCCGCCTGTGTTGATCCCAAGTTTGATCAAAAAGCGCGTTTTCACGTCAATCTATTCCCTTCCACCATTATGGATACGCCCATTGAGCGCCTGATGACGCTTTTCCCTGCCAACAAAACCGACGGCAATTACGTCATTGAAATCAGCGAACAACAATTTATTGGTGACCCCGCTTACTTACGCGATCATGTTCAAGCCTTAAAAGAGCGGGGCTTACTCGTAGCAGTTGATGATGTGGGCTTTGGCCGCAGCTCGCTTGAAAGTTTGATTATTCTTGAGCCAGACATCGTCAAAATCGACCGCAAATATGTTTCAGGAATATCGGAAGAACCGGCTAAAGCGCGTTTGTTGAAGCGCCTTGTTAAAGTCGTCAATTCGCTTGGAGCAGAGCTGGTTGCAGAAGGCATTGAGTGCCGTGAAGAGCTTGATCTCTTAGTTGAGATGGGTGTGCCTTTTGGTCAGGGTTGGCTCTGGGGCAAACCGGCTTAGCACCACAGGCGATATCAGAGTTTAGTTAGCGTCAGTTGGTAAAATACTGTTCGGCAACGGTGATGTGGTTTTACGTCTGCTGCATTTAAATCTTGCGATAGCAGCCATAGTTTGGCGTCGATTTGAGCGGCGGTTGTTAGAATATTGAGTTTCGCCAGTGATCGTTTGATGTACTCGATAGCAATAAGTGTGGCGGCTCGAATTTCTATTTCTTCTTCACTGCCCGCTTCTAACTCACGAGTGCTGTCGATTTTGTCTGTCAGCACAGCGTCGTAAATGAGAATGCCTTTGTGTCTTAGAAGCTGCGGCAATTTGTAATCGGCGAAACCCGTCAGCTCGTGCATACACGAAAAACCCACCTAGCCCGAGCGCACCAGAGCATGATTAATGTCAGCTACAAGGAGCTGAGCCTTCTTCAAAAACATTACCGGCTCTCCGCCATAGTCGGCTACGTCGCGATAGCCAGGCAGTTGTTCTGAAATAGCCATAGCGGCGCCGAGCGCATTTTGATTTGGATCAATCAACAGTTTGAGAAAGTTATTGTCTTTGCCTATCCGAGCGGCTAAAAGTGAAAGAAACGAATGACGTTCATTTAGAAGCGCCAGAGATTCTATGTTTTGACTTTTAAAACCAGCGCTACTACAGCTACGGTCTACGGCAAGCTGGCTAGAAGCGGTGTGGGGCCTCTCGATGATTCGCTATTTGCCACTTCTGATACTGCCGCATTGCTGGCACAAGGAAAAATTTCCGGCACCTCAGCCATTCCTACATTTGATCGCAAGCGCTGCTCGGCCATATTTGTGCGGCTGGATTTCGGTACTACTCCTGAACAAATGCGCTTTGCCATATCTCAAATTGCCGGAGTAAAAGTAATCACCGGTGCCACCATTGTCACATCCACAAGGCAAACCACAGTCGGCCATTGGCTCTAAACAAAGCGATATTGTAAAAATGCTCTTGGCCGAGGCTTGCTTCACTACAGGCCTGGGCGGATTGGCTGGTATCATATTTGGTGCTACGCTTTTGTTGGTTTTTCAGCGTTCGCTGGTTTACTACCTCGAAACTTTGCATATCGAGTTTATCTGGCCCGCATTTTCTGGGCTTCTGATTGGTTCCCTTGCTTGCGCAACTCTTGCCATGGCCGGTGGACTTCTGGGTGCTGTGATTCCGGCCGTGCGGGCCAGCTCTGAAGAGCCTTATCGCCTGATGCAGGAAGGTGGGTAAGTGAGCACCGCACTTTCAGTCAGCGACCTGTCGAAAAAATATACGAGCAGTGGTCAGGTAGATGCTGTTAATAGTGTCAACTTCACTGTTACTGCCGGTGAATTTCTCGCTATCGTCGGACGTTCAGGTTCGGGAAAATCTACACTGCTGGCTATGACCGGTGGTATATGCCGGCCCAGTAGTGGCAGCGTGCACATGGCCGAGACTGCAATCTGGCAACAAAATGCCGATCAGCTTGCTCGTTTTCGCAACATCACCATTGGTTATGTTTTTCAGTCTGCCGGTTTGCTCAGCGCGTTGCTCTGGGTGCAAGAATCGACGCTTATCCGGGAGAGCTTTCTGGTGGCGAACAAAGACGCGTGGCCATTGCTTGGGCGTTAATTAATTCCCCTGGAATTTTGATGGCTGACGAGCCCACCGCCGATCTTGTGAAGAGACCGAGAGTGAAATTTTGCAGTTGCTGGTGGAAATTCGTAAGGCCTATAACCTTACTATAATAGTTGTCACTCATAACGATCAAATCGCCGCAATGGCTGACAGAGTGCTGACGATGAAAGCCGGCCTCGCTGAAATTCAAAGTCGAAGTTTGCCTGACTCGACTACTGCTACTATTACTACTGCTACTGCTGAGAAAACTGCACAGTTACTTGATCTGGGTGTACCATCAAAAGTATTTTCGCCATTTCGGCCAGCGAAGCAGAAAAAGAGAAAGTTAAATTTGTCAGGCTTGAGCAGCTGTTCGGTTGCTTTATCTTTTGAGTTAGTCATCTTTTCCCTCGTGGCGCTGCCAGAAAAGATAACATATGCTAATTTTTGCTTCACCAGTGGGAAGTAAATTAATGGAATTGGTTGGAGCTTTCGCAACATGGAGCAGTCACTAGTATTGTGTGGAAACTAACCGGGCGGAAAAATGGCTAAAACTATTCTTGTAACTGGAGCGTCAAGTGGCATTGGGGAAGCAACCGTGCGTCTTTTCTCGCGCAAAAAGTGGAATGTGCTGGCCACCATGCGTTCTCCTGAGAAGGCCGGAGACCTGGCGACTTTGCCGGGAGTTTCCATCTTGCGCCTCGACGTCACTGACTTAGACTCTATTCGATCGGCAGTAGATGAGGGTCTGGCTCAGCATGGCGCAATCGACGCGGTTGTGAATAACGCCGGGTACGGCATGGTTGGCCCATTCGAGGCAACCACTCCAGAAAAAGTGCAAAAACAGTTTGAGACCAACGTTTTTGGCTTGATGAATGTTACCCGTGAGGTTCTGCCGTCAATGCGAGAAAAGCGCTCTGGCACGATCATTAATATGTCTTCAGTAGGTGGACGCATTACCTTCCCTCTTTACAGCGTTTATCATGCGACAAAATTTGCCGTTGAAGGTTTCTCTGAATCGCTGCAATATGAATTGCGCCAATTTAATATCAAGGTGAAGCTGATAGAGCCTGGCCCGATTAAAACGCCTTTCTACGATCGCAGTCAAGATCTCGTTTCTAAAGAAGGTTTGAAGGCCTATGACACATTCGTAGCCCGGGCGCTGCCCCACATGCAAAAAGAAGGTCACAATGCGCCCGGCCCAACAGGTGTGGCATACACTGTTTGGGAAGCCGCGATGGATAACACTTATCGCATGCGTTATCCAATCAATGCCGAAGCAATGCTTTCACTGAGAAAGTTGCTGCCCGACCGTGCCGTTTTCAAATTGGTACGCTCTGTTTTATTGCGCTAAGCTGCAAAGATTTTCTGGTATTACCCATAGTGGCGATTGTGATTTCGTTAATAGTTTGCCGCTATTGGGGGCCGACAGCGCTGCTATAGTATTCAGAGTTACGAGGAAATCCATGTGCGTCGGCGCAAAATCGCCATTGCTGTCTTGAGTGCTATCGCTCTTTTAGCCGCTGGCTACCTGCCCGCTCAGGCGGGCGCCGCTGATTGGGAAAAACTCTTAAACAAGGCTCAGGAGGCTGCCCGCGGTAAGGAGTACGACGAAGCAACTAAGCTTTACAACGAGGCCGCTGCCGAATGCCAGAATTCCAAACTGGAAGACAAGTATCTGGCCAAGACCTATAACGATTTGGCTCTCGTTTACGAAGCGCAAGGTAAGCTTGCCGAAGCTGAAACATACTTGACCAGAGCCTTAACTATAAAAGAAAAATTAGTCGACAAAGAAGACGTCAGTTTCACTTCCAGCCTGGGAAATCTGGCAGCGCTTTACCGGCGGGAGGGCAAATTTGATTTAGCTCAGACCCAGTACCAGCGCGCCATATCTATCATTGAAAAGAAATCCGGTGCAAGCGATCCGCGTCTTGCCCCCTTTCTCACTGGAATAGCGACGCTCTTCACCGACAAGGCCAAGTTTGCCGAGGCGGAAACCGCTTTGAAGCGCGTGGTCGATTTGATGAAACAGGCCAACAACAAAGATGGCCAGACCGTGGCCATGAACAACCTGGCAGTGACTTTGCGCAAACAAGGTAAAACTGCTGAAGCTGAAACAATCTACAAACAAGTGGCCGAACTGGCAGCCTCTGATAATGGACTTAACAGCGAGAATGCCGCTCACAATAAATCGGCAGCGCTCAACAATTTGGCCCGCACTTACCGTGAAAAAGGTCAATTCGATAAGGCCGCACCGTTACTGAAACAGGCTGTCAGTGTGCTTTTGAAAGACAGCAGTTCTAAGCCTGCAGATGTAATTATTGCTCTGGACAATCTGGCCATGGTTGATAAAGAGTTGGGTAATTATCTCGGTGCTGAAGAGCAATACAGAGAAGCGCTGGCCGTGGCCAAAACCGTTAGTGGTGTCAAGCCGCAGGGCCTGGCTGAACGTATGCAGAATCTGGCTCTGGCGCTCATGGCTCAAGAAAAATTTGAAGAAGCGGAAAAGCTTTTGAAAGAATCTCTCGCCCTTTATGAAAAGAGTGAGGGTCCAAATGGGCCAGACGTGGCCACTGCACTAACTTATTTAGAAGAAGTATACCGAGAACAAGAAAAGTTTGAGCAGGGCGAACCGCTCTTGCTTCGCGCGCTGGCTATTCGCAAGACCAGTCTGGGCAAAGACAATCCGGCGGTGGCGACCACTAGTACTGACCTGGCTCTTCTCTACAAACAACAGGGAAAAGCAGAAAAATCACTGGCTTACTTTCAGGATGCAGTACGTATTCGCGAGACAGCTCCCGATTCAGCTGACTTAGCCACGGCGCTGAACAATTTAGCTCGCGTCTACCGTGATCAGAAGCGTTACGCTGAAGCCGAACCGCTCTATAAAAAAGCGCTGGCCATTCGTGAAAAAACATTCGGGCCAGATGATGAAAGTGTAGCTGCCGTTTTGCGCAATTACGCTATTTTACTGCGTGCTCTTAATCGTGCTGACGAAGCTAAATTACTCGACCTCAGGGCTCGTAAAATAGAAAATGCAAAAAGTGCCTCTTAGGTCTCTCAAGAGTATAAGCATGGCCTGTTGCCTGGCGGTTCTGCAGTTGGCCGCCACTGCGGCACCATCAGATTACTGGCACACATTCTATGACCAGGGTCAAAAGCAACTTTTATCTAAGTCTTATACTGGCGCAGAGGTCTCTTTTCGCCAGGCTTTGCGTGAGGTCAAACGGTCGGCTCATACTAACGATGAACTCGTGCTTTGCATGGTCAGCCTGGCTGATATTTTGCAGTTGGAAAATGTTAAAGAAGAATCGTGGTCACTTTATCGAAAAGCTCTGAAGGTGCTCGAGCGCACCTATGGAAAAGATAGCGCCAAACTTTTTCCACTGCTGATCACCATGGGTAGTGTTACAGAAATTGAAGGCGAGTATAAAAATGCTGCTGTGTTTTACGCTCGTGCAGCCGTCATTGCTGAGGCCAAAACTGGGGCCGGTAGCTTAGAGCTAGCCACCGCTCTGCATAAATCAGGACACGCCGAATTTCACCAGGGTCTGGCAAAAGATGCTGAAGACCACTATCGCAAAGCGCTGACAATTTTGATGGCTCAAAATACTTTGCCCTCGCGAGAGCCGGTGCTGGAGCTGTTAAGCGATTATCTTGATTTGATGCATAAATATACAGGACCGTCAAAAATTCTCACCTCGAAATTTGAACAAGAATTGCTCAAAGACGAAGTGCAGCTTTTGGGTCGAACCAGAGCTGTACCTCAATCGGCGTGGCAGCAGGCAATGCAAAATCGATTGACGGCCAGCGGAGATGTTCAAATGGTCTCTGCCGGTTCGCTAAATTTGGAGAGAATTGTTCCGCCAGATAATTCTTCGCGGGCGAGCAACTTTGAGACTTTTGCTACAGCAGCGCAATTACTGGCTGCTCTTTCTCCATCAGCTGCTTCGCCTGAGAAAGTCGAGGCCGGCTCGCTGCAACGAGGACAGGGCATCGATTACTACGAGCGCATGGTAGCCATAGACACAAAAACCTTAGGACCAAATCATCCTAGCGTTGCTCGCGATCTAAAGGGTCTGGCGGCAATTTATGTGTCGCAGCATCGCTACGCTGAGGCCAGGCCTTTGCTTGAGCGCGCGGTGTCAATCTATCAATCGGTTTATTCGGCCGACGATCTTTCCATCAAGCATTTGAAGATACTTTTGCGTTTAATTAACGACGAGCCTGATACCAGAGGCGGTGCATCCCCATTTGTGGCCGACGCCGCAAAAATTCCTTTGCAAGCGCAAACTTTTGAGGTTGCTCAGCGTTTAAATGAGCTTGCCTTTATGTCTTACTGTCAGGGCAAGCTCGATGATGCTCGAGCTGCGTACGCCTGGGCACTGGCCAGCACTGATGATGCTACCGGCAGCAAAAGCGTTTTTGTAGCAGCTTGCTTGCAAGATTATTTGCAAGTGATGCGCAGCAGCGGCAAGGCTGAAGAAGCCGATAAAATGCAGGCTCTAGCTAAGAGTATTCTGGCAGACGCGCTGTCGGCCCAACTTTTGAATACTTACAAGTAAGCGGCCGGCTGTTTCATTAAACGCAATGAACTGTGACTTACTCAAAATGAAACGTTATCGTTTCATTTTGAGTAAGTCACTCGCTACCAATTCCATTTTTCAGTCACCTGCCGTCAGTCGTTGTCATTCCAGGGTCTTCCCCTTTGAATGTCAACGTGGCCATTGAGTTTATAGGGTACTGGCGAGCCGTTGTCAGGGGCAATGGTGAAGCCGCCGTTTGAGTCCGGGTCGAGTTTACTCGGCACCCAGTCTCCGGTCACTTCTCTGACCGGAGCGGCCAGTTTGGCCAGATCGCGGCGCTTAAGGTCGTCGCGTTCATCGAGATCATCGCCCATGTCGCTGTCATCATCGTCACTTTCCAGACGAGCGAAGCCAAAAACAGATTGCCGTTTATCGTCTGAAAATAGGTCTGGTGGCAACACTCTTACACGAAAGTCTTTTTCGAAAAGAGGTGTGACGTATTTATGGTCTAAGACCAGCGAGTCGCCGTCGGAGATTGCCTTTAGTCTCGCCGCTCTTTTTAACTTATCTTTTTCTTCATTTATTTCGTCTGCTTCTTTTTTCTCTTGCCGTTCAATACGGCGTTTACTCAATGCTTCGTATTCTGAATCGTCGTCAGTGGGCTGGCCAAGTCGCGGTTGCTGCGAAAAATACGAGTCGCGAAATGCCTGACCGTCAAACTCGCCGAACATGTTGCCCACTGCATCTTGATCTTGTGCCAGGGCGGGCGCAATAAATCCAGCCCCCGAGGTGGCGCAAAGGCCAGATAAGATTAATAAGACAAAGAGTTTTGACAAATAAGGCACCAGCTTGAGCATTATATAATTGCCAGGTTATCACTTCTTTCTGCGAATATGACATTCGCAGTTTGCACGGCCCTGTCAAGTGTTTTGACTAAAAACAGTCTGGTAATTGAGAAAATCGCTTGCCTGGCACTGGCTTGTTTTTGCCTGTTTTTTGTTACAGGCATTTCGTCTCAATCAGGCAGCGGCTCGGCCCGGGCAGCCGGTCGTGAAACTGTTGTTATCGATTTTCAATTTCAACCAATTCGGCCCACATCAGCCGTCACTATTCGTGAGGCTGTCGATGTGGCGGTGCGCAATTATCCAAGCATAGCTTCGAAGAGATTTAAACTGAAAGCGTCTATGGCTAATGTGACCCTGGCAAAAACACAATATCTACCCAACCTCAATATTGACGTGCAAGAGTCTGGCATTACAGGCAATCGTGTGGCCAGCACCGTGATGAACAATGTCTCCGGTTTCGACACTGTGCCGATTGACTCTGGTCCGGTGTCGCAAAGATCGAGTCTGCGTCCGCTGGTAAATAACTTGCAAGGCGTTAACTTAAACTGGTTGCTGGTTGATTTCGGTTTGCGTCACGCTAACGATAATTTTGCTTATGCAGACGCACGTACCGCCCGCGCTGATGTCAGCCTGACTCAGCTTGATGTCGCCTATGACGCTGCAGAGGCCTTTCTTGAAGCAGTAGCGGCCAAGCAAATTATTTATGCTACAGAAGCTGCCCTTTTGCATATGCGCGCTGCTAATGTGCGAGCCAAAACATTAGTCGCCGAAGGTTTGAAACCTGGTGTTGAAGCTGCTGATTGGGATTACGAAGTGGCGAAAGCGCGAATCAACGTCATTAAATCAGAGAAAAATGCCCAACTGGCTTTAGTTGGCCTGGCCGAGAAAATGGGCACCGCCACTACCGATATCGAAATTGTTTCAGATCCCCTGGTGCGCAGTCCGTCACAGATTCAAGCTATGCGACCGATTGATCTTTCTTCTCACCCGTTGGCTTTGCTCAAGTCGGCTGAAATTCAAAGATGGCAAGCAAAAAAAATAGTGCTCGATAAGGCATACCGGCCGCACCTCTGGTTTAACTCGTCAGTCTGGGGCAAAGGCAGCAGCGATGGCGTTAATCCCATTCGCCCCGTGGGTGGTGGCACCCTGCCGCAAGTTTTCAATTATATGGTCGGCGCTTCGTTCAGCTTTCCAGTGATGGAATATTTTCCTCTAAAGGCTCAAAAGCGCATTGCCGTAAACAATGAAATGGCTGCCAGAGCCGACTTGGATCTGGCCATGCAAATTCTGGAGAAGAAAGATGCCAGAGCTCGAGTAATGCTCAGACAAGCGCGCAAGGTCGCTGATGAAACTCCGGCTTTGGTGGACGCGGCTAAAGTGAGAGAACTGAAAGTCAGCAAACGCTATAGTACAGGCCTCACCGACATGGTCAGCCTGGCACAGGCCGAAAAGGCGCTAGCTGAGGCGGAAGTTGAAGACGCCGTGGCTCAGGTGGAAGTATGGCGGGCGATTTTGCTTTTATCTTATGCCCAGGGTGATTTGAAACCTTTCCTCGAGATTGTCGATATCGTCGAAGGCAAGTCGGGGAAAACCAGGTACTAGCATGTGGATTATTAGCTTTGCTCTAAGACGACCCATCACCATTATTGCTGCGGTGATTAGCATTGTCTGCGTGGCTTTCCTGGCTGTCAGCACGATGAAGCGTGACATCTTCCCCGATCTGAAAATTCCGGCCATCTATGTCATTCAAGGTTATGGTGGCATGTCGCCCGAGCAGATGGAGGGTTACATCACCTCCACCTATGAACTGTATTTTCTCTATGTGCCTGGTATCGAGCACATCGAGTCTAAGACGATTCAAAACGTTTCTGTCATTAAGGTGTTCTTTCAGCCTGACACCGATATGGCCAGTGCTATGGCGACAATTGTGGCCATGGCTAACCGCGCCACCAGCCTGATGCCGCATGGCACCTACAATCCCTTTGTACTGAGGTTCGACGCCGGCAGTTTACCGGTGGGGCAGCTGGTGCTTTCATCAGATACCAAGGGCGTAAAAGAACTTGAAGACTTAGCTTATACGCGCATCAGGCCACTTCTTGCCACCGTGCCTGGTGCTGAGGCGCCACCGCCTTTTGGCGGCAATATTCGCAGTATTGTCGTGAGCGTCGATGCCGATAAATTGCGGCGCTACAATATTTCGGGCGACGAAATCGTCGAAGCGCTGGCCACAGGCAATAAAGTTATGCCGTCAGGCAACGTGCGCACCGGCGATTATTTGCGCATTGCCCCGGTCAATACCGATTTGCCTGATATTCATCAGCTTGATTATTTGCCCATTCGCACCGGCCACGGCCCCCAGATTTTCATCAAAGATATCGGCAGGGTGGAAGACTCCTCCGACATTCTGGCCGGTTACGCTCTTTATCAGGGCCGCCGCACCGTCTATATTCCGGCGGTAAAAAGAGGCGACGCTTCTACTGTTTCGGTGGTTGATGCACTTACTGCTTCATTACCGCGCATGCAGGCGGTTTTGCCTGCCGACGTCAAAATCAGCTATGAATTTGACCAGAGTAAATATGTGCGCGAAGCAATCACCGACGTCTTCCACGAAGGTGTGCTGGGCACCATTTTGCCTGGCCTGATGATCTTGCTCTTTTTGCGAGATTTGCGCAGTACCGCCATAGTCGTTACCACTATTCCGCTTTCACTGATGTCTGCCATCGTCGGCCTCTGGCTCACCGGGCAAACCATCAATATTCAGACCCTCAGTGGTCTGGCGCTATCCATCGGTATTCTCGTTGATGAAGCCACTGTTTGTATTGAGAACATGCACACCCACCTGGCTAATGGCGTGGAAAAAACACGGGCTGTTTACCAGGCTTGCGTCGAAACCATGGTGCCGAGGCTGCTGGCCATGCTCTCAGTGGTGGCAGTTTTCATTCCCTCATTCTTCATGGTGGGCATCACTCGCGAACTATTCATACCGCTCTCTCTGGCTGTTGGTTTTGCCATGGTGGCATCCACCACCCTAGCTTCCACGCTGGTACCGATTATGGCCATCTGGTTGCTCAAAGATGAGCATGAAGGAGTGGCGGACGGCGAAGGCGATGAAGAATATGATGAGCACGCAGAGCTAATCGGCCGCCGCAAGCAGAAGAAAGAGCACAAGCCTGACTTTGTCGACAAATTAAAAGACCGTTTGGCAGACTTGCTGCATGTGCTTATGCCTTTGCGTTACTTTGTGGTGGGCGGTTATCTGGCGGTCAGTATCACCCTTGTGCTGGTGCTCTACGGCACCATCGGCAAAGAGCTGTTTCCTGATTCGGGCAGCAGCCAGTTTCGCATGCGCATCACCGCACCGACCGGCATGAGAGTAGAAGCACTGGAGCAAAGGGTGCTGAAAACCCTTGAGCTAATCAAGGCTGAAGTGGGCCCGGAGAACGTCGAAAAGAGCCTGGGATACGCCGGTCAGCAGCCACCTATGTTTCCTATCAGCTCGGCTTTCTTGTGGACCAGCGGACCGCACCAGGCGGTGATGGACGTGCAGCTAAAAGAAAGTGCGCACATCGATATGGCGCGCTTCAAAGATAATTTGCGCAAGCGTCTGGCCAAGGCCGTTCCAGACACTAAATATTCATTTGAACCAGGCGACCTAGTCAGTCAAATTATGAATCTTGGCTCGCCGACACCAATTTGCGTGCAGGTGGCCGGTCACGATTTAATCGCCAACAAGATTTTCGCCGCTAGAGTTTTGCAAGAGATGGCCAAAGTCAAAACTCTGCGCGACTTGCAATGGGGGCAGGCACTCGATTATCCATCATGCGAAATTGACATAGACCGCGAGCTTGCCGGTCAACTTGGTATCACTCCTGCTGAAATCGGCATGTCGCTGCAGCCGGCCTTCTTCTCCAGCCGATTCGTTAACTTGAGTCTGTGGCGCGATCCAGAAAGTGGATTTTCGTATCAGGTACAAGTGCAGGTGCCGCAAGATCAAATTAGATCGAAAGAAGATATTGAAACTTTCCCCACCATGAGCAGCAGACGTAAAGATCAGATGGCGGTGAAATACGTGCTGGAGAATTCTGCTATCGACAAATTCTATCCTGGTAATAAAACACGCAGAGAGCAACACCCGCTCATTTCTGACGTGGCCAAGGTCAGCTATGGTGTCACCAACGGTGAATTCGATCGCTATAACATGATGCGTATGGTGTCGCTCACCGCCAACGTTTCTGGTGGCGATCTGGGCAGCGTGGGCGAAGAAATTAAGCGCGCTGTGGCCCGGGCTGGCAAGCCACCAGCCGGCGTGTTCGTCGATGTCACCGGCCAGGTGCCTTTGCTCAAAGACACATTCAATCACTTGCTTGGTGGTCTGGTGCTGGCCGTTTGTGTCATCGCCTTGATGCTGCTGGCCTATTTCCAGACGGCACGCATTGTATTCGTGGTGATGTCCACCACTCCTGCGATTTTGCTTGGCGTGCTTACCATGCTGCATTTGACAGGAACCACATTGAATATTCAGTCGTTTATGGGCGCCATTATGTCTACCGGTGTGGGTATTGCTAATGCTATTTTGCTTGTGGTTTTTGCTGAGAAAACTCGCGAAGAAGAGGGCAAAAGCGCGGAAGAATCGGCGGTGCACGCAGCTCAAATGCGGATGCGGCCAATTTTGATGACATCAATTGCCATGATTGCCGGAATGGTGCCCATGGCCATTTCAACGGGGCAGAGTGCGTCTCTCGGGCGTGCGGTGATTGGTGGCTTGATGATGTCGACCACTTCGGTTTTGACACTGCTGCCCCTGGTCTTTTGCATAATTCAGTCTACTGCCAGAAGAGGCTCTCGCTCGCTCCATCCTGAAGATCATGGTCACTAACTAAGGAGGAATTTTATGGCGTCGGCAAAGAAAATTGGGCTTATAGTAGCGGTGACGGCAGTTGTTGGTGCCGGCGGCTATTTTGCTTATCAATATTTGCAGCCTAAAAAAGAAGAAGCGCCCCCTGCGGTTGTGTTGGTTTCAGTGCCCACAGTGCCGGTCACGGTTAAGACACTGTTCAGAGAAGATAAGCTGCCCGGCGAAATTGATGCCTATCAAGACGTGCTCATGTATCCCAAAATTAGAGGATTTATCAAAACAATCAATGTTGACCGCGGCTCAGTAGTGAAAAAAGGCGACGTCATGGCCACTATGTACGCGCCTGAATATCTGGCTTCGCGCAACGAGGCTCTGGCCCGGGTAGCCGCTGCTAAAGCCGCTGTAGCCTCTGAAGAATCTGACCTGCAAGATCTGCAGGCCGATTTGAAAAAACGCCAGGCCAATTTGTTGGCTGACCAGTCAACTTATCAAAGGGTCTATGCTGCTTCGCTGGTACCGGGAGTGGTGGCAGATAATGATGTGGTGCAATGGTCACAATCGGTAGAAGCAGATCGTCAGGAAGTTAATACTTTTATCAAACGCATCAATGCTAAGGCTCACGAAGTGACTATGCGCAAACAAGAGCTGGCCGCGCGCATTAATGGTTTTGAAAACTATGCCGATTTTGCTTCGTATTTAGAAATTACGGCGCCCTTTAACGGTTATGTCACTGAACGTAAAATGCACGTTGGCAGTTATGTAGGGCCTGACGGCAGCGGGGCGTATCCTCCTATCTGCCGGGTTAAACAAATGGATTTGCTGCGTGTAATTGCACCGGTACCTGAAGTGGATACTGCCGGCGTAATAGTTGGTTCACAAGTCCCTTTTTCAGTTTCGGCCTTTCCCGGGCGAAAATTTATGGGTACTGTAGCCCGCATCAGCAACAACCTCGACAAAGACACCCGTACCATGCCGGTGGAGCTTAACTATTTCAATCCTGATTTTGATGTGTTGCCTGGTATGTTTTGCAATATTTATTGGCCCACCAGACGCAAGCAAACATCACTGTTTGTGCCCATTGAATCAGTGGTGTCAACTCCACTGAATACTTTTGTCTGCAAAGTCAAAAATGGCGTGGTGGAATGGGTGACGGTGCGCAAAGGCCAGATGATGGACGGCAATGTGGAAATTTTCGGCAATATTCAAGCCGGTGATATGGTGGCACAAAAAGCCAGCGAAGAATTGCAAAACGAATCGAAAGTAATTGCCGATCCCATAAGCTCGGTGCAATCACTGAATACTAAAGCGCCAGCCAGCTTATCGCAATAATCGCTAACTTTCAGGCAATTATTTTGTCAGTATTTGCTGAGCGCGGGTTTCTGCTGCCAGCGATTCTGTTTCGTCACCAAGGCTGCGTAAAACTTGAGCGTAGTCTTTAAGGCAAGCGGCCAGCAAGGGGTCGTGATCACCTAAAGCCCCTTCAGTACTGGCAATAGCCCACTTGTAAAAAGTGCGGGCGTCTTTCAATTTATCTTGTGAGTAATAGAGAAAGGCCAGATCGTTTAAGACCCGAGCAGTTTCGATGTTGTTCGGTCCGAGGGCAGATTGGCTCTGGCTCAGGGCTGTGCGATAAAATTCTTCTGCATCCGCCCACTTACCCTGCCTTGATTTCACAGACGCCAGGGTGGCCATGGTACGAATGGTGAGAATATTGCTCAAGCCGTAAGAGTTTTTGTAAATCTCTAAAGCTCTGGTGAGTAGCGCTTCGGCGTCGTCATAGCGTTTGTTGGCGATATAAAAAAGAGCAAGGCCGCTTATATCATTGGCCACCGAAGGGTGAGTGTTGCCCAGCGATTGCACATCAGCTGCAATCTTGCGCTGATAAAAAGCCTCGCCTTTGCCATAGTGATTCTGGTCGAAAATGGCTTCGTTCATGGTGTTGTAGGCGGGCGACAATGCTTGCGCGGTATAATTTTGATTGAGTCCACGCAACACTATTTTGGGTTCTTGATCGGTTTGATTGCTGTGACCGACATCTTGTTTGTTAGTGCTTTCACTTTGCCAGCTCGAAACCAATTTTTGTTTTTGATTTACTGCATCTGGGGCAAGTGGAGTTTTGAGCTTGTCTTCACCCATGTCCTGGCGGAAATCTTTCAGTAGATCTTGACTGGACTGATCGTCACCTTTGATCAAATCTTTGTATTCGCCAATTAGCCCGGGCAGCTGATTGCTGGCCGTCAGGCTGGGCTCTTTCATCAAAATCGCCATGGCTCTCTTATAGTGTTTGGCCGCAGGCTCGCGAAATCCGGCTTTGTAAGTGGAACGGGCCAGGCGGTGCAAACTGGAGACGATTTCGGGGCTGTATGGGCCATAATTTTTTTCGTTAAGCTGAAAAGCCCGCTGGTAATAAGGCATGGCCGCCGCCGGATCACCTTCAGATTCTTGCACCGAGCCAATCGCTATCAACGCCGGGGCAATGCGGCTGCTGTTTTTGCCATATTTGGCTTCAAGTACTGTGAGCATTTTTTGATAGGTACTCTGGGCTTCAGCTGTTTTATTTCGCAGGGCCAGAGTGTCAGCCAAACGGTTGAGGCATTTTGCCAGCTCGTCGGTGTTGTGCGGCTGCTTCTGCACCTGGTCCAGGGCCAGGCGAAATGACTTTTCGGCTTGTGGCAGATCTTGCTCGTTCAATGCCGCTTGCCCGTGGGTAAAATTTTCTTGCCACGCTGTGGCACTGCTGACCTCGGCTGCCCGAGCGGCTAAAGTGGTCTCAACGCCGATGCATTGAGCGAGAAGAAGAAGTGACAACCAAAACCTGATCTGAAGACCCATTGCTCCACCAAAATTGTAGAGCATCATTATACAGTCGACTGGCTGCTTACTATTACTTGTCTCCTTGATCCAGCACCGTGCATTCCACATAGGCGACGCCGCGCGAAATAGTGCCAAGATTGGTCGCTGCCTGCTTCGATAAGTCCATCACCCGCTTGCAATGAAATGGCCCGCGGTCGTTTACTTTGACAACAACACTCTTGCCGGTTTTGGGGTCTTCTACCATCACCTTGGTGTTGAACGTCAAATGCAAGTGCGCGGCAGTGAGCTTATGCATGTCGAAAATTTCACCGGAAGCGGTTTTCTTGCCGTGAAACTGTTCGCCATACCAGGAAACATTCCCCTTAAATTCTTTGCCTGCCGGTGCGTGTGGCTGTGCGGCGATGGCCAAGACTGCGGTACTAAAACTGCTCAAAAAAGTGAGCGCTAGTCCTGTCAAAAATAATTTATAAGACATGAAGGTCGCCTCTCTTGCGCGTGATGCCAGCTTGTGGGTAACTACGACTATGCCCGCTCTTAATGCAATTTATCATTTACCACCCTACTTTTGCCAGGTGTACAGTTTGTGAACCATGCGGCATATAATTATTGCTTCCAATCGGGTGAGCGGCTATCGACATTATTCACTTCCTACTTTTTCTGCTAGTTTCGGCTGTATGTGCCGGTTTAGCTTCGCGCATTGTTCCTGGTATCGGGCGCAATGGTTTCTTTGCTGCGGCTCTAGTCGGAATCGTCGGGGCCTGGATCGGTGAAATGATAATCGGCCCGGTAGGCCCGAGTGTTGAAGGCGTGCCGCTTATTCCGGCGATCGTGGGCTCGGCCATTTTTATTTTTGCCATGTATTTGATTGCGCGCTTGTTTCAAAAAATCAGTCGCAAGAGCTAGGCGAGTATGGCCAGACCACGCCGCAAAAGATCTGCTATAGAACCCTCACTGGCGGCTGCAAGTCAGTTGCTAATGCGGCATCTAGTGCACTTAAGCGGCACCGCACGCACTACAAAACTGGTGGAATATATCGAAAAAACCGCCCAGATTTTGATATCTGGACCTGCAGGTAATGATTCAATCGAACAGCAACAAATGGTCGATTTTGGCCACGCTTATGCCGCCCATCAGGTCAAACGGCTGCACGCACTCGGTTATAACTTTGCTACTCGAGATGGTTTGCTCGCTTTCTTTCTTTGCCAGCTTTTTGAAAAAGTACGCCATCAGCCTGACCAAGTAAGAGGTTTTAAAAAACGCAAAGACGCCGCGTATTACACACCCGCTGCTCTTTCTTATTATATGGTGCGCAGCGTTTTTGCCGGACAGGCCTTAGATTTTGTCCGATTACGTGTGCTGGATTTTTGTGCAGGCAGTGGTGCACTGCTGATTGCCGCTCTCGAATATTTAGCTCAACCAAAGTTAGCTCAACAGGACAGTACGTTTACTCGACTGCAACTTTTAAAAGCCCATATTTTTGCCATTGAAATTGACCCCCTCACTCTACGCACTTGCAAAGCCGCACTGGCTATCGCGTGTGGAGTCGAGACGCAATTGCTGCCGCCAAGTAATTTTTTACAAGCTGATGGCCTGATTGCGGCAATCGAGCCGTGTCAATTTGTGTTGATGAATCCGCCCTGGAGTGAATCTGCGTATAAATTATTTGTGCAACGCGCCTGTGAACTGCTCGCGGAAAGTGGTCATGCTGCTGTGTTAACACCGGCCGGCTTCTACTGTGATCAGGGTGCTGAGCCCCTGCGACGGCTATTGCTAGAGCGTTATTGTTGGCAAAGTCTTGAAGGTTTTGTTAATGCCGATACAGCTTTTGCTGTTCACCCAGAATACGAATATGCTTTATCGATTTTTTCCAAATGTGCACCTGCTGATTTTTTAAAGGCTCGCTTTGCCTTGAAAGCAGATGACCAATTAATTGGGGATGGTCAGTGGCTTCAGTACCAGAAGTCTCAAATTGAACGCCTGAGCCCCGATGTGCTGGCTGTTTTGCCTTGCCAAACTCAAAGGCAATTAGAACTTTTTGCTGCCGGCGCAAGCAAAAATGCGCGTTTATATCAGCTGCATGCAGACGGTTTGCCGCAAATGGAAAGGGGTAAGCATATGCAGCGTCAAGTTGAAAATGAACCATCTAAGTGGAGTTTCCGCTTCGCCCGCGACTTTGATATGACCATTGACCGTGAGCGCTTTATCACAGTCGAAAGTGCTCTGGCTGCTGGCTTCTGCTCTGATGGTAGTGGTCGTTATTTCAAAGGATCCGGAGACGACCAAGAAATTTTGCTGCCATTAATTGAAGGTCGGATGTTGGGTCAATATACAGTGACCGCTAAATACTGGATCTCCGGAGGACGTCAATCTTTATGGCGCGACGCTGACAAAGTAGAAGAAAAAGCTGTAATTGGTGCTCGGTATCTTGTCACAGCTGAAGAATTTGATTGCCCTCGATCGCGCATAGGCTTTGTATCGGTGACAAGTGCCAGCAATAGTCGTTCGATGATTGCTGCCGTGTTGCCTGCCTATCCTGCGGGCAATTCTGTACCGACCATGGTATTTACTGGAGAAAAATCAGAATATTATGCGCTGATTCTCACCGCAATTTTAAATTCTCTTTGTTTCGATTATTTTCTGCGCACCAGACTTAGTGGCAACAATCTCAATTATTTTTTGCTTGATCAATGCTTTGTGCCTGATGTATTGATGCGCAGTCGATTTGAAGTACTACCGCAAGAAGCTAGGCAGTCACTGGATCTGTTGTATGAAATTGCATCGCAAGTCTCAGGCAGCGATGATGCTTCTTCTAGGCAGAAACGCCCCTTGCTTGAGGCGGTGATAACAAGACTATATGGTCTCAGTGCCGCTGATTTTGCCGAAATTTTGCAGGGCTGCCTGACTGAAGGTGAGCCTGTACATGCCCGTGGTTTCCATCGTATAGACAAAGAGTTGCCACTAGCAGAGCGCCTGCCTTATCTTGCCTATCAGGCTTTGATAGCGATGGAGTCGACAGTGGCATGAAGTCCAGAATGAGTTTCGTGATTAAAAGCTTTCTCAATCTGCCGTCTAAAGTGCGCACTGATGCCACGTATCGCTTCTCGGGGCACCTTGCGCGAAAGTCAGTGAGAAACCTGGTCCATGCGTCGCCGGCCGGTCCGAGAATAATGGTGTCAGCATGCTGCGCCGCTTCATCTGGTAGAGAAGTAACGTGCAAACCGCCCATAACTACATAACAGCCCTTATTTCTGTAGTGATCGGCAATTTGATAGGAGCGATAAGCGGAAGTAATGTAGGCCTGGATGACTACAAGATCTGGCTCATCATCTAAAGTTAGCTCTTCTACATGCTCGTCGACGATGGAGATTTCGTCATCGTTGTTTAAATAAGCGGCCAAGGTCCTAAACCCAGAGGAGGGAAAAGCGAATATTTGATTGGCCGAAAAAAGGGACTCTTAGCCTCAGTCAAAGCCGACAGAATCATCTTTACTTTCATAATGCTACTTTTCCACCTTCAGAGCCGTCCATCCGGATCTCATGCTTCCCAGAAGAATTCGATATCGCCAAATTTTCTCACCTCTGACAAAGTTTGTAGACGTATTGATCGACCGTTCATCTTTGTAGTCCGTTAGTCGCTAAGCTCAGAGGAAAGAAGCGACTCTTTAATTGGCCGAAAGAATAGAAATCATCTTTACTTTCATTATTTGCCCTGCTTGGAGCCCTTGTGTTCACCTCCCGGGGAATTGATTTCCGTCAATGACTCGCATTAGATACCAGTGATCGTTTGCGTCTCTAGTTATTGTCACCCCCGCGTAACCGTATGTGCTCGGCGAGTCTGCATTATTTCGCCTAGTGAGATTTAGAAAAGGCGTTACAGTTTCTTTCATTCCCATTGAAACTCACACCGGAACGTAAACCAATCTGATTGCCGCGCCAATGACCTCGTTGCCCGTCAGCCGCAACGGCGAACGTGGCCTGACAAAAAACGGCTTTCCGCTACCAAGTACAACCGGGTGAATGACGAGCCGATAATCATCGATGAGACCAAAGTCGGTCAGAATTTGCGCCAGCTTGGGCCCGGCCACTTCGATATCTCCGTCCGTCTCAGCTTTTAACTTTCGAATTGTCGCTTCGATGTCATCAGCGACCAGCGTAGCATTGGGTCCTACAGATTTGAGCGTGCGCGAGAAGACCCACTTCGGCTGGTTTCGCCATGCAGGCTCTCGACTCCTATCTGGTTATGTCGCGGTCACTCACAAACGCTTATGCGTAGGCAATTATAGCTTTCGCTACTTTAATTGCTAAAGGCACTGTTAACGTCTCCTTTCTACCAGTCCCTTAGCCGCTGCCGGGCTTGTCCCGAGTTTAGTTGAAATATGTGGCGATCCCCTCCAGGACTAGCCTGGTATGGTTTAGGTGCGAACCAAAAACACATACAAAGAGGATCAACCATGAAGAAATCATCCAACGTAAAGAGCATCCATGTCAAGGAAGAGAACTCCAAGAAAGCTCCTTCCATCGCCCTGGAGCTAGAAAACTTAGATCTTCAAGCTGTCATCAAGATGGGCCTGCAGGACTTCATGTTCCAGGTTGGCATGATGGCTGTGCAGCAAACAATGGAGGCGGAGGTTAAGACTCTGGCTGGGGCTCGATACGTTCACGATCCGGAAAACTCAGTGTATCGATGGGGAAAGCAGCAAGGCTTGGTCTACGTCAACGGTCAAAAAGTGAACACTCCCAAACCTCGTGTTGTACGTAAGAAGGCTGGAAAATTCGAAGAAGTAGAACTTCAGACCTACAAGGAGTTTTCGAAACCTACAGCGATGAACGAAGCCGTCATGGCTAAAATGCTGGCCGGCATCTCGACAAGAGATTACGAAGGCACGGTCGAGCAAGTGCTTGACGGACACGGCGTCAGCCGCAGTGCTGTTAGTCGGCGTGCAGTAAAAGAAGCCGGCAAACAACTTGAAGAATTTTACGCCAGGCGATTTGATGGTCAAGAATTTGTCGTCATCATGATTGACGGCATAGGGGTGTCAGACGTGGACAATATTGTGGCACTCGGCGTTGATGTCTGGGGCAAGAAGCATGTTCTCGGCGTCCGGCAAGGGGCGAGCGAAAACACAGTTGTGTGCCTCGAGCTGTTTGATGATTTGATCGAGCGTGGACTGGCAGCAAACGGAGACTATTTGTTCGTTGTGGACGGCGGCAAGGCACTGTCAAAGGCGATCAAAAAAGCATTCGGAGCGAGTTCGGCTATTCAACGCTGCCAGGTTCACAAACGGCGAAACGTTTCAGACAAGCTACCGAAGGAGCACCAGGCAAGAATAGACAACCGGCTCGCTGCGGCATACGGAATGAATGAACTAGGTGCCGCACGTAAAGCAGTTGAGTCTGTGTTTGACGAACTCGTAAACCTCAACGAGAGCGCCGCAGGTAGCCTTCTTGAAGGCATGGAAGAAACGCTAACAGTTCACAAGCTGGGATTGAAAGGCGATCTCAAACGAATCTTTTCTTCAACAAACGCCATCGAGTCAATGTTCTCAATGGCCAGACGCTACAAGCGTAACGTAAAGAAGTGGAACAAAAAGACAAACCATATCGAAAGAACAGTTGTCTTGACGCTGATCGAAGCTGAAAGCAGATTCAGACGTATACGTGGTTATCGAGAACTAAAAGATTTACAGAGCAAAATTAAAAATATTCGCGCCACCACTTGCAATACTAAGGCAGCCTGATATCATATCCGAGAACCAAATCGTAATGCGCAACCAGAGCCATGATCGCCAAGTTTCAACTACGATAGAGACATCCCCATCTGCCCTGATGCGCGATTTCTTTTTAGAGTAGCTGGCTGGCCTAACGAATCAGGTCTTTAGCTGCGCAAATTCCATAGTCGTAAACCAATGTCGCTATACTCCTTAGTATAGTATAAGTTCTCCCTACAAAATGGCGGGAAACACGTATGGGTGAAGTTGTCATGATGCGATATATTCAGATTATTGGGGTGGCGCATATTTGTTCAAGGTACTGATGAAAAGGTCTCGCATCGATATGAACAAAATTCATCTCAGGTATTTGCTTCTGGTCTCTTTGTTAGCCGGTGTTTTGCCAGCTTTAGCTAATGCTCCTGTGGACAAACTTAAATCAGAGAACACAGTTATTGGTCCGCAAAGAGTTTTTTTTTCGCATAGTGGCGTAGTACGTTACAACTATACTCTGTGCCCCAGAAATGTCGCCGTACAATGTCCAGTAATCAAAGAACTGGCTCAAGCCATCGACAGAATTTGGAGTAAAAAAACTCAGTTCCGTCCAAAAGGTTCTAGTCTGATTATTGTAAATTTTGGAAAAATTACCAATCTGAGTGTAGCTCCCACCAGCACGGGAACTGCTGAAGAACAACAAATTGCTTTAGGCATGGTTCAAGAAGCGATATCACTGTTAGAAAAGCAAGAAAGACAAAACGAAGAAATTAAGTTCCAAATTTCACTCCGGCAATACCCTTATTTTTCCATCGAAAAATTGTAATTACCGAAATGGAAAAGGATATGGTTTGCACCATATCCCTTCCGATTAGTTGTTACGGTGCAGCATACGGAATGTACCAAGTAGGCACATTAGTTGTAGAGCAGTATGCCGGAACACCTGAAGCGCCACCAACTTTTAGGTTTGCGACTCCCTGAATGCAAGCAAACTGGTTGTTGACAAAGATTCCATCAGCTACCGGATCTAAGAATTGACTCGAAGACAAAGTACTTGCGTAAGCGCGATACGCAAAAACTTGCGCATATAGTTCTTGCCAATACCAGCCATTAGGGTTGTCATCGGGATCGAAAATATGACTAGCCGCTTCAGCTACTACCCAGCTATTCGTGCGATTACGCCATGATACATTTGCCAGCTGTCCGCCCACACACATAGGTTGTCCGAGTTGATCGTTGACACCAAAAAATGGTGCACCAGCACCAATGCAGGGATCTCTCAAAACGGTCAGTGGATCGGGTTTAGTGGTTCCAACAGTCACGTAGTCGAGGTTCATCCAATCGACTGCGACATAATTTCTCCACGGATAATTATATGACTCAATACCGGCAGGACCAGCCCCGCCAATGCCTGTACTTCTGTCTGCCGCATGACCTAGCTCATGAGCCGAAGTTTCATTCAAATTTTGAGAAGTCAGCGAGCCATAAACACCATTTTTGGTAGCATTTTCCATCAGATTGACGTTCAGGGTGTAGCCAGTGTTTGTCTGGTCAGGATGCGACCGAAACGTAACCCCAGTTACCGAAGTATCGATTGGAGGAGTAAGGCCGTAGAAACTCTGGGCAAAAGTTGCGTCCACGAAGGTAAATAGCTGGACTTTGTTCGTGTCATATGTCGTCTTTAGGCTCGATATTAAGCCATTAGAGAAATTGAACAAAGTCTTGCTAGTAGTCGGCGATGTTGGAACGACACAGTTCCAATAAGTCTTTGGCCATGAAGTTTGAACTCTCCATTGCTGGCACAGCACTCCGTTGATCTTCAATGAGCCATAGAAATTGGCTACTGGTGTTGTCGTACCGCCATCAACCTTGAAGATTTTGTAAACATCGAGGTTTCCGGCCGCTATGTAATCGATGGTTGCTGATAATTTACCGCCTTTTCCGGCGCCTTTGCCAATCGCTGTCACAGTTGCCGCTGGGTCGAAACTATTAATTGTGGAGTATAAGACGACTTCGCCGCCATCGCCATCATTACCGCCGCTGATTGCTGAGGCATTGATAGCATTTGCCGTCTTGAAATTAAGCTGCGATGAACCGATCATAATTGTGCCGCCATTACCCCCGGTGCCTCCACCCGTTGCGCTGAATGAATACTGGCCAACACCAACCGCGGTGCCAATATTTAAATTGCCAGAGCCTAGATAGAGTTGAATAGCTTTCGGGACATTTTGTAATGGATCGCCAGCGACTGCATTGCCGGTGCCACTGGTCGAGGCATTCGCAGTAACAGTGACTGTAGAAGTTGAACTTGTGCTCAAGTTTTGACTGCCGACGAAAATGGTGCCTCCGTCTCCATTGGTTCCGCCGGTTGGACCGTTCGCATTGAGCGAAACTGAAGAAGCCGATATCGGCATCTTGTCCACTGAAAAAGCAATATCGCCTCCTTTTCCAGACGCTACTGCTGAAGCATCAATCGTCAAAGCACCAATGCCACCAAATACGAGTCCGTCTACATTGGTAAGTGTGCCAACATTCGAAAAGAAAATTTTGTGGCTTAAATTACCTTGCGCCTGAAAAGTAACCGCGCCACCGCTTACGAACTTTACGGGGTAAGCATAGATACCGATGAAAGAGTTATCACCGTTGGCAGTCACCATAAGTGGCGATGCGGTGCTATTGGCCGTGTAAGTGATTGGGTTTGAAGCTCCAAAGAGGCTATTACTTACAGTGATGAAAAGATTGTTGACGTCTTGGCCATCAGTTATCGTCGTTGCCCCTTGCGGAAGCAAATATACGAAAGCTGCACCGGGATTGTTGCCGTTGCCGTCAGCCGCGAGAGTCAAGCCTGTGGAGCCACCATAGCTGACGAATTTCGCTGCAATTGCAATGCCGTGCAGGGAGCCAGCAGCGGAACTCTGCTGCTTGGCAGAGAGTCCAGAATTGTCTGCAAATGCGACTGTTTGTGCCAGTAATTGGATCTGACCGGCGGCGCCAGTAGCACCTGAACCATCCACAGAAAGGATGCCTGTAGGGAGGTTGATAGTGCCATTATTGGCATTCAGGATGATATAGCGGTTGCTTACTGTTCCTGAAATGGCAATATCTGTATTTGTTGTCAGAGCTATGGGTGAGGCAGAAGTAGATGAGCCATTGGTCACATAAACGGTTGAACCGTTTGATGCGTTTATCTTGCCCTTCACGCCGTTTACTGGTGTGCCAGTAGAGGGGTTGATAACAAAAGCGCTCGTTCCACCAGAAACGTTAGCTTTGAGGTCGACGTTGGAACCCGGAGCACCGGTAATAGCACCAGTGGCAAGAGTAGTCTTGGCTGTAATGAGAATGTTGCCGTTAGCAACACTTTTGACAGCGCCTGTGATTTTGACTAGCCTGCCAGCCCGTACTTGAACGTAGCCGTTATTGGCAGTCAGAGCACCAGTGACTTTAGCGTCGCCAGTTGTGCCCTTAGCATCCAAGTCGACATGCTGAGCTCCAGAAAGAATCCTGGTGTTTATCACGCCAGTAGCACTTACATCGATATTGCCGGAAGTTGAGGTTATGTTTGTTGTGGTTACGTTAGCGGTGCCTGTTTGCACATTAACGGACGCTCCCGTGAGCGCCTTAACATTGATGGTTGATGTTCCGGTGATAGCAAGAGCGTTGCTGGCTGCTAGCGGTCCAGTTGTAGTAATGGTCGAGCCGAGAATAGTCAAAGAGCCAGTGCTGGCGTTGACGCCAGCGGCAGGGATCGAGCAAGGCGTTCCGGCAGTGCCGACGACAGTATTGCCGGAAGGGTTGGTAGGTACGTCTGCGCACGTGTAATCAGTGGCATAAGCAGGTGCCGCCAGTGAAAGTAATGCTAGCAAAGCAGGAACAATGGCTAATCCTAGCCATCGTTTTCGTTGATGTTTCATTTGTGTTTCCTTGGTTTGTTGAAAGGCTATCTCTCAATAACTTGGACAAGCAGCGACAATCTTGGTGGCGATGCCACTAAGAAAAATTTCGTAATTTGTTTGCCTGTTGGCCGGTTTTGCTGCTTGCCTGATTTGTGTGAAAGAGAGATAGGACGATCACCCTGCTCGAAATGATTGCCCTGGTTCAGTCTTTGTATTTGACGGGCTTGTCCCGAGTTTAGTTGAAATATGTGGCGATCCCCTCCAGGACTAGCCTGGTATGGTTTAGGTGCGAACCAAAAACACATACAAAGAGGATCAACCATGAAGAAATCATCCAACGTAAAGAGCATCCATGTCAAGGAAGAGAACTCCAAGAAAGCTCCTTCCATCGCCCTGGAGCTAGAAAACTTAGATCTTCAAGCTGTCATCAAGATGGGCCTGCAGGACTTCATGTTCCAGGTTGGCATGATGGCTGTGCAGCAAACAATGGAGGCGGAGGTTAAGACTCTGGCTGGGGCTCGATACGTTCACGATCCGGAAAACTCAGTGTATCGATGGGGAAAGCAGCAAGGCTTGGTCTACGTCAACGGTCAAAAAGTGAACACTCCCAAACCTCGTGTTGTACGTAAGAAGGCTGGAAAATTCGAAGAAGTAGAACTTCAGACCTACAAGGAGTTTTCGAAACCTACAGCGATGAACGAAGCCGTCATGGCTAAAATGCTGGCCGGCATCTCGACAAGAGATTACGAAGGCACGGTCGAGCAAGTGCTTGACGGACACGGCGTCAGCCGCAGTGCTGTTAGTCGGCGTGCAGTAAAAGAAGCCGGCAAACAACTTGAAGAATTTTACGCCAGGCGATTTGATGGTCAAGAATTTGTCGTCATCATGATTGACGGCATAGGGGTGTCAGACGTGGACAATATTGTGGCACTCGGCGTTGATGTCTGGGGCAAGAAGCATGTTCTCGGCGTCCGGCAAGGGGCGAGCGAAAACACAGTTGTGTGCCTCGAGCTGTTTGATGATTTGATCGAGCGTGGACTGGCAGCAAACGGAGACTATTTGTTCGTTGTGGACGGCGGCAAGGCACTGTCAAAGGCGATCAAAAAAGCATTCGGAGCGAGTTCGGCTATTCAACGCTGCCAGGTTCACAAACGGCGAAACGTTTCAGACAAGCTACCGAAGGAGCACCAGGCAAGAATAGACAACCGGCTCGCTGCGGCATACGGAATGAATGAACTAGGTGCCGCACGTAAAGCAGTTGAGTCTGTGTTTGACGAACTCGTAAACCTCAACGAGAGCGCCGCAGGTAGCCTTCTTGAAGGCATGGAAGAAACGCTAACAGTTCACAAGCTGGGATTGAAAGGCGATCTCAAACGAATCTTTTCTTCAACAAACGCCATCGAGTCAATGTTCTCAATGGCCAGACGCTACAAGCGTAACGTAAAGAAGTGGAACAAAAAGACAAACCATATCGAAAGAACAGTTGTCTTGACGCTGATCGAAGCTGAAAGCAGATTCAGACGTATACGTGGTTATCGAGAACTAAAAGATTTACAGAGCAAAATTAAAAATATTCGCGCCACCACTTGCAATACTAAGGCAGCCTGATATCATATCCGAGAACCAAATCGTAATGCGCAACCAGAGCCATGATCGCCAAGTTTCAACTACGATAGAGACATCCCCCTGACAGTTGTTCAAGATTTTGGTCAGAAAGTGCAATGTTGTCTAAAGCAAGCTCTTCCAGGCTTTGAATAGACGCGATGTTTCTACAGTCTTGAGCAGAAACACGGCTTCGATCTAGATAAAGCGAAGTAAGCTTATCGCCGTGCGTTAGTTTTTCTATTACAGGCGAAGCAGTAGAACTTCTTGAGATGAAGAGTGAGTCCAACTGTGCTAAAACTTTGCTCCGGGCTAAATCTGCACCATGTGTGGTTAACTTCAATTCTAAATTTGCCAGATTTTTGAGTTTATCAAGATACTCAAAGTCTCGACCTTCCAATTCAATCAAGACAAAGCGCAAACTCTTAAGCGAGGTAAAATCTGCAATATACCGCATTAGCAGCGGGTTGTTAATGCGGCTCTGCTGAAACTCAAGGGCTTGTAGTTCATCTTTCTGGAAGTATTTTAGAAGCTCTGGATACTCTGCCACATTGTTATTGGCCTCAAATATAAGAGTGCTGCCCTCTGGTATTGTCACTTTGCCACGAGCCTGGAAAATTTTTTGATTGGCTAAATGTAAAAGATGACCCATTGAAAAATCTTCAGGAAAAGAAAATTCCTTCTTCTTGATGCCTTGTTCTTCGATAATGCGTGAATAATTTGCGTGCTGAGTTCGTAAAAATTTGTCTACTAAAGGTTTGTCGGCCATTTCAGAGATAAACTGATCGTCACCATCCGCGTCAGAAAAGTTTCTCTCCGTGCCATCGCTCTTTATTAGCTGTTTGTCGACGGTTTCCACTTTTGGCTTTTCCACTGGTTTGAAAAACGTGTTCCAAACAAAAAATCCGCCTGTTCCTGCGAACACCATTATTGATGCCAGTACCACCAGTAGTGCTGTGCGATTTCGCCCATCTGTAACTTCTGGTTCGTCTTCGGCGCGATTTACACGAGGTGGGCTATAGGTTGCCACATCTTTGCCATCTTTTATGCGTTCGAGGTCTAGCATAAGCTCTTTAGCAGACTGATAGCGATCACGCGGCTGCTTCGCCAGGCACTTGGTAATCACCATGTCGACTGAGTATGGCCATTGATTTGGTATCACTTCAGAGAGAGTCGGCGGCTCGTTTTCTTCGTGCATCATTGCTATTTTAATCGCCGAGTCGGCTTCGAATGGCACAAAGCCGCTAAGAGTTTCAAATATGGCACAACCGACTGAATAAATGTCAGAACGCGGGTCTACGGCATTGCCTGAGCATTGTTCAGGGCTCATGTAGTAAGGGCTGCCGCATATTTCGCCTGCGGCAGTTAGGCCCTGCCCGGCTGTGCCAGCGTTGACCAGTTTGGCAATACCAAAATCTAGAATCTTGATTTCGGCATTGCCGCTTGTGCCTTTATTACTGTAGGAACTCATACAAGGCTGATGCCGTAAGCCTTTGCTGGCACGTGTAGGCAAGTATGTAGGCCTACAAAGATCTTCCAGTGGTGCCACTTCACGGAAACGCAGCCCGGGGCACTGAAAGGCAG
>Ga0335394_10001086_pt1 | contig 30204 bp, 21 predicted proteins | sample MAT03_FD_205741 | JGI IMG/M metagenome (GOLD analysis project Ga0335394, IMG submission 205741) | Freshwater microbial communities from Lake Fryxell liftoff mats and glacier meltwater in Antarctica - MAT-03 (spades assembly) (version 2) ...
AAGTCCACCCTCCTGGGCTTCTCGGCCGGGGCCGCTACCACGGCCGTGTTCTTCCTCCCCGCCGGCCCCGGCGAGCCGCAGCTCGACGTGGCCGTCGCCGTCCCCGCCGGCGGCGGGTGGAAGTTCCCCACCCAGTACTCGCAGCTCGCCGGCACCCTGTTCGACGACGTCGTTCCGTCCGGCTCGCCGCCGGCCGAGTTCACCTACTGCACGGTCGCGCACGCCGCCCCGGGGTCGAACCTGCCGCTGGCCGTCGGCCTGAACTTCACCGGCGGCCTGCAGCTCGGCGGCGCGGGGGTCGGGTACGTCGGCCGGCTGATCGGCGGGCTGACGGCGTCCACCGTCGCCGGGCCGGTCGCGCCGACGACCTACGGGCCGAACATGAACCTGGCGCTGCAGCTGAGCCCGAGCCTGAACAACCTGTTCGCCACCATGCACCTGCCGGTCACCCTCGGCCTGGTCAGCCGGTTCGACAGCGTCGGGTCCGCCGCCGGCATCCAGCTCCAGAGCACGTTCGACCTCGGCAGCAACAAGAACCTCACCATCGGCGTCCTCCTCGACGACCAGCCGCGCGGCATGGTCGTGATCCGCGGTGACTTCACGAACGTGTCGATCCCGGGGCCGTCCGACCTGATCAACTGGGTCGGCGGCGGCCTCGGCTCGGACGTGAAGTCGTTGCTGCCGGGGCCGTACACGTCCGGCACCGGGATTCAGCTGTCGTACCTGGAGCTCGGCGTCGGCACCGCCGACATGTCGCTCGCCTACGTCGGCCTCGGCCTGGCGGCGCTCACGAAAAGCGACTGGGTGCTCGTCCCCAACTTCCTCACCCTCACGAACGTAACCGGCGAGGTGACGGTGGACACGCCGTTCACCGCCGCCACGCGGGCGGTGTCGGTGGCCGTGTACGGCCAGCTGAACGTGCCGGTGAACAAGCCGATCCTGCAGATGGAGGCGTTCGCCAACTACCCGAGCTACACCGTCGGCGCGACGCTCGTCGAGGGGACGACGTTCAACCTGACCGACATGATCGGCCTCCTGATCCCGGCGGTGAAGGACGCCCCGGCGTTCGTGCTGGACGAGCTGTCGCTGACGGTGCAGTTCGGGGGGGCGAAGACGCAGGTGAGCTTCGCCGCCGGGCTGAACCAGCCGTGGGGCATCACGTTCGGCGGGCACGAGGCCGTCACCCTCGAGGCCGTGTCGATCGAGCTGGACAACTTCTCGAACGACGGCGGCGCCGGCGGCACCATCGCCGGGGCGATCAACGTCCTCGGCGTGGAGACGGAGTTCAACTACGTCCTCCCCGGCAACTTCCGCATCGACGCCAAAATCCCCGAGTTCCCGGTCAGCTTCGAGAACATTATCCACGACCTCGGCGGCGTGTCGTGGACGCCGCCGGCGTGGCTGCCGACGTTCACCTTCCCCGAGACGGAGCTGTTCATCGAGCGGTCGGCCGGCGGCGGCATGACCACGTACACGTTCGGCATGTACGCCAAGCCGGCCGACATCGGCGTGCTGGCGCTGCAGATCGTCTACACCGGCGGGAGCTGGCAGGTCGCCGCCGGCGTGGACCTGACCGTGTCGAAGTTCTCCGCCTTGTCGTCCGGCCTGGGCGGGCTGGCGGCGTTCGACAGCGTCTTCAAACTCGACGCGCTCATGCTCGTGATCGGCTCGACGGCGATGACGGCGTTCACCTTCCCGGACGCCTCGAAGCTGTCGAACCCGGTGCTGCAGACGAAGACGGTGAAGCTGCCGGCGCAGGCCGGCGGCCTCCAGGCCGGGGTGAACTTCTACGCCCAGATGACGTTCGACGACACCCAGCCCGACCAGAAGCTGGTGCGGCAGTTCCTCGGCTTCTCGGCCAACTTCACCCTCGGCATCACGCTGCAGGTCAGCATCCCGAGCCCGACGACGAACACCCGGCTGTTCGCCAGCATCTCTGGCACCGTCGGCCCGGTGACGCTGACCGGCTCGTTCGGCGGGCTGATGCAGTCCGGCGAGCTCGGCCTGTTCCTGACCGCGGCGGTGAAGACGACGATCCAGTCGCAGCCGGTCGAGTTCGACGCCACCATGCTGTTCGTCGAGAACGGCGCGTTCCTGTCGGGGACGATGAAGGGCGGGCCGCTGAAGTTCGGCCCGGTCCAGCTGGCGAACGTGGCCCTGGAGGTCGGCATCGACTTCGAGGGGGTGCCGAGCTTCGGCGTCGCCGCCACCATCGACGTGCTCACGTTCGACAGCTCCATCGCCGTCTTCTTCGACTCGTCGGACCCGGCCAAGAGCATGGTCGCGGGGGCGGTCAGCGACCTCAACCTGAAGGACATCGTGGACGCCCTCGTCGGCGGCCCGCAGGTGGTGCCGGCGGCCATCGACAGCGTGCTGGCGACGATCGGCGTCGAGGGGACGCGGGCGTTCACCATCCCGGCGGCGACCGCGACGGCGCTCGACAACCGCGACATGAACACGGTGTCGGCGGCGTTCGTGGCGGCGGGCGTGAGCCTCCCGTCGGCGACGCAGAGTACGCTGCTGATCGTCAACCAGCCCGGGAAGCTGTGGTACGTCACCGACCTGTCGAACGCGACCGGCCCGATCCACTACGAGCTGACGAACCAGGGGGCCACGATCGAGGTGAAGCTGGAGGCGCAGTTCTACCTCGCCCCGATGGCGACGCAGATCGGCACGCTGCAGTTCCCGGCCGGGTACCGGGTGGACGGCAAGATCACCATCATCGGCGTGAGCGTCGAGGTCCACGTCAACATCCAGACGACGCGCGGCATCGCGGTGGACGCGGCCATGACGCCGCTGGTGCTGTTCTCGCCGTCGTTCCTGGCGGTGACCGGGTACGGCGGGAAGGGCGGCCCGTCGCTGTCGCTGTCGACGTACACGCAGACGGCGCTGGAGCAGCCGACCGCGGCGCTGCAGGCGCCGCACTTCGTGGTGTCCGGGCAGCTGACGTTCCTCGGCGTGGTGGTGGACGCGATCTGCGTGAGCGTGACGACGAACGGCCTGGTGTTCGCGCTGGTGGGCGAGCTGATCCCGGGCACGACGTTCAACATCTACGGCAGCTTCACGAGCCTGAGCCAGTTGTCCGCCGGCGGCGGCGTGAGCGTGGGGCTGAACACGACGATCGACCTGGGGCCGCTCGGCAAGATCGTGCTGAACACGCACGCGGACGGGTCGGTGAGCGCGAGCTGGGACGGCACGACGGCCGACGCCACGCTGCTGGCGAGCTTCACGTGCCAGGGGCAGAAGTTCAACATCGCGCAGTTCCACCTCGACGTGACCGGCAACGACCTGGCCCACCTGGCGACGGTGCTGGCGGACAAGGCGGAAGACCTGCTGAAGTCGTTCCTGAAGGACGCGAAGCAGTGGCTGACGTGGGTGGCGAACGGCGTCGTCACTGGGATCAGCACGGCGGCGGCGGACATCGGGCACGTGCTGAGCAACACGTTCGGGCTGGGGGCGCAGGACATCGTAAACCTGACGACGCAGGTCCTGAAGTACGGGTTGGACGACCTGCTGGCGGCGCTGAAGGGGGCGGGGCTGGCGGCACAGCAGGCGGCCCAGACGCTGCTGGACATGGGCAAGGGGACGATCGCCGAGATCGCCGCGGCGCTCAAGGACGTGTTCGGCGGCCACGCCGACATCCCGCTGCACGTGGACAACGTGGTGCAGAGCCACCTCGACACGGGGGCGGCGCCGGGGACGAACTCGCACGTGGACCAGCGGACCGGGAGCCACATCGACGACACGATCAAGGACTGGCAGGGGAAGCCGACGAGCCACAACGACAACACGAACCAGCTGCCTCACCAGGACACGCACACGGACACGGCGCCGACCAGCCACGTGGACAGCGCGACGCAGCACCAGGACCAGTCGGAGCACGCGGACAACAGCTAGGGCGAGCCGGGGGCGTCAGCCCCCGGTTTCCGAGCGACGTGGAGAAGAAACCGGGGGCTGACGCCCCCGGCTCGCCGGGCGGAAGGAGCACCATGAGCCTCGAACTGCGGCCGCTGGGGGTCAGCTGCAACCTCGCCTGCCGGTACTGCTACCAGCAGCCGCAGCGCGACGCCGGCAACTTCCGCCAGCCCTACGACCTCGACCGCATGAAGGCGGCCGCGGCGAAGGGCGGCGGCCCGTTCGTCCTGTTCGGCGGCGAACCGCTGCTGCTGCCGGTCGCCGACCTGGAGGAGCTGTGGCGGTGGGGCTTCGAGCGCTACGGCCGCAACAGCGTGCAGACCAACGGCGTCCTCGTCGGCGACGAGCACATGCGGCTGTTCCGGCAGTACAACGTGGACGTGGGCGTGTCCGTGGACGGCCCCGCCGAGCTGAACGACGCCCGCCAACACCGCGCCGCCGGCAAGACCCGCGCGGCCACCGCGAAGGTTCACGACACGATCGCCCGACTCGCCCGGGAGTGGCGGCCGCCGGGCGTCATTGTCACACTCCACCGCGGCAACGCCGTCGCCGAGCACCTGCCGCGGATGGCCGAGTGGGTGCGCGAGCTCGACGCCCTCGGCGTCCGCGGCGTCCGCCTCCACCTGCTCGAAGTCGAGGACGACGAGGTCCGCGCCGAACTGGTGTTGTCGGCGCGGGAGAACGTCGCGGCGGTGCGATTCTTCACCGGGCTGCAACGCGAACTGAAGTCGGTGCGGTTCGACCTGGTCGAGGACATGACGCAGCTGCTCCGCGGCCGCGACGGCCGGGCGTCGTGCGTGTGGGGGGCGTGCGACCCGTACACCACGCCGGCGGTGCAGGGCGTGGAGGGGAACGGTCAGTCGAGCAACTGCGGCCGCACGAACAAGGACGGCGTCGATTTCACGAAGGCCGACGCCGTCGGCTACGAGCGCTACCTGATGCTGCACCAGACGCCGCGGGAGCACGGCGGCTGCCGCGGGTGTCGGTTCTTCCTGATGTGCAAGGGGCAGTGCCCCGGCACCGCGGTCGACGGCGACTGGCGGAACCGGACCGAGCACTGCGACATCTGGACGGAGCTGTTCACGGGCCTGGAAGCGGACCTGGTGCGGGCGGGGGAGGTGCCGCTGTCGCTGTCGCCTTCGCGGGAGCGGGTGGAGGCGGCGGCGCTGGCGGCGTGGGCGGAGGGGCGGTCGGCCCGGCTGGAAGTTCTGACGCGCGAGCCGGCCGCGCAGGGGGCCGCATGACGCCGCCGGTCACGCGCCTGGACGTGTCGCTGCCGCCGTTCCGCCGGCGGAGCTGGGCCAGCGCCCGTGCCCGCGAGGTGTGGGAGCCGCGGCTCGACCGGCTCGCCCGCGCCGGCGTCGACGCCGCCCTGGGGGCGCTCGGCGGGTCGGCCGCGTGCGCCGTGCTGCGGGCGATGCCGGACCGCGTGTTCGGCGTCCGCCAGCAGGCCGCGCTCGCCGGGTTCGCCGCCGAGCCGATTCCCGCCGCGCCGGACCACGGGCTCGTCCGATGGGTCGCGGCGTCGCAGTACCCGACCTGCCGGCTGGCGCCCGAAACGCTGCTGATCGGGAAGCCCGCGGCGGTCGCCGAGTGCCGCCGCGCCCGCGCCGCCGGCGACGCCGACCGCGTCGCGGAGTTGCTGGGAATCCCGGAGTGCTGCCGGCGGTTCCACGCGGCGTCGGCCGACTGGTTCGACCTGACGTGGCCGGCCGCGACCACCGGCACCTACGCCGCCGACGCCGACGCGGACCCGGCGGGGGCGGTGCTCCTTCCCGCGCTCGGGCTGCGCTGGGCGTGGTACTACCCGTGTCGGCTGACGTGCCCGGCGACGCTGGAACGGTGCGACCGGCTGTTCGCGGCGCTCGGGGGGGAAGAGGCGGCGTGGCTGCGCGACGTGCTGGCGTGGCCGGCGGAGTGGTCGGCGCTGCACGGCATCGCGGAGGTGAAGGCGCCGGTGCTGAAGGTGATCACGAACACCGACCCGACGGCGGAGCGGCTGACGGTGCGGGTGCGCGGGACGGCGGCGGTGGAGGCCGCGGCCCGGGGCGTCCGCTTCCCGTTCGGGCCGCCGGCCGGGGTCGTGGCCCTGGGGACGAGCCGGGTGCGTTCCGGGCGCAGTGTGAACACGGGGGCGCCCGCGGCCCCGTAGGCGTGTCGGACCCGCGGGGCGCGGCCCCCCCGCCGGGTCCGGGTGTACCGGGCCGATTCTGGGGGAGACGGACATGGCTGTGGACCAGGCCAAGCAGTACCTGACGTCGCTGGCGTCGGACCAGGCCGCGCGGACGAAGCTCCAGGACGCGCTAGCTGAGGACATCGTCAAGGCCGGGGCGGCGGCGGGCTTCGCGTTCACCGAGACCGAGCTGGGCGGCCTGCTCGGGAACGTCACCGGCGGCGGCGGCGGCTCGCAGGCGCTCGGCACGTCGATCGGCTGGAGCTGACCACCGGGGTGGCGAGCCGAGCCCCGTGAGGGGCCGGGTGCGTACCCACATCGGTCACGTCGGACGTATTCGATGGTGGTACGCACCCGGGGCCTGACGGCCCTCGGCTCGCCGAACGTTTCGCGGAGTCCTGTATGTCGTTCGCGCAGGTCGTCGGGCGGGTGGGCGTGCCGGCGGTGCTGGTGTCGCCGGCGTGCCGCGGTCGCGTCGCCGCGGCGGCGGCCGCCCTCCCCGCGGGCGTGTCGCACTACTTCGGGTTCGAGACGCGCACCGGCCGGCCGGACGCCGAGTCCGACTTCGCGCTGAACCTGAGCCCCGCCGGGCTGCGCTGGCTCGCGGCCGGCGGCGGCCGGTGGCCCCGGCTCGCGGCGTTCGCCCGGGTGTGGGGCGAAACCGCCGACCCGCCGTTCACCGACGCCGGCGCCGTCTGGCTGGAATTCGACACCTCGGCGGGGGGCGGCGACCCGTCCGTGTTCTTCGCGCTGCTGAACGCCGCGGCGCTGCGGCCGGGCGACGACGGCCCGCGCGCGTTCGACTGGGCGTGCGCCGAAGCCGTGCCGGCGCTGCGCGGCAGTCCGCTACCCGCGAAGGTGGCCGACGCACTGGCACGGTGCGCCGCCGCGTTCCCGCCCGGCCTGGACCGCCTTCAGATCGGGCTGATGCTCGCCCGCCCGGTCGATGCCGTGCGGGTGTGCGCGTTCGGGCTGACCGCCGACGCCGTGCCGCCGCTGTTGCGCCGCGCCGGCTGGCCGGGCGACCTCGCCGAGCTGACCCGCGTCGTGGACCGATACGCGCCGTTCGCCGACACCCTGTGCCTCCACCTCGACGTGGGCGCGGCGGTGTGGCCGACGGTCGGGGTGGAACTGCTGTACCGCGGGGCCGACCCGTGGGACTGGCAGCCGCCGCGGGAGCCGCGCTGGCACGGGCTGTTTGAACGGCTCGTCGCCGACGGGTACTGCCGGCCGGACAAGCACGACGCCCTGCTCGCGTGGCCGGGCCGCACCCCGTACCGCGCCGCGCTCGTGGACCGGCTCATCGCCGCGGCCGCGGGGCCGGCCGAGGAGCCGCCGGCCGACGGCGAACTCGTCACCGGGTTGCAGCACGTGAAGCTGTCGGCGGGGCGCGGCGGGTTCGAGTTCAAGGCGTACTTCGGCTGCCGGCACGACCCGGGGGGGAACCCATGACCGCCGTCGCGGACGCCGTCGCGCGGGGCACCCGCGCCCTCACCGACGCCCGCTCGCCGGACGGGTTCTGGCGCGACTTCTGGACGCCCGCCGGCGTGAGCGACGCCTGGGTGACGGGGTACGTCGGGGCGGTGCTGGCGGCGTCGCCGCTGGCGGCCGGCCGGGCCGCGGCGCGCGAGGCGTGGCAACTCCTGGAGTGCGACCGGTTCCGCGACGCCGGTTGGGGCTACGGCCCGGCCGTGCCCGCCGACGCCGACTCGACGTGCTGGGCGCAGCGGCTGGCGGAAGGGGTCGGCGGCGGCGGCGAACGCACGGCGGCGGCGGCGCGGTGGCTCGAAGGGCACGTCGTCGCCGGCGGCGTGACGACCTACGCCGACGCGGGTCCGATCCGCGGCTTCCTCGGCCTCCCGGCCGACACCGACTTCGGCGCGTGGTGCGCCGCCCACGACTGCGTCACGGCCGCGGTGGCGGGGTTGCCGGCGTTCCGGGCGCGGCTGGTGCCGGCGCTCCTTTCCGCGCAGCGCGCCGACGGCAGCTGGGGCGGCTACTGGTGGTTCGAGCCGGCCTACGCCACGGCGCTGGCGGTCGAAGCGGTGCGCGACGCCGACCCGACGGCCGCGGCGCGGGCGGTCGAGTGGGCGCGGGAACGGGTGCGGGCGCTCCCCGACGCGGCGCCGGCGTTCACCCTGGCGTGCCTCCTGCGCGTGCTCCCGCCCGGCGGCGCGGAAGCCGACGAGTGCCTGACCCGGCTGCTGACCGCGCAGGCCGCCGACGGCCGCTGGCGCGGCGGCGTCCGCCTCCGCGTCCCGCGGCCGGACGAGCGCACGCCGGACGCGGTGGAAGGGTGGGCGCGGTGGCTCGGCGCCACGCCGCCGCTGACGACGCCCGAGGACACGCTGCGGCACACGTTCACCATTTATTCGCTCGACCAGGCCGGCGTCTTCACCACGGCCACGGTGCTCGGCGCGCTGCAAGCGCTGGCCCCCGAATCGGCGGTCGTGACCGTGCGCGTCGGCGCGGACGTGGTGCCCGACGCGCTCGTCGAGGCGTACCGGCGGAACGGCCACGTCACCATCCCCGGCGCGCTCGACGCCGCCGAGGTGACCGGCGTGCGGCCGGCGCTGGTGGAGGCGGTGTACGCCCTCGACGCCGCGACCGCGAAGGACGACCGCTCGGCGATGGACCGGCAGGCGCTGGTGCGGGCGGAGGGCATCTGGCACCACGGCGCGGCGGCGCGGCGGTTCGTGCTCGGCGAGCGGCTCGCGGGCATCGCCGCCCGGCTGCTCGGGGCGGAGCGGGTGCGGGTGTTCCACGACCAGGCGTTCTTCAAGCCGCCCGGCGGCGGCCGCACCCCGTGGCACCAGGACCGCTACTTCTGGCCGGTGGACACCGACCGCATCCTGACGGTGTGGGTGCCGCTGTCGCCGGTCGGGCCGGCGTCGGGGCGGCTGCGGTTCGTCAGCGGGTCGCACCGCCTCGGCAGCCTCGGCGACGCCGACCGGTTCAACCGCTCCGACGCCGAGCTGGCGGCGTTCGCCCGCGACAACGGGCTGTCACTGCCGGAGCCGGAGGAGCTGCCGGTGGGGAGCGTGTCGGCGCACGCCGGCTGGACGCTCCACGGCGCGGAGCCGAACACCGGCACCACGACCCGCGAGGCGCTGACGGTGATCTATTTCGCCGACGGCGCCCGGCTGGCGAACCCGGCGGTCGGCCCCGACGGCACGGCTTACGAGCGACAGGCGGCGCAGGTGCGGGCGAAGGACTTGGCGCGGTGGTTCCCCGGGCTGAGCGCGGGCGACCGGGCCGTGAGCCGCGAGAACCCGCTGGTGTACGGCTGACCGGCTCGGGTCTTGAGCCCCGAAGGGGCGGCAGTCAATAGCCCAGGGCGTAAGCCCTGGGTAGCCTGGGCGGTGTCACGATCACCGACCCAGGGCTTACGCCCTGGGCTATTGACTGCCGCCCCTTCGGGGCTCATGACCCGAGCCTCCCACCCAAGGGATCGACCGATGCCCGCACCGACCCGCACCTGGGGGCACATCCCCCCGCCCGCCGGCGGCGCCGTCCACGTCGCGAACGCCGTCCGCAGCGCGCGCCCCGTCGCCGCGCCGCCGCCCGTCACGCTCCCCGCGTCGGCCGACCTCCGCCCGGACTTCGCGTTCCTGCCGCCGACCGACCAGGGCGGTCTGAACAGCTGCACCGCCCACGCGATCGGCGCGTGCGTCGCGCTCCTCGACCGCCGCGCCACCGGCCGCACCGCCCCGCCGTCGCCGCTGTTCGTGTACTACAACGAGCGCGTCCACGACGACGACGTGAACACCAAGGCGGCGGTCCTGATGACCACCGGCCTCGAAGTCGTACAGGCCCAGGGCGTGTGCCCCGAGGCGACGTGGCCGTACGACGAGGCGAAGTACGCCGACGTGCCGCCGCCGGCCGCGTTCGCGGAGGGACTGACGTGCCGCATCGCCCGGTACGAGGCGCTGGCGCAGGACGCGACCGCCCTCAAGCAGACGCTCGCCGGCGGGCTGCCGTTCGTGTTCGGCTTCGCGGTGTACCCGGCGTTCCGGGGGACGCAGATTCAGACGGACGGGCACCTCGTCGTGCCGGCCCCCGGCGACTTCCGGCTCGGCGGCCACGCGGTCGTGGCGGTCGGGTACGACGACGCGAACGACTGGTTCGTCTGCCGCAACTCGTTCGGCCCCGGGTGGGGCACGGGCGGGTACTTCACGATGCCGTACGACTACGCCCTGTCGGCGCAGCTCGCCCACGACTTCTGGGTCATCCGCGAGGTGTCCGCGTGACCACCACGATCGAAATGCCGACCCGCCCCGCCGCCGAGACGTTCGACGACCCGCCGGAACTCGCGGACGTGGCGGCGCTGATGCGCGCGCTGGTGCGGGCGCACGCCGACGGCGTGCTGCGCGCCGCGGCGCTGGAGCACCTGGCCGACCCGGGGAAGCAGCTCCGCGCCCGCCTGGCGTTCGAGACCGGGGCGGCGCTCGGGGCGGCGCGCGCCGCGCTCGTGCCGTGGGCCGCCGCGTGCGAGCTGCTGCACAACGCGTCGCTCGTTCACGACGACCTCCAGGACCGCGACGCCGTCCGCCGCGGCCGGCCGACGGTGTGGGTGCGGCACGGCGACGCGGCGGCGGTGAACGTGGGCGACCTGCTGATGATGCTGCCGCACCTGGCGCTGCGCGAGCTGCGCTGCGACCCGGCGGTGTGCTGGCGGCTGTGCGTGCTGCTCGTGACGCGGGCGGTGGGGACGGTGAACGGCCAGTCGGCCGATCTGGAGCGGCCGGACCGCGGCGCCGCCGGGTGGGACGGGTACGAGGCCGTGGCCCGCGGCAAGACCGGGCACTTCTTCGCCCTGCCGGTGGCCGGGGCGGCGGTGGCGGCCGGGCGGGACGCGGCCGAGGCCGACGCGATCGGCGACGCCTTCGCGGACGTGGGGGTGGCGTTCCAGATGGCGAACGACCTGGCCGACCTGTCCGGCCGCACGCCGCGGCGGCGCGGCTCCGACGTGCGCCGCGGGGCGCTGACGGCGCTGGTGGTGGAACACCTCCGGCGCGAGCCGGGCGACCTCGGCCGGTGGCCCGACGCGGCCGAGGTGGACGCGGTGGCGGCGCGGTTCCGCGCCAGCGGCGCCGCGGCCGGGGTGCTCGGCCGGATGGAGGAGGTGCGGCAGCGCTTCCTCGGCCACCCGGGGGTGGGCCGCCACCCGGCCCTGCAGCGCTGCGGCGACGCCCTGCTGCGGCGCATCCTCGCGGCCGCCGCCGACGACGTCGCGGCGATCGTCGCGGGTCCGGGCTGAAAGCCCCACGCTACCCGCGGCGCAGCTCCGCGAACGCGGCGGTCATCGCGTCGCGCATCATGGCGCTGTCGTTCGAGTACACCACCAGCCGCGCCCCCTGGCGGATCGTCCGCAGCATCTGGTCCGTCCGCCCGAACCAGCACCCGGCCGCGACGTGCCGGCGGTCGGCGGTGTCGATCACCGTCTTCAGCAGCTCGATCAGCCGCGGGTGGTCGTACTCGTTGGGAATACCCATCGCCGTGGTCAGGTCGTTCGGCCCCACGAACACCGCGTGAACCCCCGGGATGGCGCAGATCGCGTCCAGGTTCTCGACCCCCGCCGGCGACTCGATCATCGGGATGAACACCGTGTCGGCGCAGCGCACGGTCGTGACGTACTGCTTCGTCGCCGGGCTCGGCCACTCGTCGCGGTCGAGGACGCGCTTCAGCGCCCGCCCCTTGAGCGGCCGGTACACGGCGGCGGCCGCGAGCGCCTTCGCGTGCGCCACCTCCTCCACATATGGGACCACGACGCCGTCGAACGAGTCGCACACCTTGGACACGTCGTCCGGGTCGCGGCTGTGGGTCCGTGCCAGGCAGGCGATCCCCTTCGAGTTGAGGGCGTACTTCACCGGCAGGAAGTCGGCGATGTCCAGCGCGTTGTGCTCGGCGGTGACGACGACGAAGTCGAGCGCCCCCGGCGGGAGGAAGTCCACGATTGCGGGGCAGACGGCGTGCTGGAAGAAGGTGCCGTACACCCGCTCGCCGCGGACCAGTTTGTCCTTCATCGCCTTGCCGCTCATGGGGGGCTCCTTGGTTCGCCGCTTGCGGCGGTGCATCGCCGCGAGCGGCGGAAGAATCACGTCAGCAGCGTCAGCGGGTTGGCCCGGCTTCGCAGCGGCATCTCCGCGGGGCGGCCGAGCCGGTGCGACTCGAACGCCGCCGCGATCATCTCGATGATGGCCGCCGCGTCGCGGTACGAGCACTTCGTCTCGCGGTCCTTCTCGACCGCGTCGATCAGGTCGGTGATCGCCGCGACGTGGCCGCCCTCGTAGTTGCCGTCGGTGCGCGGCTCCGGCCGGCCGACCCCCGCCGACGTGATGACCTCCCACGTCTTCTTCGAGCGCCCCGGCGACCAGCTGCTGTCGCGCAGCAGGTCCGCCTTCACGCCGTAGCCGCTCTCCAGCTCGATGACGCCCTTCGAGCCGAACACCTGCACCGCGAACCGCGTCGGCTGGCCCGCCGTCCCCTTGCGGCTGGCGAAGTAGCCCGTGACGCCGCGCGGGAAGCTGTACTGCGCCTGCACGTGGTCGCCGGCCAGCGGGCCGATCCCCTCGGCGCCCTCGCGGACGTGCCGCCGCGCCACCGGCTCGCCGCCCTGCGCCACCGTGGCGTAGCAGGTCGTGGCGCTGCCGCCGGCGAGGCTGCGCATCAGGCCGAAGACGTGCGAGCCGAGCACCCACAGGTCTTCGCCGCCGCCGCGGGCGTCCTCCTTGCCGCGGCCGCGGATCTCGAGCAGGTCGCCGATGGCGCCGTCGGCGATGGCGGCCTTCACGGCGGCGAGCACGGGCGAGTATTGGCTGATGTGGGCGATGCCGAGTTTGAGGTGACGCATCTCGAACGCCCTCACCACGGCGTCGGCCTCGGCGGGCGTGCGGCAGAACGGCTTCTCCATGTAGACGTGGCAGCCGGCCTCGGCCGCGGCGAGGAGCATGTCGTGGTGCTGGTCGAGGAAGCGCGGGCAGACCGCCACGAGGTCCGGCTTCTCCTTCGCCAGCATGTCGCGGTACGCCGCGTAGGCGTTGCGGGCGCCGGTGCGCTGCTGGGCGCGACCGCGGCCGGCCTCGTCGGGGTCGGCGACCGCGACGATCTCGACGTTGGGCACGCGGCGGAAGGCCACGTCGACGGCGTGTCCGTAGTCGCCGCGGCCGGTGTGGCCGATGACGCCGACGCGGTAGGTACGCGGCATGGGGGAGGCTCCGGGGAGGAGCCCTGACTGTGCCGCGCGGGGGGCGGCGGGGCAAGGAAAAAGTGGCGGCACGAAACGCCCGGCGAGCCGACCGCCGTCAGGCGGCGGGTGATGGGAACGTCACCCGCCGCCTGACGGCGGTCGGCTCGCCGTGATACCATACCGCCATGCGCCACATCGCCGCCCTCCTCGTCGCGCTCGTGCCGTCCGCCGCCGCGGCCGACTTCCACATCGCCCCCACCGGCAACGACGCCAACCCCGGCACCGCCGCGGCGCCGTTCGCCACGCCCGCCCGCGCCGTCGCCGCGGCCCGTGACGGCGCCACCGTCGTCCTGCACGGCGGGCGCTACGAACTCGCCGAACCGCTCACCGTCACCGAAGGTTCCATCACCTTCGTCGCCGCACCGGGCGAAACCCCGGTCCTCAGCGGCGGCCGCGCCGTCACCCCGAAGGTCGAAGGCGGCCTGTGGGTCGTCCCCGTTCCCGACGCGAAGAACCTCATCCGTCATGTCTCCGTCGGTGGGAAGCTGCGGCTCGCGGCGCGGTGGCCGAAGGAAGGCGCGTTCCCCATCGCCGGCCTCGCCGGGGCCGACCCGAAGGCCAACTACCGCACCCCCGCCGACAAGTTCGAGTACGCCGCGGGCCAGCTCGACCCCGCGCAGCCCGGCCTCACCGACGCCGAGGTCGTGGTGCTCCACTTCTGGGTCGCCGGGCACTACCGCGTGAAGGCGATCGACGCCGCGACGCGCACCATCACGCTCGACCGCAAGAGCATCCGCCGCTTCACCGAGGACGGCGGCGGCAAGCAGCCCGGCCGCTTCTACCTCCTCAACGCCCCCGGCGAGCCGGCGCCCGGCGAGTTCGTCCACGACCGCGCCGCCCGCGTGCTGCGGTACAAGCCGCTTCCCGGCGAGACGCCCGGCCCGGTCGTGGTGCCGCGGCTCGCGCAGGTCGTGGACGTGCGCGGCGAACCCGAGAAGGAACGGTTCGTGGACGGCATCCAGTTCCGCGGCGTCACCTTCGCCGACACCGCGTTTGACCCCGGCCCGACCGCCGCGGGCGACTTGCAGGCGGCGCAGCACGTCCCCGGGTCGGTGCGGTTCCGCGGCGCGAAGAATTGTACGATCCGCGACTGTCGGTTCGTGAACCTCGGCGGCTACGGCCTGGAACTGGGCGACGGCTGCCGCGCCAACCGCGTGTCGCGGAACGAGTTCGCCGACCTCGCGGCGGGCGGAATCCGCATGAGCGGCGGCGCGGCCGGCTCGCCGGCGGCACTCCGCACCGGTGACAACGAGGTGTCCGACAACCACCTCCACGACCTCGGCCGCGTGTGGCACGCCGGCGTCGGCATCCTGAGCCAGCACGCCGACCAGACGCGCATCGTCCACAACCACGTCCACCACCTCGACTACACGGCCATCTCGGTGGGGTGGGTGTGGGGCTACGGCCCGAGCGTGAGCACTCAGAACCTCGTCGAGGGGAACCTCATTCACGACGTGGGCCGCAAGGTGCTGTCGGACATGGGCGGTATCTACCTGCTCGGCCCGGCCCCAGGCACGGTGGTGCGCGGCAACGTGATCCGCGACGTGGAGTCGTTCGGCTACGGCGGCTGGGGCGTCTACACGGACGAGGGGAGCACCGGCGTGCTGATCGAGCACAACCTGGTGTACCGGACCAAGAGCGGCGGGTTCCACCAGCACTACGGGCGGGACAACGTGGTGCGGAACAACATCTTCGCGCTGGCCCGCGAGGGGCAGCTGATGCGGACGCGCGCCGAGCCGCACCGGAGCTTCACGCTGGAGCGGAACATCGTGTACGCGATGGGGACGCCGCTGTTCGCCAAGAACTGGACCGGCCCCGGCTTCGACGCCGACCACAACCTGTACTGGGAAGCGAGCGGCCAGGCGCCGGCGTTCCCGGGCGGCGCCTTCGCCGACTGGCAGAAGGCCGGCCGCGACGCGAACGGGCTCGTGGCCGACCCGCTGTTCACCGACCCGGCGCGCGGCGACTTCCGGTTGCGGCCCGGGTCGCCGGCGGAGCGCGTCGGGTTCGTGCCGTTCGACCCGTCGGCCGCGGGCGTGCGGGGGCTGTCAAAGTAGTAGGCACACTCCGTGTGCCGTCGCTGCCCCAAAGAACGGCACACGGAGTGTGCCTACTACGTTGGCCGGGCCGGCGCTCGACACCGCCCCCGCAGCGGGGTATGCTTAACATCCTCACCCCAATCACCCCTCTGCCCCCCAACCGCATGCTCCGCATCCTCGGCTCCCACAAGCGGTTCTGCGACGGCCTCACCCGCCGCGACCTCCTCCACGTCGGCGCCCTCGCCCCGCTCGGCCTCACCCTCCCCGACTACACCCGCGCCGTCGCGTCCGAGCCGGCCGCCGACGGGTTCGGCTCCGCCAAGCGCTGCGTCCTCCTCTACCTGTGGGGCTCCCCGAGCCAGATCGACACGTTCGACCCCAAGCCGGACGCCCCCGCCGAAATCCGCGGGGCGCTCGGGTCGATCGCCACGTCGCTCCCCGGCGTGCGCGTCGGCGAGGTGCTGCCGCGCATCGCCGCGAACCTGCACCGCCTCACCGTGGTGCGCTCCCTCGGCCACCATAGCCCGATTCACGGCACCGCCTTCGCGCTCACCGGCGTGCCGACCACCGACCTGCCACTGGAGGGGAACGTCCGCGACCCGCGGCACTGGCCGTTCGTCGGGTGCGTCGTCGATCATCTCGCCGCCCGCACCGACCCGGCCCCGCCACCGGTGCCGCGGAACTACTGGCTGCCGTTCGCATTCGGGTCGAAGCGCGGCCCGTCGCGGCCCGGCCCCTACGGCGGCTTCCTCGGCCCCGCCTACGACCCGGTGTGGGCCGGGTTCCGCGCCCCCGGCACCCGCTCCGCCCTCCGCGACTCCGGCGACCCGAACACGCCGAAGAAGGATGTCGCCGACCCGTACCTCGGCGTCCTCCCCACCGACCGGTTCGACGCCGGCCCGACCGACGACACGCTTACCCTCGACCGCCTCCACGGCCGCGGCTCGCTCCTCGACCAGCTCGACGCGGGCCGGCGGGCGATGGATTCGGCGCCGACCGCGGCGTTCGACCGGCACCGGGCGCTGGCCCGCGCCGTCGTCACGTCCGGGAAGCTGCGCGACGCGCTGGACGTGCAGCGCGAGCCGGGCCGGGTGCGCGACCGCTACGGCATGACGCTGTTCGGCCAGTCGTGCCTGGCGGCGCGGCGCATCCTCGAAGCCGGCGGCACGTTCGTGACCGTGTGCTGGGACGAGTACGGGCTGGTGAACACCGGCTGGGACACGCACGTCCACCAGACGCCGCGGCTGCGGGACGAACTCGGGCCGAGCCTCGACGCGGCGCTGACGGCGCTGCTGGACGACCTGGACGCGCGGGGGATGCTGGCGGACACGGCGGTGGTGGTGCTGAGCGAGCACGGGCGGACGCCGCGGGTGCAGAACGTGACCGGCGGCGGCCGCGACCACTGGGCGCGGGCGTACTCGGCGGCGTTCGCCGGGGCCGGGTTCGCCCGCGGTCGCGTGGTCGGCCGCACCGACAAGATCGGCGGCGACGTGATCGAGGTGCCGGTGTCGCCGAAGGACGTGGTGGCGACCGTGTGTCACGTGTTGGGGATCGGCCCGGACACGGAGTTGTACGACCGGCTCGGCCGGCCGTACCCCGCCGCCGGCCCCGGCCGGGTGCGGCCGGAACTGTTGGGGTGAAGCGGCCGGCCGGCGGCTCGGGGCTTCGTAGGTCGGGCCTCGAAAACTCGGCCCGACCTACGAAGCCCCGAGCCGCCGGCTGCTCAGCCTCAGCCCAGCACCTTCGCCAGCCGCACCACCTGATCGGCGCCGATGCGCGTGACCAGGCCGCGGACGGCCTCCAGGTCGTCCATCCGCACCGTGCCGCCGGCCGCCGCGACGACGGTCCGCGGCCGGCCCGGGCCGCGGCGGCCGGGGATGAGCCCCTTCTTCTTCATCGTGGACTTGTAGTTGGAGATGATCCCCTTCGTCACCTCGCGGCCGAACTTCTCCTTGATGTGATCCTGGATGGCCTGCGGCTTGGCCCGCGGCCCGAGCTCCGCGAGCGCCGCCCGCACCATGTCCGCCTGCGTCTCGCCGCCCGCCGCCGCCTCGCCGTCCGCCTTCGGCCGTGCCATCGTGTGCCCCGGGTGTGAGTCTGGTGTGAGGGGATACACGCCCCCTGATGGGGTGGTATATCACCCCGCGCGCCGGGTGTGAAGATGGGAACGTGAGATAACGGCGGGAATTCTTGCCGGTCGGGTGTGAGATTCGGAACGGGGCGGTTACACCGACGGTCGCCCCCGCAGGTCGTCCGCGTACCGTGGGCTTCGTTGAGCGACATCGTGCGTGGTTCGCCCCCTCACCCCGCGTGCTTCGCCGCGACCCTCTCCCCCGAGGGGAGAGGGTGGGAGGCACCCGACCACCGTCGCGGGCGGGCAACCACACGCTTGCGTCCGCGGGTCGATGCCCGCCCGCGATGGGTACGGACCACGCCCACCCTCTCCCCTCGGGGGAGAGGGTCGCGGCGAAGCACGCGGGGTGAGGGGGTTAACCACGCACGATGAGAACCAGAACTCAGTCACGCGATGCCGACAACTTGCGGGTCATTACCGCCCCGCGTCCGCCCGCGCCGCGATCGGCACCGGGGCCGCGGTCCGCGCCGCCCTCACCAGCGGCTCCGGCCACACGCCGAATACCAGCGTGAACCCCGCAAGCGCGACCACGGCCATAAACGTGGGCACCGCCCGCAACCGCGGCGCCGGCCGCAGCGGGGTGCGGAGGTACATCACGCCCAGCACCCGCAGGTAGTACACGGCCGCGACCGCCGAGTTCACCGCGGCGATCACCGCCAGCAGCACGTACAGGTTGCGCATCGTCGGCGTGTCGGACGGGGCGGTGAACGCGCCGACGAACAGCATCAACTTCCCGGCGAACCCCGCGGTCAGCGGCAGGCCGATGAGGCTCAACAGGAACACTGCCATCGCAGCCGCCGACAGTGGGTGCGACTGCCCGGCGCCCGCCAGGTCGTCGACGGCGTCCACCGGCCGGTCGGGCGTGCTCAGGTACAGAATCACGGCGAACGCGCCGACCGTCATCGCGCCGTAGGCCGCGAGGTACACCAGCAGCGCCTCGATGCCGCCGACGGAGGGCGTTCCCTTCGCCTCCGGCAGCGAGCTCGCCACCACCAGGCCGATGAGCATGTAGCCGCCGTGGGCCACGCCCGAATAGGCGAGCATCCGCCGCACGTTGTCCTGCAACAGCGCCAGCACGTTTCCGACGGTCATCGTCACGACGGCGATGATCCACAGCAGCAGCGGCACCTGCGTGGCGGCGTCGAACGGCAGGTGCCGCGGGTCGGCGCCGACGAGGCCCAGCAGGCGGGCGAGGGCGACGAACCCGGCGACCTTCGGCAGGAATGCCAGCTGCGCGACGACGCCGGCGGGGGCGCCCTCGTACACGTCCGGGGCGTAGAAGTGGAACGGCACCGCGGTGACGCGGAACCCGACCGCCGCGACCACCATCACGACCGCCACGAGCGCCAGCGGCGAGTGCGGCACCCCGCCCTGGCGGGCGCGCGTGAGGGTGTCAACAATCGCGGTGATGTTGGTGGTGCCGGTGAGGCCGTACAGGTAGCTGAAGCCGAACAGCAGCACCGCCGACGACATCACGCTGAGGAGGAAGTATTTGAGCGCCGCCTCCTGGTTGAGCCGCCCCTGCGCGGGGAGGTACAGCAGGATGTAGGTGGGGATGGAGATCAGTTCCAGCGCCAGGAACAGGGTGATGAGGTCGTTGGCGCGGCCGGCGAGTGACACGCCCGCGGCGGCGACGAGGAGGCAGCCGTAGTACTCGGCCGCGTTGCTGTGCTTCACCTCCGCCCACGACACGAACACGAACACGGCCGCGGCGATGAGCGCCACCCAGCGCACGAACCCGGCCGCGCCGTCCGGCAGGATCGCGGCGGCCGTCGGCACGTCGGGCATCGCCACCTTCACGACGCCGGCCACGACCATGGCGCCAGTGAGGCCGAGGATCGAGGCGACGAACCAGAGCCAGCGGCGGCTGACGAACGGGCCGGCGAGGAACGCCAGGCAGGCGGTGCCGACGAGGATGATCTCGGGGAGGACGGCCCGGAACACGCCGGTGAAGGCGGGTTGCACGCCGGGGTCGGTCAGCACGGTCACGGGGGAACGTCCTCGAACTGGGTATGCACCGGAGGATTAACCACAGAGTCACAGAGAGCACAGAGGGAAGACCGAAGACCGAGACGAGGCAGAATTTGAAAACTAATCCGTGTCTTGTCTCTGCTTCTGTCTTCGTCTCTGTGTCCTCTGTGACTCTGTGGTTAATCCGTCTTCACACCAGCAGATCACTCCTCGCCCTTCGTCGGCGGGCCGCCCTTGCCCCCGCCCTTCTTGCCCTTGCCCTTCTTGTCGCCGCCGACCGCCTTGTCGAGCCCCCGCGGCGCCCCGGTGGCGGGCGCGGGCGCCGCCGGCGGCTCCTCGAACCGCTGCCGCGTCCCCGTCACCCGGGCGCGGGCGGCGTCGGCGATGTTCGTCAGCACCCGCACGTCGGCCTTCATCGGGTCGAGCAGGAACTGCGGGAACAGGCCCAGCGCCAGGCACAGCGCCGCCATCCCGCCGAGCGCGAACACCTCGCGGCGGTTCAGGTCCCCCGCCGGTTCGGGGCCGGTCGCCGCCGGCTCGCGGTGCGCCTCGAAGAACACCCGCCGCAGCATCGTCAGCGTGTACCACGCGCTCAGGAAGATGCCCGCCGCCGCGACCGCCGCGAACCCGTACCCGGTCACGCCCGGCGTGCTCAGGTTGAACAGCCCGGACAGCATCAGCATCTCGCTGCAGAAGTTGTTCAGCCCCGGCATGCCGACGCTCGCGAGGCACAGCACGAACGTCACGAACGCGAACTTCGGGAACCGGCCCGTCAGCCCGCCGTACTGCGACAGGCTCGTCGTCCGGTAGCGGTCCACGAGGAACGCCAGCGCCGCGAACAGCGCCCCGGTGCTGACGCCGTGGTTCACCATGTGCAGGACGGCGCCGCTAAGCCCCTCGGCGTTCAGCGCGAACAGGCCGAGCACGAGGAAGCCGAGGTGCGACACGGAACTGTACGCCACTAGCAGCTTGATCTCGCGCTGGCCGTAGGCGCACAGCGCCCCGTACACGATGCCGAACGCCGCCAGCAGCCCGACCACCGGCAGGCCGTACATGACGGCCGCGTCGGGCGTCAGGGGTATCACGAAGCGCAGGATGCCGAACGTGCCGAGCTTCGCCAGCAGCGCCGACAGGAGCACGGTGACGCCGACCGGCGCCTCGTTGTACGCCGCCGGCAGCCAGGTGTGGAACGGCACGATCGGCGTCTTCACCGCGAACCCGGCCATCAGCGCCAGGAACAGCCAGAGCTGCACGGCGTGCTTCGCGGCCAGCGCCTCCGGCCTCCCCTGGAGGGCTTCCTCATTCGGCTGTTCCAGGTTCTTCTGCACGCTCGCCATCAGCTCGGGGAGCGCGAACGTGTACGTCGTGACCGAGCCGGCGGGCGTGACGTGCGTGATCGGGTTGGTGAGCACCACGCCGATAATGCCGACGAGCGTGAGGAGGCTGCCGGCGAGGGTGTAGAGGAAGAACTTGCGGGCGGCGTCGCGGCGGCCGGAGCCGGCGCCCCACCGGCCGATCAGGAAGAACGCCGGCACCAGCGTCAGCTCGAAGAACGCGTAGAAGAGGATCACGTCGAACGACAGGAACGCCCCGACCGCACCCGCTTGCAGCACGAACAGCCAGGCGTAGTAGCCGCCCGCCTTCTCGGTGATGCCGGTCCAGCTGACGAGGATGGCCGGCAGCATCATGACGCTGCACAGGGCGACGAGCCAGACGTTCAGGCCGTCGGTGCCGAGGTACAGCTGCACGCGCGGGCCGGCGCGGTCGGGCGGGGTGTCGGCGAGGCTCAGCAGCGTGAGGCGGGTGGTGCCGGAGCCGACCTCGTCGTCATCGCCGCCGAGGCCGGGGTCGCCGGGGACGAACTCGGGGCGGAACTTCTGGTAGCTGTAGTCGGGGCCGGGGCCGACGCTCTCGTTCCGCACGTCGAGCGCCATGAGGGTGGCGCCGACGACCGCAGCGGTGACGCCGACGTGGACGAGCGCCAGCCACAGCGCGACCCGCCGGGCCGCGTGCTGCCGCAGGGCGCAGACGACCAGCGCCGACAGCAGCGGCAGCACGACGAGCAGGAGGAGCAGCCAACGGAACGCGGGATACATCTCGGCCCCGGTGGGGGATCACTGTGTCTTCCCGCCGCTTGCGGCGATGCAGCGCGGGCGCTGCATCGCCGCAAGCGGCGGAGTTACCGGCGGAACACCACGAAACTCAGGAACACGACCAGCCCCAGCGCCATCGACAGCGCGTAGAACTGGACGAGCCCGTTCTGGATCGGCCGCACCGCGGCGCCGACCAGCCGCGGCACCGCGGCGATCACGCGCGACAGCGAGTCGAGGAACAGGTCGAACACCCGGGCCATCACCGCCAGCCACTCGGCCGGCTTCACGAACACGCCGTGGTACGCCTCGTCCACGTACAGCTTGTTCCGCGACAGCGCGAACACCCCCGCCAGCGGCACCGGCACCCGCTCCGGGCCGCCGGCGCCGTAGGCCATGTACGCCAGCGCCACGCCGCCCACCGCCAGCAGCGTACTCACGCCCGCGATTCCCCAGTTGAAGTGGTGCGCCACGTCCGCCGCACCCGTCAACTTCGCCGCCAGCACGATCGACGGCGTGCGGCCGACGAACCCGCTGAACCAGTGCGTGAACGGCTCCGCCACGACGCCGACGAACAGCGCCCCGATTGCGAGCACGACGAGCGGCACGGTCATCACGGCCGGCGACTCGTGGGCGTGGTGCCCGGCCTCGTCGGGGACCACGGTCGGCCCCCAGAACGTGAGGAAGTACGCGCGGAAGGTGTAGAACGCCGTCAGCGCCGCGGTCAGCATCGCCACCAGCATCAGCAGGTAGAACGACCCCGCGTACGGGTGCGAACCGTGCGCCCCGAACTGGAGCGATTCGAGGATCAAATCCTTGCTCCAGAAGCCGGACAGCAGCGGCAGCCCGGCCAGCGCCGCGGCGCCGCACAGGAACGTGAGGTGCGTCGTCGGCAGCACCGAGCGCAACCCGCCGAAGCGGCGCATGTCGATGACTCCGCCCATCGCGTGCATCACCGAGCCGGACGCGAGGAACAGCAGTGCCTTGAAGAAGGCGTGCGTGAACAGGTGGAACATCGCCGCGACCACGGCGAACACCGGGCTCACGGCGCCGAGCGTGCCGAGCGCCAGGAACATGAACCCGAGCTGGCTCACCGTGCTGTACGCCAGCACGCGCTTGAGGTCCGTCTGCGCCAGCGCGATGAACGCCGCCAGCAGCGCCGTGATTCCCCCCGTCCACGCCACCACCGCTTGCGCGTCGGGTGACAGCACGAACAGCGGCGCACACCGGGCGACGAGGTACACGCCGGCCGTCACCATCGTCGCCGCGTGGATGAGGGCCGATACGGGCGTCGGGCCTTCCATCGCGTCGGGGAGCCACACGTACAGCGGGAACTGGGCGCTCTTGCCGACGGCGCCGCAGAACAGCAGCAGGCACGCGGCCGTGAGCTGCTCCGTCGGCGGCGGGTTCTTGGCGATGTGGTCGAACAGCGCCGTCAGGTCGGTGTGCCAGCCGCCGAGCTTCCACAGGAGCATGATGCCGAGGAGGAAGCCGGTGTCGCCGAGCCGCGTGACGAGGAACGCCTTACGCGCCGCGGCGGCGGCGGAGGGCTTCTGGTAGTAGTACCCGACGAGCAGGTACGAGCAGAGACCGACGCCCTCCCAGAAGCCGACGAGCAGCAGGAAGTTGTTCGCCAGCACCAGCCCGCACATGCAGAACACGAACAGGCTCATCACCGCGAAGTAGCGGACGTACCCGGCGTCCGGCTGGTGATGCTCGTCGCGCATGTAGCCGCTGCTGAACACGGCGATGAACGTGGCGATGAACGTGATCATCGCCAGCATGATCGCCGCGAGCGGGTCCACGGCGAGGCTGAAGTTGGCCGTGAACCTCCCGGCCGCGAACCACGTGAAGGGGCCGTACACGAACTGCGGCTCGGTCGCGGCGGCGACCTTCGTGACGAGGATGACCGCCAGCAGCGCGCCGGCGCCGCAGGCGATGATGATCGGCATGTGGGCGAACTTCTTCAGCGCCGCGGCGCCGCTCATCAGCGCGGTCGCCACCGCGGCCCCGAGGAGCAGCGCGAGAATCGTGAGGGCGAGCGAGACCGGGTCAGACACGGGCGGGCTCCTCCGCAACCGGGGCGGGCCGGGCGCCGGCCGGGGTCAGCGTCGGGTCCGGCTCGGCGTGTACCGCCGGCAGCGACTCCAGGTCCACCGCCGCCGGCACGCCGAGCTCGCGGAGGTCCTGCCACCGCGACACGTCGAGCGACCGCCCGCGGCGGTACAGCATCAGGATCAGCGCCAGCGCCACCCCCGCCTCGCACGCCGCCACCGCCAGCAGGAACAGCACGAACACCTGGCCGTGTAGGTTGCCGTGGTAGCGGGCGAAGGCGACGAAGTTGATCGCCACCCCTTGCAGCATCAGCTCGGCGCACAGGAACATCGTGATGAGGTTGCGCCGGGTGAGGAACCCGACCAGCCCGATGCCGAACAGCGCGGCCGCGACCGCCAGGTAGTGCCACAGGGTGATCACGCGGCGGTCCCCCGGCGGTGGGCGATGGCGACGGTGCCGATGGTCGCCACCAGCAGCAGGGTGCCGGCCAGCTCGACCGCGAGGAGGTGGTGGGCGTACAGCAGCACGCCCAGGTTGGCGACGTTCCGCGCCGGCAACTCGCCGACCCCGGCCAGCAGCAGCAGTTGTTCGCGCAGCTTGGTCGCTTCCGCCTTCGCCTCGGCGGGCCGGCCGCGGGGGGGGTCGTTGACGGCCGTCTCGGCGAACCGGAAGGCGAGGGCCGACTGCTCCCGTGCCGCGGCGACGCGGTCGAGCACGCCCTTCGCGTGCAGGTCCGACCGGGCCGCGAGCCGGTCCGCGACCGGGCCGTCGCGGGGGGTGCCGTCGTTTTTGCGGGGCGACACGCCGACCACGTCCTCGACCGCCTGCTCGGTGCGGCTCAGCAGCGCGACCCGCTCCGGGCTCGGCGTCCCGCCCGCGGCGGGTACGACGTAGAAGCGGTCGTCTTCGAGCGCCTTCAGGTCCGCGGCCGCGGCCCGCAGCGTCGCCTGTTCCGCGGGCGTGATCGCCTGCGCGGGGAGCGGCGCGGCGCCGGCGTGGCTCTGGCCGAGCGCGAACAGCACCAGCCCGACGAACGCGAACCCGGCGAGGCTGCCGAGGAGCGGCTCGCGGGTGCGGTCGTTCTCGTCGGACGGGCCGTCGTTCTGCGACAGCATCAGCACGAACAGGAACGTCACGATGATGGCGCCGGCGTAAATGATGACGGTCGCCGCCATCAGGAACGGCGCCGCGAGCAGCAGGAACAGCCCGCACACGCTCAGGATCACGAACGCGAACGCGATGGCGCCACGCGCCGGGTTCCGCTGCGTGACGAGTACCACGCCGAACCCGAGGGCGCCGGCCGCGAACAGGCCGAACAGCGCGGTTTCGACGGTGTTGGCAACGGGTCCGCCGAACGTGGTGACCACCCACGCCGCCGCGACCGCCAACCCCGCAACGAGCCCCGCGACGCCGCCGGCGACGGAGCGCAATCCCGGCTTCGGCAGCAGCAGGAACGCCCCGACCGCGGCGAGGCCGGCGGCGAGCGCGAGCTGCCCGGCGGCCGACGGGGGTGGCACGGCGAGGAGGGTCATGCGGGGCTCGTGCAGTTTTTCACAAGCGGTCGGGGGTTCTTATACGCCGCCACGCCGCTCGCGGCGATGCAACGCCGCAAGCGGCTACTGCGGCGGCGGTTCCGACGCCGCGCCGAGCTTCCCGGCGCGACTGCGCACCGGGTCGGTCTTCGTGGTCTGGTCGAAGACGCTCAGCAGTTTCTCCTTGTCGAACACCATCTCCTCGCGGCTCGCCCCCGTGAGGTCGTACAGGGAGGTCAGCTCGATGGCGTCCACCGGGCAGGCCTCCTCGCACATGCCGCAGTAAATGCAGCGGAGCTCGTCGATGACGAACGTCTCGGGGTACTTCTCGCGGTCCTTCCACTCGGCCGGCGCGGGGGCGGCGATAATGTCGATGCAGTGGGCGGGGCAGGCGGTGGCGCACATGTAGCACGCCACGCACTTCACCCGCCCGGCCTCGTCGCGGTTGAGGCGGTGGACGCCGCGGTAGTTCGGCGGCAGCGTCGGCTCCTGCTCCGGGTACTGCTCCGTAATCTTCTTCGAGAACATGTGGCCGAGCGTGGTCTTCAGCCCGTCCACCATCGCGGGGAGGTACAGTTGGTCCCAGAAGCCCAGCTTCGGAGCCTCGACCCAGCGCACGTCGTTTTCTGTCAGCGGCATTATGAACCCTCGAAAGCCCGGGGACGGCCGTCCCCGGGCTTTGGGTGTGATTCAGCGGCCGGCGTACCCCACGCCCGCCGGCATCCCCGGCGGCAGCTTCCGCACCGCGCGCTTGGGGTTGGTGATCGACCCGGCCGCCCGCACCGCGATGACCCCGGCGCCGAGGAACAGCCCCGCCGACGCCGCCGTCAGCACCCACAGCGGGGCGCCGAGCTGGAGGGCGAACACGACGCACACCACGTTCGCCAGCCCGAGCGGGATCATCACCTTCCACGCCAGGTTCATCAGCTGGTCGAACCGGAACCGCGGGATCGTCCACCGCACCACCAGCGCGAACACGCAGTACAGGAGCATCTTCCCGATCAGGATCGCCGCCTTCACCACCGCCGCGACCGTCGGGTCCGTGGCGAGGCTCTCCAGCCCGAACAGCGACCAGCCGCCGAGGAACAGGATCGACATCATGAACCCGGCCGTGATGAGGTGGATGAACTCCGTCATCAGCAGCAGGCCGAGCTTCATGCTCGAATACTCGGTGTGGAACCCGCCCACGAGTTCCTGCTCGGCTTCCGGCAGGTCGAACGGCAGGCGGCTCCCCTCGGCGTAGGCCGACACCATGAACAGCAGCGCCGCCAGCGGCTGGAAGAACACGAGCCACCACACGTGGGTTTCCTGCCACGCCGCGATGCGCTCCAGGTTCAGCGAGCCGACGATGAGGAACACGCCGAGCACCGCCATGCCGAGCGGAATCTCGTAACTGATGATTTGCGCCGAGCTCCGCAGCGCCCCCAGCAGCGAGTACTTGTTGTTGGCGCTCCACCCGGCGAGGATGACGCCGTACACGGCGAGCGAGCCGAGGGCGAACACGTACAGCACGCCCACGTCGAGGCCCGGCGCGATGACGAGCTTGAACTGGCCGCGGTAGTCGGCCTGCGCCTGGTCGAACGCGGCGACGGTCGGCTGCGGGTCGGGCGGCGGGGTCGCGCCGCCGACGGGCACGACCGCCAGCGCCAGCAGCGCCGTCATCACGCCGACCGCCGGCGCGAGGACGTAGAAGATGCGATCGACGTGGGCGGGGATGACTTCCTCTTTGAGGAAGAACTTGCCGCCGTCGGCGAGCGGTTGGAGGAGGCCGAACGGGCCGACGCGGTTCGGGCCGACGCGGTCCTGAATCCAGGCGCTCACCTTCCGCTCGCCGAGCGTCAGGTACGCGACGAGCCCCAGCCCGGCGCCCATCACGGCGACGATCAGGATGAGGGCGTGTGTCAGGTCGAACTCGGGCATCGTGGCTTCGTCCTTCGTCCTTTGTCCTTCGTCATTCGGCGAGGCGAACCCCGTTCGCCGGCACCTCGCCGCCCAGCGGCGCGAACCACCCCACCGCCGCCGCCACTTCCGCCCGCACCGTCGCCGCCTGCGCCAGCCCGCGGCGGCCGAGCAGGTCGTACCCCAGCTGCAACTCACTCCGCGCCTCGACCGGCGGCCGCGTCGCCCGGGCGAACGGCTGCGCCAGCCCCGCGTGGTTCACGAACGTCCCTTCCTTCTCGAAGGACGCCGTGCCCGGCAGCACGTACTTCGCCGCCGCCGTCACCAGCGACGGGAACAGGTCCTGCGCCACCAGCAGCGCCGGCGCCTTCCAATCCGAGGGAATCCCGGCCTCCGCGTGCGCCGGGTCGGGGTAGCCGCCGGCGAACCACAGCGCGTCCAGCGACTCCCGCGCCACGTCCGCGAACGGGATCACGCCCCCTTGCAGGTGCTGCAACACCGCCTCGACGCCGCGGCGGTTCGGGCACTTCTCGGCGCGGATGACGAACGTCGTCGGCTCGACCGCGTTGCCGCGCACGTCCTTCGGGTAGCGGTCGTCCTCGCCGACCACCGGCACCGGGCCGAGCGTCAACCGCACGTCGGCGGACAGGCGCTTGAAGTAGCTGCCGAGGAGGAATGCTTCTTCCACCGTGAGGTACGGCGACAGCACGGCCACGACGCCGCGGGCGTTCGCCTGCACCGCGGCCGAAAGTTCCTGCTTCAGCAGCGGCGTGATTTGCGCCCACGGCGCCGGCCCGAACCGACCGTCGCGCTTCACCTGCGGCCGCACGACCCGCTCGCCGCTGTTGGCGAAGTGGTAGCCGTAGCGGCCGTCGTCGCACATGAAGTGCCCCTGCGCCAGCGGGTTCTCCCGCGCCCGCAGGCGGTACACGATGTCCTTGTTCGCGTCCACGTGCGTGCTGCACCCCGTGCTGCACCGCGAACAGACCTGATCGACGGTCTTCAAATACCACACGCGCTGCTTGTACAGGAAATCCTTGCTCCCGAGCGCGCCGACGGGGCACAGATCGACGACGTTCCCGGCCAGCTTGTTTTCGAGCGGCCGGCCGGGGAAGGTGTCGATCTCCTCGTGGTGGCCGCGGCCGAGTACCAGCAGCTCGGCGGTGCCGCTGATCTCGCGGGTGAAGCGCACGCAGCGCGTACACATGATGCAGCGGTCGGTGAACAGCGTGATCTTGCTGGAAAGGCCCGGCTTGTTCGGCGGCTGGTTCTTCTCGTCCACCATGCGGGATTCGGAGCGGCCGTAGTCGTAGCTGAAGTCTTGCAGCTTGCACTCGCCGGCCTTGTCGCACACCGGGCAGTCGAGCGGGTGGTTCAGCAGCAGCCCTTCGAGCGTGTCGGCCTGCGCCCGCTTGGCGCGGTCGCCGGGCTGGCCGCCCTTCACGTAGTCGGCGGGGTAAGCGAGCGCGGCGACGGTCTGGTCGCGCTTCGCGTAGTCGCCGGTGACGACGACGGTGCCGTCCTTCACCTGCGTCTGGCAGCCGGGGAGCACCTTCGGCTGCATGACGACGGTGCCGTCGGGCTTGCGCTCGCCGACCTCGACGAGGCACATCCGGCACGACGCCACGACCGAGAGCGCCTCGTGGTAGCAGTAGTGCGGGACGAACGTGCCCGCGGTGTCGGCGGCCTGGACGCAGTTCCGCCCCGCGGTGACCTCCACCGGCTTGTCGTTCACGTACACGGTCGGCATTGCAGCTCACCCGTCGATCCGAGGCAGAGAATTAACCACAGAGTCACAGAGGACACAGAGGGAAGACAAAGGCGGAGACCGACCAAATCCGATCATTCAAAACTGCCTTCCCTCGGCTTTCTGTCTTCTCTCTGTGCCCTCTGTGACTCTGTGGTTAATCCGTCTTCGCCCGTCACCGCCCCAGCCGGCGGCGGAGCTCGGCGGCGGTCAGCGTCTCGGTCCCGTTCGCGCTCGCCGCCAGCCCGCCGCGCTGGAAGGCGGCCGTCTCGTACGCCCAGACGCCCTCGCGGGTGGTCGCGCCGGTCAGCGTGATCGCCCCCTTCTGCACCAGCCCGAACGCCGGGCTGCCGCCCTGCTGGAGGAAGGCCGTCACCTGCTGCGCCGTCGGCATCCGGCCGCTCGCCCCGGAGAGCGTGTCGATGAGGAGGCGCACGTCCTCCATGTCCTTCTGCCCGACCGGCAGCGCCGCCGCGGGGGGCGCCGGCGGCGGCGGGGCCGGGCGGTTGTCGATCTTCCCCATCGGCACCGGTTGCGGCGGCGGCGGCTGAAGCACCGACGGCGGCAGCGCTAACAGGTACGGCCGCAGTTCGTCCGGCGTCGAGCGGGTGGCCCGGCCTCCGATCAGGGCGAATCCCGGCGTGGTGTCGGCGTTCGCCGAGAACGCCCACAGCCCGCCGCCCTCGGTCGTGCCCGTCAGGATGATCGACCCCTCCGAGACCGCGGTGAGCAGCTTGGGGCTCTGCTGCCGCAACTCCGTCAGGATGCGGTCCTTCGTCGGCATCCGCCCCACGTCGTCGCGCATCAACTCGATGAACTCGCCGAGCGACTTCAACTCGTTCAGGTCGGTGGTCCGCACCGCGGCCTTGCGGACGGCCATGACCGCCCCGCCGCCGCCCCCGCCGCCGAGCGCCGCCTGCGGGTTCACGACGATGCCGAGGCCGCCACCGGCGATGATGGGAGCGCCCCCGCCGCCGGACGGCGCCGGCCGCTCGGGCGGCAGGCCGTCGCCCTTCTGGGCCGGCGCCGGGTCGGGCTCGGCCGGCTTGGGCTTCTTCTTGCACCCGGCCAGCGCCAGGGCGCACACCGCGATCAGGGCGAAACACCGCATGACACCACCCTCCGATCGGGTTGACTGGTCCGCGGGTCGGCTGTCTTGTTAGGCCGGGGCGCAAGCCCCGTTGGTTTCGCATACCCGACGGGGCTTGCGCCCCGGCCTAACAAGACAGCCGACCCCCGAGTTCTCAGTGGGCCATCGCCAGCGCCTTCGCGTACTTGCTCGTCTCGCCGCTCCGAATCGCCGCCTCGAACTCGGCGCGGAACTTCCGCACCGCCGTCTTCACCGGCCAGCCGGCGCCGTCGGCCAGCCCGCAGATCGTCGTCCCCGGCATGATGCCGAT
>Ga0335394_10001087_pt1 | contig 30159 bp, 34 predicted proteins | sample MAT03_FD_205741 | JGI IMG/M metagenome (GOLD analysis project Ga0335394, IMG submission 205741) | Freshwater microbial communities from Lake Fryxell liftoff mats and glacier meltwater in Antarctica - MAT-03 (spades assembly) (version 2) ...
CGCCTTACTGATGGCAAAACCAATAGCAGAATGGTATTTACCGTGGGCAAATCATCAACCGTACTTTTCGTTTAGAGGTTTGTGGGAAAATAGGGTAACACAAATGAGTGAGTTGGAACTTTGGACCACAAATATAGCCGATGACATGAAAGAATTGAAATTGCCGACACTGGTGGTGCATGCAGACTATGCCGCTACAGGAAAAGATATTCCTAAAAAACTGTTTGAATTAATTCCATCAAAAAATAAAAAATTAGTTTGGTTGGGTTCGCAAGTTCAATTTCAATTTTATGAAGAAAGCCTAACCATTGACAAAGTAATTAATGAAATAAACAAATTCTTAAAATAAATCAGCTATGAGCAAAAAAGTAATCGTTTTCGGAACCACAGGCTTAATGGGAAAGGAAATTCTTGAAAACAAGTTTAATAATACCAGAATTGGTTTAGTAAATAAGTACTTAATGACAAGTAAAAAAACAATTTCAATAATTTTATTTACAATCTTAATTTTGTTCAAAATGGGAGTACAAGCACAAAGTTTCAAAAAAATTGAAACAAGCCCATTGACACTTGAAGTGTTCAACGCATCAGAAAATAGTTTTGGGGTAGCATCGGTAATTGTTTCAGGCAAAACAGAAGCTGTTTTAATTGATGCACAATTTACTTTGGCAGATGCCGAATTGGTATCACAAAAAATAATAAAATCAGGCAAAAAATTAACATCTATCTACGTTAGTTATGGCGACCCAGATTATTATTTTGGTTTAGAAGTATTTAAAAGACATTTTCCTGAAGTAACCGTTTATGCTACTTCTGCTACTGTTGAACACATTAAAGCAACGGCACAAAAAAAATTGGAAGTTTGGGGCGGTAGGTTAGGAAAAGTCTTGACATCAAACGTAGTGTTGCCACAAGTTTTGCAAGGTAATTCAATAGATTTGGAAGGGCAAAAATTAGAAATAATTGGCGTAGAAGAATTTTCTACAAATGCATTTGTTTGGATACCTTCTATAAAAGCAGTAGTGGGTGGCATTAATGTTTTTGGAACTACTTTTAACTTGTGGATGGCAGATGCACAAACCACACAGGTACGTAATAAATGGATAAATGTTTTAGATAAAATCGAATCATTGAAACCTGCAGTAGTAATTCCTGCACACGCTAACAATAATAGTCCATTCGATATTAGTGCTGTAAAACATACCAAAAGTTATATTCAGTTCTACGAAGAAGCATTGAAGACAAACAAGACTTCGGATGCCTTAATTGCAACATTGAAAGCAAAATACCCAACACTCACTTTTGAAACAGCTTTGCAAATTGGAGCAAAAGTAAACACAGGCGAAATGAAATGGTAAGCGTAGTTTTCAACGCTTTTGAAATAGGAATTGCCGGTTTTTAAGCTATCGAAAAATGGTTCGAAATTAAACATAAAATATTTTTACAAACTCCTTTGGAATTTAAAAATAAAGTTTTAGCTTTTAAAAATACTTATCAAACAAGTTGTTATAAACAACCTTGTGAAACTTGACAATTCAAGTATTAGCAAGTAATGTGGGGCATTTTATTGCAAAGGAAATTCTTGAAAACAAATTTAATAAAACCAGGATTGGTTTAGTAAATAAGTAATTATGCCCAATGCCGATATTTTAGAGTTTCTATTCTCAGCGGTTGCCACAATAGTGGCAACCTTAACTGGTTTAATAGGTGCATTTTCAACATTTCGTTTGCAGAATATTAGTGCTGAAATCGGGTTTTTAAAAGGTTTTGTTTTAGAGAAAAAGCCGGATAACATCAAAACATTGAATGAGTATATCAAAGGTGAAGATTATCATTTGCTTGAAAAAATTTACGATAGAAATTTGGAAGGAGTACAGGTTTTAGAAGAGGTAATTGAAAAGTATAATTTACATCTACAACTCAACGAATTTTCTTTTGACCTAAAAAATATTCGTAATAATCAAAAGCAATATAATGAAATCAAAAAAATGACGACTAATAGTTTTACACTTTCATTACTGTTTGTATTTGCAAATCTATTATTGCTTTTGTTTACCAACTTCATTTTGCAAATGCCTTTTTTTAATAGCTGTGCATTTGTGTACTTTATGTTAATTGCAATCGTATTTTATCAATTTGTGCGACAAGTAAATCAATTAATAAGTTAAGCATAAAAAATCATAATGGAAATATTTATTGTATAATCATATTTGTACAAAACTAAGAATAGCTATGTATATAGGAAAATCATACAAGTTTTCAGAATTTCTTCTTTGGACAAGAAGAAATATTTATATCACATTAATAATAAGTATAATTCCGGTGGTTTTATACCAACCTTTGGGATTAAAATTTATAGCAATTCCCTGGACTGTAGTTGCATTATTAGGAACCGCAACGGCTTTTATTGTGGGCTTTAAAAATACACAAACGTACAACAGAACTTGGGAAGCACGGCAAATTTGGGGAGCCATTCTAAACAGTAGCCGATCTTGGGGAACTATGAGTAGGGATTTTCTCTATAATTCCGAAAAAACAAAAGAACTTATCTATCGGCATTTTGCTTGGCTTACTGCATTACGTTATGCAATGCGAGATAGCCGTACTTGGGAAAACACAAGTAAAGCCCACAACGCCGAATATCAACAATTTTACACCATCCCCGAAAAGGAAACGCAGTTTGAAACAGAATTAGCAAAATATATTTCGGCAGAAGAGCTTAACTATATTTTAACCACTAAAAATAAAGCAGTTCAATTGATGAGTTTACAATCCAAAACCGTTAAACTGCTATATGCCAACAAAGAAATTGACAGCTATCAATTTGTAGAAATGCAGAAAATGATAAAAGATTTTTACGACCAACAAGGTAAAAGTGAACGTATAAAAAACTTTCCTTATCCACGACAATTTGCAACAATCAATTTATTTTTTGTGAAGTTGTTTTGTATTCTTCTACCTTTTGGTCTGCTCAAAGAATTTGACAAATTAAATGACGGATTAACAGGTTTATTTCAAGGAAATATGGTATGGTTCGTCATTCCATTTAGCGTTTTAATTTCTTGGGTTTACACATCGTTGGAAGAAGTGGGCGAAAGCACAGAAAACCCATTTGAAGGCAGCCCAAATGATGTTCCAATATCGCAAATAAGTAGAACCATTGAAATAGATTTAAGAGAAATGCTTGGCGAAACTGACTTACCACCAGCATTACAACCCAAAAACAATATAATTTTATAATTTATTAACGAAGGTTTATATGCTAAAAAAAGACAAATTAGAAATCATCAGAAAATGGTATCCAAATGCCATTACCACTATTGACAGCGTAAACAAAACTATAGACTATTTTGAAAACAATTTGGGACTTGAACCCAAACAAGTTATGCTCGCTGACAGTATTTGTAGTGATGATGTAAATAGTATTCAATATCCTACAAGGGCATTAGAGTTTTTAGGTCCCTTTAAGATGGGTGGTTTAGACGGATTTCCATTTACAGGTTTAACAGGTATGGGTGCGTTTGCAAGCCACGTTCCAGACGATGGTGCAGTTTTTATTTATTATGGCCCTCATATTGGCATAACAAAAAAAGGAGTTATTGGCGAAATACACCGATTGGGACAGTCTAAAAACACAGGTTGTTGTGGTGCAGCAAAAGGCGCTTTAAATAAATTGCTAAATAATGAAATAGAAGTTGGCAACGTTACCGAAATTGATTATCAGATGAATACAATTGAGCAGATTCTGCTAAATAAGAAAGAAAGAATTGTAAATGCAACCACCCCACTTTTTGAAGCCACAGAAGTAATTTATGAAGCCATTGATAAACGAATAATAGAATTAGTTGAAAAAACCAACTATAACTGCAAGTATGTCGTACTTATGGGTGCTATTTTGATAAATAGTGACAGTGATATGGGGTCATTCTCGCAAATAAAGAGGTTTGAAATTATTGATTTGCAAACAAATGAAAGGAAAAATGCCATTCGACATTTCAAAGTATAAAGTAACAGTAAGTAAATAAATGAAATTCTTAGCGGTATAGTTTCATAACGTTGTTGATGGCATTTGCCTCTTCTAAGTTAATTAAAGCGTAATGTTTGCCTTCCTAAAAAGAGGAAAATGTTAAAAAGCGATTATTATTGTTCTTCCCAAAATAACAACAATATCTCACAAATTTATCATTCAAACGCCAAGGCAAACATACATAATGGAGGTCAAATTCATAAATATTTGTCTGAATCAAATGAAATATTGGCTGCCCGATTTAATGTTTCAACACAAACTATTTCAAAATGGAAAAGCAAAGTTGTTCTTAGGGATGTCAGTAGTTTTCCAGTAAATATAAGCCTATGCTTTATCCGACTTAGAAACAGCTTTGGTTAAAAGAAGCCCTGACGGCGTTTCTACCCGGCTACGAGGTGCTGGTCGATGGCAGCAACGCCCCCTTTATTGGCCACGACATTCAGAACATTCTCCACAGCGCAATTGCAGGGAATCGGCTATGAGTTGCATTGGGTGGCCCACCAACACCGGTCAGCGGAGGCCGAAATCGCAGGTATTCACGAATAACTGATGCGCATTCCGAAAAGACGTACCAGATCCAACGCCGGCTTTTTCCACGGCTTGGTCACTCAGACGGTATCTTTATTATCATCATCGTCGGTTCCGGGCGGACGTCTTGTCGCGCGTTTCGTCAGACATCATTCGTTCTCCTGAACAGGCAAGAAAAAGGTCTTTTTGTCGCAACTTGACCTCTAAAAAGAGTGGGTTTGGTGTTTCGGGCTAATCATTGTATGTTCGTGTGTCCGAAGGGATAAGGCAAGCAATTTAGAAAGTGCAATTACAAATATACAATCTATTGTTTGAATAGTTCTAATTACGACAAAATTTTCGTACTATGCGGGAGTGGTGCGTCAGCACTGTCGCTTCGAATTATTAGGGATAAGAATAGACACTAACAAAAAAATTAAAAATAGACCCTTCTTTGTCGCATCAGTTTTACACAATTTTAGCATTTCTTGATTATTTCAAATTAATTTGTCTGACACAGATTTTAAAGGGCGAACCGCCTGGTTTTACTCAATTGCCAATTCTACGATGAAAAGATTTTTTAAATGGACGGGCTTCGGCATAATCGGGCTGGCCGCCGTTTTTTTTGCGGGGCCCCGTGCCGAAAAAGCTACTTTGAATTTTGAACTGCCTGAAATGGGTTTAAACTTGGCGCAGTTAGAAAGCACAATTGCCCAGTCGGAAGCAAAATTTGACCTCAAACCTGACAACCAAGCCCGCATTGTGTGGGCCGACAGTACCAAAAAACAAAAGACAAAATACAGCATTGTTTATGTGCATGGTTTTGGGGCAAGTTGGGCCGAAGGCGACCCAACTTGCCGGCAATTGGCCCAAAAGTATGGTTGCAATCTGTATTTGGCCCGCCTCTACGACGCTGGCATAAAAGACCGCGACGCTTTCAAAACCCTCACGCCCGACCTGTTTTTGGCCGGCGCAAAGCAAGCCATAAGCATTGGCAAAGCCCTGGGCGACAGTGTAATAGTGATAGGTTGCTCGGCGGGCGGGTTGCTCGCGGCGGGTATTGCTGCCGAACACCCCGAACTGGCAGCTTTGGTGTTGTATTCGCCTTGTTTTTCGATATATAAAAACGCGCTGGGGGTAGCCACTGGCCCCTGGGGCAAACAAATATTGCGGGCCATAGCGGGCGATGGACGCGATATTACAACTTACGCTCCCGACCGTGCCAACTACTGGCTGACGCGCTATCATTCAAATGGCTTGATTGTCTTGCAACAAACAATGGACGCAATAAACAAACCCGAAGTATTTGCCAAAATCAAAATGCCTGTCTTGCTGGCATACTATTACAAAGACGAAGAAAATCAGGATAAAGTGGTGTCGGTAGAAGCCATGCTAAAAGCCTTTGACGAGCTGGGAACGCCCGCTGTGCAAAAGCAAAAAGTAGCCCTGCCCAAAACGGGCGACCACGTAATAGCCTCGCATTTTACGTCCAAAGATTTGAAAGGCGTTTTTGACGCAACAGACAAATTTTTGAAAGAAACGGTGCGTGTGCCGTTGCCTTAAACCAAGGTAGTGCGCGTTGCCAGTGCAAACCAACGAAACCAATAGCAAATCAACCTCAAAATTCAAAATGCAAAATATTTTAGCAGCACTCCACATCAAACCCCACAACGCGGGCGTTAGCACTGGCCTACACAGCTGGCAAGGAGCTGGTACAGCCATCGCATCTTTCTCGCCCGTTGATGGCAAGCTTATTGGCAGCATAGACACAGCCTCCAAAGAAGACTACGAAAAAGTAATAACCACTGCTGAGGCCGCCTTTGGGGCTTGGCGGCTCGTGCCTGCCCCCAAACGGGGCGAAATAGTACGCCAAATGGGCGAGCAGTTTAGAAAATACAAGCAAGAATTGGGTGCGCTCGTGAGCTACGAAATGGGCAAAAGTCTGCAAGAAGGACTGGGCGAAGTACAAGAAATTATCGACATCTGCGACTTTGCCGTGGGGCTATCGCGGCAGCTATATGGACTCACCATGCACAGCGAACGCCCCGCCCACCGAATGTACGAGCAGTGGCAGCCATTGGGCGTGGTGGGTATCATTTCGGCGTTCAATTTTCCAGTAGCCGTTTGGTCTTGGAACGCCATGCTGGCCTGGGTATGCGGTGATGTTTGCGTGTGGAAGCCTTCCGAAAAAACGCCATTGACGGCAGTGGCTTGTCAAAATATTATTCAAGATGTGCTGCGCCAAAACCAAGTTCCCGAGGGGGTGTCGGGCTTGGTAGTGGGCGGGCGCGAAGTAGGCGAATGGCTCGCCCACGATGCCCGCGTGCCGCTGGTATCGGCTACGGGCAGCACGCGCATGGGCAAGGCCGTGGCGGTGGCAACAGGCGCGCGGCTCGGCAAAAGTTTACTGGAACTGGGCGGCAACAACGCCATTATTTTGGCACCAAGTGCCGACTTGGCCGTGGCCATTCCTGGAATAGTTTTTGGGGCGGTAGGCACAGCAGGCCAACGCTGCACCACCACCCGCCGCTTGATTGTTCACGAAAGTTTGTACGAAACCGTAAAAGTGCAGTTGGCCAAAATTTACGGGCAGCTCCGCATTGGCAACCCCCTCGACCAACACAACCACGTGGGGCCGCTCATTGATTCACTGGCCGTAGAGAGCTACCAGTCTGCCGTAGAGGCCGTTATAGCAGCAGGTGGCACATTTGTGGCTGAACCAGCGGTGTTGAGCGGTGCCGATTTTGAGTCGGGCTGTTATGTGCGTCCGTGCATAGCCGAAGCGCAAAACCACTGGCCCATTGTGCAGCACGAAACTTTTGCGCCTATATTGTATTTGCTCAAATACCAAACCTTAGCCGAGGCCATTGCGCTCCAAAACAGCGTTCCTCAGGGGCTTTCGTCGGCCATTTTTACACTCAATATGCGCGAAGCCGAGCAGTTTTTGAGCGCGGCAGGCTCAGATTGCGGCATTGCCAATGTAAATATTGGTACGTCCGGGGCCGAAATTGGCGGGGCTTTTGGCGGCGAAAAAGAAACGGGCGGCGGGCGCGAGTCGGGTTCGGACGCTTGGAAGGCGTACATGCGCCGCCAAACCAACACCATCAACTACGGGGCCACGCTCCCCTTGGCGCAGGGCATTCAGTTTGATTTGTAAATAAAAAAAGTGGAGTCGGTTTCTCAAAACCGACTCCACTTGCTTGAACTTTAAAAAAAAACTACTACCGCTTCTTCACAGGTCGGCTGCCGTACCACTTTTTTTCTTCGCCCCTGGTGTCCGTTTTGGCCGAGGCAGGTGCGGCGGCGTTGTTACGGCGCGGTGCCTGCTGCTCGCTGCGCGGCGGACGTTGTCCGCGCTGTGGTTGCACAAACTTCACGTAGGCGTTCTTGTCCATCGGGTAAGGCTGGTTGGTTACTACGGGAATCTGCTTGCCGATTAGTTTTTCAATATCGCGCAAAAAATCTTTTTCTTCGGCATCGCAAAACGACATCGAAACGCCGCTCGCGCCCGCGCGGCCCGTGCGGCCTATGCGGTGTACGTAGGTTTCGGGAATATTGGGCAGCTCGTAGTTGATTACCGTCGAAAGCTCGTCAATGTCAATGCCCCGGGCTGCAATGTCGGTGGCTACCAATACCCGCGTTTCCTGCGACTTGAAGTTGGACAAAGCTCGTTGCCGCGCATTTTGCGACTTATTGCCATGAATGGCCTCGGCCGTAATCCCTGCTTTTACCAAATCTTTCACTACTTTGTCGGCTCCGTGTTTGGTTCGCGTAAATACCAACGCCGTAACGATGGCCTTGTTGTTTTCTAAAAGATAAATCAAGAGGTCTTTCTTGTCGTTTTTGGTTACGTAGTACAATGACTGCCGAATGGTATCGGCAGTAGAAGACACAGGCGTAACCTCCACCTTGGCGGGGTTGGTCAGTATGGTATCGGCCAGCGTAACAATTTCGGGCGGCATAGTAGCCGAAAAAAACAGGGTCTGGCGCTTGGCGGGTAGTTTGGCAATGACGCGCTTCACGTCGTGCACAAAACCCATGTCGAGCATGCGGTCGGCCTCGTCAAGAACAAAGAGTTTGATGCTCTGTAAATTAATAAAACCCTGGTTCATGAGGTCGAGCAAGCGGCCTGGCGTGGCTACCAAAATATCAACGCCGCGTTTGAGCGATTCTACTTGGTGATGCTGCGACACGCCGCCGAAAATTACCAAGTGCCGCAGGCTCACGTAGCGGCCATAAGCCGCAAAACTCTCGCCAATCTGAATCGCCAGTTCGCGGGTGGGGGTCAATATCAAAGCCCGAACGGGCTTTTGGCCTTTTTCGCGGTGCGGGTCTTCGCACAATAGTTGCAAAATAGGAATGGCAAAAGCGGCGGTTTTGCCCGTACCCGTTTGGGCGCAGCCCAGCAAATCTTGGCGTTTTAGTACCAACGGAATCGCTTTTTGTTGAATCGGCGTAGGCGTGGTGTAACCCTCGGTCTCGAGTGCTTTCAAGATGGGGTCAATGAGGTGTAATTCGTTGAATGTCAATTTATAAAAGTAATATTTTGTGGCCAAAGGTAGTGAATAATGGCCACTATACCCATTTCTTGCTTACTTTTGTGGCTTTTCACAAAAACAAACTGCCCGACATTGAAACGCTTTGACACCAGCACACAATACGACACATCTCTGATTTCCAGTTACTTAAACCGAAAAATTGTCATTGATTTTATACTTCCCCCCGCCTACGAGCTGCAACCGCAGGCGTTTTATCCAGTACTTTTGATGAACGATGGGCAGGACTTAAAGCAGCTAAAAATGACCGAAGTATTGCAAAAATTATACCAACAAAATGCCATCAAACCGCTCATTGTGGTGGCCATTCATTGCGGCGACCGCATGCAAGAATACGGCACCGCTACCCAAGCCGACTACAAACGACGCGGCACAAAAGCTGCCGATTATACCCAGTTTGTGTTAGAAGAACTCTTGCCTTATGTCCAAAAAAAATACCGCATCTTGGCGGGCCCTGCCAACACGTTTCTGTGTGGTTTTTCGCTCGGGGGCTTATCGGCTTTCGACATAACGTGGCACAATCCAAACTTATTTGGCAAAGTAGGCGTGTTTTCGGGCTCATTTTGGTGGCGACAAAAAGCCTACGAAAATCATTACGACGACCACACCGACCGCATCATGCAGCAAATAGTGCGCCAAACACCCTTGACGGCTCACCATAAATCGCTCAAATTTTGGCTACAAACAGGCACCGAAGACGAAAAAGACGACCGCAACCACAATGGCATTATAGACTCTATTGAAGATACGCTTGATTTGATTGTTGAACTCGAAAAAAAAGGCTACCGCTGGAATAAAGATTTGCGCTATGTAGAAGTGAAAGGCGGCCAACACAACCCCCACACTTGGTCTGAAGCGATGCCCGATTTTTTGAGATGGTTGTTTTTGTAGTTTGGTCATTTAGACGACATTATATTGGGGCCTTGTTGGCTACTTTTGCGATAAAATCATCCCCCCCGAAAAAAAGGCCTTTTAAATTTACCTAACACTTAACCTTAAAAAAACTGGCTTGCCCAATGATTCTCCCAAAACCAAATTTACCCCGTTGGCTCGTCAAATTGTTCAATTACGAATACTGGACGTGGTGGGTTTTCTTTTTGCCCGTGGTGCCTTATTGGGCTTATTTGGCCCTGCGAAATCGGTCGCTTACTTACTTTACTACCGTCAATCCTTGTATTCCAGATGGGGGTGTTTTTGGCGAAAGCAAGATGGATATTCTCAATCAAATTGCCCCCCATTATTTGCCCGCCTCGCTTTTTGTGCCGCTCCATCAACCGTTTGAGTGGGTCTTGGAAACCTTAAAAAACCGCTCGGTTTCTTTTCCGTTGGTGGCCAAGCCCGACGTGGGTGGGCGGGGTTTTCGGGTAGAGCGCATGGACACTCAGCAAGCATTGCAAACCTACCTCGCAGCGGCCATCATGCCCGTTATTTTGCAAGAATTTGTGGACTATGAACTGGAACTGGGCGTGATGTACGCCCGACTACCCGGGCAGCCCAAAGGCCGTGTAACCTCAATTACCCAAAAAGAATTTTTGACCGTTACGGGCGACGGGCGCTCGACGATTGGTGAACTGCTGGCGCAAAGCACCCGCGCCCAAATGGCCATGGGCGAACTCCGCAAACGAATCAATGGCCAATGGAACGTGGTGGTGCCCGCCCGTACAACGCGGCTCGTTCAGCCCATTGGAAATCATTGCCTGGGAACCAAGTTTTTGAATGCCAATTATTTGATTAACAGCCAATTGTCGCAAGTTTTTGACAACATTGCGTTGCCAATAACGGGCTTTTATTACGGTCGCTTTGACTTAAAAGTGAGCAATTTGGCCGACTTATACGCGGGCCGCAACATAAAAATTATGGAACTCAACGGGGCTACTTCTGAGCCAGGACACATCTACGACCCGTCGTATCGGCTTTGGAAAGCCTACCGCGATGTAATGCAACACATGAAAATTGTGGCCGACATCAGCGCGGCCAACCGTAAATTGGGCGTTCAGCCTACGCCCTTGCGCCAACTGCTCAAAAATTCGAGCGACTACTTTGCCGTCAGTGGCCAGCTTTGAGTGGTGTTTATAACCAAAAAATGAGTAATTTTATGGCCTCTTTATTTGAATTAACCCACTTTGACCTTTCCCCCTATGCAGCCTTCCCTCGACACGCGCTACTGGTACTTGCGCGACCATCAACTGTTTCAGCATTTGAACTCGGCGGAATTGCGCGCGATTTGTGTGATTTCTAATTTTAAAACCGCCCAGAAAGGAGAAATAATCTATTTTGCCCACGATGAACAAAGCCGCGTGTATTCGCTCAAAAAAGGGATTATTAAGATTGTAGAACTCACGCCCGAGGGCAACGAAACCGTCAAAGAGGTCATTCAGAAAGGCGATTTATTTGGCCAAGTGTCGCTCAACCAGCAAACTACCGACGAGTATGCCGTGGCACTATCTGATTACGTAACGATTTGTAGTTTTTGGATTGAAGATTTTGAAAAAGTAATTCAGAAAAACCCCTCTTTGGCCATAAAATACACCAAATTAATTGGACTGCGATTTAAGCGGCTCGAAAATCGGTACAGCAATTTGATGTTTAAAGACGTTAAGACGCGCTTGCTGATTTTTTTGCGAGACTGGGCCCAAAATGAAGGCCAACCCGAAGGCCAAGGCATGCGCCTCAAAAACTATTTGACGCACCAAGATGTAGCGAGCTTAATTTGCAGTACGCGCCAAACGGTTTCACAACTGTTTAATGACCTGAAAAACAGTGGGTTAATTGACTACGACCGCACATCAATTGTAATTTATAACCTCAATTTGTTTAAAACTTAATTGAAAAATGCGCCCAAATGTCGGCAAGCCGACATTTGCTTGGCAGGTTGTTGCTCACCTTTGTACTCTTCAAACTAAAACACAAATTCAACCATGAAAAAATTACTGCTAATAGCTGCACTGCTGGGCGCACTGACTGCCTGCCAAAAAACCGAAATCGAAGCTGCGCCTACCTCAAATACAGGCGCACCAGTCAATCTGACCAACCCCACGCAAACCTTTGATGCTGCGGGTCAAAAATTAGCTGGGCAGGGTACATTTATGGGTTCGGGCCGATACAGTGCTTCGGGAGTAGTGAAACTCTATGAAAAAGGCGATAAACGCACGCTCGTATTTGAAGATTTTAAAATAGACAACGGACCAGACCTACGTATTTATCTGGCCGAAGACAAAAATGCCAAAGGTTTTATTGAATTGAGTAGCAAGGTAAACTCGGGCAGTTTCTTTTTAGAGCTCCCCGCCAACGCCAACCTCGATAAACAAAAACAGGTCTTGATTTGGTGCAAGCAATTTACCGTTCTTTTCGGCAATGCCGAATTGAAATAAAACGTAAGTTGACAGTTAAAAACACCAAATAATTACAAAAAATCAACATGAAAACAATTATTTTTTTGACAGCCACTTTGCTGGCTGCGGGTAATGTTTTTGCCCAACTTCCCAAGAAATATACCACCGCCGATGTAGGCATTTCGGCTGGCAATGGCTTTACGGGGGCACTTTCTTACAATAAATATTATGGCCTTGGTCGGTCAGGAAGGTTTAAGGTAGGTTTGGGGTTGCGTTTCAACACTTATTTTGCGGGTCAAAACGACCACCGCACCGCACCTGCCTCGCTTACTTCGGGCAAAAGTAGCTTTGCCGCTTTGGTGGCAGACGATATCGTTGGTCAAATTGATACGCTTCGTTTGAGCAATTCGCAGGTAAATTCGCTCAATCTGAACATTCATTTGCAATATGCCGTTCTAAAAAAACTGGAAGTAGGTTTTAACATTGATGCCGTAGGGTTTAGCTTTGGTGGCCAGCAAAAAGGTGTATTTTTGGCGCGACAGTCGGACGCAACGGGCCGTGGCAACAATGGCAAAACCGACATTGCCGCAAAACCAACTCCCTTTAACTTGTTGTTGGTCAGCGACTCAGACATGGGTAGTCTTAATTCTGAAATTTATGCCCGTTATTGGATTAATGACAAGTGGGCCTTGCGGGGAGGACTTTCGTTTCAATTTTGGGAATATACGACCGACCGAAAATTAGCGTTTAATAATGACCGCTTCCGTTCAAAAGTTTTATTACCACTCATTGCCGTTTCGTACCGTCTAAAATAGCTCAACATTATGACTTGTTTCCTCAAAAAAATCGCTGTTTTTGCTTTGTTTGTTTCTTTGTTGGCCAGCTTGCCGAGCTTTACCCAAACCAAATTGGTTTCTTTGACTCCACCCAAAGGAAAGGCCATTGCCGTTTTTGCAGAGGGCTGCTTTTGGTGCAGCGAACACGTTTTTGAAGCCGTACCAGGTGTATCAGATGCCGTTTCGGGCTATTCGGGCGGTCAAACCCTCAACCCCACTTATAAGCAAGTGGGCGGCGAAAAAACAGGCCACGCCGAAAGTATTTTGATTTATTATGACCCCAAAAAGGTAAGTTACGCAGAACTGGTGAAGGTGTTTTTTGCCTCGCACGACCCCACTACGCCCAACCAACAAGGCCCCGACCGTGGCCCTTCGTATCGTTCGGTGGCGTTTTATCAAAATGGAGCCGAAAAAGCAGCTATCGAAAAAGAGATAGCAGCCCTGAACGCATCTAAACGCTTCAAAAACAAGGTAGTAACCGAAATAAAACCGCTCGAAAAGTTTTATCGTGCCGAAGATTATCACCAAAGTTACGTGCAACTACACCCCGACAATTCTTACGTTCAGAACGTTTCTTTGCCACGCTACGAGTTGTTTAGAAAAACTTACAAGGGCAAACTGAAATAATTTTTCACCATTTATTTGTTTTCAACATGAAAAATACCCTGTTAATTGGCGTAGTTTTAGCGTTTTTCTTGTTGTTTTTCGCCTGCTTTTCGGCCAATGAGTCTGCCACCAGCAACGACGATAAAAACCTTTCTTTGGCCGACACCTCATTGGTGAAAGTAGTAAAAACCGAAGCCGAATGGAAAAAACTGCTGTCATCGGAGCGGTATTATGTTTTGCGCCAAAAAGGGACAGAGGCACCCTCTAATAATGCGTATCATGATAACCACCAAACAGGGCATTATTTCTGCGCGGCTTGTCATTTGCCCTTGTTTTCGTCCGAAACAAAATTTGAATCTGGCACAGGCTGGCCCAGTTTTTTTGCGCCACTTGCCGAGTCGCGGGTGAAAGAAGTGCTTGACATCGGCCACGGAATGGTGCGCGGTGAGATTCTTTGCGCCCGTTGCGGCGGACACCTTGGGCATTTGTTTAATGACGGACCCGAACCAACGGGGCAGCGCTACTGCATGAATTCGGCGGCACTGGTGTTTCAAAAAAACAAATAGAGCTCATGAAAAAAGTCTTTTTTATGTTTGCTTTCGTAAGTTCGGTGGCGGCGGCACAAGCGCAAACTTGGCAGCCCACAGCGTCGTCGGTGGGTTTCAAAATTAAAATGTGGGGTATAACGATTGATGGTACATTAAAAGGCTTGGCCGCAACGCTGCGTTTTGACCCGCAAAATGCAGCATCCAGCAGCCTAACAGCCACCGTAGATGCCGCAACACTCGACACCGACAACAGCCTGAGAAACAGCCACTTGCGCGAAAAAGAAGCGTTTTTTGACGTGGCCAAATACCCGAAAATCACCATGAAGTCTACTAAAATTGAAAAAACCCCTACGGGCTACATTGGCTACTTTGACTTGACCATCAAGGCCACAACCAAACCACTAAAAATGCCTTTTACTTTTACCCAAACGGGCAACAAAGCTGTTTTTGCGGGAAGCACTACCATCAACCGCCGCGATTGGTCGGTGGGAGGGGGCACATTGGGCTTGTCGAATGATGTGGTAATCAACCTAACCGTAAGTGCCCAGATGCAATGAAAGCAATTCAAGACACCAATCAAGCCGTTTTATTGCAACTTTCCGACTTACTGAGTGCCATTTCTACAACGGCCTACACCACCCCTTTGGCACTTTTGCACGGCAGTAGCGTGGGCCAACACGTGCGACACACCATTGCGTTTTATCAGTGTTTGATGCAACAATCAAAGCAGGGCTTCGTGGACTACGATACCCGCGAGCGAAATTTTCTGGTAGAAACCGATGCAGGTTTTGCCAAGCAAATAGCCACTTACTTATTGGAAGAAATCGAACAATTGGAAGGCAACCAAAAGTTGTTTTTGCGCGTGTCTTTTGGCCAAGATGAGGGGCAAGAAATCCAAACAACGCTGGCGCGCGAGCTGGTGTATTTGGCCCAACATGCCATTCATCATTTTACCATTATTAAAATAGCCCTCAGCTTCGATTTCCCCGAAGTGCAGCTCCCCGCCGATTTTGGCGTGGCTTATTCTACCCTCAAATACCGCAAAATGGCCGACAAGTAGTTATTTGCTCGCTACTTTCTACTCAATTTTGACTACTTACTATTATGTGTTTTGTTACGTATTTGCCACAGCAAGAAGGCTTTGTGCTTACCTCCAACCGCGACGAGCACGCAGGCCGACCCAAGGCACTTCCTCCCAAGAAATATACCATTGGCTGCCAGTCGGTTTTTTATCCCAAAGACGGCTTGGCGGGTGGCACCTGGATTGCGGCCTCGGCGCGTTTTACGCTCTGCTTGCTCAACGGGGCTTTTGTCAATCACGTGCCACAGCCGCCTTACCGCCGCAGTCGCGGCTTGGTGTTGTTAGATTTTTTTGAAATAAACGACGTAATTCGCTTTGTTTCAGCATATAATTTTGCAGGAATTGAGCCATTTACGCTCGTTATAGTGGCACAAGAAGCCAAAATAGAACTGCACCAATTGCGCTGGGATACCCACCAACTGCACCACCACGTTTTAGAGGCGCAAGCGGCCTTTGCTTGGTCGTCGGCCACGCTCTACGATGCCAACACCGTGCAAGAACGAGCTACTTGGTTTGCCAAGTGGCACCAAACGCCCGGCCAACGCTCCGCCGGTGAGGTCATAGATTTTCACTTGTCGGGCGGCAAAGGCGACAAACGCAACGACTTGGTGATGAATCGCAACAACGAATTGATGACCGTGAGCGTTATGCAGGTGCAGCAGGTAGCGGGCCATTTTTTGCTGCAATACCAAGACCGCCTCAACGCGCAAAACTATCGGTACCGCATTTTGTAGGTATTTGCTATCTTTGGGGCGTTCAAACATAGATTTTTTTCATGAATTTGCCCCCACGTTTTCAACTCCGACGCTGGCAACGCGGCGACGAGGAGTCGCTGGTTAGATATGCCGACAACTACAACATTTGGCGAAACGTACGCGATAGTTTTCCGAAGCCTTATACTTGGCAGCACGCCCAAGACTGGATTGCGCGCTGCCAAAGCGAGCAAACGCCTACCGTGTTTGCCATCGAAATCAACGGCGAGGCGGTGGGTAGTATCGGCATTATTTTACAAAAAGATATTTATTGCAAAAATGCCGAAATAGGCTACTGGCTGGCGGAGCCGTTTTGGGGGCGCGGTATCATGACCGAAGCCCTCGAAGAAATGTGCCAATATAGCTTTCAAACCTTTGCCATTCAGTGGATTTACGCCTGCGTGTTTGAATACAATACAAGCTCCATGCGCGCACTCGAAAAAGCAGGATTTGAGCGCATTACTGTTCAAAAAAAATGGCTTTTTAAGGAAGAGAAGTTTTGGGACGACCACTGGTTTGTACGCAGGCGCAATGAGTAGAATAGATAACCCGCCGCACTTTTTTGAAATAGTCAAACCAACCTCCGATCTTTGCAAAAACGCGCATGAAAACCCCTCGTTTGCTCCTTTTTTTGTTTTCTTTGTTGGCAATGGTAGCCCAAGCCCAGCCCGCCGAACGCCCTATTAAAATCATAATAGCCCCCGACCACTCGGACTGGACGTACAAAATGGGCGAAAATGTAAAGTTTACTATTTCGGTTTTTGAGAATGGCAATTTGCTCAAAAATGCCAAAGTAAGCTACGAAATTGGCCCCGAAAAAATGACTCCCACCAAGCGCGACAGCAGCGTTTTGGCTACGGGCAGCATCACCGTAGAAGGGGGAACCATGAAAACGCCGGGCTTTTTGCGGTGCGTGGCGGTGGTTAAAGTCAAAGGAAAAGAATACCGCAACCTGGCCACGGCAGGCTTCGAGCCCGAGAAAATTGTCGCAGCCGTAGAAAACCCCGCCGACTTTACTGCATTTTGGGACCAAGCCAAAACCGAGTTGGCAAAAATACCCTTAGATGCTCGTCTCACGCTGTTGCCCGAGCGTTGCACCGGAACCGTGAACGTCTATCACCTCAATTTGCAAAATTTTAAAGAAGGTACGCGCTTGTACGGTATTTTGTGCGTTCCCAAAAAAGAGGGCAAATACCCTGCCCTGCTCAAAGTGCCTGGCGCGGGCGTACGGCCTTATTATGGCGACGTAAAAATGGCCGAAAAGGGCATTATCACGCTCGAAATTGGCATTCACGGTATTCCTGTTACGATGGACACGCAAGTTTACAACGACTTGAGCGCGGGCGCGCTCAACGGCCACGTGTCAAACAACCTCGACAACCGCGACCGATATTATTACAAACGGGTATATCTGGGCTGTGTGCGGGCCAACGATTTTTTGGTGAGTATGCCTCAATTTGACGGCAAAAATCTGGGCGTAACGGGCGGTAGCCAGGGTGGAGCCCTCTCAATCATCACCGCTGCGCTCGACACGCGCGTCAAGTGGCTAGGGGCTTATTATCCTGCTCTTTGCGACATGGCGGGCTATTTTCAGGGCCGCGCGGGCGGCTGGCCCCATATTTTTGACAAAAACAACCCACACCACCACACCCCCGAAAAAATCAAAACCGCGGCTTACTACGACGTGGTAAATTTTGCCCGATTGGTAAAAATACCTGGCTACTACTCAATGGGCTTTAACGACGAAACGTGCCCACCTACGTCTATGTATGCGGCCTACAACGTGGTGGCTGCGCCAAAAACCGTCGATTTGTTTCTCGAAACCGGCCACTGGACCTACCCAGAAGAAGTAGAACGCATGAACAACTGGCTTGTGCAGCAACTCAAAGCCATGCCATGAAAAGTAGGATTGGTATAAAATCTTGGTGTGTTTTTTCGGGAGAATGTTATCTTTGTAGGTGAATAATAATCAATTAATGGAAGACCTTAGCCCGCTACATACGCAACTATACCCCCAACGTCCGCCTTGGCACAATATCATGTTGCTGCTCGGCCTGATTTTGCTCGGTATGTCAATCGGAAATCTACTTGGAGTCGTTGCTGTTACCGTGCTGAGTCAATTTTACACGCCGCTCAATATGGAGCAACTGGCGCAGCTTTTGCAAACCCCCAATCGTTTTTCGGGGGCTTGGGTTTATATCATGATTATTCAGGTGTTTGCCCACTTGTTTACTTTTTTAATACCCAGTTTGGTGTATTGGCAATGGTCCGAAAAGCACCGTATTGTTCAGTTTTTTCGCAAATCTGCGCCATCTTGGCCCGTTTTGGCATTGGCCTTTTTGGTGGTGCTGGGTGTTATGCCATTCAATAGCTGGATTATTGAATGGAACAGCCACCTTACGCTGCCTGCTGGCCTTAAGCGCATCGAAAATTGGATGCGGCTCAAAGAAGATGAACTTAGTGTTTTGACGCAATTTTTAACCCAATTCAACTCTTACTCTCGGTTGGCGGTTGCGCTGCTGGTCATTGCCATAATACCCGCCGTGGGCGAAGAGGTGCTTTTTAGAGGGATTATTCAGCGCAAAATTTATAATAAAACGGGCGATATGCACGTGGCCATTTGGGTGTCGGCTATCTTGTTTAGTGCCATTCACTTGCAATTTTACGGCTTTGTGCCGCGCATGCTGCTGGGTGCCTTGTTTGGCTATTTGTATGCTTGGAGCCACAACCTGTGGACACCTATCTTTGCCCATTTTGTCAATAACGGTTTTACGGTTATCATGCTTTTTTTGCATCATCGAGGCATGTTGCAGTTTGACATCGAAACCCCCGAATCTTCGGTACATTGGCTGGGTGCAGCCGCCTCGTTGTTGCTCACGGTTTTTTTATTGCTCAATCTCAAAAAAATGGCCCAACGCGCCGACTTTACCCAAAATGGTGCTTGACAATTGGCAGAAAATATTTGATACTACCTTTGCCCACCAAGCCGAAATTGTCCAAGGGTATTTAGAACAACAAGACATCGCGGCAGTTATCATTAATAAACAAGACAGTAGCTATCATTTTGGAAGATACGAGTTGTATGTTCTGCTGAAAGATGCTGCCATTGCTAAAACAATTATTGTGAATGAAATCTCGTTTGGACAAACTATCTAATTTACAACAACGTACCATTGCAGGTTTGGCAGGTGTATTGGTTATTTTATCGGCCATTTTATACAACGACTGGACATTTCTGGCGTTGTTTTGTGTCATTGGTGCCATGACCCAAATGGAGTTTTACCGGCTTCTCGGCTTAGACGGTAACCAACCTTTGACCTACTACGGTACGGCCTGCGGTATGTTTATCAATGTAATTACTTTTTTGATTGAAAAAGACCTCATTGGCTTTCGCAACTATTTCTTAATTAGCCCACTGGTAACAGTTATTTTTTTTATAAAACTCTACAAGAAAAAAGACTTGAAACCATTTATGAACATTGCCTTTACGTTTTTGGGCATTATCTACGTCGGAATCCCCTTTGCGTTGCTCAACGTACTGGCTTTGCGGGGCGGGGTTTACAACTACGAAATCGTACTGGGCATTTTATTATTGCTTTGGGCCAGCGACATAGGCGCGTATTTTGCAGGAACGTATTTCGGAAAACGTAAATTGTTTGAGCGCGTATCGCCCAAAAAATCGTGGGAAGGAGCTATCGGTGGGGCGTTTTTGGCGACTATAATTGCCTTTGGCCTTGGCGTTTATTTCCAGAGCCATCGCCCTTGGGAGTGGTATTGCATTGGCGCGCTGATAGTAGTAGCTGGCACCCTTGGCGACTTGGTAGAGTCGCTATTTAAACGCAGCATTGCCATCAAAGATTCGGGGAGTAGTATTCCAGGCCACGGCGGCTTTTTAGACCGCTTCGATGGGCTGTTGCTCTCCGCGCCTTTTATCGTAACATTCGTAAAATTGTTTTCTTGAAGTGCCTATTGTTCAGTGCTTATATCATTTTGCACGCCGTGAGCGTTTGCAATAAAAGACAGGATTCCCACCAATAAAAAATATGCAAACAATTAAACTTAAAAAAATAATCGGCCTCTTATTTGCCCTAACTTTGGTGGTGTCGGTAGGCAATACCGCTCACGCACAAGGGCAGCAAAAGAGTGTCATCTTCAACGGGCGCGTGGTGGGGGGCAAGTCAGCCCAAACGTTGTCGCGCACTTATATTTATATTCCCCGGGCAGGCCGAGGTACCCTGGCCGACGAGGGAGGCTATTTTTCAATTCCCGTTTTTCCAGGCGACAGCATTACGTTTTCGTTTTTGGGCTACCACCGCCAATACCACATCGTGCCGCGCCGTTTAGAAGACCAGTCGTATTCGGCCATTATTATGATGAAAGAAGACGTACAAACGCTGGCCGAAGTGAAGGTGTATCCTTATTCTACCGAAGAAGAGTTTAAAAAAGCCTTTATTGCCATGAAGCTCCCCGACGAATTAGAGCGTGCCAATCTCGAAAAAAGCACCAACCGCGACTATTTGTTGATGATGGCCGCCGCCGCACCAATGGGAGCAATGGGCAACTACCGCAATTTTATGGACCAACAAATGTTTGGGCGCGAGAGCATGGCCAACCGCAGTTTTATTGGCGCAGTACCTATGATTAGCCCGTTTGCGTTGCTAAACCTCTATAAATCAATCAAAAAAGGCGATTTAAAAAAGAAAGAATACCGCGAAATCTTGAACGCAACACCCCGCGAAAACTTATCGCGGCAAGATTTCTTAAAAAAACAATAGCCCTTTTGTCATTGCCTTTCACCTCCAATTGTTGAGCTCAAAACGCGTGCCGTCATACACGCCATACGTCCAGCGCGTTATCCAGTCGCCAAGAATGACGATGCGGCTCCGGTTGTTTATGGCGTGGTTTAGCTCAATGTGGCGGTGACCAAAAACATAAAAATCGTGGTGTTTTTGCTGCTCTATTTCTTTTGCATACAACAGAAGCCATTCTTTTTCTTCGCCCAAAAACACAGGTTTGTCTTTGTTTTGGTGCGTCTTCCAACTATTTTGCGCCCAAGCGTGGGCCAGCCACATGGACAAGTCGGCAGGCAATAGGTTGCCAAAGGCCCAACGTGCCGCGCGATTTTCAAAAACTTTTTGCAAAACCTTGTAGGTATAGTCGCCAGGCCCAAGCCCATCGCCGTGTACAATATAAAAAACAACCGGCAGCGCGTTGCCTGCAAGGCCGCGCACGCGGCACTCCACGGGGCGGCGGTGAACTTTGGCATTTAGCTCTTGTTCAAAATAATCGCTCATCCACATATCGTGGTTGCCCTTAAAGACCACTATTTCAATGCCCGCGTCCGAAAGTTCGGCGAGTTTGCCGAGTAGTCGCACAAAGCCGCGCGGCACCACGCGGCGGTGTTCAAACCAAAAATCGAATAAGTCGCCCACCAAAAAAATGGCCTGGGCATCGTCGCTGATGGCATCAAGCCAAGCTACAATTTTGCGTTCGCGTTGCAAGCTATGGGCGTGGTTGGGGGCACCGAGATGAAAATCGGAGGCAAAATAGAGCTTTTTGCCCGCTTGCAACGTGATGTCAAGAACCGTATATTGCATAAACTTTTGAAAATAATAGCCGCGAAAATACGGAAAATAGTCGCAAATATTGGTTATTTTTGCAGCCAGACCCCGTAAAACCAACGATGAGTAGCCATACCACAACCACCAAAGAAAGCATTTTTGAGCAAATTGGCCAAGACCTTCAAGCCAATGGCTTTGCGGTAATTAAACAAGACCAAACCCGCCCGTGGGGTGGTTTTTTTGTGATTGACGAACTGCAAACCCCCGCCTTTGCTGCCCGATATTTTCCTGATTTGAAGCTTTCAGATATACAAATTACCCAAAAACTAAGCCCAAAAATATTGGTGGTAGCTCCCCAAAAACGGCTCTCGTGGCAATACCACCACCGCCGCGCCGAGATTTGGCGCGTGGTGAGCGGCACAGTGGGCGTAGTAAAAAGCGATACAGACCAACAGCCCCCCACGCACACCTATCAGCCTGCCGACGTGATTACGCTCAAACAAGGTGAGCGCCATCGGCTTGTGGGACTGCAAGAATGGGGCGTATTGGCCGAAATTTGGCAACATACCGACCCCCAAAACCCATCGAACGAAGACGACATCGTGCGCGTACAAGACGATTTTGGCCGATAAATAGTAGTAAATAAATTTAGCCCCTCCTGCTTAAATAATGGAAAACCTTAAATATCCCATTGGTCGGTTTACGTATTCAACGCCCGCCAGCACCGCCGAAACGCAGTCGCAAATTCAGACCATTAGTGCGCTGCCTTCCAAGCTCCTCAACATAGTGAATATGCTCAACGAAAGCCAACTCGAAACCCCCTATCGCCCCGAAGGCTGGACGGTACGGCAGGTAGTGCATCATGTAGCAGACAGCCACGCAAACGCCAATATTCGGTTTCATTTGGCCCTTACTGAACAAAACCCTACCATAAAACCTTACAAAGAAGCACTTTGGGCCGAGCTGCCCGACGGCAAAACAGCCCCCGTCGAGTGGTCGTTGCAGTTGCTCAAATACGTGCATTTGCGGTGGGTTTTGGTGCTTAATTCAATGACCGAAGCCGATTTTTCCCGTACGTATTTTCACCCTGAGCAACAAAAATCTTTTGAACTGCGCGAAGCCGTGGCCTTGTACGCCTGGCACAGCGAACACCACTACCAGCACATTCGCCAGTTGTGTTTGCATAACGGCTGGACAGAATAATGTCGTTTGTTGGAATATTTTTGAGCTAGAATACGTTATTAAGCTGTACTCATTTTAATTTTGTTGCTAAGAACCAAATTTTTAATTTTAAAATGCCACAGCCAGCCAACGACAATATTATCGGTAAAATTTTAGAGTCTATATTCTTTAAAAATGCAACGGGCAAAGCCGGACGCTACGCCCAAAATACGAGCAGCCTGTTGGATTTACTCAAACGGGTTTTGTCCAAAACCAGCACATTGCGCGGCGAAGCCTACGCAGGCCTGCGCGAAAAGATTAGCCTGTTGGTCCGAATGGTGCGCATGTACGTGGCGGGAGAGTACCGCGCCATACCCTGGAAGACCCTAACACGCATTGTTGCAGTGCTGCTGTATTTTCTGTCGCCCATTGATTTTATCCCAGATTTGCTGCCTATTGTGGGCTTGACCGACGATTTGGCGCTCATAGTATGGCTTTTCAACGCCATAAAAGACGATTTGACCGATTTTGACGAATGGGAGAAAAAGCGAAATGTTGTGCCAATTGGCTAATTTATCGAAAAAATAATTTAATTTTGTAAATACTTTTTAGGATAACATACAATTATGAACACGCTATCAATTTTGTTGTTTTTGGGCTTAGGTGGGCAAGAAATGATTTTCATTGGCCTTATTTTGCTATTGTTGTTTGGGGCCAATAAAATTCCCGAATTAATGAAAGGTTTGGGTAAAGGAATCAGGGAATTCAAAGACGCTTCTAAGGAAGTAAAAGACAACCTCGAAAAAAGCATTAACGAAGAGTCTAAGTAGCCCTTAAAACCGGACAAGGCAAGAAATCTTGTCGAATAGATACCAGCCAAAATCAGCAGTAACCAGTGCGTTGCTGCCGATTTTTCATTTATTACCATTCCATTTTTTGTGTTTTGAAAGCCTATAATTCCCTTGCCGAAATTCAAATTGACCTGGCCAATGCCGCTGTTTCATGCAAACAGTTGGTGGCTTATTATTTGGAAAACATCAGCCAAAAAAATGCTTTGCTCAACGTTTTTTTGACCGTTTATGACCAAGAGGCACGGCAGCGAGCCGCCGAAATTGACCAAAAAATAGCCAACGGTACGGCGGGCAAGTTGGTGGGTATGGTGCTGGGAATCAAAGATGTACTGTGCTATCAAGACCATGGTTTGCAGGCAGGGAGCAAAATTTTGGATAATTTTACTTCCCAATTTACGGCCACTGCCGTGCAACGGATTTTGGACGAAGATGCCATTATTATTGGTCGTCAAAACTGCGATGAATTTGCGATGGGGTCGTCCAACGAAAATTCAGCGTTTGGCCCTACCCGCAATGCCGCCGACCCTTCGCGGGTGCCTGGCGGGTCGTCGGGTGCGTCGGCAGTAGCGGTGCAAGCCGACATGTGTTTGGCATCGCTGGGGTCTGATACAGGAGGCTCGGTGCGCCAACCTGCCGCTTTTTGTGGCGTAGTGGGCTTAAAACCCACCTACGGACGCATCTCGCGCTGGGGGCTTGTTGCCTACGGGTCTTCGTTCGATTGCATTGGGCCAATTGCCAAAACCGTGGAAGACGCTGCTTTGTTGCTCGAAATCATGGCCGGAGCCGACGAGTTTGACAGCACCGTTTCGAGCAAACCCGTTCCCAACTATTCGTTACTTACTACCCACTACGCACTGCCGACTTTACGCATTGGCTACCTACGCGAGGGCGTAGAAAGTGAGGCAGTGCAGCCCGAAATACGGGCGCAAACCCGCGCCATGCTCGACCACCTCAGCACCCAAGGTCATGTTGTAGAGGCCGTAGATTTTGAATTGTTGCCCTATTTATTGCCTACTTATTATATCTTAACCACTGCCGAAGCAAGTTCCAACTTGTCGCGGTACGACGGTGTGCGCTACGGTTTTAGAAGCCCAAACGCGCACGACCTAGAATCGCTCTACAAAAAAACGCGCACCGAAGGGTTTGGCGCAGAAGTAAAACGCCGCATTTTGCTGGGGACATTTGTGCTCAGTGCCAGCTATTATGATGCCTACTACACCAAAGCCCAGCAAGTAAGGCGATTGATAAAAGAGAAAACCGATATTTTGTTTGAAAAATACGACTTTTTGGTGATGCCGACCACCCCCACTACCGCCTTTGTATTGGGCGAAAAATCGGCAGACCCAATCCAAATGTACTTGGCCGATATCTTTACGGTGCAGGCCAATGTAGTAGGCTACCCCGCACTTTCTATACCAAATGGCACTGATAAGCAAGGCTTGCCAATCGGGTTTCAGCTAATGGGGCGGCCTTTTGAAGAAGAAAAACTGTTGGCTTTTGGCAAGAAAATTGCCCATAAATAAGCCCATATTTGCAGTACTATATCGCAGAAAAATAGAGAAAATGATGAATGAAATGAAGCGAATTTTTCGGGTAGGACTCATTGTAAGCATGGGCTGCGCTGCTGCCGCCCAAGAACTACCCACCGACACCCCGAACCGGGCGGTTGAAGAGGCAGCGGTGCATTTTGAAACAGTAACCGACTCCACCGTACCACAGGCGTTGGTTCGCGAGCGGCTTGCCAAATTGCAAAACGAAATTCCGCTGCGCTACCACCCCGTTACGCACCAGTTTGTTGAATATTTTATTTACCGAAAGCCGCATTTTGTCAAGCGAATGTTGGAACAGATGCACTTGTATTTTCCGCTTTACGAAAAATACTTGGCGCAGTATGACATGCCCCGCGAGCTAAAATTTTTGTCGCTTATTGAATCGGGGCTCAATCCCCGCGTACTTTCTTACGCGGGCGCAGGTGGCTTGTGGCAATTTATGCCCAGCACGGGCCGCGAGTTTGGCCTCTACCAAGACGACTACATTGATGAGCGTTTTCAGCCCCTGAAATCTACGGAGGCGGCTTGCAAATATTTAAAGCAGCTCTACCGCGTTTTTGGCGACTGGGAAATGGCCTTGGCCGCCTACAACGTGGGGCCAGGAAACGTAAAACGCGCCATGCGGCGGTCGGGGTCGAATACGTTTTGGGGTATTTATAATTTTTTGCCCAAACAAACCCGACACTACGTACCGCAGTTTGTGGCCATTACTTACATGATGCACTACGCCTCCGACCACGGTATTTTTGCCGAAACACCAGAATATCCCGTTTTGACCGATACTGTTCACGTGAGCGGCTATTTTAGTTTGCATACTTTTGCCAATTTGAGCGGTATTTCGCTGCCCGAATTGTACAAACTCAACCCGCAACTCATCAACACCCAAATACCCCCGCGTTTTAAAGAATACGTACTAAACGTACCCAGCCACCACTACGAAGCCCTCATGGCCAACCGCGCCGCCATTTGGGACTCTTCCATGCGGCTTCCCTACGACCCCTCTTCGGTATTGGCGGCCCCTAATCAGAGCGACTCTACCCGCGCCATTACCAAGATTGGTGGTATTGTGGCGGCTTCCGACGAAGCCGATGACGACCCAGAAAACATCTTAAGCCGCAAACCTAAAAAAATAACGCACAAAGTAAGACGCGGCGAAACCCTCGCCAGTATTGCGCGCCAGTACCACGTGGAAATGTACGATTTGAAAAAATGGAATCGGTTGCGGTCGGGTAAAGTACTGAAAAACCAAAATCTGGTGGTTTATCGAGAAATTGGCAAGCTCACTCAGTTGGCCAAAAAAGCCGATACCCAAAAAGCAAAGGTCTTGGATAGGCTTAAACTACGCTACCACCGCGTACAGCCCGGCGACACACTCTGGACTATTTCGCAACGCTACGGACTGGACATAGCCCGTCTTAAAAAAATAAATCGAATCAAAGGCAACACCGTCCGAAAAGGCCAGCGGCTGCTTATTGGCTGATAATCAACCATGCTACTTTACTATTTCAAGGCATTTCATATTGTGGGCGCGGTGGCGTGGTTTGCGGGCCTGTTTTATTTGGTCAGAATGTTTGTGTACCACGTCGAAGCTGACCAAAAACCTGAGTCGCTGCGCGAGCCGTTTAAGGCGCAATTTGGCTTAATGGAAGCCCGGGTTTACCAAGTTATTTGCAACCCTGCCATGATGCTTACTTGGACTTGTGGCCTCATTATGACTTTTTTGAACCCCGCTTATTGGGAAATGGGCTGGTTTCACGTCAAGTTCATGCTCTTGATTTTGCTCACGGTTTATCATTTGTGGTGCAAGTACACCATTGGCCAGCTCAAAATAGGCAAAAAACCCTTTACTTCTTTCCAATTTCGGTTGCTCAACGAGCTTCCCACAATTTTTTTGGTGAGTATCGTTTTACTGGGCGTATTGAAAGACATGCTTAATTTTTTGTACGCTTTTGGCGGCGTGTTGGCCTTTGGGGTGTTGTTGTTTGTGTTTACCAAGTTATACCGCAAAAGCCGAGAAAAGAAAAACGCCTAAACGAGCTACGCCCAAAAACTGCCCGCTGCTACTTTTTTAATTTCAAAGCGTATTGCTCAAAACGAGTATTCCTAAAGCACGCCTTTGGTCGAAGGCATGTTGTCTAAGGCTTTCAAATCGCGACGTACGGCCATTTTGATGGCCTTGGCAAAGGCTTTGAAAATAGACTCAATTTTGTGGTGTTCGTTGTCGCCTTCGCATTTGATGTTGAGGTTGCACAGGGCTGCATCTGAAAACGATTTGAAAAAGTGAAAAAACATTTCGGTGGGCATTTTACCAATTTTTTCGCGTTTAAAGTGCGCGTCCCAAACCAGCCAGGGTCTTCCCGAAAAATCAATGGCCACCTGCGCGAGTGCCTCGTCCATGGGCAACAAAAACCCGTAGCGGTTGGTGCCGCGCTTGTCGCCGAGAGCTTGGCGGTAGGCTTCGCCCAGCGCCAAGGCGGTGTCTTCGATGGTGTGGTGTTCGTCAATGTGCAAATCGCCCGCTACTTCCACGCGCAAATCGGCCCCCGAGTGCTTGGCCAGTTGGTCGAGCATGTGGTCAAAAAAGCCAAGACCTGTGTGCATTTGGGCGCGCCCGCTGCCGTCTAAGTTGAGTTCAATTTTGATCTGGGTTTCTTTGGTTTGGCGCGTTACGGTGGCCAAGCGGGCGGGTAAGCGCAAATGTTCATAAATGCTGTCCCAGTCGGTAGAGATGAGCGATATGGCATTTTGGAACGCTGGCGACAGCTCGGCGGGGATTTCTTGGGCCATAAATATGGCTTTACAGCCCAGATTTACGGCCAACTGCACGTCAGTAAGCCTGTCGCCGATAACATAGCTGTTTGCCAAATCGTATTGTTCTGAAAAATAGGCCGTTAGCAATTCTGTGCCCGGCTTGCGGGTGGGGGCGTTTTGGTGCGCAAAGGTACGGTCTATCAAAATAGCTTGAAACACCACCTCCTCGCCTCTGAGCGTATCGAGCATTTTGAGGTGCGCAGGCCAAAAAGTATCTTCGGGAAACGAGTCAGTGCCCAAACCATCTTGGTTGGTTACCATTACCAGTCCAAAGTCGGTTTCGGTGGCTATGCGGCGTAAGTTGGAAATAGCTTTGGGCAAAAACGCCAGCTTTTGGAGCGAATCAACCTGAAAATCAACGGGCGGCTCTTCGATGATGGTGCCATCGCGGTCAATGAAAAGTATTTTTTGCATGAAAATAATTTATTCCAAATAATGAGGCGGCGAAGTTCGGAAAGAACGCCCAATTTTCCCATTATTGTTTTTTTTAATTGTAAAATAGCCATCAAATTGCGCGCTGGTGTGGCACTTCGATTTTGAAAACTACCCCATGTTCAACCATTTGGTGCGCTCTGCGCCCGCGATTGCGGCAGCAATCAGAACGGGCGTTTTTATTAATAAATCATTTTTTTAACTAATTGATTATTAGCTAATTATGTATTTGTTGCCACTTATTATTAGCTACGTACTGCTACTTATTTGGCATTATTTTGTTCTTTTGTTGTTCAAAACCCATTTTTATTTGAGCCATGCTGCATACCCGATTGATTCCCCGCACCTCGTCAGCTCATCAAACTATTTGACTCATGATTGAAACCCACGCCCATATTTACGACGAAGCGTTTGAAGACGACCGAACACACATGCTTGAACGCGCCTTTGCGGCGGGAGTTCAGCAAATTTGGATGCCCAACTGTAACCACACCACCATTGCGGGCATGATGCACTTGGCCGCGCAATATCCGGGCGTTTGTTTGCCCATGATGGGGCTGCACCCCACCTACGTCAAAGCCGATTTTGAAAAAGAATTGTACGTAGTTGAAGATTGGCTGCAAAAATCAGTTCGAGATTTGCCGTCTGCCCCGCCTTTTATTGCCATTGGCGAAATTGGTATGGACTTATACTGGGACAAAACCTTTGTAGCGCAGCAAAAAGAGGCGTTTTTGACGCAGTGTGCGTTGGCCATTAAACACAATCTTTGGATTGATATTCACAGCCGCTCGGCTTTTTGGGAAGTAGTAGAATTAATTGAACAATTTGCCAATTCGCAGCTAACGGGCATTTTTCATTGCTTCACGGAGACGCTCGAAGAGGCACAAAAGACCGTTGAATTGGGCTTTAAACTGGGTATTGGCGGCGTGGCTACTTTTAAAAATGGTGGACTCGACCAAGTATTGCCCCATATTGATTTGAAACACTTGGTCTTAGAAACCGACAGTCCGTATTTGGCCCCAGTACCGCACCGGGGCAAGCGCAACGAAGTGGCTTATGTAGAATTGGTAGCGCAGCGCGTGGCCGCTTTGAAACAAATCAGTACAGAAGAGGTAATGCGACAAACAACGCAAAATGCGCAAAACCTTGGCCAACGAAGTTGATTGCTTTAAAAATCAGTTGCAGGCGAGGGATTAAAAATACAAATGGGTCTGTGAAGCACTGAACCGCCACTTTTTCCAAACCGCTTTTATAGACTGTTTTTTTTACTTTTTGTCTTTTTTTATTGAAAGCATTATTTTTTTCCCTTTCTCATCAACATTTTCCAGATTATAATTTGTCGTTAATCCATGAGCATCAATAAAATTAATTTCTACATTTTTTTCAAGTATATTAATTTCTGTTATTTTACTTAATGGAATTTTTTTTCAGACGTACACTTTTTAAATGAGGCAATTAAATGTTAAATGCTTTTTGATATTTTTTTGCAAATTTACTTGACAAAATAGCCGCCAGACAGTATCATAGCGGCTATTGAAAACATCTAAT
>Ga0335394_10001088_pt1 | contig 30145 bp, 22 predicted proteins | sample MAT03_FD_205741 | JGI IMG/M metagenome (GOLD analysis project Ga0335394, IMG submission 205741) | Freshwater microbial communities from Lake Fryxell liftoff mats and glacier meltwater in Antarctica - MAT-03 (spades assembly) (version 2) ...
TCTTGGCCGTATTTCTGGCCTCGTTTGTTTTTTGATGGATTTGCCATGATTGTGTAAATTTACACATTTCAGGTGTCCGTCTAAGTAGGACCACTCCAAGCATCCTGCCACGTTTGGGGCTTAACTTAATGGGTTTGAAGAGCAGACGGGTCGCAGGTGGCTGTATTTTCCCGATGGTTTTGGGCCACCGCAGTGGTTTAACGACTACGGCGAATCTAAAATCCACATCAACCCTTTTTCGCTCTCTACTGTTATTTTAGACGCCATGCGAGTTTATCCTGCAAAAGACGTTTGGCAGTTTAGGTTGTAGCAAAAATTGGCGTTTTTTCGTACTTTTGCGGGCTAAAAAACACCAAAACGATTAATTGACCACCGACCAAGCTATTTTCCCCGCAAATGACTTCTCACCAAATTCGCCAAGCTTTTTTAGATTTTTTTGTTTCAAAAGGGCATCTTATCGTTCCTTCGGCACCATTAGTTGCCAAAAACGACCCCACGCTCATGTTCAACAACTCGGGCATGGCCCAGTTTAAAGATTTTTTCTTGGGCAATGGCACGCCCCCCAGCAAACGCATTGCCGACACCCAAAAGTGCTTGCGCGTGAGTGGCAAACACAACGACCTCGAAGATGTGGGCTTTGACACCTACCACCACACCATGTTTGAGATGTTGGGCAATTGGAGTTTTGGCGATTATTTCAAAAAAGAAGCCCTTGCTTGGAGTTGGGAACTGCTGACGGAGGTGTATAAACTACCCAAAGACCGCATTTACGTGTCGGTTTTTGGGGGCGACGAAAAAGACGGCGTGCCGTTTGATCAAGAAGCCTGGGACATCTGGAAAACCATGGTGAGCGAAGACCGCATTATTTTGGGCAACAAAAAAGACAATTTTTGGGAAATGGGCGAGGTAGGCCCTTGCGGGCCTTGCTCCGAAATCCACATTGACCTCCGCGACCAAGCCGAAGTAGATGCGCAGTCTGGCCGCGAACTCGTCAATGCCGACCACCCGCAAGTGGTCGAGATTTGGAACAACGTTTTCATGCAGTTTGAGCGCAAAGCCGACGGCTCGCTGGTGCCACTGCCCAACAAACACGTGGACACGGGCATGGGTTTTGAGCGGCTTTGCATGGCCGTTCAGGGCAAAAAATCCAACTATGACACCGACGTTTTTCAAAATACAATTCAAGTAATTGAGCAAATGTGCGGTAAGACATACGGCATTACTGGCACGCTCAACACCACCGACTACACCGACATTGCCATGCGTGTCATCGCCGACCACCTGCGGGCAGTTAGCTTTGCCATTGCCGACGGGCAGTTGCCTTCCAACGCCAAAGCAGGGTATGTTATTCGGCGTATTTTGCGCCGTGCCATTCGCTACGGGTATTCGTATTTGGGTTTTAGTGAGCCGTTTATGTGCCAACTCGTACCCGTTTTGGCCGAGCAATTCAAAGATGTTTTTCCTGAACTGCAAGCCCAAGTTGCGTTTGTTACGAAAGTGGTGGAAGAAGAAGAAAAGAGTTTTTTGAGGACGTTGGCGTTAGGAATAAAAAGATTTGAAGCAATAAGCCCCCTAACCCCCCGAGGGGGAACTTTGTCTGGCGAGGTGGTTTTTGAGTTGAGCGATACGTTTGGTTTTCCGGTGGATTTAACGGCCTTATTGGCCAAAGAAAAAGGCTTAAAAATTGACGAAGCAGGTTTTGAGAAAGCATTGGCCGAACAAAAAAAACGCAGCCGCCAAGATGCTGTCAAAGAAGCAACGGATTGGATAGAAGTATCTGAAAATGAGGGCGGAATGCAGTTTATAGGTTATGAAAATGTTGAATGTGAAACCCGCATCGTCAAATACCGAAAAGTAAAAACCAAGCAGGGCGAAGAATACCACATCGTACTCGACCAAACGCCCTTCTACGCCGAAATGGGCGGACAAGTGGGCGACAGTGGCGAATTAAGGATGACGAATGATGCGGAAAAGGTGATCAATATTGTTGATACCAAAAAAGAAAATGACCTCTTTATTCATATCTCGCGCGACAAAAACATAGCAGACATCATACAGCATACAGCATACGTTACGGCCAAAATCGACGTATCGCGCCGCCGCCTTATCGAGGCCAACCACAGTGTTACGCACCTCATGCTGGCCGCCATGCGCAAGGTACTGGGGACGCACATTGTGCAGAAAGGTTCGTTTCAAAACGAGGCCATTACGCGCTTCGACTTTTCGCATTTTAGCAAAGTAAGCGACGACGAACTCGCTCAAATTGAGGCAATTGTTAATGCCAAAGTTCGCGAAAACGTTGTATTGGATACCAAAGTAAATGTACCCATCGCCGATGCCATCAAATTGGGTGCAACGGCCACTTTTGGCGAAAAATACGGCGATTTTGTGCGCGTCGTAACGTTCGACCCGCAGTTTTCGGTCGAGCTTTGCGGCGGTACGCACGTACCTGCCACGGGCAAAATAGGCACGTTTAAGTTCGTGGCCGAAAGCTCCATTGCGGCGGGCGTGCGGCGCGTGGAGGCCGTAACGGGGCAGTGTGCGCTCGAAATAATGAATGAGGAGTTAAGCATGATGAATCAAGTCCGCGAACTATTCAAAGGCCAGAAAAATTTGACTTTAGCCGTAGAAAGTTTGCTGGCCGAAAAAGCTGCTTTGCAAAAACGCATTGAAGTTTTGGAAAATGAAAAATTGGGCCAACTCAAAGAAAATTTATTGACCCAAATCGAAATTAAAGACGACACTTCGACGCTCGTGGCGCGGGTAGAAGTGCCCAATGCCGACGCGCTCAAAACGCTTTGCTACCAGTTGAAAGATGCGCTCATCGTTCACCATTCATCATTCATCGTTGTATTGGGGGCCGCATTGAACGACAAGCCGCAGTTGGCCGTGATGCTCTCGGAAAACCTGGTGGCGCAAGGCAAGCACGCGGGCAACATCGTCAAAGAACTCGCCAAAGAGATACGCGGCGGCGGCGGTGGACAACCGTTTTTTGCCACGGCGGGCGGCTCAGATATTGGTGGCTTAAATGCTGCTTTGGCCAAAGCCAAGCTCGTCGCGTTTTAAAAAAAAATTGTTGCCAAGTAAATCTTGTGCGTTTTATTTGGCAACAATTTGAGTCTATCAAAACAATTCCTAACTCCAATCTCGATCCCACGAATCTTTGGTGTTCCATTGGTCGGTGGGGGCAAACCACTGGCTATCTTTTCGCAGAAATTTCTTGGCTACTTCTTCGTTGAGCTCTACGCCCAAGCCTGGCTTGTTAGGTACTGGCGCAAAACCATTGACTATCAACGGCTTATCGCCAGTTACAAGGTCTTCCCAGCCCACTACATCCACGCCGTGGTGCTCGAGTGCCACGAAGTTTTCGGTGGCGGCGGCGCAATGCACATTGGCCATCATCGAAATGGGACTTCCCGCAAAGTGCATGGCCATCGGAATGCCGTGTTCTTCGGCGTAGTCACCAATTTTTTTGGTTTCCAAAATGCCCCCCGAAGAAGCCAAGTCGGGGTGAATCATGTCCACGGCTTTGGCATTGATGAGCTTGATAAAATCTTCTTTCAAAAAAATATCCTCGCCCGTCAACGTGGGCGTTTCGATAGCGTCCGAAATCTGCTTCCATTGGTCGGTATAAAACCACGGCACTAAATCTTCGAGCCACGCCAACTGGTATTTTTCAACGGCTTTTCCCAGCCGAATGGCCGTATTTACGTCAAAATGCCCGAAGTGGTCGGCGGCAACGGGTATGTCGGCGCCTACGCCCGCGCGAATTTTACCCACGTATTCGGCAATGTATTCAAGTCCTTTGTCCGTAATTTGTATTCTGGTAAAAGGGTGTTTTGTCGAATTATAAGCCCCCACGGTTTTGGATTTTTTGTCTTTTTGGTTGAGTTTCCAAACGTTTGCGCCCGTGAGCATGCCTGGTTTATTGGCCAGCAGCCCAATGCCGAAGTCCATTTTCAAAAACGTGTAACCTTTGTCAAGGCGAGTTTCTTTTAATTTTTTGGCAAAATTGTCGGGGTCGTCTATTTCGGGCGTATCGGCGTACATTCTAATCTCATCGCGGAATTTCCCGCCCAACATCTGATAAACGGGTACGCCGTAAGCCTTGCCCGCCAGGTCCCAGAGGGCCATTTCTACGCCACAAACGCCGCCTGCTGCGCGGCCATGCCCACCAAATTGCTTGATTTCTTTGAATAATTTCTCTATGTTGCAAGGATTTTGACCCAACAAACGGCTTTTGAGCATCAGGGCGTAGTTGGGGCTTGCGCCGTCGCGCACTTCGCCCCAACCAACCAAGCCTTGGTTGGTGTCAATTCTTATAATTGGGCTATTGAAAGGCACGCCGCCCAAGTGCGCAATGCGCAAATCGGTTATTTTTAACTCCGAAGGTTTAGAGTCACGTTTTACTTTTTGGGTAATAAATTCCATTTCTTTTTCGGGGCTTCCGTCCAAAGCCATACCCAACGAAAGGCCGCCCAGCAAACCGTTTTTCAAGAAGTCGCGGCGTTGATGGATGGTGGTAGATTGCAAATCCACCGCTCCGTTTCGTCCAAATTGAAAATCTGAGCGAGCATCTTTGGGGAATTTAAAACGGTCGAGAATATTTTTCATAATGAAAAGAAGGGTTGAAATGAAATGCAAGAATAGCACAATTAAATATAAAAAAAGTTTAAAATTGACCACCGTAAAACGATAGAAGTTTAGCCGCAAAAAAGGCCGTTTATTGGTGAATTATTGCCCAAACTAACTCCATTTTTAACTCCTTTACCCAACATGAAATCAACCTTCCTCTCGCTCATTTTGGCCTTTTTAGGCTTATCAGTTTTTGGCCAAATTCAAGCGTCTAAAGAGCTCATTGAGTTTTATACGCAAGAATGGAAAGGCGAGCGTTTTGCCGATGGCCGCCCCAAAGTACCCGACGAACTGGTGAAGCGTTTGGCAAACGTATCTATCGAAGAAGCCTGGGGAGTCATGCGCGGCGAGGGTTTTAACAATCAATTTGAGGGCAATTTCCAGGTTATTCACCCCGAAAAGCCGCTCGTAGGGCGCGTACTTACGGCGCAGTACATGCCCGCCCGCCCCGACATGGAGCGGGCCATCAAAGAAAAAGGCAAAATGCAAGGCCGCAAAGGCAATACCAACTCGTGGCCCATTGACGCGCTCCAAATCAACGACGTGTACGTGGCCGACGGCTACGGAAAGGTCATTGATGGCACGCTGATTGGCGACAATCTGGGCAATTCGATTTATGCCAAATCAAAAACGGGCGTAGTTTTCGACGCGGGCGTGCGAGATTTAGAAGGTCTCAGTGCCATTGAGGGGTTTGTGGGCTTCACGCGCGGCTACGACCCTACGGCCATCAAAGACATGACCATGACCTGCATCAACTGCCCCATTCGCATTGGCCACGCCACGGTTTTGCCAGGCGACTTGGTGCTGGGTAAGCCCGAAGGCGTTATTTTTATTCCCGCACACCTGGCCGACAAAGTAGTGAACACCGCCGAATTTATTGCGCTGCAAGATGAGTTTGGCCACAAAATGCTCCGCGAAAACAAGTACACGCCCGGCGAAATTGACATGAAATGGAGCGATGCCATCAAAAACGCCTTCCGCGAACACCTCAAAATTCGCACGGGAAAAGTGTATTTGACCCCCGAACAAATTGAAAAATTTTTGGCAAAAGAATAACTAAAAAAAAGCCTCTATTACGCGCATGAACCTTCCAGGCTGGCAACTAAACCACAAACGCGCCCTCGTAACGGGCAGCACCAAAGGCATTGGCAAAGCTACCGCCGAGCTGCTACTCCAAATGGGTGCCGAAGTAATGATTGTTTCCAAAAATGCCGCAACCATAGCCCAGCAAGTAGCTGATTATCAACATCAAGGATTTAAAACCATTGGATTTGGAATTGATTTGAGCCAGCCGCAGGCCCCCCAAAAACTCATGGATTTTGTAACCCAGCAGTGGGGCACATTAGACATTCTGGTCAATAATGTGGGCACAAATATCCGAAAGCCAACTACGGACTATCAACCTGATGAGTACAATTTACTGCTCCAAACCAACCTGCAATCGGCTTTTGAATTGTTGCAATTGGCACACCCTTTTTTAAAAATCGCGCAAGGTTGCGTGGTCAATATCACGTCGGTAGCAGGCTTGGTAGCCCTGCGCAGCGGCTCTATTTATGGCATGACCAAAGCCGCCCTTAACCAACTGACGCGCAACTTGGCCTGCGAGTGGGCCACCGATGGCATCAGGGTCAATGCCGTGGCGCCGTGGTATATTCAAACGCCGCTCACCGAAGCCGTATTGACCAACCCCACCACCTACGCCGACATCATCAACCGAACGCCGATGCGGCGCGTGGGGCAGCCTCACGAAGTAGCCAATGCCGTGGCTTTTTTGTGCCTGCCCGCCGCCAGCTACATCACGGGGCATATATTGGCAGTGGACGGAGGTTTTTCGGTTTATGGCTTTTGAACCAAAATGAAAAAGCCCCTCCAAATCGGTTTCTGCATTTTGGGTACACTATGTTTGCTCGGTGGCGGCGTAGTTTGGTGGGCGCACCAGCAGCGCAACCGAATACTGCAATGGATTTTGCAGGAGGTGAATCAAAATTTAAACGGCCAGCTTTCGGCCAAAGGTCTTGAATTTACGCCATTCGCCAACGGCTCAGGAATGATATTCACGCTTCAAGCTGTGGCCATCTGCGACAGTGCCTGCGCTTATCACCACACCAACCTGCTGTCGGTGCAATATCTGAGCGTGGGCATAGGCGTAGAAAATCTGCTCAAAGGCGCATTTAGCTTACAATCGGTGGGTTTAGAAAATGGCTCGGTTCGGCTTTTTACGCAAAAAAATGGATACAGCAATGTAGCATTTTTTAGAAGTAAGAACACCCGAGGCAACCACTTAAGCTCCCCCAATAGATTCGCCGACCAGTTTTTTGGAGGTCTAAAAAACGTGAATTTTAAAAACATCGCCTTCCAACTCGACGATTCTACCACCCACAAACGGTTTGCTTTTAGGCTGCAAAATATCACCAACGACCTAAGCCGAACGCCAACGCATTGGCACACACGCTGGCAGGGAGGTGTGTATTTTGAAGGACTCACTTTCAACGCCGAGCGCGGTACGTTTTTGCAACAAAAAATGACCCAAACCGACTTCAATCTGCGTTTTGACCCACTTCAAAAATACCTTTACGTGGACTCTTCGCGCTTGCAAATAGAAAACGATTGGTTCGGGCTACGCGGTGTATTTGGCTTTTTGGAAAAAGGCGTTTTCAAATTGGCCATTCAAACCGACACCATTGCCACAGCACGAGCTTTGCGAATTGTACCAAAACTGCTGGCCAAAACCATTGCAGATTTTGGTATTTTGCCAGTGGTAAAAGCCAACATAAAACTCAATGGATTGCTCAATGAAGGCGGAACCCCGTGCATTGACATTGCTTTTCAAACCGATACGTTTAGCTACCAAACGCCCCTCGGGCCACTTACCAGCATCAAAGCCACCGCCAACTACACCAACCACCTTGATACTACTCGTAGCACCAGCGACCAAAACTCTCGAATTTCGGTAACTCGCCTCAACGGCTTGTTTTATGGTGTTATTCCGTACCGGGCCGTTTTTACGGTCAGTGATTTGAACGCGCCACAACTGGCCATGAACGCCATCCTCCAAGCCGATTTGGCGCGTTGCAATGAATTCCTCGACGAACGCTACCGTTTTGGTGAGGGTAAGGCGGTGGTTACCTATCGATACAGAGGTAAGCTATTCCCGCTTTTTGACCAAAAACGAAATGCGCTAAATGGCCAACTGACTGGAAAAATTACCTTACAAAAAGGAAACTTTCGATACAACCCGCAAGACGTGCAGATTAGCCACGTAACGGGCGAAATAAGATTTGACCAAAATACGGTACGTGTGCTCTTCTTGCACCTCATGCACCAGCGCAACTTGGTTAAAATGAGCGGCTTGATAACGGGGCTATTGCCTTTCTTGTTTGATTCAAGAGGAAAAGTAGCCGCCGATTGGGCCATTTCTACACCCGACTTGGGGCTGGATTGGATTCAGAATACCAAAAATACCGCTCCAGAACAGTATAAAAAAAGAAGCCTTTCGACCTTAATTGACAACCTATTGGCTCGCCTCAATTGCAAACTCACGGTAGTGGCCAATGGGGTGCGGTTTCGGCAATTTAGGGCTACTCAGGTGCGTGGCAAGGTGTATTTGAATAGTAAATCGGCGCAATTAGAAAATATAAAAATGAACGCCTTTGGAGGAAGTTTTAGCCTGTCGGGTGGGGTAAAAAACCTGGCCGCTCCCATCCGGCAACTGTACGCCAATGGCACGATTAGCAAGGCCGATGTAAAAAAAGTGTTTCAGGGTTTTGAGAATTTTAGCCAAAAAACCATTACCGACCAACACCTGAGCGGTACGCTAAGTACGCAATTCTCGTTTAATGCCAACGTTAAAAAAGATTTTTCAATCTTGCCCAATAGCATGTCTGCCAAGGTAAATATTGCCTTAGAAAAAGGAGAACTAACTCATTTTGAGCCACTTAAGCGGGTGCAGCGTTTTATATTTAAGCGAAGGAATTTTGACCAAATTCGTTTTGCAACCATTCAAAACGAATTTAATTTGGCAGGAAAAGAAGTTGCTATCAACAAAATGGCCATTGAGTCGAGCGTATTGACGATGTTTGTGGAGGGTATTTACAGTTTTGATAACAAAACCGACTTGCTGTTACAGATTCCGTTGCGCAATTTTAAACGCCGCTCTGCCGACTACGAATTGGAAAAATACGACCTCCAAAATCTAAAAGGCCCCAATGTTTTTTTGCGTGCCGTAGAGATTGACGGCGATATAAAAATCAAATACAATTTGTTCAAGCGCGGGCGACAATAGTACTTTTTATGAGCTGGGCTTCAAGATGTCCCGCGTTTGTACGTAAAAATTAACGTCGGCTTCTACTTTGCGTCCTATTTTCAGTTTTTCAGTTTTCCAGTTGGTAGTAGGATACAAAAACTGGCCGTTTACCTTGACAGGCATCTCAAACCCCGCCACGCAGTTGGCCCAGCGGTGGGTCAATTTGCCATTTTGTAGTTTATATTCTAAAACTGGCACCCGCACATCGCGCAGGTATTGGTCAAATATTGGGCTCAAATCGCGGCCAGCTTGTTGGCTCATAAAAGCCTCAATTTGCTGCGTGGTTACGGTTTGGTGATAAAAAGTTTTGTTCAAACCCCGCAATATTTGCCGCCATTTATTGTCGTCGTTTATTACTTGCCTGATGGTGTGGAGCACATTGCCACCCTTGTAGTACATATCTGCCGAACCCAACTTATTGACGTTATAAATGCCAATAATGGGCTTGTCGTTGCGAATCAATTTTCGGCAACCCACCACGTAGGCCGCGCCCGCTGCTTTGCCGTAGTAGTACTCGGTAAAAAGGCTCTCCGAATAGTTGGTAAAACTCTCGTGAATCCACATATCGGCCACGTCTTTGTAGGTGATATTATTGGCAAACCACTCGTGTCCAGACTCGTGCACGATGATAAAGTCCCATTTTAAGCCCCAGCCCGTGCCCGACAAATCGCGCCCCAAATAGCCATTCTGAAAACCATTGCCGTAGGTTACGCTACTTTGGTGCTCCATGCCCAAATACGGTACTTCAACGAGTTTGTAGCCGTCTTCATAAAACGGATAAGGCCCAAACCAATGCTCGAAAGCCTTCATCATTGCGTGGGCTTGCTTAAAGTGCACTTTCGCCTTTTCGACGTTTTCGGGCAGGCAATAAAAATCCATGTCCAACGGCCCTTTTTCGCCCTGATATACCTCCGACCAATGCACGTAGTTGCCCATGTTGAGATTGACCCCGTAGTTGTTGATGGGATTTTTGACAAACCACTCAAATGTGCGCTGGCGATTGTAATCTTTGCTGACGTATCTGAGGCGGCCATTAGACACAGCCATGTAGGGCACAGGCAACGTAGCACTGAAACTCATGCTGTCGCATTCGTCGTACATGTGGTCTTTGCAAGGCCACCACGCGCTGGCACCCAAGCCTTGGCACGAAGTAGCCGCAAAAAGGTCGGTGCGGATGTCGTATTTCCAAGTGAAGCCGCCGTCCCAAGGGGGGCGTTTGGCTACGCGCGGGCGGCCCTCATAAGACACCACAATGGCCTCGCGCTTGCCTATTTGTTGGGCTTTGGTGAGGGTTACCAAAAAAGCGTCGCCGTCGCGTTTAAATGCCAACGGCTGGCCGTCTTGCGTGATTTTGGTGATTTTAAGCGGTCTTTGCAGGTCAATTTGCAACACTTGATGCGGCTTCAAAACCCGATACTGCACTTCATTTTGGCCTTTGATGGTGCTATCCTCAATATTGACATCTACGCGCAGCCGATAAAACGCCAAATCCCACCAAACACGCTCGGGGGTAATACTGCCGCGCAGCGTATCGTCGTGCGTGAACACGTAGTTTTGGGCGTTGGCTTGGTTGGCTGCAATACCAATAAAAACAAGTAGGCAAAAAATAATAAGTTTGGCCAAAATGCGGCAAATTTTCATAAGTAATTAACAATCAAGTAAATACATTTTTTCAATTTTTTTAAAAATCATGGATTAACCTTTGCTTTCCGACTGTAAATAAACCAGTAAAATAAGCAAGGCTTACGCGCCAAAATCGCCAATTGTAGCAGCATCGACCTTCAGCCGCTAACGAGGCAATAATTTTGGTGCGGAAACCCGGCACTTTTAAAAAAAATAACGGCAGTTTTGCGGGTACGGGTCGCTAATGTACGCCCATTTAGTCAATTTTTAGGCCATTGGCTGCGTTGCTTGTAGATAGCAAGCCAATACTTTTCGGGCTATATTTGCACAAAAAATAGCCAAAGCCCATTCTATTTGCCCATGATTGTTCTTCAGTTTCAGGTCAGCGAAATGACCGAATTTCTCAAATACGGCATTTCTGGATTGAGTGCTATTGCTTTTTTATTATCGTTTTTTTTGCTCAACCGCGAAAGCGGCCGCCCCAAGCCCAGGCCCGAAATGCTCCGCAATATCCGAATGTTTATGTGGGTAACGCTCATTTTGGGCGTACTGTCGGGGGTGGCGGCCATTATCAACCCCAGTAGCGTGGAAAGTAACCCACCAAAAAAAGCAAATATGCCCAAAAAATCGGCTTTGAGCAACTTAATAGCCCCTAAACCAAAACTGCAAGTAGAGGTGTTTTACCAAAGCGGAGCTAAAATGTTGGCCGAGCAAGTAGCCGATGAACTGGGCAACTACCAAGAATATGAAGTAAAATTTACAAAATTAACAACCCAGCGGCAGAAAGAATGGAACATTCGTCGGAGCCAGATAAGGCACGAAATAGCCGAAAAAGCTGCCGCCACGAAGCTCCAAAGCCGACTGGGCAAAATATTACCCCAAGATGTGCTGTTTCAGCTCAAACAAATTGGCTCGTCGTCGCCCAACTATTTGAGCGTTTTTGTGTGCCATTAGTCAAGTAAAAATGCCAAGTAACGTGCTTTCTTACCAAACAAGTTATACCAAACCAATGAAAAAAACCTGCATAACCCTCTTTTTTGCTACTTGCGCGGTGGCCGCCTTTGCCCAGTATCCAAGCACCCCGCCAGCGGTGTCGCCAATGCCAATGAAACCCGAAATGACCGAAATTTGGGAACCCGAAGTGGCCATAGTAACGCCCGGTAAAACTGCCGCCGATGCTCCCTCTGATGCCATTGTGCTCTTCGACGGTAAGAACCTCGACCAGTGGGTGTCGGCCAAAAATGGCGGGCCTGCTCCCTGGAAAATCGTAAACAACGACCACATGGAGGTAGTGCCTGGCAGCGGCGACATCAAAACCAAAATGAAGTTTGGCGACTGCCAGCTTCACCTCGAATTTAGCGCACCCGATGCCGTAGAAGGTGCAGGGCAAGGACGTGGCAACAGTGGCGTGTTTTTTCAAGACCGCTACGAACTACAAATATTGGACTCTTACCAAAGCCGCACCTACCGGAACGGTCAAGCGGGTAGTATTTACAAAGACCACGCCCCGCTGGTCAACCCCATGCGTGGCCCACTAGAATGGAACGTGTATGACGTGGTTTACAGTGCGCCGCGCTTTAAAGCCGACGGACGCTTGGACGCGCCAGCGCGCATCACGGTTTTTTTGAACGGCGTTTTGGTGCAAAACAATACTACCATCAACGGCTTGACGCTTTATGTGGGCTTGCACAATTACCCAAATGCCCACGGCGACGATGTGCTGCATCTCCAAGATCACAGCAACAAAACCCAATTTAAAAATATCTGGATGCGCAAACTCTAATACCCGCACCTTATTTATTGAACTTACCCCCATGAACCTCGACAATCGCATTTATCTCGACAATGCCGCCACCACCCAAATTGACCCCGAAGTATTGGAAGCCATGCTGCCGTGGTTGTCCAATCAATACGGCAACCCTTCTTCTATTCATGGGCACGGGCGCGTAGTTAAGTCGGCTATTGAGCAAGCCCGCAAAACCGTGGCGGGGCTTTTGAATACTTCTCCGTCCGAAATTTTTTTTACGTCGGGCGGTACCGAGGCTGACAATACGGCCATTCGGTCGTCTATCGAAACCTACCAATTGACCCACGCCATTACCTCGCCGCTCGAACACCACGCCGTGCTGCACACGCTTGAGTTTTTAGATAAACAAGGTGCCGTCAAACTCAGTCTGGTAAATGTAGATGCCAAAGGCCACGTAGATTTGGCGCATTTGGAAGACCTCCTCCGTACCAATCCGCGCTCGTTGGTGTCGCTCATGGAAGGCAACAACGAAATTGGCAACTTGCTGAATTTGAGTTTAGTAAACGATTTGTGCGCCCAATATAACGCCATTTTCCACAGCGATACGGTACAAACAGTGGGCCATTTGCGGCACGATTTGCAACAACTCAAAACGCATTTTATCGTGGGGGCTGCCCATAAATTTCACGGGCCAAAGGGCGTTGGGTTTTTGTACGTCAACAACCAAACCAAGATTAATCCGTTTGTACACGGCGGCTCGCAAGAGCGAAATATGCGCGGCGGCACCGAAAACGTCTATGGCATCATTGGGCTGGCCAAAGCCCTCGAAATAGCCTACCGCGACATGGACGACCACCGCGCCCACATCGAAGGACTCAAAAAACGCGCCATTGGGCAGTTTATAGAAAAAATACCCAGTGTGCGCTTCAACGGCGACTCGGCCAACTTGCAGCGCAGCAATTATACCGTCTTGAACGTCTGTTTTCCGCCTTCCGACATCAGCGATATGCTGCTGTTTAATTTGGATATTGCCAAAATTTCGGTGTCGGGCGGGAGCGCGTGCTCGAGCGGCTCCGACGTGGGCTCGCACGTGTTGGGAGCCATCAACGTAGCCGCTGATTGCAGCAACGCCCGTTTTTCATTTGGCAAATACAATACCGAAGCCGAAATTGATTATACTGTTCAGACCGTCGCCGATTTATTTGCCGTAAATGCCTAAGTTTGTAAGCAACACCCGTTGAAATACGCGATTCATACAAAATTTGTTTATGACTTCTAAAATCATTTTGTGGCTTTTCATGGCCAAAGTGTCGATCTGCAATTGCAACTCCGACCGCCGTATGAACGATTTTGGGCGAGGAAATACAGTTTATGCCATTCATAAAATCGGAAAAATGCCTCCCCAAATCGTTGAAACGTCTGGTTTGGCGCGAATTGCGGGCAAAAATACCCTTTGGACACACAACGACGGCGGCAACCCTGCTATGCTTTTCGAGGTACAAACTTCGGGCAAGGTAGCTTCAACATTGGCACTGTCGCAACTCAAAAACGTGGACTGGGAAGACTTGGCGCAAGACAACGCGGGCAACCTGTATTTGGCCGATGTGGGCAACAACAACAACCAACGGCGCGATTTACAGATTTATAAAATCAATCCAGCAAAGCCCGAAGCTGTCCAAACCATCAAACTACGTTATGCCGACCAAACGCAGTTTCCGCCCGCACCCAATGCCCGCAATTTTGACTGCGAAGCCGTAGTTTGGCACGCCGATAAGCTCTATCTGTTTTCTAAAAACCGCAGCAAAACCAACCGCTACGTGCGTCTTTACAGTATGCCCGCCCAGGCGGGCAGCTACGCCCCCGCTCCCCAAGACAGCATTCAAATCAATACCATGGTAACGGGGGCCGATGTCAGCCCCGACGGTCGTACTTTGGCACTCATCACTTACGGGAAGGTACTATTTTTTGACGTAACAGACGGCGTAAGTTTCAAAAAACCACTACTTTGTCTAAAAACAGGCCGAGGCCAAACCGAGGCCCTTGTATTTATAAACAACCAAGATTTTGTGTTTGGCAATGAGCGCAAAGGGGAATTGTTTTTGGCAAAAAAGAAGTAAAAAATGCTTCGTTTATTGGCCAAGTTCTTTTTCCAGACCCGCTTCCCAGCGTGCGTAAACTGCTTGATATTGCGCCTGCAAGTCGGCTTTGGGTTCGATGGTGCTCAGGCGACTTAGGCCGCTGAAAGCACTTTTAAAATCGTAAATACCCGCTCCGATGCCCGCCGCCCGGGCCGCACCCTGCGCTCCGTCGGTGTCGTAGAGCTCGATGGTGGCACCTGTGGTGTTGGCAAAAGCCTCCCGAAACAACGGACTCAAAAACAAGTTGGCACGGCCTGCCCGCACCGTTTGGGTTTGTACGCCCATTTGTCGCATTATTTTTAGCCCATATTCGAGCGCGCATACAATGCCCTCTTGCGCCGCCCTAAATACGTGGCCGCTGCTGTGCGTATTGAGATTAAGATGTTGCAAATGAGCACCTACCAATTTGTTTTCTAAAATCCGCTCGGCGCCGTTGCCAAACGGCAGAAAGCTCAACCCATCGGCTCCGATGGGCGTTTGGGCAGCTTGGTCGTTCATGGCTTCGTAGCTGATGCCCCCCGATAATTTGCGCAGCCAACTGTTCAAAATACCCGTGCCATTGATGCACAAAAGCACGCCGTTGCGCGGGCGGCTTTCTTGGTGATTTACGTGGACAAAGGTATTGACCCGCGACTTGGGGTCAAAGTTGGCTTGCTCGTTGATGCCATACACCACGCCCGAGGTGCCAGCGGTGGTGGCCAGTTCGCCTGGATTTAGTACATTGAGCGAAAAGGCATTGTTGGGCTGGTCGCCTGCGCGGTAGGTAATGGGCGTGCCTTTGGCCAGACCCAACTCGGCGGCGGCGCTGGCCGTCAGGGCGGCTTGTTGGCCAAAAGTCGGTACAATGTTGGGAATTATTGCAGCATCGAATCCGTAATAATCAAGCAGTTTTTGCGAAACTTTTTGTTCGGCAAAATCCCAAAAAATGCCCTCCGAAAGCCCCGAAGCGGTAGTTTGGGCCAAGCCCGACATTTTCAGGGCGAGGTAGTCGCCAGGGAGCATTATCTTATGAATCTGGGCATAAAGCACGGGTTCATTTTCTTGCACCCATTTGAGCTTAGATGCCGTAAAATTACCAGGAGAATTTAGCAAGTGTTGCAGGCAATAATCAGCACCTAAATCGGCAAAGGCTTGATTTCCAGTGGCTACTGCGCGGCTGTCGCACCAAATAATAGACGGGCGAAGTGGCTCGTGGTTTTTGTTTACTACTACCAAGCCGTGCATTTGGTACGAAATACCAATGGCAGCTATTTGCGCAGGGTCAAAAATAAACTGATTTTTGAGCTTGTGCGTGGCTTTTATGGCCTCATGCCACCAGTCTGTGGGCTGCTGCTCGGCCCAGCCTGCTTGGTGGGCCATCATGCCCATTTCTTGGTCGGGTGCGGTGGCAGTAGCCAGGGTTTTGCCCGTTTCAATGTCCAACAAGGCAATTTTTACCGAAGAGCTGCCCAAATCGTAGCCAAGGAGATACCTCATTTTTTTGTAATTTTTTTAGAGTGATTGATTGCCAATCAAAGCACAGGAACCGTTTTTTTTACTGCCAAAAATCAAATTCTCGCCATTCTTTTCCGATTGCCACCTTTTTTTGTTATTTTCGTAGAAATAATTAGATAGAAGCTATGTTTGAACACATCTCGACCCAAACTTTGATATGGATTGGCGCAGGTTACGTGGCATTGTGCTTGGTTGCGTACTTCATTCAAGAAAAATTTATTTTTAAGCCCGAAAAACTTGCCCAAGACTTTGTTTATAAGTACGAAGACCAGTTTGAAGAGCTATTTTTTGACCCTGAGCCTGGTGTGCGTATCAATGCGCTGCGGTTTTATCAAGAAGATGGCAGTGGGCGGGGTTTGGTGTTTTATTTTCATGGCAATACGCGCAGCATCAAGGGCTGGTCCAAGTACGCCAAAGATTTTACCCAACATGGCTACGACGTGCTGATGATTGACTACCGTGGCTTTGGCAAAAGTGTGGGCAAACGCACCGAAGAAGGACTAAAAAACGACGCGCAGCACGTGTACAACAAAATGCGCTCGACGTATGCCTATACCGAAGACAAAATTGTGATGTATGGCCGCTCCTTGGGCTCGGGCTTTGCCACCAAACTGGCCTCGGCCAACAGCCCTAAAATACTCATCTTAGACGCACCCTACTACAGCTTTACGCGCCTCACCAACCGATTTTTGCCCTTTTTGCCCGTTTCGTACATTCTCAAATTCTCAATTCGCACCGACCTGTGGATTAAATACGTCAAATGCCCGATTTATGTGATTCATGGTACCAAAGATTTTTTGATACCCTTTCGGTCAAGTGTCAAATTGAGCAACTTGATGCCCCAATCGGCGCGGCTGATTCCTATTTATGGCGGCGGCCACAACAACCTGCCCGATTTTCCAGAATACCACAAGCACTTAGCCGATATTTTACTCGACCGTTTCGATTTGATTTTCGACAAATATGAGCGTCGTTTCGAATTATAAATAGCAGGTTTTTTGCCAGCAGTGGTCGTCAAAAGGCAGGGTATTTCTTTTGGGCAATTCTCCAATAAAACGCTACCAGAAAAAAGGCCGGAGGCAACGCCCCCGACCTTTCAGAATCATCTGACACCAATATGAAATCTTTCGTTAGCGCCGCGCCTTTTCGGTTGCGACCCACTCGCAGGTCTTTTTGTCATAAACCAGCGTCGTATCGGGCCATTCTACGTATAGTTTCATGGACCGATACTTGTCTATGTTTCCTTGTTTTATCATTGCCTTAAACAAAAATCCGCCGCGCTCTTGCACCAACGAATCGGTTTTGAAATGCGGCGTACACCACATTTCTTCGTATTCAACGGGCATTAGGTTTTTGCCCATCTTAAATTTTCCGCCCACTCCCCGCCTAAAATACCCACCCCCCACGGGCCGACTGACAAAAAAATAATGCGTCGAGTCGGGAGCCACGTAGTAGTTTTCAAAACGGTACTGCCCCAAGCGGCTGATGTATTCTTGACGAAACTGCGGCGCAAAGCGCGTGGCGTTGCTGGCCCCACGGGCATATTGGCTCGTGTACGTAATGACGTTGGTTAGCAGGGTATCGCGCTCTTTATCAGATAAATAGCTGCGCACATTGTTTGGGTCTTTTTGGCAACCCAAAAAAACAAAACTGGCAATGAATAAACCAAAGAACGAATTTGAAAAGTGTATTTTCATAGATTCGGGAAGCCGTGTTAAATGACTTCCCGAAGATACTAAATTGTTGATTACTTACTGTAATCGGTGGTGCCTGGGCTAAAATTAGACCAGCGAGCAGTCCAGTTGTCTGAACCAAACGCTCCGATAAAAGAAGCTGCCGTAAAGAATGAGCCCGTTGGAACAGTACCGCCAGTAGCCAAAGTCCCGCCGTTAGCTAAGGTGAAAGTAGGAACAACTGCTTGGAATAGTGTTTGGCTCAATCCTAAACCTGCATAGGTATTTAATATTCTATTACCAGTTTGTGCAGCAAACCACTCAGATGGTCTGGCTGTTCCGATAGTAATAGCTGCAGCAGGAGTAGCAGTGTTTACATCACGAACGGAGAAACCGTTTGGTGCTACTGTTGTACCTTCACCAAAACCACCCGTACCCCAGCCAGCTACACCAGCTACAACTACCCGATTCAATATCAATTCTCCAGCAGCGGCGTTGGTTTGGGTAGGAACTCCGTCAATGAAAATACCATTAGGGTAGCCTGTAACCACTGTGTTATAAATCTTCATTCTGTTGTTACGACGCAAGTGCATACCATTCTGGAACTGTGGGCTGATAGAGGTAGCATTAGTTTCTTTAGGCCCAATCAAAGTGGCATTAGAAACAATAGCCGAAGTAAATGGTGTAGCTGCTGTGCCTTGGCCATCGTTGTCGATTTCAAAACCGTTTGAACCCGATTGGTCGGCAAGGGTAGCACCACGCATACCAATAATGTACTGCAAGTTGCCACGGTAGCCAAAGTCCATGTCGAAATCATCGTCCAAACCACGGTAAGCAACCAAATACTTAGCGTTTGATGTACCGCCAAACCACTCAAACGAATCGTCCAAGCCAAACGAAGCTTGCAAGTATTCCATTGTAGTGGCGCTACCTACTGAGCCAAAAGTAAATGAGTTTACCTCTTGATTGGGGTTGATAGGCACACCAGCATATTCAACACGAACATAACGCAATGAGCCAGAGTTGTCAGCATCGGTCGAGCCACCGTGCCAGCCTTTGTAGCTACCTTCCAACTGAATACCTCTGTCGCCAGTAGATTGGTTGTTTACGGCTCTACCACAGATTACCAGACCACCCCAGTCGCCTGACTCACGCTGACCAGGCCCACGCTCAGAAGTCATCACGATGGGGGCATCGGCCGTACCATTGGCTACAATACGGCTGCCACGCTGCACAATCAAGGTGCCTTTTGAGACACGATCGCCGATGATGGTTGTACCTGCTTCTATGGTGAGTACGCCTGTTGCCGCAGTACCAGTATAAGTTTCAACGGTGTCGGCACCTACACGAACAAAACCAATCAATTTGTAAATTCTGTCTTTTGTCCAAGTTATGTTGCCCGTTAATACACCTCTTACGTCAACGATTTGCTTGGCAGGTACGGCCGTAACAGATACCACTTGTGTAGCTACTGTAGAGGATTGATTTTTTTGGTCGGTGGCTTGGAAAGTAAATATAACCGACGAACCTGCTGGCAATGCTTCGATAACGTAGTCTTTGCTGTAGCTATCTGATGTTTCAGTGCCTGTGTAGCTTTTGCTGTCAAATGTTTGGCCATTTTTCAAAACGGTCAAGGTTTTCAAGCCTTCGCCTGCATTGATAGTAGCGGTGATTTTTACAGTAGCACCAGCCAAGCCAGATGCTGCACTTCCTGTTGTGATGATAGGGGCAGGGCCAATTTCTTCGGTTTTTTTACAGGCATTGAAAATCAATGCTGTAGATGCAATCATCAACGAGAGGATTGTCTGGGTTAGACGACGAATGTTCATTGCTTTTAAATTAAGTGTAAAAATTTATAATAAACGATAAGAAAATCCTAAGCTCAGCAATTGACCTGTGCGGTATTTTTGAACATCAAAGTCAGTTCCCGATTTCAATTTGTTGTCTTTATTTGAATCTTGCATAATGCGCCAAGGTTGGTTGAGTAAGTCTTGTACTCCACCTTTAATGGTCCAACGTTGGTTGATGCCCTTCGAGAAAGTTAAGTCCACCACGTTGCGAGGCATCTCGTACAAATCTGGATAAGCTTCAAAACCTACTGCGATGATGCGGCGGCCAATGACATTATAGAGTAAGTTTAATTGGAAATCTTTTTTGGTATCGTTGTAGTTGATGCCCACATTGATAATATAAGGCGATTGGCCTTGTAGTGGGCGGTTGTCTGACTGGCCTACGCCTCTTGAGCCTAAGCTCACACGGCTGTAAATGAGGGCAGTATTAAACAACAAACTAGTTTTTTCTAATAAACGCGAACCTGGTTGAAGCGAGCCAAGTCCTTTTTTGATTTCAATCTCTAAACCTGTACTAAATGCACTTTCGGCGTTGTTGGTGATGAAAGTTTTTGAGCCTGCCCCTGTCGAACCCAAATCCACAGTTGATTCAATGGGAGTTTTGAAGTTTTTGTAGAAAGCGGCTACACTGATCAATTCAGAAGGAGTGGGGTACAATTCCCAACGCAAATCCATGTTTTGAACGGTAGCAATTTTTAAATCTGGATTTCCTTCATACACCACGTTGAAGTCAAAATCAAAGAAAGAGAAGGGAGCCAATTCGCGAAACTCAGGACGATTGACCGTTACTCCATATGCCGCTCTCAACAACATTTTTTCGTTGAAGTTGTAGGTCAAATTGGCCGATGGCAATACACTCGTAATTTTATTATCTACTTTCGCAGCTGCTCCGCCCAAAAATGCAGAGTTCATTTGTTGGCGGTTGTTTTCTACCCTTACCCCTGCAATCACATTGAATTTATTAGTGATAGGCACATTAATCATTCCATAACCGGCAATCAACGTATTTGCGGCTGTGTAGGAGTCATTGGGGTTGGTTTGCTCATCTAAACGAATTCCTCCATCGTTACGAATATTTTGGAATAGTATATTGATGTCGCTTGACAATAAAGAAGGATTGAAATTTCCACCACGCACGTAGCCCAAGTTGCGGGCTTTGAATGAGCGATCTTTGAATTCATAAAAACCGCCAAATTTTAGTTCAATGTCTTTTCCGTCTGTTTTGGTAGTGAGTTTTTGTGTCAAATTAGCCGCACCAGTGTAGCCGTTTTCTTTCATAGTCGAATTGAAGCGGCCTAAAAAATACGCCTGCGCTTGCCCTACTGGAATGAATACTTCCGTTTGTCCAGTTGTTGCATTGACAATATCCGAACGGTAGCGTTTGTAGTCGGGCTGGTCGCGGTACGAATTATTATACCCAATTACCCAATCAAGCGTTGTTCTGTCGCTGTTAAACTCGTGCTTGCCAGTCAGCTGCCCTGCATAAATACCCCGATAAATTTGGTCAAACGAATGGTTGTTGGGACGGTAGTTCTGGGCAATGTCTTGACCAGTACGAAACACATAGCGACCATTGCTAATTTGATTGTATAAGTTCTTGAATTCAACCGAATGATTTTCGTTGAAGCGTACGCCCCAATTGTGCAAGATACCTATGCGGTTGTTGCGTGAGTAGGCTTTGTCGTCATATTCAAACAAAGTTTCGATTTGATTTCCAGCGCCAATGTTGTAATCGTTACGTTTTGAGTCTGTGAAAATGCGCGATTCACTAAAATTAATGGCAGTAATATTTCCAATGCGAATTTTGCCCAACGCCATTTTAAAATTGCCCGTTAAAGAAACGCGCTGGTCAGGAATAGAATTAGACTTTACGGGAACCCACTCATTGCGCAGCGACCGCCCCGCTAACTCAATGAGCGCGGGGTTGTTTTGAATGACCCGAATATCGGCAGGAAAATTATTTGGCAAGTCTAAAAAACCATTGTTAAAGCTCGTCCAATAGCCTGATCCTTGCTTAGATTCGTTAAATTCTTGAAAAGTAGTACCCTGACGAATACCCAAGCTGTAATCAAGCGTGATGCTATTTTGGTCGGGAATATTCTTAGTAAAAATCTTAACAATACCACCCGCAAACTCACCTGGCAAATCGGCAGAGGGCGTTTTGTAAATGAGCAAGCGGTCAATTTGTCCACTCGGAATCACGTCAAACGAAAAGGCTTTTACGTCGGTTTCCATGGAAGGCGTAAAAGCGTTGTGCAACATCACGTTGTTGTAGCGCGCATTCAAGCCCCGAATCGTGATGAAGCGGTCGCCGACGATGGTGATGCCTGGCACGCGCTTTACTACCTGCGCCGCGTCGCGGTCGAGCGAGCGGGCAATTTGCTGCGACGAAATGCCACTCACAATGTTTTGCGAAGCCTTGATTTCGGAGATAACCGACACTTCGGTGTTGGTTTGGCGTGCTCCCACTACTTTGACTTCCTGCAAGAGCCTTGCCTCATCGTCCATTACAGTGTTTACTTCGGTTACTTTGTCGGCTTCCACGGCCACATCGGCTATTTCCTTTTTTTTGTACGAAACGTAGGTCAAAACCAATTTTACTTTGCCAACGGGCACTTTGGCAATAGAAAAAAAGCCGTTTACGTCAGTAGCTGCGCCGAGGGTTGTGCCTTCTATCAATACGGTGGCACCGATGAGGTCTTCGTTATTCTTAGAGTCTTTGATGGTGCCGCGAATGGTTCCCGTTTGGGCAAATACCAACGTGGCAAAAAACAACAAAGGCAGCAACAGCAATGCTTTCACTTTTGAAGAGGGGTAAAAAAAATGTTTCATTGGTAACTTATGATTGATGTCCAAGTGGGGTATTAATGCCGCAAATGTAGAAGTTCAATGTTACCACAATGTTAAGCCAATGTTATGTGATGGTTATGAATTAAAAGTAATTTTCAAAATACCTGAATATCAGTACATTAAAATAAAATTTTCGTTTTTAGAATCGTTTTGTCTTTAACAGAAAACATTTTTGCAGTCGTTGCTATATTGTTTTTGTACAATTTGGTGCTTATTTACGCATCAAGTGGTTGGGCAACGAGAAATCCGCTATTTTTGCGCCGCCAGCTACCCCAAAAAACGTACCTCGCGGTTGGCTTTGTATCTATCTTTTGTAAAAATTATTTCCCATTTATGAAAAAAATCGAATCGGCATTGTTGTCCGTTTACTATAAAGATGGCCTCGAACCCATCGTTCGGTTGCTGCACCAACACGGTGTAAAACTCTACTCAACGGGCGGCACGCAGACTTTTATTGAGGCGTTGGCTATTCCAGTTACGGCCGTAGAAACCCTCACGGGCTATCCTTCTATCTTTGGCGGGCGCGTCAAAACGCTGCACCCTGCCGTGTTTGGGGGCATTCTTTACCGCCGCGCAGACCCTGGCGACGTGGCCCAAGCCGCCGAGTTTCAGATTCCGGCCATTGATTTGGTCATTGTGGACTTGTACCCTTTTGAAGAAACCGTGGCCTCTGGTGCCAGCGACGACGACATTATCGAAAAAATTGACATCGGGGGCATATCGCTCATTCGGGCGGGGGCAAAGAATTTTCAGGATACGCTCATTGTGTCGTCAAGGGCGCAATATGCCGATGTACTGGACATTTTGACGGCCAAAGACTGCCAAACCGAGCTGCCCACGCGCCGCCGCTACGCCCAAGAAGCCTTTGCCACCACCAGCTACTATGATACCAAAATAAACGAATGGTTTAGTCCGCACGGAGTCCTGCGTTACGGCGAAAACCCGCACCAATCGGCCACTTTTTACGGAGATTTAGACGCAATGTTTGATAAGCTCCACGGGCGCGAGCTGTCTTACAACAACTTGGTGGACGTGGACGCTTGCGTGAGCCTCATCGATGAGTTTGCACACAACGGCCCCACTTTTGCCATCATCAAGCACACCAACGCTTGTGGCGTGGCCACGGCAGCCACCGCCCAGCAAGCCTACCTCAACGCCCTGGCCTGCGACCCAGTTTCGGCTTTTGGCGGGGTCATTATCAGCAATGCCAAAATAGACGTGGCTACGGCCCTAGAATTGAACAAATTGTTCATGGAAATCTTGATTGCCCCCGACTACGATGCCGAAGCGGTTGAGGTGCTAAAATCGAAGAAAAACCGTATTTTGTTGCAGCGCAAGCCTGCCCAGTTGCCCCCAAAAATGCACAAAACCATTTTGAATGGCGTGTTGGTGCAAGACAAAGACAACGTGTGTGAAACCGCCGAGCAAATGAAGTTTATTACCGTCAAACAGCCCACCCCGTCTGAGTTTCGGGCGTTGGAGTTTGCCTTGAAGATTTGCAAACATACCAAATCAAATACCATTGTTTTTGCCAACGAAAACCAACTCTTGGCCAGCGGCACGGGCCAAACCTCGCGCGTAGATGCCCTGCGCCAAGCCGTAGACAAAGCCAAGGCTTTTGGGTTTAGTTTGAAAGGCGCGGCGATGGCCTCCGATGCTTTCTTTCCATTTGCCGACTGCGTGGAGCTTGCCCACCAAGCGGGCATTACGGCGGTGGTGCAGCCAGGAGGTTCTATCCGCGACCAAGACTCCGTCGAATATTGCAACGCCCACGGCCTGGCCATGGTTACGACGGGCGTGCGGCACTTTAAGCATTGATTGAAACAAATTTCCTCGTACCGACTTTGGCACGAGGAAATTTGTTTGTTGTAATCTAAAAATTAGCGCACAAACGCCATTGCCACGCCACCATCTACGTTCAAGACGTTGCCCGTTGATTTGCTCAACAGTCCGCCCACAAAAGCAAAGCACGCATTGGCAATGTCTTCGGGCAAAATGGTTTCGTTGAGTAGGGTACGTTTGGCGTAGTAGGCGGGCAGCTCTTGTACTGTTATGCCGTACGCCTTGGCACGACCTTCGGCCCAGGCACCCGCCCAGATTTTTGAATCGGCAATGACCGCATCAGGATTGATGGTGTTTACCCGTATTTTGTCGGTGCCAAGTTCGGCGGCATTGAGTCGGCTCAGGTGCAGTTGTGCGGCTTTTGCCGAGCCGTAGCCCGCATTGTTTGGCCCCGAAACCAAGGCATTTTTGCTAACAATGTTCAATATATCGCCGCCAAATCCTTGTTTGCGCATGGTGTTTACGCCTGCTTGCGTTACAAAAAACTGCCCTTTTACCAAAATATCGTACAGCAAGTCCCAGTCTTTTTCGGTGTGTTCTTCAATGGGTTTAGAAATCGAAATACCCGCGCAGTTTACCACAATATCGGCTCCCCCAAAAGCCAAAGCGGCGGTGTTGAAGGCGGCTTTGATGGTATCGGCTTGGGTTACGTCTACTACGGCTGCCGCCGAAACATCTTTGCCGTATTTTTGCAAAAATTCGGTTTGGGCAATTGCCAGGCGGTCAGGGTCGTTGTCGTTCAAGACCACACACGCGCCCTCTTCTACCATTTTTTTGGCAATGGCCTTGCCAATTCCTCCCGCGCTGCCCGTAATAAGCGCCACTCGTCCCGATAGTGCCTTTGGTTTGGGCTGTCGTTGAAGTTTGGCTTCTTCCAAGAGCCAGTACTCAATATTAAACGCTTCTTGTCGGGGTAGAGAGGTGTATGCTGAAATGGCCTCCGCGCCTTTCATTACATTTACGGCATTGACGTAATACTCAGCAGCCAAACGGGCGGTAGTTTTGTCTTTGGCAAACGTAAACATGCCTACGCCAGGGTACAGAATCACCACGGGGTTGGGGTCGCGCATAGCAGGACTATTGGGGTGTTTACACTTTTCGTAATACGCCGCGTAGTGTTCTCGATATACTTCAAATGCGGGCTGTAGCCTTGCTTTCAGGGCCTGGCTGTTGGTCAAGTCTTCGGTTGGGGTTAAATCCAACACCAACGGGCTGATTTTAGTACGCAAAAAATGGTCGGGACAAGAAGTGCCCAGGGGAGCAAGTTTGGCCAAATCGTTGGAATTGATAAACTCCAGCACGCGCGCATCGTCGGTAAAATGCCCGACCATGGTGCGGTACGACGAGCAAAAGCCCCTTAAAATAGGCGCAATTTGGGCGGCTTGATTTTTGCGGGTTTCCTCGGGTTGGTTTTCTGTTTTTTGACCCCCAAACACGGCGCGCGTTTTGCCGTAATTTTCTTCCAAGTAAGCGGCACATTTCTCAATGACATTGAGCGTATTGAGGTAGCTTTCGTAGGAGGTATCGGCCCACGTAAAAAGCCCGTGCGAACCCAGCATGATGCCTTTGAGTTGAATACCTTTGGCCGCGGCGGCTTCTAAGCACGCCTGCAATTGTAGCCCCAAATCAAACCCGGGGCGTTGCCAGCCTACCCAACCGATTTCGCCGTTGAAGAGCTCTTCGGTGATTTGCTGACCGTCTTTGGCCGCCGCAATGGCAATGGCTGCGTCGGGGTGGAGGTGGTCAATGTGTTTGAAAGGCAAAAAACCATGCAGTGGAGTATCAATAGAAGGGGCTTTTGAGGCCAAATCAAAAATGCAATGATTGAACAATTCTACCATCTCGTCCTCAAATTCAAGCCCACGATAGACATTTTTAAGGTTGAGCAAGCGGTCCATGTAAAGAGCCGCGCAGCCCGACTTTTTGAGCGTTCCGATGTCGCCTCCCGAGCCTTTTATCCACATTACTTCTACCTCTTTGCCCGTCAGCGGGTCTTTGTCGGTTATTTTTACCGACGTGTTGCCGCCGCCATAGTTGGTCAGGCGCAGGTCTGCTCCCAGCAAATTGGAGCGATAGATAAACAAATCAACTTCGTTGGTGATTTGGGCCGCTTTGGCGTGATCCCAAAGGTAAGATACGTGTTTGTAAGTAGTTGAAGACATTCGATGTTTTATTTTTTTATTGCAAATATAAAAACCCAAAACTACACTACTATCCTTTACTGTGTTACAACTGGGTGAGTAGCCAGCATAAAATAGCGGTTGGCGGGCTAAAATAGGGGGAAAAGCCTGTTTTAAATGGAGCGTAAAAAGTTAAATTTCCAATAACATCGCCCCGAAAGAGTAGCCACCCCCAAAAACCGTAATGACGATGCGTTGGCCTTTTTTGAAAGTATCCCAGTACTCCGACAACGCAATGGCGCAGCCCGCGCAGCCTGTATTGCCGAGGTATTGAATGTTAGAAATGAGTTTTTCAAGGGGTAAACCGAGTGTTCCCATTACGTTGACACTGATGCGAAGATTGGCCTGGTGCGGAATCACAAAATCGATGTCATTGATGCCCAGCTTGACTTTTTCTAATACTTGCAAGATGGCTTTGGGCATATAAATGCAAGCATTTTGAAAAACATCGCGCCCATAAGGCATGATGACCCCGCGCTCGAGCGGGCGCAATACCACCGCTTCGGTAGCCTTACCGCTGGTGGCGGCCCCGCCCGTCAAAACTTCCCGAATTTCAAAATCGGCATCGCTCGTACGGGCTTTGGTAATCAGCATGGCCGCCGCGCCGTCGCCCCATAGATGTCCAGATACGGTATCGGTTTCGTTGTAGTAGCCCGTGTTGTGTTCGGAGGTTACGACCAGTGCTTTGGTGGCTTTGTTGATGGCAAAATACCCCTGCACAATCTCGATGGCGTTGAGCAACGACGAGCAAGCCGACGAAATGGTAACGACGGGGATATCGGCCACGCCCACAAAATGCTGCACCGCGTGGGCCAGCGTAACGATGGTGTCGTGCGGGGTGTAAGTAGCCCCCACAATCAGGTCTATTTCTTGCGGGTCAATGCCCGTTTTGTCCAACAATGCCTTTACCGCTTCAATGCCCATGGTGTGCGAGTTTTCGCCTTCGGCGGCTTTGCGCCGCGTCTGAATCCCCGTCCGCGATTCAATCCACTCGTCAGACAGACCGTTGAGCTGGGTAAAATGCTCGTTATCAACTAATTGTTGGGGTAAATAATGGCAAACGCGGTGAAGAAACATAATGAGCGATGTTGAACCAATTGGTAAAGGGGGCGAAAGTTAAATGATTCCGTGAAAACATGGTATAAAATATTTAAAATTTACAATTAAGAATTGTTTTTGTTATAATACTACAAATATATAAATCAATTTATCGAAAGTATGGGGCTACCACCGTATTTTTGCCCACACCAAAAATAGCCAAACAAATGCCTCTCCCCAAATTGTTGCTGGTTGTACCTTGTTATAACGAACAAGAGATGCTGCCCCAAACGCATTGCATTTTGAGCGACTACCTGGCGCAGTTGGTGGTTTCGAAGCAGGTAGATGGCGCGAGCAAAATCTGCTTTGTCGATGACGGTAGCCGCGACCGCACTTGGTTTATCATTGAAGATATCTGCCAAAAAGACCCGCTTGTTGTGGGGGTTAAACTGTCGCGTAATTTTGGCCACCAAAGCGCAATTTTGGCGGGTCTAATGCACCACATTGAGCGCTACGACTGTTTTATAACGCTCGATGCCGATTTGCAAGACGACATTCAAGCCATTGAAAAAATGCTTGAACAACACCGCGCAGGCGCAAGAGTGGTGTATGGCGTGCGCGACGACCGCAGCAGCGATACGTGGTTTAAACGTCAAACGGCCGAGTCATTTTATAAATTGATGAACTGGATGGGCGTGCCAGTAGTATTCAATCACGCCGATTTTAGGCTGGTAGATCGCCGCATTTTGCAAGAATTTGCCAATTTTAAAGAAACCAACTTATTTTTGCGCGGGATAATTCCGTTGGTGGGTTTTAGAAGCGAAAAAGTATTTTACAAACGCCTCGAACGCCAAGCGGGCGAAACAAAATATCCGTTGAGCAAGATGCTGCTCTTTGCTTGGAACGGCATTACGTCGTTCAGTACTTTTCCGATGCGCTTGGTATTTTATTTTGGCGCGTTCAATTTTGCCATTTCTCTGCTCATTTTGGGCTATATTTTAGTATCCTATCTGTCTGGCAAAATCGTCCCAGGCTGGACTTCTACGATAGTCCCCATGACATTTTTTAGCGGGTCAAACATGATGGCCATCGGCCTCATTGGCGAATACATCGGTAAGATTTACGAAGAAGTAAAAGCCCGCCCACGCTACATTATCGAAGAAATTTTGAACGAAAAATAGCCAACCAAGCCTGGACAATTCACAAAAAACTATGCAACTTTTAGACGGCAAATGGCTTTCTGGCCAAATTAAAGCAGAAATTAAAATAGAAGTAGCACAAATTGTGGCGCAGGGGGGTAAAATTCCGCACTTAGCGGCTATTTTGGTGGGCAACAACGGCGCGAGCGAAACGTACGTGGCTTCTAAAATCAAAAGTTGCGCGGAGATTGGCTTCAAATCTACCCTCGTGCGCCTGAACGACACCGCCTCGGAAGCCGAAGTGTTGGCCGAAATCGAAAAACTCAACCAAGACCCCGACGTGGACGGTTTTATTGTGCAATTGCCTTTGCCCGCGCATATTTCCGAAAACCGGGTGATGGAGGCCGTTAATCCTGCCAAAGACGTGGACGGCTTTCACCCCATCAACGTAGGAAGAATGTGCAAAGGCTTGCCCGCCTATTTGTCGGCTACGCCTTTTGGCATTCTGGAAATGCTCGAACGCTATAAAATAGAAACGGCGGGTATGCACTGCGTAGTGGTGGGGCGCAGTCAAATTGTGGGTTTGCCCATGTCCATATTGATGCAGCGCAACACCTATCCCGGCAACTGCACTGTTACGATTTGCCACAGCCGCACGCCCAACCTGCCCGAAATGTGCCAAACTGCCGATATGCTAATTGCGGCCCTCGGTCGGCCTGAGTTTATTACGGCCAATTACATAAAAAAAGGAGCCATTGTGATAGACGTAGGTTTGACGCGCGTAGCCGACAACAGCAAGAAAAGCGGCTTTGCCCTCAAAGGCGACGTTAAATTTGACGAGGTGGCACCACTCACAAGCTACATTACGCCCGTGCCAGGTGGTGTGGGCTTGATGACCATCGGCGGGCTACTCACCAACACACTACTGGCCTCAAAAAGAGCCATTTATGGATAAATTTGGTACTTTCTAAAGCGTATCAATGCCATAACAAACTCGGCAATTAGAAAAATCATTTGGGCATATTGCGATAAAGCACCAGACCAATGAAACTAAACACAATATTGGGCAACCAAACCGCCAGCATAGCAGGAATACGCCCCGATTCAGCGATGCCTTTGGACACCATAAAAAACAAAATGTAAATAAAGGCCAGCACAAAACCCATCGCAATTTGCCAGCCTGCTGCTACTTTAAATTTTTCAAATTCATTATTTCTGTTTGCAGAAGTGCTATCTGTGTTTTTTGCAGGGCTATTGTTTCTTTTTGACTTTCAATTGTTTCTTTGAGTGCCGTGATTGTTTGTTCAGACTGCTTTTGAGAATCTTGATAAACCAAAAATGCGTTAATGGCATTATCCTTATTCTTGCTCAGATTGATGTGTTGATTGCTATCATTTTGTAACAAATCTTTGATTTCAATCCCATACAAGCCAGCCAAAATTGGCAATATTTCACCAGGAAAAGAGTCATGCTTATCGCTTTCAAGTTTTGAATAGTTACCTTGCGATTTTCAGACGTACACTTTTTAAATGAGGCAATTAAATGTTAAATGCTTTTTGATATTTTTTTGCAAATTTACTTGACAAAATAGCCGCCAGACAGTATCATAGCGGCTATTGAAAACATCTAATAT
>Ga0335394_10001090_pt1 | contig 30117 bp, 24 predicted proteins | sample MAT03_FD_205741 | JGI IMG/M metagenome (GOLD analysis project Ga0335394, IMG submission 205741) | Freshwater microbial communities from Lake Fryxell liftoff mats and glacier meltwater in Antarctica - MAT-03 (spades assembly) (version 2) ...
ATTATAATCTAGCGCCTTGCTGCAATCCGATTCCTGGTGATGATGTTTTTGGTTTTATCACAGTTGGCGAAGGGATAAAAATTCACCGTGTAAATTGTCCGAATGCCATTAAATTGCTTTCTAACTACGCTTACAGGGTTGTGAAAGCCAAATGGGTAAACGATCAGCTGATCTCTTTTTTAGCTGGACTTAAAATTACTGGTACCGATGAATTAGGCATCGTAAACAATATTACAAAAATCATTTCGAACGAAAACAACGTAAACATGCGTTCTATAAATTTTGATACCGATGACGGCTTATTTGAAGGTACGATCATGGTTTATGTGCACGACACAAAACATCTAAATCACCTTATTTCCAACTTGCAAAAAGTAAAAGGGGTGAACAGGGTTGAACGTATCGACGAGAAACAAAAAGAAATCGTTTAATAATCTCAGTATTTTATTTCTCTTTCCTTAAGTTTCTTAGCTGGGTTTCCTTGATAAATCCAGTTGGCCTCTATGCTTGCAGTAGCAACGCTTCCCACGGTGAGTAAACTATTTGCACCTAATCTTACGCCGGGACAAATTACGGTTTTGGCGCCCGCCCAGGAACCTTCTTCCAAAGTAATTTCTCCCACTATTAAATCGAAAGTTGTTTTTTTATAGTTGTGATTTCCGCATAAAAGCAAAGCTCCCTGTGAAATACAGGAATGACTTTTTAAGGTAACTTTTGCAAGGTTATCAATCCAGACCTCTTCCCCTATCCAAACATGATTGCCGATTACCAAACGCCATGGGTACTTGATAGAAACATGTGGCTTTATGATTAATCCCTTACCAACCTTGGCTCCAAACAAACGTAATAGAAAGCGTTTTGGTCCGTAAAATGGAAAAGGCGAACGGAAAAAACATAAGTTAATGGTATACCACATCACCCTGTAGAACAAATTTTTTCCAGGTTTATACCAGTCGTTATTAAAGGTGGAAAGATCAGTTTTTAGTTGCCTCATTAAACAAGATTTTGTATTGGCTGGTAATTAATTCCAGATCAATTTTTTTACTAATATAATTAATTGCATTTTGACTTCTAGAAGAAAACTCTTCCTGATCAAGTGTCGCGCATTCTGTAATGGCTTCGACAAATTTTTGTTTGTCATTGAGTGGTATAGCGAACCCTGCGTTATGCGCCTGCAGGTCATTCCAGGGCGTCTGGTCGCTGATAATAACAGGGCAGCCACAAAGTAGACTTTCTACTATGGAATGGCCAAAATTTTCGTTTTGGGTTGGTAGAAACATCATGTGCTCATCGGCCAAAACCGATTCAATGTCTTTGGGATTAACGCTTCCCTTATGAACAACCTGAATATTCGAAGGCATGTCGCTGATCACCTGCTCACATTTCTCCCAATATGACTGGTCCTCAAGGGGGCCATAAATATTATATCTAATCTCCTGCTTACGTATCCCTAATAAAATATGCAAAGCATAGATCAGGTTTTTTTTCTCACTAATGCGTGATATAAAGCACAGATTTAGTTTCCCTTTTTCCTTTATCTTGACACGCGTCGAGTTCAATTTCTTGGGTAAATTGGATATCTTGAAAATCTTAGTTTTTGGGCTAAAGTTCCGCTGTATTTCGTCTTCTTCCTGAGCAGATGTAGCGTGCCAGGTCACTCGCGCGTGCAAACCCGTTAATTTGGAATAAAGAAGAAAGGCTTTTTTCTTGAATTTTTTTATAGCAAGAGCGCCGTCGCCAAGCATCCCTCTCGGCGCTAATATTACTTCTGTATTCTTATAATATTTATTCAGTATTTGTAGCGGCAAAATTGAAAATTTTTTTGAAAAAAAACTATTAATATAAACCTTGTCGAATTTAGTTTCGTCTACTATCTTTTTGATCGCGTTCGAATCAAGAACCGCAACATCACAATAATAAACCTCACAACCCGTTGGAGACACAATCCATTTATTGGTTTCTATACCCGGGTAAGGATCGTTACTATTTAAATCTTTGTTCGTTGTAACAATCTTAAAATTTACATCAGCACCAAGGTAATTTACAAGGGAAATGATGGACTGAACCGGTCCCCCAGCCAGATAACCCGGCCAGAACCAATCTATAAAAACCAATATGTTCTTCTTAGTAGCCAATTTTATTTGTCTCAATCCAATTATTCAAAACAACAAGATGCCAGACCCTTGACCAGGTAACTGTTACATCACCATTTAAATAGCAGTCCCACAAAGATTTGATACCACCTGGACTAAACAATTTTTTATCCTCAAGGGACTTAATATTTTTCTCGCAAAAAGTTTTTAATTCATTCTTCAGCCAGTGTTTCCAAGGTAGAGTAAATCCCATTTTCGGCCTGTTGACAATTTCATCCGGCAATAAATCACTCAGACTATCCACTAAAAGTTTTTTCGGCGAGTGCGGATATTTGTGCTCATCACTCACACTTAAAACAAATTCGATCAACTTATAGTCGAGGAACGGTTCGCGCACTTCTAGTGCAACAGCCATGCTCATTTGATCGGCATCACGCAATAAAGTATTCTGAAGATAGGTACTTATCTCTGCTATAGACACCGCACTTAAAAGATGGTTTTCTATCTGGGGCGTTTCAGAAATAATTGTTCCAATTGTTCCAAATGGATTTTCATTTCTAATTAACCTTCCTAATTCCTTTTGAGTAAACAAGCTACGGTTTAATGGATAGGCTGAAGCAAAATTTATTTTTTCCTGGCTTAATAGTTCATGAATCTTGTTTCCACTTACTGTTCCTCTTTGTTTCTTAATTGCATATCCAGCCGCTATGCGTGCAAATTGCGGAACCGCATTTAACCATGATTTTTTCTCCAACTCAACCATGCGCTTAAACACGTCATAACCCGCGAAAAGTTCATCTCCGCCTATGCCGCTCAGCGCCATAGTCACTCCGGCATTTTTGGTTGCTTTTGAAACTATGTAAGTATTGGGTCCGTCGCCACTTGGATGATCCATTGCATTAAGCGCCTCGGGTAATTGTTTTAAAAAATCTTCCGGTGCCAATTTAATTTCGTGATGCTGTGTGTTGAACTTTTTTGCAATTAGTTGTGCATACTTCGATTCAGAAAATTCGTTTTCGTCAAAACTAATATTAAAGGTCTGAATTTTTTCAGAGCTAACTTTACTCATTAAACCCACAATAGCACTGGAATCGATTCCTCCTGAAAGAAATGCGCCAAATGGTACGTCTGCCACTAACCTTCTTTGTACAGATTGACCAAGCAAGTCATATACGTTTTTACAAATTTCCTTATAAGAAAGCCCTCTGGAGTCGGAAGAGATTTTATTGACGCTGTAATAGTTTGTTGTAGTTACTTTGCCATTTTCATATTCCAGCAAATAACCTGGCATTAGTGTTTTTATCCCTTTAATAATCGTGTTTGGAGCAAATACCGTTTGGTACATAGCGTACTCAGAAACAACGTCTTTGTTCAAACTAAAAGACTTTACTCCTGAGTGAATGATGGGACGAATCTCACTCGAAAAAAACAAACCTTCGTCTCCATAATAGTAATACAGGGGCTTCACGCCTATTCTATCTCGCGCTATTGTTAGTTTTTTTTCAAGTGTATCGTAGATAGTAAAAGCATACATCCCATTAAAATAATCGAGACATTTATTTCCCCAACGAATAAAGGCCGCCAGAATAACTTCGGTATCAGACGCGGTTTTGAAAATATAGGGTATTTGCCCCGAGCCATGCGTTGAACGCTGTAGATCGAGTTTTAATTCTTTGTAGTTGTAAAGTTCGCCATTATAAACAATCACGTAACGGTTATCATTAGAGAAAAATGGCTGGTTACCTTCCGGACTTAAATCAATAATAGAAAGCCTTCTATGGCCCAAACAAAGATTGTCTCCTTGCCAGATTCCTTCATTATCCGGACCGCGGTGTGAAAGCGTTGTATTCATTCTTCGGACCATCGAGAGTCTTGTTTCTTCAGAAAGTTTTTCAGAAATAATTCCGTTGATGCCGCACATAAATCCTGGTTATTCTATCGATTTTAAAAAACGTGGGTCTTTCATCATGCGCGTGATGCCTTCCTCGATACCTATAAGTTGTTTATTGAGTATCTCGCGCATCTTTGTATTATCAGGCTGCCTGCGTGTCATATCTCCTTCTTTTAAGGGTGCCTGATAAACTATTTTAGAAGAAGAGTTTGTGAGTTGTATTGTTACCTCCGCCAGTTCCTTAACGGTCATCAAACTGTCATTACCAATGTTGATCACGTCGTTGATCAGTAATTGATTCTCAAATATTTTATTGCAAACTTCAACCGTATCTTCCACGTAAGTGAAAGTTCTTGTTTGCGAACCGTCCCCATAAATTGAAATGTCTTTTCCCTTTAAAGCTGCTGCCAAAAATCTCGCTACAACGAAATCCGTGCTCTGGTTCGGTCCATAGGTATTAAAAAAACGAAAAATGGTATACGGTAATCCGAACGCCTGCCAGTAGCTCCTAAAAAAGGACTCGCCCACATTTTTGACCACAGCATACGGAACCCTTGAATTGAGTGGTGTGCGGTATTCGTTTTGCGGAAGCTCTACAGGTTCACCATATACTTCAGAACTCGAAGAAAAATACACATGCTTAACGGAAGAATTTTTTGAAAGACTCAAAATATTTTTTATTCCTTCAATATCGTTTAAAACGTCTATCGGATTTTCCTGCGTTCTAATAACTCCTACCACCGCGGCAAAATGAAAAACGAAATCAAAGTTGTAAGACAGCATCACCGCAGAAATATCGTTGAAGTTGTTTACATCGGCTTTAATAAGTTTCCAATTCGTAAGATCTTGTGAAGGCAGCTTCGATAAAAACCCGGTTGACAAATTATCTACGATCACAACATAATTAGAAGGCGTGCTTATCAGTTTTTCAACCAGTGCGCTTCCAATATTTCCAGCTCCTCCTGTGACTAAGATCTTATTTTTTGCTGCTTCCATCATATATCGCTAACACGGTGTTCGCCCATTTCGTGGGGCTTATCTTTTGAGCCAGTCTGTGGCTTTGTTCCGACATTAAAATTAACTCTTTACTACTTAAATCCATTATTTTTTTTAGCTCTTTTTTGAGTTGAGGCACATTTTTCGGCGGAAACACGAATCCATTCTTTCCATCTTTTACAAAAGCCTCCTTTGCTCCTACAGCGTCACTTATAAGCATTGGGAACCCGGCTGCGGCGTATTCCTGAACTACAACGCCCCAGGGCTCGAAACGACTTGGAAGAATAAAAACACCCGTTTGCTCAAGAAGCGGCTCAAGATCTTTTGGCTGCACAAATCCAAAGTGTTTGATTTTAGGATGCTCAGCGGGTTTAAGGTCGCCAGCACCAAGACACCAGAGTTCCCAGTCATTGGGTGCCTCTGATTGCAGTTCTATAAATGCCTGCCACAAATCATTAATGCCTTTAAATTCATAATACCTGCCCACATATAAAAATCTTTTTGGAAAATTATTCTGTTTAATTTTTCTCTGAGCCTCGTACACAGCGTTAAACTTAGGCAGATCACAGGAATAAAATCCCTGGGAGATTTTTACGGACTTAAACCCGAGCCTTCTAACATACGCCGTTTGCGGCGCTCCAGGCACCCAGGCATGGGAAAAGGTGCTTAGTAAAAAAACCCTGCTTAAAACTACTGCAAGGTATTGCTTCAAAGATCCTCGCCAGTGGGTATCACAGGTCAATACCGTTGGAATTTTCTTGAAATATCGTTTTGTAATTTTTAAATACTCTTTATCTATCCAGCCGCTACATATAATCACATCAGGATTTATAGTTGCAACTAGTTTTTCCAATTCTTGAAAACCATAGTCATTTTTATCATAGACTGTGATCCGGTCAGAATAGGTGAATTTAAACGGAGCCTCCTTATTAACCGGCCACCTGACAATGTGGACCTCACATGACCTTGCAAGTTCTTCGCAGCATTTCAGGAAATAATCTGCAAGTTCTGTGTATAGAAATAAAACCTTCATCAGATAATATTCACTTCTCGCTCAAGAGTAACGCCGAACTTTTCTGCAACTGTTTTAATAACCAGAGTAGAAAGATTCAGAACGTCTTTTCCTTTTGCGTTGTTTATATTTACAAGTACCAGCGCTTGTTTTGAATGAACGGCGGCGCCATCTTGTTCAAAACCTTTAAGTCCTGCTTGTTCTATCATCCAGCCGGCTGCCAACTTAAAATTTCCATTTTCTAACGGATAGGCAACTAAACCTTCAAATTTACTTTTTAGCTCTTTGAATTTATCTGAAGCCACTTCCGGATTTTTAAAAAAACTTCCTGCATTTCCGGTCACTTTTGGATCGGGCAATTTGCTCTGACGAATCCGGATGACCGCATCTGAAACATCCTTAATACCCGGCGAGGCTATATTCATTGTCTGAAGCTCAGTATTAATGGCCCCGTAGCTCGTGTTTACCTTGGATTGTTTTTTTAATCTAAAGCTTACCGAAGTAACTAAAAATTGATTTTTAAACTCGTGTTTAAAAACGCTTTCCCGGTAACCAAAATTACATTGTTTCTTATCAAACACTCTTCGTTCACCTGTTGTAACAGAATACGCTTCTAACTCTTCGAAGACCTCTTTTATCTCAACACCATAGGCGCCTATGTTCTGCATTGGACTTGCTCCAACGCATCCTGGTATTAACGAGAGATTTTCAAGTCCCGCATAACCATTTTTAATACAGTATAAAACAAACTCATGCCAGACCTCTCCGGCTGCGACTTTTACAAAAACCTCGGCATCGCTTTCTGAAGAAACGTGAATGCCTTTAAGATTGTTTTTAATAATAATCCCTTTAAAGTCAGACGTAAAAAGCAGATTACTTCCGCCTCCTATAATTAATTTATTGGCTTCTATATAAACAGGGCTTTTTAGTAAATCCAAAAAATCCAGTATCGAATTTAATTCCACGAAATAATCACAATAAACTTCAATACCAAACGTATTAAAGGTCTTAAGATTTACTTTTTCCTGTATCTGCAACATGTGTAGCAAAAATATGTAATTATTTAGGTGTAATATTTCTATCTTTAAGCCAATATCAACAAAGTATTTGTTTACAACAAAAAAAATAGCAATCGTCAGTGTTATCAATGATCTTGTGACTGACAACCGGGTGAATAAAACCTGCTTTGCACTCAAAGAATGTGATTACAACGTTGTTTTGATCGGAAGAAAACTTCCCTCATCACTGCCGATACCTGCATGGCCTTTTAACGTCATTCGAATGAATTTGTTCTTTAAAAACGGCCCTCTCTTTTATTTTTTCTTTCATCTAAGATTGTTTTTTAAGCTCTTGACTAAGAAAGCCGATCTTCTCTATTCAAATGATCTTGATACCCTTTTACCAAATTATCTGGTTTCAAAAATTAAGAATATTCCTCTCATATACGACAGCCACGAACTTTTCTGTGAAGTTCCCGAATTACAAAACTCGGCATTCAAAAGAAAGATTTGGCTCAGAATTGAAGACTGGATTGTTCCTAAATTAAAAACCCGCATCACGGTTAACGACAGCATTGCTGAGATATTCAGTAAAAAGTACCGAGTTCATTTCCACAGCGTTCGTAACATTTCAGAATTTCCGGAAAGCTTCACTCCAAAGTCAAAAGCAGAACTTGGACTTCCTTTGGACAAAAAAATAATTTTGCTTCAGGGGGCAGGGATCAATATTGACCGCGGCGCGGAAGAGCTCATTGATGCAATGGTTTTTATTGAAAATTCGCTTCTCCTGATCATTGGCGGCGGCGATGTTTGGGACATTCTTGAAGAAAAAGTAAAAGCGAAATCCTTATCTAACAAAGTTAAGCTGATAAAAAAAATTCCTAAACAAGACTTAATGCATTATACCTTTAATGCCGACTTGGGTTTAAGCATAGACAAAAACACTAACCTGAACTACTATTACAGCTTACCAAATAAAATTTTTGATTACATAAACGCAGGAGTGCCCATATTGGCAAGCCATCTACCGGAAATAGAAAAAGTTATTTCCACTTACAATATTGGAGATTTTATAAAAGACCACAACCCCATACATATTGCCGAAAAGATCAATGAGCTGTTTACTTCCGGAAAACTCGAAGGCTTTAAACAACATATTCCCAATGCCAAAAAAGAACTTAGTTGGCTAATGGAAAAACAAAAACTCATTAATATAATCAAAGGAACCGCCTAACACATTTTAGAAGCACAATACTAATAAAATACCTAATTTTGAACAGTTAAATCTTATGGAGTTTTCAGCAAAACAAATAGCCGGCCTTTTAAATGGCACAGTAGAAGGAGATGAGAATGTTATTGTCACTCATCTTTCAAAAATTGAAGAAGGAGCGATAAAGACTTTGTCCTTCCTTGCAAACCCGGCTTACACAAATTATATTTACACAACAGATGCCAGCATTGTTATCGTAAATAAAACACTTGTGTTGGATAAGCCTGTTAAAAAAACATGCACGCTCATTCGGGTGGATAACGCTTATGAGTCTTTCGCAAAATTACTGGAACTATACACACAGATTAAGGGCAACAAAACTGGCATCGAACAACCCAGCTTTATTTCATCCAACGCCGTTATGGGCACTGATTGTTATGTTGGCGCTTTCGCATACCTTGGCCAAAATGTAAAAATCGGAAATAATGTAAAAATATATCCGCATGTCTATCTTGGAGACGATGTAAGCGTAGGAGACAACACAACTCTTTTTTCAGGTGTTAAAATTTATCATGAATGCGTGATCGGCTCTAACTGCACAATCCATGCGAGTACGGTGATTGGCAGCGACGGCTTTGGATTTGCGCCAAACACAGAAGGACAGACCTTCGCAAAAGTACCACAGATTGGAAATGTTGTTATTGAAGACAATGTTGAAATAGGCTCAAACGCTTCTATTGATCGTGCCACCCTTGGTTCTACCATTTTACGCAAGGGCGTGAAGCTTGACAATCTGGTACAAATTGCCCACAATGCAGAAATTGGCGAGAACACCGTCATCGCTGGCTTGTCAGGCATTGCGGGCTCCAGCAAAGTAGGAAAAAATTGCATGATCGGCGCCCAGGTGGGCGTTGCGGGACATTTAAGGATCGCTGACGGCGTTAAAATTGCCGGGCAATCTGGCATTGGATCTAACATTGACAAAGAAAATGAAATTGTACAAGGCTCTCCAGCCTTTAGTATCGGCGAATACAAGCGTTCGTATGTTTTGTTCCGCAGCCTTCCCAAGCTGAATGATAAAATTTCCGATCTCACTAAAAAATTAAATTCCAAATAATGAAAGTGGATATCCTCGCCATTGGCGTTCATCCTGATGACGTTGAACTAGGTTGCAGCGGCACTATCGCCAAACACATCGCCATGGCAAAAAAAGTGGGTATTCTTGACCTTACCCTTGGAGAACTTGGTACACGCGGTTCCGCTGAGCTACGAACTTTAGAAGCAAACGCTTCAGCAAAATTGCTAGGAGTTAATTTTCGCACACAACTAAATTTTAAAGACGGGTTTTTTGAAAACAATGAGGTGCATATTCGAAAAATTATTGAACAGCTCAGAAAGCACCAGCCGGAAATTGTTTTGTGTAATGCGGTCAGCGACCGGCATCCCGATCACGGCCGCGCCGCAAAATTAACAGCGGATGCTTGTTTTTATAGTGGACTGATTAAAATCGAAACTTCCTTAGACGGCGCGCCACAAAAAGCATGGAGACCGAAAGCGGTTTACCATTACATCCAGGATCATTACATCCATCCCGACTTTGTGATAGATATTTCCGATTTCTTCGAACTAAAGCACAAATCTATCATGGCTTTTTCTTCACAGTTCTACAGCGCAAATTCTAACGAGCCGCAAACGCCAATCTCCAGCAAAGAATTTCTTGAAACCCTAAACAGTAAAATGGCATTATGGGGAAGATCAATTGGCACAAGTTACGCAGAAGGCTTCACCGTAAACCGATATCCTGGGGTGAATAGTTTATTCGACCTCGTTTAAAAACACTTTTATATATCCACACACTTCCTCAACATGCTCCAGATTAAGCGTATGTCCTGCGTTTTGAACAACTATAAATTTTGATCCGTTGATGTTCAAATGGACTTCGTTTGCTAAATGCACCGGTAGTAACATGTCTTTCTCGCCCTGTATGACTAGCGTTGGCGAGGTAATTTTTCTGAGATCCTTCCGATAATCTTTTCTTTCTTTTGTTGCACGCATCAGATTAAAAATCGCCTCTGCATTCAGGTTAAGATCTTTGCGTCCTTTTTTTAGGTTTGTTATCGACACTAGTGGGTTGGAAAAATAACCTTCGCTTAAAACACTTGGTAACATAATATCCAGCATCAGGCTGTAACCGCCCACTTCCAATGCCCGCCACCAGCTTAGTTCAATAGCCTCGTAATAAGGCGTTTTGTGCGCAAAGGTAGAAATCAGTACCAGCTTTTTTACGTAAGCCGGATACGCTACAGCGAAGTGCTGCGCCACCATACTTCCGTAAGAAATTCCTACAAGATGAGCGTTCTCAATTTTTTCATTATCCAGCAATGCTTTCAGGTCTTTTGCATGCTTATCAAAGTCCCGCCATTCTCCCGTTTTATCGCTTTGCCCCTGGAAGATAAAATCCATAAGTAAAATCTTATACTGTTCTTTAAAATAGGGCGTCACCAACAGCCACGAATCTGTTGACTGGGTAAGCCCGTTCAAAAACACAATGGTTTCTTTCGCGTTTACATTTCCTTCTACTTTATAATACAGGTCTAGGCCGTCACTCGTTTTACAGATCATTTTATAAGTACACTAAAGTGGATTTGTTTGCTGTTACTGTAAGCTTTGCCTTTTTTCCAAAATACAAAGCCATATTTTTTTCTATGTGTCCGGCAGGGAAATTAAAACATACCGGGTACTTATATTCCTTCACGGCATCAAAAATTATTTCTTCCGCCGTTCTTCCGAAAGGAATGGCGTTGTCTTTCATCTCGCTCATCCCCCCAACTACCAAACCTTTCAGCCCTCTTAACTTTCCGCTGCGTTTTAACTGAAGGATCATTCTGTCAATATGATAAAGCTGTTCGTCAAGATCCTCAATAAATAATATTTTATTTTTCGTGGAGATTTCATCCACACTTCCACTTAAAGCGTACAACAAAGAAAGATTTCCGCCAACAACTTCCGACTCAGCATTTCCTTTTCTGTTCAATTTATTTTCTGGAATTGAATAAGCAATCTTTTCGCCGAACAAAAGTCCCCTCAAAGATTCGGTCGCCTCTTTGTCTCTTATAAACTGAAATGCCATGGTGCTATGAATACAAGCGGCCTTTATATTGGTCAGGCGGCTTTGAATCACCGTAGTGTCGCTATAACCGGCAAACCATTTTGGATACTTTTTAAATTTCTCGAAATCTACCTTGTCTATGATTCTTAGCGTGCCATAACCCCCGCCGGCAATTAATACGGCTTTTGCGGTTTGGTGATTAACTGCCCATTGAAGGTCATAAGTACGTTCTTTATCGGTACCGGCAAACTGGTTGTGTTTCTTGTAGATGTTTTTTCCCGTCTCTACTTTTAAGCCCCAGCTTTTTAGAATGTTTATTGCTGGTTGCACCTGCTCTTTTGTTCTGGCGCGGGCGGTGCCTATGATAAGAACTGTATCTCCCTTTTTCAGATACGGCGGAATGATTGCCATCTATCGTGTTCTTTTTGCGGCTTTTTTAGCTGAGCCCTTCGGTTTAACTCTTCGTGTAGTGGCTGCCGGTTTCTTAGCAGCTACTTTTTTGAACGGCGAGTTTTTCGCTGCGAGTTTTTCGTGAAATGAAATATTACTAAGATTTTGCTTGTATTTGGCGTGTACGGGTTCATTCTCCACTTTAATATGATACCAAAACTCCCCGCTTTTAATTCGGTAGATCTGCATCTCCGAAACTCCGAATTTTTCTGCAAGCTTACTAAAAGATAATTTGCGTTTCGGATCCCAAATCATCTTTTTTAAAGAAGTAACCGTTTTTTCATCCAGCACTTTTGAATGTGTGCTTTTTGTGATCGCTTTCTTCTGCCTAGAAAGAACTGATTTCGGACTATGCGCTGTATGCGCCCTGTGTTCCTCATGTGTAGCCCATTCCAAATTGTCAATGTGATCATTCAGGTAATTATGATCTTTATGAATAACAAACTTGTATTTGGAAGAAGGTCGCTTTATAAAATTTTTTGCTACTTCCTTGTATAAAAAAATGGCTTTGTTTACGCCCTTCTGTCTGGTATTGTATCGGTAATTTCCTGCGGTTGGTTTAAACTGTCTTACTTCAACTTTACCGTTCGTGAGAACGCCAAAACGTCCGTGATTCGATATCATGTATGGTACTGTGGGCTTTTTCCCATCAATACTTATAGCTTTCCAAATTTCTTTTTTATTGCTCATGATAGATTTATTTTACCTTTGTATAAAAGTAATAATTTATAGTTTATAAAGAAATAAAGCTCCCTTTATTTTAAGCACCGGGAGCTACAACCGTATGAATTCAAAATTTAAAAGAACCTTGGTTACAGCAGCGCTGCCTTATGCAAACGGACCCGTTCACATAGGTCACCTTGCGGGATGTTACCTGCCTTCAGATATTTATGCAAGATACTTACGCAGCATAGGCCACGATGTAAAATTTGTTTGCGGAAGCGACGAACACGGTGTACCAATCACTATCAAAGCAAAAAATGAAAACACAACGCCCCAGGCAGTGGTAGACAAATACCATAAGATCATGGGCGATGCCTTTAAGGAATTTGGTATTTCTTTCGATATCTATTCACGTACCTCTTCTAAAGTGCATCACAAAACAGCTTCGGATATGTTTAAAGTGATGTATGAAAAAAACGGTTTTACTGAACAAATTACTGAACAATACTACGATGAGGCTGCGAACCAATTTCTTGCAGATCGTTACATAGTGGGTACCTGCCCCAATTGTGCAAACCCCAATGCTTACGGCGATCAGTGTGAAAGGTGCGGTTCTACGTTAAATGCAACCGATCTTATTAATCCTAAGTCTGCACTTTCCGGCAACAAGCCTGTTTTAAAACAAACAAAAAACTGGTTCCTTCCTCTTGACAAGTTGCAGCCAAAAATAAAAGAATACCTCGATAAGCACAGCGACTGGAAACCCAATGTATACGGTCAATGCAAAAGCTGGCTCGAAAGCGGCGATGGCTTGCAACCAAGGGCAATGACGCGCGATCTGGATTGGGGGATCCCGGTTCCTATAGAAGGTGCAGAAGGGAAAGTTTTGTATGTGTGGTTTGATGCACCCATCGGATACATTTCAGCAACGAAAGAATTATTGCCTGACACCTGGGAAGATTACTGGAAAAAGGACGACTCGCGTTTGGTACATTTCATTGGAAAAGACAACATCGTTTTTCACTGCATCATTTTTCCTGCTATGTTAATGGAACACGGTGAATTTATTTTACCCGACAACGTTCCTGCTAATGAATTCTTAAACCTTGAGGGCGACAAAATTTCTACTTCCCGCAACTGGGCCGTTTGGCTTCATGAGTACCTAGTAAACTTCAAAGATAAGCAGGACGTGCTGCGTTATGTACTTTGTGCGAATGCCCCGGAGACCAAAGACAATGACTTTACATGGAAAGATTTTCAGACAAAAAATAACAGTGAGCTTGTTGCCATTTTTGGAAATTTTATAAACCGCACACTTGTTTTAACACATAAGTTCTACGAAGGTAAAGTTCCCTCCACCAGCGCTTATACCAAAGACGATCTTCTTGTTTTGGAAGAATTGGCGAAGGCTCCAGATAAAATTTCAAAAGCAATTGAGCAATTTAAATTCAGGGAAGCCGTTAGTGAATTGATGAATGTTGCCCGACTAGGAAATAAATACCTCGCCGACGCTGCTCCCTGGAATGTTATAAAAACAGACGAAGAGCGGGTAAAAACAGTTATGAACGTTGCTTTACAAATATCCTGCAATCTGGCCATCCTTTCAGAACCGTTTTTACCTTTTACATCCAAAAAATTATTCGACATGCTGAAGCTCCATCCTCTAAAATGGCCTTCTGCAAAACAAACCTCAAACATGCCAGAGGGACACATTATAATCGCAGCAGAGTTACTCTTTGCTAAAATAGAAGATCCTGAAATTCAATTGCAACTAGACGCCCTTGAACAAACAAAAAAAGAGAACGCATCAAATAAACCAGCTGAAGAAATAAAAGCTGAAACCACTTTTGATGATTTTTCAAAAATGGATATTCGAACTGCTACCATCCTCGAAGCTGAAGTGGTTCCAAAAACCGACAAGCTTCTAAAGTTGCTGGTAGATACTGGTGTTGACAAAAGAACTGTGGTAAGCGGAATTGCGCACTGTTACAAGCCACAGGACATTATTGGGCAGAAGGTTTGTTTATTGGCCAATTTAGCGCCCCGTAAAATAAAAGGTATAGAAAGTCAGGGAATGATCTTAATGGCCGAAAACGCAAAAGGAGAGCTGTGTTTTGTTTCTCCACTTATAAATGATTTTCAAAATGGTGCTATGGTTAAGTAAAACAAACTTATTTATATTAATCTTGTTGATAGCAGGTAGGTCTTTTTCACAGACTAGTGGAGAAACTCCTGTTTATAGGGATTACAAGGATCCTGAACGTTTTGAAAAATATCACAAAAGAAGTGTTACCGTTGGAGCCTGGCAGGTACATACACTGAAAGAACACGGGGCAATCGTGGTGAGATTAAAAACGAGCAAGATACTTATTGACGAATTAGTAAATCAAGGAAATATAGAACTCGCCGTTGAAAAGCAGCTTGAACAATTTGCGGTGAATCGCAACCTGATGTTTGCCTACAAAGAGAATTTTGATTTTTGTAAGTTATATTTTATATACAGCAACAATAATGATAGTCTTTTAAATGGGGCGCGAAAAGGGATTTTCTTAGATACTAATCTTACAGTAGATCCATCCATTGAAATGACCGAACTCTTTTACCTGATTGCCGAAAGAGATTTTGCCTATACTTCTTCCATCGGCTTTGTTAAGGAAGACTCAGCAAGGTACATTAAAGAAGAAGGTAATCCGATAAAGCAGATGACAATTGTTCTGAAAAACAAGTATGGTCATCAGCTTAAAAAGCCCTTGCCTTATGCTATCAAAGGCCTTAGCCTGAACGGTAGTAGTTACGCCTTTCCAATAAAATATGTTCACAGCGCCACTCTGGCTAAACTTATTGTCTTTCCTATTGAACGAACTTATTTTGTTGACGTAAAAAACAATCCCAACCTTAGACTTTCTTTAGCAAAAGAAGAAGGTTTTGTAAATTCTATTGTAAAATTAAAAAAGGATTTGTCCTATGAAATCTTCAGCGTCGCAGTTAACCAGTTGAATTATAATCTAAATGACATCTACAGAAGATATCCAAAACCAGACGTAACCAAGATCAATCGTGACGTTGCGCTGTTTCTCTATTGATTCGTCACGCTTCAAGTTCTGAATTGTTTAAAAAAAATTATCGTGTGGATTTTTTTCATAAATTTATTAAGATATTCGAATTTTATTTCGTAGAAACTAAAATTGGTTTTTTTACGTTATCCATTAAATCCTTAACCCATGAAAAAGACTTTTCTCACCTCCATCCTCCTTTGCCTTTTTGTTATTGTAAATGCACAATCCGATACGCTGTATACAAAAAAGCAGCAAAAAATTATTTGCAAAATAGTTGAGATCGGCGAGCTAGATATAAAATATAAGCGCATTGAACTGCTGGATGGTCCAACCTATGTGATTAACCGACTTAACATCATAAAGTACACTTTGGCAAATGGTTATACCGAAATAATTGTTGCCGACGAATTATCGATAGAAAACGAGCACGGTAACATTATTAAGAATAGAACTGTTATTAAGATCAGTCCATTTTCTCCCGTTAATAATCAAATCACTTTTGCCTATGAAAAAGTACTTAGGGTAGGAACCAATCTAGACATTGAGCTTGGTTACTCGAACAGCAACCTGACCAAAAATCAGGATATTACCGGATCTATGCGCAACGTTTTTAACTCGGGCTTTTATGTTAAACCCGGCGTAAAGTTTTTCCTTGGACAGGATTATTCTGTAAGAGGTTTAAAATATGCACACCCTTTAAAGGGCCGTTATATCCGTCTTGATCTTGCTTTTTCTTACCTCAATTATGAAAATTTAAAAAGAACAGAACCCGTTCGTAATCCCAATACTCCCTATTATAGTTCTACAACCTATACGATTGTTACCGATGTCCAGTCCTTTTCTTACGGCGGGTTTGTAAACTATGGCCGGCAGTTCATCCTTGGAAATGCGCTGACGCTCGAATACTATGTTGGCGTAGGTTTTACAGGCCAGTCGAACACTTATTCCAATAACGATTATAAAAAAACGATTTATTCTGGCTACAATTATTTTAACAGGAACGACGACGCTAAAAACATCGCAAATTATCACGGCTTTTTTCGCTCTCCAAACTTAGGACTTTCTGTAACCGGCGGATTCCGAATCGGATATATTCTTCCTGAAAAAACCGCAAAAAATAAACCGTTATTAAACAAAACTCAATAATCGTCCATGAAAAATTTAATCTTGATGTTGATTCTCTCAGGCTCCTGTGCTCTTCATTCGCAGACTGATACGCTTTTCACGCGAAAAAACAAAGTCATTCCCTGTAAAATTTTAGAAATTGGTGAATTGGACATTAAATATACCCTGGAAGCGAACTCGGCAGGGCCAGTATTTGTGATTAACAAGTCAGCGGTTCTTAAATACTGTCTATCAACCGGGTTTAGAGAGGCGATTGTTATTGACGAGCGTTCCCTGGAGAATCAACACGAATCGATTATTAACAGAACAAAAGTTTTAAAAATTCATCCCTTCTCATTAGCTAATAATCAAATCTCGTTTTCATACGAAGAATTGATAAATCCAGACATTCATCTGGAAATTGAAGCTGGATATGTAAACAGTTCTTTGACGAGCAATCCGTTGATTCAAAACCGAACTTTTAATAACGATTACAACACCAATACTAATTCTGGTCATCTCCTAACTTTTGATTACCATAATAGATCGGTTTTTTATTCAGGCGCTTACATAAAGCCTGGTTTTAAACTGATGGTGGGCGAAGATGTTTCTGCTAAAGGTCTCAAATATGCGCATGGGTTGAAGGGCCGCTTTATTCGTATTGATTTAGCGCTTTCTTGGCTTAACTACGGCACTATTAAGCGTTATCAATACGCTAACAACTCAATAACAACAATTGCTACTAATATTAATTCTTTTGCCTACGGTGGCTTTTTAAACTATGGCCGGCAGTTTATACTTGGAAATATTTTAACCGTTGAATACTTCATTGGGATTGGCTTTACGGCACAATCTAACTTTTTTTCAAATCCTGATTACATAAAGAAAGACCCCGCAAAACCTTACCTGGATTTTGAAGCAGACGCTAAATATATTTCAAACTACCATGGATTTCTTCGCTCTGGACTTGGTCTTTCTGCAACAGCTGGTTTTCGCTTAGGTTATATCATCCCTGCGAAAAAACATAAGCACAAAAATTAGCCAAACAATAAACTAAAAGCTTCTTCCATTTTGGAAACGGCAATTACTTCAATCTTAAAATTTTTAGTATTCAATCCTTTTAAATTAAAAGAGGATACGTATATTTTTTCGAATCCTAATTTCTCTGCTTCAAGAATACGTTGCTCTACTCTGCTCACAGGTCTTATTTCGCCGGTTAATCCAACTTCTGCTGCAAAACAAATGGTTTGAGGAATAGGAAGATCTTCATTGCTGCTTAGAATTGCGCATACAAGGGCGAGATCAATTCCGGGATCTTCCACGCGAATACCACCGGCAATATTGATAAAGACGTCCTTAATCCCTAATTTAAAACCGCAGCGTTTTTCCAAAACCGCGAGTAACATCCCAAGCCTGCGAAGGTCAAATCCCGTAGAAGAACGTTGTGGCGTGCCATAGGCTGCGCTACTCACAAGCGCCTGGGTTTCTATCAGCATTGGTCTATTGCCTTCCATAGTAGCAGAAATAGCAACTCCACTGGTAGCATTCTCACGGTTGGTGATCAGAATCTCGGACGGATTACTCACTTCTCTCAAGCCATCGCCATTCATTTCATAGATCCCCATTTCGTTAGTATTACCGAAACGGTTTTTTGTCGCGCGTAATAAACGATAGATGTGGTTTCTGTCGCCTTCAAATTGCAAAACCGTGTCCACCATGTGCTCAAGCACTTTGGGGCCGGCCAGACTTCCTTCTTTCGTTATATGACCTATCATAAAGACAGGTGTGTTCGTCTCTTTAGCAAAACGCAAAAACTCGGCCGCACATTCTCTTACCTGACTTACACTTCCTGGACTGCTATCTACATAACTTGTATGAAGTGTTTGAATGGAATCGATGATCACAAGTTGCGGTTCTATTTCTGCGATCTGCTGAAAAATATTTTGTGTATTCGTTTCCTGTAGAATAAAGCAACTATTAGTTGTTACCCCTATCCGTTCGGCCCGCATTTTAATTTGTTGTTCGCTTTCTTCGCCACTTACATAAAGGATCTTCAGATTTTTTAAACGTAAAGCGAGTTGCAGCATCAGTGTTGATTTTCCGATACCGGGCTCTCCGCCAAACAAAACAAGGCTTCCAGGAACAATGCCTCCGCCAAGTACACGCGTTAGTTCTTTTCCCGGAACCGCAATGCGCGGAAAATCCTGCAAGCCCACCTCCTGTAAAAGAATGGATTTATTCGAGGTGTTTTTACCATTCTTATGGGATGAAAATAATTGCAGCCTGTCGTTCTTGGTTTCCTTATGAACAACTTCTTCCACATAAGTATTCCATTCGCTACAGCTCGGGCACTTGCCAATCCACTTACCCGATTGGGCACCGCAGTTTTGGCAAAAAAAAGTCACTTTAGGTTTTGACATATCAAAAGCAAAGTTACAGCCAATTGCAGCAATCGATTGCTATTAATTGTAGTATGATAAAATTTAAGGTAGAATGTTCTAAAAGATCTAGGCACCGTCAAATGCTCCTTAAAGCAAATTCAGCTTGTGCATCAACTCTTCTCTGTAAGAACCCCCAACAGGAATTATTTTTTTTTCGTTTTCTAAAACAATGTTTTGACTGTCGATGCTTTGTATCTTGTCAAGTCTTGCAATGAAAGATCTGTGAACCCTCACGAATTCGACGTTTCCAAGCTTCTTGTCCAGTTCCTTCATAGTACTGTGAACGGTATAACGCCCAAACTCTGTATTAATGATCACGTAATCTTTGAGCGCTTCCACAAAATAAATGTCTTTTAGATAAACCTTTACAAGCCGGCTATTGGATTTTACAAATAAAATATCTTTGGCTTTCTCGTCTTTGTTTTCAACAAGCGAGTATAAAAAATCCCTTTCTTTTAAAAGGGCCGAATCTTTCTGGTGCTTGTAAACCGCCATTTCGATGGTGGAATGAAGATCAATCTCTTTAAATGGTTTTAAAATGTATCCGTAGGGCTCTGTGATTTTTGCCCTTGAAAGGGTTCCTTCGTCGGCATAAGCGGTTAAAAAGATAACCGGTACGTTCATTTTTTCTTTTATTTTTTCGCTCACCTCTATCCCTGTCAACGGCCCCTTGATCATAATATCCATTAGGATCAAATCTGGCATTAATTCTGTGATTTTCTCAATCGCATCTTTTCCGTTATTGGCAAACCCTATCACATTATAGCCTAGCTTGGTAAGACTATTCTGAATATCCTTTGCAACAATACTCTCGTCTTCAACAATAAATATGTTTAATTTTTCCATATTAAAAATTACATTTTAAAAGTAACTAAAACTTCTGTTCCTATGTCTTTTTTCGATTTAAATTTTAGCTCTCCTTCTATCTGCTCAATAAGAGTATTAACTAACTGTAAACCAAGCGAGTGGCTGTTTTCAAAGTCTATCCCCTCCGCAAAACCAACCCCGTTGTCTTTCAACTCTAAAAATACTAAATTATTCTCGCATCTTAACTTAAACACAATTTTACCTTGTCTGGCACCGGGAAAGGCATGTTTTATAGCGTTTGTAATTAATTCATTAATGATGAGCCCTGCCGGAATTGAACTGTCAAGAGATAAGCTTACCTTTTCAATGTTTAATTCCAGCTGTATTTTTTCACTGGAAGCTGAATAGGACTGAACAATATTGTTTACCAGCGTATACACGTAGTCAGAAAAATTTACCGACGTAAAGGACTTATTTTGATAAAGACTTTCGTGAATGTAAGCCATTGTTTTAATCCGGTTTTGACTTTCTTTTAAAAGCGTTAAGGCGTACTCATCAGATACGTATGACGACTGGAGATTCAGGATACTGCTGATGACCTGCATATTGTTTTTAACGCGATGATGTACTTCTCTTAAAAGCACTTCTTTCTCTTTCAGCGATAACTCCATCCGCTGCTGAACGTGTTTTTTCTCTGTAATATTATGCGCAATACCGCTGACCTCTACAACATTTTCATTTTCGTAAATCGGGTTGAAGAAAACTTCCAGGTACACATTTTTATAATCCTTATCACTTGTCTCTATTTCAAAACTTGTTGCTAATCCTCTAAAAGCTTTGTCATAATGGAACTGAAGAAGCTCGGTATATTCCTTGTCATTCGCAAGCACGCCCCTATTTAATACAATTCCTAAAAAAGGCTTGGTATTGTATAAACTAGTTATAAGATCATAATAATTTTTATTGAACGATGTAAGTTTTCCTTCACGGTCAATGGTCCATATGTAGTGATGACTGCTGTCGAAAATAGCACTAAGTTTACCTGTTTGGTTAATCAACTTTTGTTCGTAAATTTTGGAGTCTGTTATATCACTGGCCATGCAGCTAATATCCTTTACCTCTCCATTCTGATTGAAGATCGGGTTAATAAAAATTTTCCTGTAAACATTGCGATCATTATTAACGTCTTCCTTCTCAAACTCTAGTTTCTTCCCTTTAAAGGCTTCTGCATATTTTGTATACCAAAAGTTAATATACTCTTCCCGGTTACGTATGAGGTGTTCGTCTATTTTATACCCTGGTCTAATTCCTATTCCATGCTGAAGTTTAACAGTGTTCAAAAAATTCTTGTTGAATGAAGTTACCTGCAACTTGTCGTTTACAGACCAAATTAGATGCGTAGAACTCTCGAAGATAGCAGAAAGATGCGCTGTTTTATCGGTAAGATTTTTCTCAGCATCCTTGCGCTCCTTAATTTCTTTTTGCAATTGCTTGTTTGTTGTTTCAGTGATCTGAATTTTTACCTTCTCATTTTCTCTCTGCCTTTGTTCTGTTAGGTTATTTACCATTGAAAGGATGCAGTCCTTATTATTGAATTTAATGAGTACAGATTTTATTTCTATCTCCACGTCATTGCCATTAGCATCTCTAATTGTGTAATTGTAAAATTTATGATCTGCTCCATTTTCGTACAAGTCTTGAAGACGGTCCATTCCCTTCTTTCTATCTTCCTGCTTAAAAAAATCAAGTGTAAATTTTCCAAGCATCTGGTTCTTGTTCTTTAGCTTAACCAGGCTAAGCAACGCATTGTTAACATACATGCACACGCCATGATCGTGTATCACATAAGCAACAGGCGAATTATCCAGCAAATTACGATAGTTTATGTACTGACTTTCAATTTCTATATCGGCTTCCTTTTGTTCGGTAATATCTCTTAGGATATTTATAAAAAAACTTATTTTTCCTTTTGAATTTGTGATGGGAACAAGATTATTCTCAAGCCAGGCTTCTTCCCCCGATTTTTTTATTGTCTTAAAAGAGAAATGTTTACTTTTTAAAATATTGTTCTTTTGATAATTTTTTATCAGCTTTTCTGCTTTTATAAATTCTTCTGTTCTTCCGGCTAAATGCTTGGTAAAGAAAAGATGATCTTTAATAAATTCATTCTGGTCGTACCCTAAGATCTTTTTAATATTGGGACTTACATATAAATATTTTTCTTCTGGATAATAAGTATAGAAGGCGATGATGTCATTACCATTATTGGTTATAAGATCAAACTTGTTTTTTGTCTCAATTAACAGATTTTCTGTTTCAACTCTTTCTGTTACGTCCCTCATATTCCCAATAATACCAACGAGTTCCTTATTAGTATTGAATACTGGGTTTACAGCTATTTCGAGATGTTTTTGTTTGCCTTTTTTTTGTGTAAACCGTACAACTATCTTTTGTTCCTTTTGTTCTTTGCTTTGTTTTAGATAATCTTGTTTTGATATAACCAGTAAGTGTTTATCATCGTCAAACATATGTTGTTTTAGAATGTGCGGACTTTTGTAAATTTCAGAAGCGGTAAATCCTAACACGGTTTTAGCGGAATCACTAATAAATTTTAATTCCATTTTTGGAACAAACCCAAAGTGAAAAATAACATCCTGGCTATTAATGCTTATCTTTTGTAAAAGGTCTCTTGCGCTTTCTCCTTCTATTATTTGTAGCTTTCTTAAAGATATTTCGCAAAGGGAGGCTTGTACTATTTTTTTCCCTTTAAAGTTTACTGCATTTGCAATAACTTCGATAATAATTTTTTTCTCCTTATATGTTGTTACTCTTGTTTCTGACGCAGGGAGTTCTTTTCCGGATAAAATTAAACCTATATTTTTCTTTACTTCGCCACACACTCTTTTATCGAGAAACTGAAAAAGGGATAACTTACTTAGATCTTTTAATTTGCTGGCAGGTAACTGAAAAATTTCTACAGCTTTTTTGTTTAAGAAATAGAATTTTTTTTCATCAAATAATATAACAGCTGTTGGCAGCAAATTAAGTGTATATTCATCAACTTCCGCATGTTTTTTTACTACTGCCATAAATTTTATCCTTTATTTTCGGATTGTTTGAGTTTTATTCTCATTAATTTTTATATTATAAGTACGCAAGCTTTGTTCGTAGGTAGGACGAATAGTTTCTCCCTGCCACTTTATTTCAATATCATTTTTATAGGTAACAGTAAGATAGTTCATATCGTTTTCATCAAAATACTTCCAATCCCCATCTTTCATTCCACTTACATAATTTCCAACATACATCCTCGCTCCATTCGGATGATAGGCATAGTGAACTCCAACTGGCTCTCCCGCTGCAAACCTTCCCTCAAATCTTTTTAATTTTGCAGGCATCGTGTAACTTTTCCACAAACTATCTGGTTCATCGTTAACATAATTTCCATACTCCTTATAATCGGAAGTTTCATAAAGCCAATTGCCCTCTTTTTTTCCATCAATGTAATTTCCCTGTAAGATAACATTTCCTTCTTCATTATAATCTTTCAAGTCGCCGTCTCTCCTGCCATTTATATAAGTTTCTTCTCTCCATATTTTTCCGCTTTCATAGTACCATTTCCATAAACCTTGCGAACGTCCCTTTTTATCGTACTTTCCTTTTTGCTCCAACTTGCCCGACGCATAAAAAAATTCCCAATCCCCTGTTCTGTTCCCTTCTTTATAAACACCTTTTCCTCTGAATTCTCCCGTGTTGTGAAACTCTGTCCAAATTCCTATTCTATTTCTTAAACTATCCACCGCACCTCTTGCAACAACGGTTCCATCAAAATACTCTACAGCACTATCAGGAATCGGGACATTTCTACATACTAATCTTTTTATAAAAACATCAGTGGTATCATCTCTTCTAAATGAAGAGCTATCGCACCTTCTTTTTTGAATGTATTTGTAATGTGTTCCAATTTCTACACCATCACTGTAAACACCTTCATATTTTAAAGTACCATCTTCAAAAACTTCTCTATAAACTTCAACATTCGCTATTTCAGGTGCATTAAATATCTGTTTACCGAAGCTATATTTTTTAGTACCTAATAAATTTCCTTTTCTATCGTATTCTTTCACGTATCCATCTAATGAATCATCATTAAACTTCTGTTCTTTTTTTACTTCCTGGTTATCGTAAAATTCTTTCCATATCCCTTGCTTTTTATTATTTTCATCTTTCTGATTTATTTTTTCATATCCCTGTAAAATACCCCCTTTATAAGTTGATATTCCTATAACAAGCGAATCCTGACTGTATTCATAGGCTGTCCCTTCTTGTCTTCCCTTTGCAAAGGGAGTTACACTCTTTGTTTTTCCTGATTTATAAAAATTTCTACTTAATCCTTCTTTAACGTCATTTGAAAAAATTTCCATACTGCTTACTTTTCCCAAAGTATCATAAACAGCCGACATTCCATTTTTCTTCCCTTCGTTGTAGTTAATGGTTTTAGTTATTCTCCCTTTTTCATCGTAAAATTTCCAAATGCTATCCAACTGAAAATATTTTCTATTTCCTTCAATTTTTAATTTCCCGTTTTTATAGTAATTTTTCCAATAGCCATTCGGTTTTCCATCTTTCATTAAACCTTCACTGCTTATTTTACCGTTTTCGTAATAAAACTTATTATAACCGTTTGGGTTGGAAGCCTGAGCCTGCAAAAAATAACTTTTTAAGCAAAACAAAAAAGAAAATACTAATATTTTAAAAGGGACCCTGATCATTGTCTTCAGAATTTAAATGTAGTTCAAAATTTATATAAATCAAACAGCTTCAATTTTTATACACTTTACTTTATATATTATAACATTTATTCTTTTTTAAAATTTAAAAAAATGTAATAGTGTATATAAGCTGTTAGTACTGTTAACTAATTCCGTTATTTAATTTGGTTATTGAGTTTATTACAACTAGTTAACACGTATTAAACAAATCTAATGATTTAAAAACCTGATTACCAGCCTTCCTAATTACTATTAACATTCGTTAGTAGTTATGAGTATTCATAAGTTGATGTGATAATAAATGTTAGTAATAGTAAAAGCACGCTCATAAGTTATCATGGATAATAATAACTTTGCTAGGAAATAAAAGAAAATAATGTATGAGAAAGTATTATTGGAAAATGATAGAAAATATTACCTCTACTTATTAACGTAAAATTTAGATACTAACATAGAGGGTGTTGATTAATGGGTAAAAATAGGGGTTCATTATCAGTTAGTTATTTTATTAGTGTTAATTAAAGTTGATTAGTATTTTTGAAGTATAATTTAGAAGATGTTAATTACAAGAAAATTATGAGTATAAGAATTGTTATAGGATCTGATCATGCAGGTTTTGAATTAAAGGGACATTTAGTCCAATATCTCAAGTCTAAGGGCATTACGGTAGATGATAAAGGGTGCTTTTCCCTGGAAAGGGCTGATTATCCAGACTACGGCCATGCTGTTGCGAAGCAGGTTCTTAATAAAAGTGCAGATTTTGGTGTTCTTATGTGCGGAAGCGGTAATGGTATCAACATGAGTGCAAACAAACATAAAGGTATTAGGGCTGCATTAGCGTGGAACTCTGAAATAGCAGGTCTGGCCCGACAACATAACGATGCAAACATATTGATTTTACCGGCAAGGTACATTTCTATTGAAGAAGCAGAAAAAGCGGTAGACATCTTTTTATCTGAGAAATTTGAAGGCGGGCGTCATCAATCTCGTATTGAAAAAATAGACATTTTATAGCATACCTCAAATACCCATGTAAAGGTAGAATTAATGTGAAGGATGTTTATGCCGGTTCTAATGAAAAGTTAAGATATATTACCTAAAAAACATAACATACGTATGAAAAAATTTTTTGGAATTTTGCTAATCTGTTTAAGCCTGATAGCAAATGCTCAGAAAGGAAAAAAGTTTCCTGCTGTAAACGGGATCACTCTCGACAACAAAGCAAGCTCTTTGCCATTTAAAAATGGAAAGTTTACAATTGTTGCAATAGCATTCAACAGAGGTGCCGAAGAGGATTTAAAAAAGTGGCTGAACCCACTTTATAATAACTTCATGAAAAAAGAAAAGGCAGGCAATTTTGATATGGCAGAACTCTACGATGTTAATTTTGTGTTCGTACCTATGATAGCGGGTTTCAAAAAAATTGCTCAGGACTTCAAAAGCGGAACCGATAAAGAGTTCTGGCCGTACATTATGGATACGGAAAAAACGGATGTCAAAGAACTTCAAACGCAATTAGAAATTGAAGATAACAAGATTCCTTATTTTTATGTACTTGATAAGGAAGGTAAAATAGTTGAAGTTCAAAGTGGGAAATTTAGCGAGGATAAACTGGAAAAACTAGAAGACGCTCTTGAATAGGAATACAGGAACGATCGTTCCTGAAAAATATTTTGGCTTTCAGCGAAAATCCAAATATTGTCAATTAGCTTTAATATGAGGCTTTTGACTGCGCGCACAGGAGAATAAATCTTTATCTTTGCGAAAAATAATTTTGCACAATTTATACGACGTTATAGTAGTTGGTGCCGGGCACGCGGGCTGTGAAGCCGCTGCTGCTGCCGCAAACATGGGATCTAAAGTTTTATTGGTGACAATGAACATGCAAACCATTGCACAGATGAGTTGTAATCCGGCAATGGGGGGAATAGCGAAGGGCCAGATTGTTCGTGAAATTGACGCCCTGGGAGGATATAGTGGGATAGTGTCTGATAAAAGCGCAATCCAGTTCCGTATGCTAAACCGGAGTAAAGGACCCGCCATGTGGAGTCCACGGACACAAAATGATAGAATGATGTTTGCCACTTTATGGCGCGAAATGTTAGAGCAAACTCCGAATGTTGATTTCTGGCAGGATATGGTCCGGCGATTGATGATTTCTGAAGACGGCAAACGTGTAGAGGGAATTGTTACCGGAATGGGAATGGAGTTTAGGGCAAAAGCTGTTGTTCTAACAAATGGTACTTTCTTGAATGGCATTATTCATATAGGAGAAAAGCAGTTAGGCGGCGGAAGAACAGGGGAGTCAGCAAGCCACGGAATAACGGAACAACTAGTCCAAATAGGTTTTGAAAGTGGACGAATGAAAACAGGAACGCCTCCAAGAATTGATGGCCGGTCGCTGGATTATTCAAAAATGGAAGAACAGGCCGGCGATGAACTCGTAGATAAATTTTCTTATTTAAATGGCACGTCCCCTTTTATTGGTGAAAGTCCTAAAAAGCAAGTTCCCTGTCACGTTACCTATACTAATCAAAGTGTACACGATATTTTAAAAACCGGGTTTGAAAAATCGCCTATGTTTCAGGGACGTATTCAAGGTTTAGGACCAAGATACTGCCCAAGCATTGAAGATAAGATTACCCGTTTTAGCGAACGCGAAAGACATCAGTTGTTCGTTGAACCAGAAGGCTGGAATACAGTTGAAATTTACCTGAATGGATTTTCATCTTCTCTTCCTGAAGACGTTCAGCAAAAAGCTATACGCATGATTCCAGGTATGGAGAGCGCAAAAATGTTTCGTCCTGGTTACGCGATCGAATACGATTACTTCCCGCCTACTCAATTGAGATTGACTTTGGAAACGCATCTTGTAGAGAATCTTTATTTTGCAGGACAAATTAATGGGACTACGGGATATGAGGAAGCTGCCTGCCAGGGGTTGATGGCGGGTATAAATGCACATCTAAAAATAAACGAAAAAAAGCCATTAGTCTTAAACAGATATGAGGCATATATTGGAGTGCTGATTGATGATCTGGTAACCAAAGGGACCGACGAGCCATATAGAATGTTTACTTCGAGAGCCGAATACAGATTATTACTTCGCCAGGATAACGCAGATGTTCGCCTTACCCCTATTTCGCGTGCCATTGGTCTAGCAAGTGAAGAAAGGTTTAATGCGGTTAACGAAAAAGTATCAAGTTATAATAAAGTGATTTCGCACTTTAAGAACACAAGCGTTGAGCCCGCAGTTATTAATCCTTTTTTGGAGTCGATAGGTTCTGCGCCTATCAATCAAAAGTTGCGCTACACAAATATCCTGTCGAGACCTAATATCGGAATTAAAGATATTAAAAACTCCGACCCGGAACTAGCATTGGAATTGTCTGGGTATAGTCAAGAGGTTTTAGAACAAGCTGAGATCTTGATGAAATATGAAGGATATATTGAAAGGGAAAGAGAGAACGCGGACAAACTGAAACGCCTTGAAGATTTAATCATTAAGCCCGAATTCAGTTTTGATACCGTAGGAGGACTCGGGTCAGAAGCAAAAGAGAAATTAAAGAAATTTAAACCTGCCACTATCGGACAAGCGAGCCGCATCTCGGGAATTAACCCCGCGGATATTTCTGTGCTTTTAATCCACCTCGGTCGATAGTGTTTCACGTGGAACAATTCAATTATGCATAATTATACCAACTGTCCGGTTTGCGAAAGCCAAAACTTTAGTCCGTTCATCACCTGCGAAGATCACACGGTGAGCCATGAAAAATTCGACATCGTGTCATGCGACAACTGCAACTTCAAGTTCACAAACCCTATTCCAGATATTTCGAGTCTGGGCGCTTATTATAAGTCGGAGGACTATATTTCACACTCCAATACAAAAAAAGGAATAGTATCAAGACTCTATCATTTTATCAGAAAGCGAACTCTTAAAGCGAAAATTAAACTTGTGGCGTCTAACGTTTCACGTGGAACAATTTTGGACTACGGTTGTGGGACTGGAATGTTTATAGACGTATGTGAATCCGCAGGATGGAGAGCTTTAGGTGTGGAGCCAGATAATGGGGCCAGGAAGATGGCCAAAGACATGAAACTTAAAGTGTATCCCGGCAAGGCAGATTTGGTGAAAGATCATCCTGAGGAGAAGTTCGATGCGATTACTTTGTGGCATGTTTTAGAACATGTAAACGATTTGGAAGACACCCTTGGTTTTTTTAAAAGTAGATTAAACAGAGATGGCGTTTTGATAATTGCAGTCCCTAATTATACAAGTTATGATGCTATTCACTACAAAGAGTTTTGGGCCGCGTATGATGTTCCTCGGCACCTTTATCATTTTGAAATTAGTTCTGTTAGTCAATTGTTGGGTAACTATGGATTCAAATTGGAAGACACTTTGCCGATGAAGTTTGATAGTTTTTATGTGAGTATGCTAAGCGAAAAGTATAAGCAGGGTTCCGTTAATTATATCAGGGCATTTTCGACCGGGTTAAAATCCAACCTAAAGTCTAAGTCAGCCTCGAGTTATTCCAGCGTTGTTTATGTTTTTAAGCACGGGTAAAATCGATGCCCGGTTAAAGATACTTTGTGGTAGATTGTTAAATCCAGGACAGGCAGTTCTGGATTTTTTCTTGGGCTCAGAGCTAGGACACATCTTCTCTTAATCCAATGAAACAAGATCGCGGTTACGGTTCCACGTGGAACCTTCTTGTTCAATCCCGTTTGTAGACTACTAAAGTTTGCAATTAACAATGGCATTCTTTTATATATTGGTCGAATTAGGCCAAGTCAAAACAGAACTCACTTCACACAAGTTGTTTGTTGTATAGTGAGGCTCTCCGGGTTTATTGACACCTTACTGAACATATAGCGCGTGGTTGTGATTAGAGTCGTAGATTTTGATCAGAGATTCTTTCTGATTGACGGGTCATACCAGAAGCGTTTAATTTCTCAGATTGAGATATCCACACTTCGCTCTTTTGGCTTTCGTGATTAACGGCTCCTAAAAATGCCCTGGATTGTTATTGACCAAATACTTCCGGTCGCCAAAGCAACATCGGTTTAACTCAAATCAGCCTCTTCGATTTCTGTGGTTACACTCAGACTTAACCACAAAGAATAGCGCTTGTATTAATCTTACACCGAGGGCTATCATTACATCTGGACTTGTTCCATTTTGATTAAACAGCTTTGCTAAAAGGAAAAGACACGGGGGTTTGGTTTGAGTCAGTCTTTTAGTGTTGAACATAAGTCTTATTACAAATGCTTTTATAGTTGTAACAATCGTAGAAGGTAAATGCTGTTAGAAGACTGGGAGGTTTTATCTTTATATAGGAACTCAGAGGTATCGGCAATGTAAGTGACGGCACAAGTATAGCTTGGGGAGTTTATTCTAGTTTGGAAGTAGTTAGCTACGCTTTGGAATGGTTTAAAACGTAAGAGTTAGTAGAGTTGTATTATTTCCGCTAAGTAAAGAGATTTTAAAAGGACTATGATTAAGATGTGA